>ENA-OZGB01000447-OZGB01000447.1-human-gut-metagenome-genome-assembly--contig:-NODE-447-length-24098-cov-7.172191_pt1 | contig 24098 bp, 18 predicted proteins | sample MGYA00245113_ERZ653651 | MGnify/ENA primary metagenome ERZ653651 (study PRJEB26926, sample SAMN06165095) | human gut metagenome | biome: ENVO:00009003; feature: ENVO:2100002; material: ENVO:00002003... | reverse complement strand
CTGCAGTCTCGTGGGCTCGGAGATGTGTATAAGAGACAGCTTCTGGAAGATGTTTACGCCTATGCCGACTACTCCTACCACGGGCGCGGCGTCGGGTGCGAGGCCCGCACCGCCGTCACCCCCGACACCCGGAAAGGCTATCTCATCAGCGAATTCGAGGGTGCCCAGTTCCCGGCCAAGCCCTTCGACGACGAGCCCCACCGCCTGGCGCAGGCCCTGCGCTACGCCGCCGTCCTCAACGACGCCATCGCTCAGCAGGGCGTGGCGGGCAGCTTCGGTTGGTGCATGACCGACTACAACACCCACCGCGAATTCGGCAGCGGCGACCGCATCAGCTATCAGGGTGTGATGGACATGTTCCGCAACCCGAAGCTTTCTGCCGCCGTCTACGCCAGCCAGAAGACGCCCCGCTCCCCTTCCGACATCGTGCTCGAAATTTCATCCAGCATGGCGCTGGGCGACCATCCGGGCGGCTTTGCGGGGGCGTGCTGGGCGTTCACCAACGCCGAGAGCCTGCGGCTCTACCGGGACAACGACTTCGTAGCCGAGTTCACCCCCGACCGCCGGGGCCGTTTTGCGGCTCTGCCCCACCCGCCCATTGAGATACACGATTTCGTGGGCCTGCTGCTTGAAAAATACGAGGGCATCGACCGCACTGCCGCGCCGCAGGTAGCCGCCATCCTCAACGAGATGCGCCGGGACTCTATGGAGCTTTCGCCCCTGTCCCGGGCGCGGATGTACTCACTGCGCCTGAGCTGGAACGAGCTTGTGCAGCTTTACTACAAATATATCGGTGTGCTGGGCAGCCCCGCTGCCGTTTACCGCTTCGAGGCCGTGTGGCATGGCCGGGCCGTCCGCACCGTCGTAAAGGAGCCGGTGCAGAGCGTCCGGCTGGAATGCACCGTCCACAATCCCATCCTGACCGACGGTCCCACCTGGGACTGTGCCGCCGTGAGCCTGCGGGCCATCGACCAGAACGGCAATCTCCTGCCCTACTGTGGTGAGGCCGTTCAGCTGAGCGTAGAAGGGCCTCTGCGCATCCTTGGCCCCAGCGTCGTCCCTCTGCGGGGCGGCATGGCAGGCACCTATCTCGCCACCACCGGCGAGGCCGGCCCGGCCAAGCTCCACTGCCGGATGGAGGGTGCCTTGGACACCGAAGTTTCCCTCACCATCCGCTGCCGGGAGGAGTGAGCGGCACTTAAACGCCGTCTCTTTACGATAGGTTTGCACTCTGTTCAAAATTTTCTCATGGTTGCATGGTATCCTGAGAGCAGAAAAATACAGAAGGGGCGGCGCACCCGCCCCTCTTTTATGAGGAAGGATGTTTATGAAAGAAAAGATACGCCAGTTCATGATAGGCCGCTACGGCACCGATGGTCTGAACCAGTTTTTGAACATTGCCTCTCTCGTGCTGATCCTGGTCTATATCCTCACCCGTCTGCCGCTGCTGCTGTACGTCGGCGTGGTGCTGCTGGGATTCTGCTACTACCGGATGTTCAGCCGCAACATCTCCAAGCGCACCGAGGAGAACTACCGCTTTTACAGCCTGAAGGACCGGTTCAATAACAAGTTCCGCAGCCTGAAGGAGCAGTGGGCCAACCGCAAGCTCTACCACTACTACCGCTGCCCCCAGTGCCGCCAGAAGCTGCGCGTTCCCCGGGGCCGGGGCCGCATCCAGATCTCCTGCCCCCGCTGCGGCACCCAGTTCATCAAGAAGAGCTAACGTATGTTTGGATATGTCATCCCGAATCAGGCCGCGCTGGACGACGAGGCCAAAGCCCGCTATCGCACGGCCTACTGCGGCCTCTGCCGCCGCATCGGTGCGCTCCACGGCCTGCGGGGCCGTCTGACGCTGAGCTATGATCTGACGTTCTTGGATCTGCTGCTTTCCAGCCTCTACGAGGGTGAGAGCGAGTGCGTCACCGGCAGCGGCCACTGCCCCATCCACCCCATCCGGAAGATAAATTGGCGGCACAGCGGCCCCACCGACTACTGCGCCGATATGAGCGTGGCGCTCCACTACTACAACGCCGCCGATAAATGGAACGACGACCACAGCCTGCTGGGCCTCGGCTTCGAAAAGCTGCTGGACTCCCCTGCTCAGACCGCCGCACAGCGCTGGTCCCGACAGTGCAATGCCATCCGCACCTGCCTCGACCGGCTGGCTCAGCTGGAAGCCGACGGCAGCGAGGACCTCGACGCTGTGTCGGGCTGCTTCGGCGAGCTGATGGCCGAGCTGTTCGACTATAAGCAGGACCACTGGTCGCCGGAGCTGCGGAGCATCGGCTTCCATCTGGGCAAATTCATCTACCTGCTGGACGCCTACGATGACCTGGCACGGGACGAGAAAAAGGGCTCATACAATCCGCTGCGCTCCCTCAGCCGTCAGCCCGGCTATGAGGAAGAGATGCGGGAGATCTTCGAGCTACTGTTGGCCCGGTGCGCCAGAAGCTTCGAGCGTCTGCCCTGCGTGGAGGACTCGGACCTTCTGCGGAACATCCTGTATTCCGGCGTGTGGCTCAAATACAACTGCAAACAGGCCAAAGAGGCCCGGAAAAAGTAACCAATTCCGCCCAAAAGGCGGATTTTGTCTTGATTTTGCAGGCACTGTCCTGTAGACTGTAATATTGTATGGAACGAAAAGGCCGCGCATGGCCTGAGAGACGTGAGGAAGTAGACCCATGAGAGATCCCTATGAGGTGCTGGGCATCCAGCGCGGCGCAACCGACGACGAGATAAAGAAAGCCTACCGTGCCAAGTGCAAGCGCTGGCACCCCGACCTGAACCCCAACGACCCCACCGCCGAAGAGCACTTCAAAGAGGTGCAGGCAGCTTACGACGCCATCACCAAGGGCGACACCGGCCCCCAGATGGGCGGACAGCCCGGCGGCGGTTACGGCTACGGCCAGCAGGGTTATTATCAGGGCGGCTACCAGCAGGGATACGATCAGGGCTACAGCCAGAACGGCTGGCAGCAGGGCGATTTCGGCTTCGGGTTCGACCCGTTTGGTTTCGGATTTGGTTTTGGCGGCTACCAGCAGCAGAGCGGGGCCAGCTACTCCGGCTCTGACAGCCCCGAGATGCAGGCGGCACGCAACTTTGTGGCCAATGGCCGCTACACGGAGGCCCGCCGGGTGCTGGACAGCATGAACAGCCGCTCAGCGCGGTGGTACTACCTCTCCTCGCTGGCCAATCAGGGCCTCGGCAACAGCATCGATGCGCTGCAGGACGCCCGCCGCGCCGTTCAGCTGGACCCCAATAACACCGAGTACCAGATGCACCTGCGCCGGATGCAGAATCCCGGCCAGACCTACCGCACCCAGACCACCTACGCCCAGCCCGGCGGGCTGATGCGCTGGTGCTGGAGCATGATTTTGCTCAATCTGCTCTGCAACTGCTGCTGTGGCGGCGGCTGGGGCTGGCGGTTCCGGATGTAACTAAAAAACGAAGGAGCATTGCTAATGCAGTGCTCCTTCGTTTTTTAGCGTTCGGCCAGTCTCGCAATTCCGAGGCCATCCTTCACTTCGACCTCAACAGCAGAATCCCGAGATTCATCTTCATAGCTAAGCAGCATCCACCTGTTCCAATAAAGTTGGTATCTCCTCTCTATCGGCCTTGCTCCGTTCATGAGGTCCTCTTCAAAAAACAAAAATCCATTTTCATCTGTGGCCATTTTATAGAAATTTTCCTTTTCTTCCTCCAGTTCATTTGGGTGCTCTATGTAGGCTTTCAGCTTTGTATTCGGCAGAGGATAATCGTCTCCCGCCCATACGAGCACCCGGAATTCCTCGTCCTCCGACTCTTCTTTTGTCTCCCGCATGGAAACATAAGCTCCTTCCCATCCGTCCTTTTTTCCTCCGGCTACAACTTGAAGGGAGTAGGGTGAAACATAGGGACTGTAACCGTCCGCTTCTACCGCATAGTAGTATATCCCGGGCTGCAATTTTTCAAACACCATCGGTTTCGATAACTGCCCTCGTTTCATCTGTACAATTTTCCGCGTTTCGGCATCCAGAAGCGATATGATTACCTGATGCTTGCTAAGGTCATAGTAGTTATACAGCACCATATCGCTGCTGTCACCCAAATATTTTGCCTTGGAGCAAAACAAAAAGGGGGATGCGGTTATCTTGAATTTGTCCTCAGCACACGGTTGGATCTTCTCTCTATCAAATTCGAAGTCCAGCTTTTCAGCTTTCGGTATGGGTTTCCGACCCTTGTCCCACGTTACATAGAGAATGATGTCCACCTTTTCCCCCATCCGATGATAAATAAGGCTTCCCGGTACATAGTTGATGCCGTACACCTTGAATTCCCCATCACTCTCCTCTACGTCCTCATTTTCTCTTTGGTTCGCCGCCTCGTCATATACGATGTCCGCTATACTGCCGGGCGCGGAGATCTCATTTTCCACCTTTTCATAACTATCGTAGAAATTGATGTTTGGCACCTCGTAATAGTGAAGCTTGCAGTATTCTCCGTAACAAAAAAAGATAATTGCAACTACCAAAAACAGTTCTCCTGCACACCGCTTCAGAGGCTTCTCTTCCTCCTTATCATTCTCCGAATCCTTATTCTCCTGAAAGAGCTGAGCGATTGCCACGACTGCAGCAATCCCCATGATCACCGATGTTGTAGAGTTATAGATCGTAAGCATTCCTTTTGCAAACACCGGATCTATAGAATCACGAAGGAAATCCATCATCATCCCCAGCATCTTCATTCCCCCTTTTTGTTTTGTTTTTTCGTGACTCTATGATAAACATTTTTCTGACACATTTCAAGTCTTTTTTGTAGTTTTTGCCACAATCTTTTCGTTTATATTTTTCTTATATATACATCATGCACAATTTTATTTGAAATAAACTAGTATACATAACAGATTGCGTGTGTTTTTTCCAAAATTTGTTTTCGTGTGTACACGCAAAAAAGAGTGCCACCGCACGATTCCTCGTGCAGCGGCACTCTCATTTCATTTTACTTTTTTCAGAACAGCACCCTTTAGCTGATGACGATGGTCCGTGTGATCTTCTCACAGGAATAGTTACCGGAGACTGTTGCCGTCTGGGTGTAGATACCCGGCTGCGTCGGGAACTCCGTGGACTTGCTGCTGAACAGGCCCTTCTTTTTATAAGTACAGGTGACCTTGGCATTATCGACCACCACGCCGTCCGACTCCAGCAGAGCGCCGACATTGTGTGCCTCAGCCTCGGCCAGCGTCATCCCGGCGGGCAGGTCTTCGGCCCAGTAGAGGCGGACGCCCTCGGTCTTGGGCTTTATCTTGAACATGGCCACACCGGCGGTGTTCAAATCGCCGGATTCCAGCGCCACGGCACCCGCAACATAGCTGCCCGAATCCACGGGCTGTTCATCCAGATAGATACGGCTGAACGCGCCCTCGGGAAGGTAGCGGCGGATGAGCTCGAGAGAGAGCTTCAGGCCCATGGACATATCTTTCAGGGTGGGGATATAGAATTTCAGGGTATCCATCACCTTGACGACCTCATCGGCCACGCCCAGCAGCACACTGACGTCGTTGCCGTCGATGAGCTGTTTGACATAGGCGTAGACATTGAACTCTTCTACCTGATCAGGGGTCTTGGACATCTTGCGGGGCAGGGGTATCATCTTGAGCAGGGTGCGGAGCTTATCGGAGAGCACGAGAGTGACGTAGCCCTTGGCTTCGCCCTTAACGCCCAGCACCACGCCGATATACTGCGCGTCCGCCGGGCGGGTGACCACCGACAGCTCGAACGGGGAGCCATAGACCAGCTTTCCGGCAGCCTGCAGACGAATGGAGACGACTTCATTCGTCTCTTCCAGCCGGGTCTGAGAGGCGCGGGGCAATTCGGTCTCTGCCGAGGCGGCCAGCACCGGGGTCACCATGCTCAGCATGAGGGCTGCTGTGAGAAGCAGCGAAAGCATTCTTTTGGCCTTCATATGGACAAACCTCCTGTATTCATCATCTTCAGCCGGGCGGGCCGCACAGGCTGACACTCCGGCTAGTATGATTTTACCGCAAATCCCTGCTGTGGTCAATGACGGGATTCAAGTGTATCCGCTCACGAAAAGACCGCTGCCCCGGCAGGGCAGCGGCCTCAGAAAATTTTATCGCAGCATCACAGGATGCGCACCCGGACGACGGCGGGGATGGCCGAGAGCTTCGCGGCCAGTGTATCATTCACGGCACCGGTGGCGTCCAGCATGGTGTAGGCCATGTTCTTCTTGCTCTTGTTCACCATGTTCTCGATGTTCAGGCCCGCCTCCGTGGTCAGGGCGGTGATCTGGCTGATCATGCCCGGCTCGTTCTTGTGGATGATGCAGATGCGCTTGCCGCCGGCGCGGGGTTGATGCACCTCGGGCATGTTCACCGAGTGGGTGATGTTGCCGTTCTTGAGGTAGTCGTTGAGCTCCTGGGCGGCCATGACCGCGCAGTTGTCCTCGGCCTCCGGGGTAGAAGCGCCCAGATGAGGCGTGCAGATGACGCCCGGACGGCCCAGCAGAGCTTCCGTGGGGAAGTCGGTCATATAGCCGGACACTTTGCCGGTGTCAAGGGCTTCCAGCAGGGCGTCGGTGTTCACCAGCTCACCGCGGGCGTAGTTCAGCAGCTTGACACCGTCCTTGCAGAGGGCCAGCGTCTGGGCATTGATGGTGTCCTTGGTGGTGGGCAGATACGGCACATGGATGGTGATGTAGTCGCAGAGGGGCAGCATATCATTCAGGTTGACGCAGTGGTGGACCTGACTGCTCAGGTTCCACGCAGCATCAATGGAGATATAGGGGTCATAGCCGTAGACTTCCATGCCCAGCTCGATGGCGCAGTTGGCAACGCGGGAACCGATGGCACCCAGGCCGATGACGCCGAGGGTCTTGCCCTTGATCTCGTTGCCCACGAACTGCTTTTTGCCCTTCTCCACGCTCTTTGCCATGGCGGGGTCGCCGGCAAGACCCTGAGTCCACTGGGCAGCAGCAGCCACATTGCGGCTGCCCGCGATGAGCATACCGATGACCAGTTCCGCCACAGCGTTGGCGTTGGCACCGGGAGTGTTGAACACCACGATGCCCTGCTCACTGCACCGGTCGAGAGGAATATTGTTGACACCGGCACCGGCACGGGCAATGGCCAGCAGGTTGTCATTGAAGGTGGTGTTCAGCAGGTCGGCGCTGCGGACAAGGATGCCATCAGGGGCGTCGGCGTCCACCGAGACATCGAACAGGTTTTTGTTCAGCTTTGCCAGACCTACCGGGCTGATGGCGTTCAGGGTTTTGATGGTGAACATACTTTCCTATCTCCTATACACAAAAACTCATGCATTCTCTTTGCGGAACTTCTCCATGAAGTCCACCAGCTTGTCGATGCCCTCGGCCGGCATTGCGTTGTAGATGGAGGCGCGCATACCGCCCACGAGGCGGTGACCCTTCAGGTTGACGAAACCGGCATCTGCGGCCTCAGCGCAGAACTTCTTGTCGAGGTCAGGGTCAGGGCTGGTGAAGGTGACGTTCATGGTGCTGCGGTAGCGGTGCTCCACAGGATTATTGAAGAAGTCCTGACCATCGAGGTAGTCGTACAGGACCTTAGCCTTCGCCTCGTTGATCTTCTGCATATTGGCAAGACCGCCGATGTCATTTTCCAGATACTTGAGCACCAGACCGGTCATGTAGATGCACCAGCAGGGCGGCGTATTGTACATACTGTCCTTGGCCAGCAGGGTGGTGTAGTTCATCATGGTGGGTACATTGTCGGCGGCGTGACCCAGCAGGTCGTCCCGGACGATGGCGATGGCCATACCGGCGGGGGCGACGTTCTTCTGGACGCCGAAGTAGATGCAGCCGTACTTGGTGACGTCCACGGGCTTGGAGAGGATCATGGAGCTCATATCCGCCACCAGCGGCACACCCTCCACCTGAGGCACCTCGACATACTGGGTGCCGAAGATGGTGTTGTTCTGGCAGATGTGGATGTAGCTTGCATCCTTGTCGTAGTCGATGGCGTTTACGTCCGGGATGTAGGTGAAGTTCTTATCCTTGCTGGACGCGACGATTTTGGCCTCGCCGAACTTTGCAGCTTCCTTTGCGGCCAGGTTGGAGAAGTTGCCGGTGACGATGTAGTCGGCCTTGCCGGTGGTCATGAAGTTCAGCGGCACCATGGCGAACTGCTGGGTCGCGCCGCCCTGGAAGAAGCCGACCTTATAATTATCGGGAATGTTCATCACCCGGCGCAGGGTGGCTTCGGTGTCGGTGATGATGGCGTCGAACCACTTGCTGCGGTGGCTCATCTCCATCACGCTCTGGCCGCTGCCGCCGTATTCGAGCAGCTCTGCCTGAGCCTGCTTGAGCACCTTTTCGGGTAACATGCTGGGACCTGCGCTGAAATTATAAACTCGTGCCATGACGGATTCTCTCCTTTTCCTCTATCTGACGGCCCGTTCGGGCGTTGTGCTCTGGATTTGTCCGTAGTATAATGGTTTTGAGGGGTGCAAAACAAGAGCATCTTTGCACAAAGTTGAGCCGTCAAAGCCCAGGCGGGCGCACGAAGCGCACAAATGTCCTCGTGCAGGGGACATTTTCAAAGACATTTGTAAAACAGATAGTGGAGAGCCGCATGGCTGCTGGGTTTTCTGCTCTTGTTCTTTTTCCTGATTTTTGGTACAATGTCAGTATCTAAGACAAATGTAAAATCAAGTTTTTTTACTCAAAAAGGAGAGATGGCCCCCATGTATGGCATTCCGGACAGGCTGAAAGCCCTTTCGGCGGCGGAGGAACAGGTGCTTCTGGCCCTGTGGGACTGCAAACCGCCCGTGTCGCGGCGGGACATCGGTGCGCGTCTGGCCGAAAAAGGCTGGGCCGCCGCCACCGTGCTGAACTTTTTATACCGGCTGGAAGAGAAGGGCTGGGTCACCTGCACCAAAGAGCAGAACCACAACCTCTACGCCCCCACCGTCACCCGCCGGGCCTACGGCGTCTACACCATGCGCCAGCGGCTGGACACCGTCTTTGGCGGCGACCTCGCACAGGCCGTGCGGGCGCTGGTGAGCGAGAGCGGCTGCTCCCAGAGCGAGCTGGAACAGGCCATCGCTGTGCTGAACGAAAAGCACGCAGAATCGGAAGAATATGACCTGTATGACCCGTACGGTTAAATCTCTCAGTCTCGCTGTGCTCGCCGGCTTCCCTGTTAGGGGAGCCCTTGGCAGGCCGCTCAACTCGTACTGGATGAAAATGCACTGTCATCCGTAAGGCAATGGACCCTGCGGTCTGGTTTCAGGAGGATATGATAATGGATTGCAAACTTCGCGCCAAAAACTGCGGCGGCTGCCCGATGCTGGCCACCGAATACGCCGCACAGCTCAAAAAGAAAGAGGCCGACGTCCGCGCCCTGCTGGGCAAATACGGCCCCGTCTCCCCCATCCGGGGGATGGAAACGCCCTACCACTACCGCAATAAAGTGATTTCCACCTTTGCCCCCGCTGCCGGTGGAAAACTCACCTCCGGCATCTACGCGGCTCGCACCCACAAGGTGCTGCCGGTGGAGAGCTGCCTTTTGCAGGACGAGGTACTGGACAAGGTGATGCTGGCCGTCCGCGCCGCCGCCAACGCCTGCCGCTACCAGCCCTTCAACGAGGACAAAGGCACCGGCCTGCTCCGCCACTGCCTGCTCCGCCGGGGCGTCGCCACCGGTCAGGTGATGGTGGTGCTGGTCACGGCCCAGCCCGTGCTGCCCGGCGCAAAGAACTTCGTGAAAGCCCTGCTGGCCGAGGCCGAAAAGCGGGGCGTCCCCGTCACCACCGTCGTACAGAACTACAATCCCCGCCGCACCAGCGTCGTTTTGGGCGAGGACGAAAAAGTCCTCTACGGCAAGGGCTTCATCCTCGACACCCTCTGCGGCAAGACCTACGCCCTCAGCCCCCGCAGCTTCTATCAGGTGAACCCCGTCCAGACCGCCGTGCTCTACGGGCTGGCCGTCGATGCCGCCCACCTCACCGGCAAAGAAGTCGTCCTCGACGCCTACTGCGGCATCGGCACCATCGGCCTGACGGCCTCTGACAAGGCCCGGCAGGTGGTGGGCGTGGAAGTGAACCGGGACGCCGTCCGGGACGCCATCGGCAACGCAAAGCACAACGACGTAAAAAACGCCCGCTTCTTTGCTGCTGACGCCACCGCATGGATACGGGAAGCCGCCGACGCGGGCCAGAAGGCCGACGTCGTCTTCATGGACCCGCCCCGGGAAGGTTCGACGCCCGCCTTCATCGAGAGCGTGGCCCGCATGGCCCCGAAGCGCATCGTCTATGTCAGCTGCAACCCCGAGACGATGGCCCGCGACCTCGCTCTCCTGACCCAGAAAGGCTACCGCGCCGAGGGCTTCACGCCGGTGGATATGTTCCCCCACAGCGCACACTGTGAAGTGGTCGGGTCGCTGATTCGTGTAAAATAAAAGAGGAAAAAGATATGGCATCGTTTTCTGGTATCAAGAACACCCTGCTGGCCGAGCAGGTGGAAGAGCAGCTGTACGAGTACATCACAAAGCTGCCCCTGAAGGCAGGCGACAAACTGCCCAACGAATTCAAGCTGGCGGAGATGTTCGGGGTAGGCCGCAGCACAGTGCGGGAAGCCGTAAAGCTCCTGGTCTCCCGGAACGTCCTCGAGACGCGGCGCGGCTCCGGCACCTATGTAAAAGACCTCGTCCCCACTGACCTCGACCCTCTGAATCTGCGCAACGTAGAAGATAAGGTCACACTGGCCATGAATCTGGTGGACCTGCGCCTCATCCTGGAGCCGGGCATCGCCGAGCTGGCAGCCTACAACGCCACCGACGAAGAGATCGAACATCTGAAAGACCTGTGCGACACTGTGGAATATAAGATAGACCATGACCTCTATTACATCCAGGACGACATCGATTTCCACACCTACATCGCCCGGTGCAGCAAAAACAAGGTGGTGGAGCAGATCATCTCCATCATCGAGACTGCGGTGCTGATGTTCGTGAACCTGACCCACCGCCGCCTGCGGCAGGAGACCATCATCACCCACCGCGCCATCACAAAATCCATCGCCGAGCACGACCCCGTAGGGGCGCGCAGCGCCATGACGATGCACATTTCCTATAACCGGGCCGCCATCAAAGAGATCTACGATGCACGGAACCGGGAGCTGGAAAATCAGGAACAATGACACTGCAAAGAGGTGCTGCGGCACCTCTTTTTTGATTTTCAGGCTGCTGTTTCGCGGCAAAAGTTGTCTGACTGATTTTGCAAAAAAGTTTACATTTTCGATTCAATTCGTTCACACGACGAAATTTTCCTTCATTTTTGAGCAAAATGCACAATCAAAAAATCGCATAATGTGGGAAAAGTAGAAGCTTCCGGAAACAACTTGCTGTGAAAATCCGGAAGTGGTATCATGAAGCCAGAAAAAGTCGTGCGACAATTTTCCTGTTCAGAGCATCAAGAAAGGGAGAGAACAATGAAGTTGAAAACCGGTATCATCGGCTGCGGAAAGGTCGGCGATTTCCATGCAAAGGCATACGCCCAGCTGGAGAACAGCGAGTTCACTGCCGTGTGTGACGCCAATCTGGAGCGTGCAAAAGCCTTCGCAGAGCGATACAATGTCCACGCCTACTCGGACATTGCGGAGATGATCCAGAAAGAACATCTGGACGTCGTCAGCGTCTGCACCCCGCACCCCATCCACTGCGACCCCGCTGTGACCGCAGCGGAGAACGGCTGCAACGTCCTCATCGAGAAGCCTCTGGCTTCCAGCCTCGCTGACTGCGACCGCATTATCGAGGCAGGCGACAAGAACCACGTCACCATCGGCACGATGGTGCAGCGCCGCTTCTACCGCCCCTGTATGCGCATCCACGAAGCCATCGAGGCTGGCAAGATCGGCAAGCCGGTGCTGGGCATGGTCACCATGCTGGGCTGGCGTGATAAGGCCTACTACGACAGCGACGCATGGCGCGGCACTTGGAAGGGCGAAGGCGGCGGCGTTCTGGTCAACCAGGCACCCCATCAGCTCGACCTGCTGCTGTGGTACATGGGCGACGTCGATGAAGTATACGGCGTCTGGAAGAACCTGAACCACCCCTACATCGAAGTGGAAGATACCGCCGTGGCCGTCGTCAAATTCAAGAGCGGCGCCGTGGGCAACATCGTGGTCAGCAACAGCCAGAACCCCGCCCTCTACGGCAAGGTACACGTCTTCGGCGAGAACGGTGCAGGCGTGGGCGTCCAGACCGACGGCGGCGCAATGTTCATCGCCGGTATGTCCACCATCACCGAGCCGCCCTACAACGACCTGTGGACCGTTGAGGGCGAGGCCGACAAGCTGGAGGACTGGAAGAAGGGCGACTGCGACTTCTTCAACAGCGTGGACTCCATGTACTACTACCATCAGGAGCAGATCAAGGACTTCCTCCACGCCGTGGAGACCCACACTAAGCCCTTGGTGGACGCCCGCGACGGCCGCAAGACCGTGGAGCTGTTCGAGGCCATCTACCGCAGCACCCAGACCAACTCCGTCATCAAATTCCCCATCCGCTGAGATGGGCAAAAAGGAGTGCTGCTGCTTATGAAGACCTCTTATAATGAAGCCTGCGCCCGTGACTGCTCTACTCTGGAAAAGGATCTCGCCCTCTGCGAGAAAGCCGGCTTCGATTACATCGAAATACGACTTGATCTGCTCCGGGGCTGGCTCAAGGAGCACACGGTAGAGCAGCTCAAGGAATTTTTCGAAACGCATCGGCTCAAGCCCCACGCCATCAACGCCGTCTACCTGCATCAGGGGATGCTGCCGGACGAAACGCCCGACTGGGATGACCCCGCCATGCAGGACTTCAAGCTGGCCTGTGAGGTGGGCAGCGCCATCGGCAGCGGCTACGTCATCATCGTGCCGCCCCTCGACCCCAGCGGGGTGTTCACCGGTGATGCAGCCGCCGCAGAGCAGGAGTGCATCCGCATCCTGAAAAAGCTCTCGGCGCTGGCCCGGCCCTACGGCATGAAGCTCTGCTTCGAGCTGGTTGGCCTGCGCAAGAGCTGTGTGCGCAGCATTGAGGCCGCCGACCACATCGTGCGGGCCGTGGACGAGGACAATGCAGGCTTCGTGTTCGATTCCTACAACATCCACCTCAACGGTCACTGCAACGATTTCAGCGCCATCAAAAACGTGCAGTCCGAAAAGATTTTTGCCGTCCACCTGATGAGCGCCGACGACGTCCCCGAAAGCGAGATGGGGCAGGACAAGCGCTGCTTTGCCGGCACCGGCGTCGTGGACACCGACAGCTTTTTGCAGACCCTGAAATGCTGCGGCTACGACGGCATGGTCTCGGTGGAGACCTTCCGCCCCGAATACTGGGCCAAGACCCCTGAGTGGGTCATCGAGAACGCCTATCGTACGACCTATGCCGCACTGGAAAAGAACCAGTGCCTGTAAGCTTAAAAGGAGTACATTATGTCACCTCTACATTTTGTAATCATGCTGATCGTCGCGATCATCATCCTGACCGTTCTGACCCTGAAATTCAAGATGCACCCGGTCATGGTGCTGTTCCTTACCGCCACCTTCTGCGGTCTGGCCTCCGGCAAGACCCTTGTAGACACCTTTGCTGCCATTACCAAATACTTCGGCTCGACCTTAGGCTCCATTGGTGTTATGATTATTTTTGGTGCAGTCATTGCATCGGGCATCAATGACACCGGCGCTGCCACCAGCATGGTCAACTTCTTCATCAAGAAGTTCAAGGGCAAGTGCCTTGAGCTGGCACCGTCCCTGACCGGCTTTATCATGAGCATCCCCGTCTTCGGCGACATCGCCATCATCCTGAACGCCCCCATCTCCGCCATACTTGCCAAGCGCAAGAAGCTGGGTATGCAGCAGGTCGCTCCCTTCGTTAACCTGGGCCTGACTCTGACCCACGGTCTGGTGCCTCCCACCCCCGGCATCCTGGCTGTCTCCATCCTGCTGGGCGCTGACATCGGCACTGTCATTATCATCGGCCTCATCTGCTCCGTCATCTCCTTCGTTGTCTGCTACCTCGGCCTGCGTCCTGTCTACGCCAAGGGCGAGTACGTCGCTCCGCTGCCCCAGTACACCGAGGGCATCGAGGCTGTGGAAGACACCAACGACGTCAACGCTCTGCTCATCAAGGAAGACAATACCCCCAGCGCCGGCGCTTCCTTCCTGCCCCTGCTTCTGCCTGCCGTGATGATCGCCATCGGCTCCATCGGCAAGCTGTTCACCGCAGAAGGCTCTGCCGCCTACAACTTCTTCAACACCTTCGGCAACACCGTTCTGGCTCTGTTCATGGGCATCATCGCTGTCGGCTGCCTGATCTGCGGCCGCAAGGACAAGGTCGTCAAGAAAGCCAATGCTGACGGCACCGGCTGCAAGCTGACCGAGAAGAGCTCCTGGTTCGAGATCGTCATGAACAACTGGGTGGGCCGCGCCCTCCAGATCGCCATCGGCGCTCTGCTCATCACCGCCATGGGCGGTGCCATGGGCGGCATCCTCCGTGAGAACGAGGCCATTGCCACCATCGGCGGCATGATCGCCGAGAGCAGCTTCCCCGCTGTCCTCGTTCCCTTCCTGATGGCTGCCATCCTGATGACTGTCTGCGGCTCCATGACCACCGCATCTATGACCGCTGCAGGTCTGATGGGCGGCCTGATGACCGTTCTGGGCCTCGACCCTGTTCTGACCACACTGGCCATCGGCGCCGGCTCCATGGTCGGCTGGCACGTCAACAACAGCGGCTTCTGGATCTTCACCTCCCTGTACGGCTTTGACACCAAGCAGGGCCTGAAGTACTTCACCACCACCAACGCCCTCGGCGGCATCGTGGCCTTCATCGTGCTGGTCATCATCCACGCAGTCGGCCTCGTCTAAAATATCATTCGCACACACCAAATATCATGGAAGATACAGGGATTTGTTATGGAACTCACTAGTCAAAAAATGCGCAAGCTGGCTCCCGAGCTGGACCCGCTCCGTCTGGGTACCGGCTGGACGCCGGATGAACTTTCCAAGCCTCAGATCATCGTAGAAAGCACCTTTGGCGACAGCCACCCCGGCAGCGGCCATCTGGACAAGCTGGTCAACGCCGCCTGCAAGGGCGCAGCCGAGGCCGGCGGCCACGGCGCCCGGTACTTTGCCACCGACATCTGCGACGGCGAGAGTCAGGGTACCGACGGCATCAACTTCAGCCTCGCCAGCCGCGAGATGATCGCCAACATGATCGAGATCCACGCCAACGCGACCCCCTTTGACGGCGGCGTCTATATTTCCAGCTGCGACAAGGGTATGCCCGCAAACCTCATGGGCCTGGCCCGGGTGAACATCCCCTCGGTGGTGGTCACCGGCGGCACCATGCACGCAGGCCCGGAGCTGCTGACGCTGGAGCAGCTGGGTATGTACAGCGCAAAGTATGAGCGCGGCGAGATCGACGAAGCAAAGCTCAACTGGGCCAAGCAGAACGCCTGCCCCAGCTGCGGCGCCTGCAGCTTCATCGGCACCGCCTCCACCATGCAGATCATGGCTGAGGCTCTGGGTCTGGCCCTGCCGGGCAGCGCCCTGCTGCCGGCCACCAGCCCCGACCTGGTGGAGTACGCCCGCCGGGCCGGCTATCAGGCCGTCGTCCTCGCCAAACAGGGCCTGCGCCCCAGCGACATCGTGACGATGGACAGTTTCGAGAACGCTATCATGGTCCACGCGGCCATCTCCGGCTCCACCAACGCCCTGCTCCATCTGCCTGCCATCGCCCATGAATTTGGCATCTCCATCGACGGCGACACCTTCGACCGTCTCCATCGCGGCGCAAAGTACCTGCTGGACATCCGCCCGGCCGGCCGCTGGCCCGCAGAGTTCTTCTACTATGCCGGCGGCGTGCCTGCCATCATGGATGAGATCCGGGATGTGCTCCATCTCGACGCCATGACCATCACCGGCAAGACGCTGGGCGAGAATCTGGACGAGCTGAAGGCGAACGGCTTCTACGAGCACTGCCAGCAGCTGCTGGACGAGGCGAATGCCCGCTGCGGCATCAAGCTGACCCGCGCCGACATCATCCGCCCGGCTTCCGACCCCATCGGCACCGACGGCAGCATCGCCATCCTGAAGGGCAACCTTGCCCCGGAGGGCGCGGTCATCAAACACACCGCCTGCCCTAAGGAGATGTTCCAGGCTGTGCTCCGCGCTCGCCCCTTCGACAGCGAAGAGGAATGTCTGGACGCCGTGCTCCACCACAAGGTGGAAAAGGGCGACGCCGTCTTCATCCGCTACGAAGGCCCTCAGGGCAGCGGCATGCCGGAGATGTTCTACACCAGCGAGGCCATCAGCTCGGACAAGGAGCTGGGCCGCAGCATCGCCCTCATCACGGATGGCCGCTTCTCCGGTGCATCCACCGGCCCCGTCATCGGCCACTGCAGCCCTGAGGCCCAGACCGGCGGCCCCATCGCTCTGGTGGAAGAGGGCGACCTCATCGAAATCGACATCCCCGCTCGCAAGCTGAACATTATCGGCATCAAGGGGGAGCGCAAGTCCCCCGAAGAGATCGACGCCGTGCTGGCTCAGCGCCGCGTTGCATGGAAGCCGAAGCCCCGCCGTTACAAGCGCGGCACCCTGCGGCTGTTCAGTGAGCACGCCGCCAGCCCCATGAAGGGTGCCTACCTCGAGTATAACGACTAAGCTATTTTCTCATTCTCAAAACCTCCATCCTCTGCTTTGCAGAAAACCGCCCGGACGATGACCGTCCGGGCGGTTTTCATTTTATATTCTTTTATTCTTACAGCCCGAACAGGGCCAGCAGGCGGTGCCACAGGCGGAGGAAGAAATTGCCCTCCGAAGCGTTGTCTGCCGCCGTCTCCACCGGAGCCGTTTCGGCGGGCGTCTCGGCGGTCTTGTAGAGGAACTTCACCCGGCTGGACGCACCCTCGGGTACACCGGCAAAGCTGGTGTAGTCGGCGAGGCGACTGGTCATCTCTTCCACCACGGTCTGCAGGGCGTTGAGCTGGTCGGCGTCCAGCGCACCGGTGAGCTGAGAAATGCCCTCGTCGTTGAACTGCACGAGGCCGCCGTGGAGCTGGTCGGTGCCGTTCTGGAGCTGGAGCACACCGTCATACAGGGCGGATGCGCCGCTGGCCAGCTGAGCGCTTCCGTCCTTGGCGGCGTGTGCGCCGTCAGCGGCCGCAGCCACGCCGTCGGCGTACTGGCCGACGCTGGACACGAAGAACTGTATCTGGCCCAGATTTTCTTTCAGGGCGCGGACGCTGGCCATATCCTCGCTGTTGGCGGTCTGATAGACCAGCTCGTCGTGGATCTTCTGCTGGGCGTCGCTGTCGGTGAGCTTTTTCAGCCAGCCCATGATGAAATCGGGCGAAAAGCTCTGCATCAGGCGCAGAGCGGCCTCAAGGTCGTGGTCGGTCCTGGTGGCCGCGAGGTAGAGCGCGATGTCCAGCTGGCTGGCCTTGAACTGCGGAGCCTGCTCCCAGATGGTGCGCACCATCTTTTTGCGGCCTGCCGCCAGCGTCTTGTCGCCCAGCGAGAGGATGTCGTCAATAACGGCTTCATACGTATCCCACGTCATCGGGGTGTCGATGAGGCCGTTCTCCATGAGGGTCTGGTTGGCGGATTCCAGCACGCCGTCGGCCACCTGCTGTGCGCCGGAAGTCAGGGCGGCGTTGTTGGACGTCAGGGTGTCCAGCCCTTCCGTTAGCTGTCCGAGGCCGCTGTCCAGCCGGTTGGCCCCCTCCAGCAGAGCCAGCGAACCGGCGGCAAGCTGTGCCGCGCCCGCTTTCAGCTGCGACGCACCGTCCAGCAGCTGGTTCATGGCATCATTCAGCGCCGCGATGCCGTCGGTCAAATCGTTGAGGCTGTCGAGGTCAAAGACCTCATCCCCCTGCCCCAGTGCCTCGGCGCTCGCCGCGCAGGCCAGCAGGATCTGAGGTGCCGTCAGCGACTCCACGTCGGCCTCCACGGTCACGCTGTTCTGTAAGTACTCGGCGACGCCGTTCACCTGTTCGGGAAGCAGGCCGTCGAGGGAATCTTTCACGCCCGGCAGGGTAACGAAGGCCGCGACGCTGCTCTTGGCCGCACTTTCCAGCAGGCCGTTCACAGCGTTGACATTGCTGGCGTCATCGCCCAGCACGACGCCCACCGCCGTGACCAGCGGGGTGACGATGGTGCGCTCTTTGCCGTTCACGGTCACCTTGCCGGTCTCATTGTTGGTCAGGTCGATGGTGAGCACGAGGTGGCCGCTCTGGCCCAGAAGCTCGCTGAGCGGGGCGGTCTTGCCGTCCAGCGTGTAGGTCACTTTGGCAGAGATGGGCAGCTGACGGTCCGTGTCGCCCTTGTAGTAAACATCGGTGTCGTCGGTGTTCCAGACCAGCGTATCGCCGTTCCGGGTGTACTCGGCGAAGCTCTCGGTGTTCACGATGTTTTTCAGGGTGGACCTGTCCTCCACACCGGCGAGGCCGTCGGCATTGTAAAGATGCTCGCTGACGGTGGTCTTGGTGACAGAGCCGTCCGCTGCCATGACTGCATACACCGTCTCATCCTTTGAGAAGGGCGCCTTGGTCGCCGCAAAGGCGGGCTGACAGAGGCTGACCGTCAGGGTCAGGGCAAGCGCCGCAGAGCCAGCGCGGCGCAGAAAATTCTGAGTTTTTCTCATAGCATTCACTCCTTTGCAGCGTTGGGGGCGTTGAGCCAGTGGTAGGTGGTACGGCAGATGAGGCCGTCCAGCAGCATCAGGCCGGCGGGCAGCACCAGCAGGATGACCACCATACTGATGAGCGCACCTCGGGAAATGAGCATACAGATGCTTTCCAGCAGCTCCACCTTGCTGATGGCCGCGACGCCGAAAGTGGCCGCGAAGAAGGTCAGGCCGCTTGTCAGGATGCTCTGGCTGCAGTGCTCGAGGGCTTGCTGTGCCGCCGCTTTGGGCGAGCGGAGGGCCAGCCGCTCTTCGCGGTAGCGGGTGGTCATGAGGATGGAGTAGTCCACCGTCGCGCCCAGCTGGATGGTACCGATGACGATGCTGGCGATGAAGGGCAGCGAGTCGTCGATAAAGTACGGGATGCCCATGTTGATGGCAATGGCCGCTTCGATGCTGGCCACCAGCAGCACCGGCACCGACAGGCTGCGGAAGGACAGCGCGATGATGACCAGCACCGCCGCGATGGACCAGATGTTGACATTTTTGAAATCCTCGTCGGCGATCTCCACGAGGTCTTTCATCATGGCACCCTCGCCGGTGACGAGGCCCTCGGGGTCTGCCTCCTTGACGAGGCGGACCAGCTCGTCCACCTGCGCGTTCAGCGCGTCGCTGCCCGACTTATAACGGCCATTGGCAAGGATGAGCTTGTAACCGCCGTTCTGGACGATGTTCATCAGCTCGTCGGGCAGAAGTTCCGTCTCAAAGCCCGGGCCGGTGATGGAGTCGAGGCTCACCACCTGGGTGATGCCGTCCACCTCCTTTATCTCATCGCAGAGGGTGGACACCTGGGAAGCGGTCAGCTCCTCCCGGACGAGGATGAAGTGGTTGGTCATCATGCCGAAGTCTTCGCCCAGCTTGTTCGTACCCACGATGCCGGGCATATCCTGCGGAAGAGCGGCAAAAATGTTGTAGTAAATATCGGTCTTGCTCTGGGCCAGCCCGAAGGGGATCATCAGCAGGATGAACACCACCACGACGGGCATCGGGTGCTTCGAGACAAAATGGCTCAGGTGGTTGAGCCTGGGCATAAAGGTGCGGTGGCGGTATTTTTCCACCCACTTATCGAAGAAGAGAATGAGCGAGGGCAGGATGACGATGGTACAGATGACGCCCAGCGCCACGCCCTTTGCCATGACGATGCCGAGGTCTGCGCCCAGCGTCAGCTGCATGGCACAGAGGGCCAGAAAGCCCGCGATGGTCGTCAGACTGGACGCCGTGATGGAGCTCATGGTCTTACAGATGGCGTTCTCCATGGCCTCTTCGTTGGAGGCACAGAGCTTCTTTTCCTCGTCGTAGCGGTGGAGCAGGAAGATGGAGAAGTCCATCGTCACGCCCAGCTGCAGAACAGCCGCCAGCGACGCGGTGATAAAGCAGACCTGACCGAGGAAAATATTCGTGCCAAAGTTATAGACCAGCGGGAAGAGCAGCCCCAGCATGAACAAAAACGGCGTGAGCCAGCTTTCCAGCGAGAGGAACAGCACCAGCAGACAGCCGCCTACGGCGCAGAGCACATACCAGGGCATCTCGCCCATGACCAGCTCTTTGGTGTCGCTCAGGATGACGCTGATGCCGCCGAAGAAGCAATTCTTCCGGAGTATCTTCTTGATCTGGGCCACGGCCTGCATCGTCTCTTCGCTGACGCTCGAGCCGCCCAGCTGGACGATGAGGATGGTGGAGTCGTTCTTGCCGAACATAAACTGCTGGACATCCGCCGGCAGCATCTCCGTCGGCACTGCCGGGTCCAGCACGTCGCTGAGCCAGAAGGTATTCAGCACGTCCGGCACCTCGTCGATCTCGGCCTTCATGGCCAGCAGCTCGTTGGTGGGCATCCCCTCCACAGTTATCATGTTGGTGGACGCCAGATGGTAATCCGTTTCCAGCAACAGCTGGCCCACGCGGGAGTCCAGCTCCTGAGGCAGGTAAGAAAGGATGTCATAGTTGATGGGCGTGGCGATGGCTCCCACTGCCGCCGGGATGAGCAGCAGGACCGCCGCGATGAGGATGAGCCTGCGCATCTTCACGATGGCCCTCGCTAATTTTTTCATTCATTTCCTCCCATTTTATCGTTCCGAAGAAAAACAACTTTTCTCGTTTTTCCGACACACATTATTATAGTACACTCACCCGGGGTGTCAAGAGACAGCTCTGCCGACGTTCTGCCTCTCCCTTTGCAAAACAAAAAGCGGGGCGCACAGGTGGTCAAGTCTGTGTGTCCCGCATTTTGTACTTTTTTGCACAGGCCGCCGTACCAGAGCGCCCCGCGCTGCGCGCAGGGAAAGCGGAGCAAACCATAAGCCGCTTTCTCTTTTCAATAGATAGGAGAATGGAATGGAGGAACCGAATCGCCTCAAAGAGAGTTGCAGGCATCCCTTTGCAGTGAATCGGAGGAGCTTTGGTTAGATTTAACTAACCTCGCCGTGACAACAGGATACCATAGTTTGTCATGACTGTCAAGCCTGTTTTTCAAATTTTCAAAAAATTTTTCTCCGGCGGCCTCCATGAGCATTTTTCATAACAAAAACCGCCATCTCTTGTAGAAAATCCACAGGTTCCCTCTTGCTTTTTCTGAGAATCACTGTTATTATATTGTCAGGCCGTTGCAGTCGGACTCGATTGCCTGTCTACAGCGGCTCATAAACAGCGCAGGGGTTGCCATCCAAATACCTCTGCGCCCTGTACCACCCTGTCTTTCAGAAACCGCAATCGGCGGCTTTTTTAAGGCGGAACAGTTAGACTGCTCTAACTAATTATTGCAAAGCAGATTGGTCGGAGCGTCAGGAACGGAGCAAGGAGGTTCCAATGATCGATTTTGAACAGTGGGAAGGCTTTGAGGGCCGCATCTGGAAAGAGGAAGTCAACGTCCGCGACTTTATCCAGAAGAACTACACCCCTTATGACGGCGACGAGTCTTTCCTGGCTGGCCCCACCGAGGCCACCGATAAGCTCTGGGGCGCACTGCAGAAGCTGCAGAAGGCCGAGCGTGCCAAGGGCGGCGTGCTGGATATGGAGACCGAGGTCGTCAGCGGTCTGACCGCGTACGGCCCCGGCTACATCGACGAGAGCCTGAAAGAGTTTGAGCAGATCGTCGGCCTGCAGACCGACAAGCCCCTGAAGCGTGCATTCATGCCCTACGGCGGTATTAAGATGGCGGAGCAGGCCTGCACTACCTACGGCTACCAGCCCTCTGAAGAGCTGCACAAGATCTTCACCGACTACACCCGCACCCACAATCAGGCTGTGTTCGATGCCTATACCCCCGAGATGAAGACCGCCCGCCACACCCACATCATCACCGGCCTGCCCGACACCTATGGCCGTGGCCGTATCGTCGGCGACTACCGCCGTGTGGCACTGTACGGCATCGACGCCCTCATCAAGTTCAAGCAGGAAGACTTCGCCAACTGCGGCGACGGCACCATGACCGATGACGTCATCCGCCTGCGCGAAGAGATCGCACGCCAGATCAACGCCCTGAAGGGCATGAAGAAGATGGCCGAGGCTTACGGCTACGACATCTCTCAGCCCGCTAAGACCGCCAAGGAAGCCTGCCAGTGGCTGTACTTCGGCTATCTGGCCGCCATCAAGACCCAGAACGGCGCCGCTATGAGCGTGGGCCGCATCTCCACCTTCCTCGATATTTATATCCAGCGCGATCTGGACAAGGGCATCCTGACCGAGAGCGAGGCTCAGGAGCTCATCGACCACATGGTCATGAAGTTCCGCATGGTCAAGTTTGCCCGCATCCCCAGCTACAACCAGCTGTTCTCCGGCGACCCCGTCTGGGCAACGCTGGAAGTGGGCGGCATCGGCATGGACGGCCGCAGCATGGTCACCAAGAACTGCTATCGCTTCCTGCATACCCTCGAGAACATGGGCCCTGCACCGGAGCCGAACCTGACCGTTCTGTACTCCTCTGCTCTGCCTGAGAACTTCAAGAAGTACGCCGCCAAGGTGTCCATCAACACCAGCTCCGTCCAGTACGAGAACGACGACGTCATGAAGCCCGTCTGGGGCGACGATTACTCCATCTGCTGCTGCGTGTCTGCTACCCAGACCGGCAAGGAGATGCAGTTCTTCGGCGCACGTGCCAACCTGGCAAAGTGCCTGCTCTACGCCATCAACGGCGGTGTGGATGAGAAGAGCCACGAGCAGTGCGGCCCCAACTACGCCCCCATCACCGGCGAGTACCTGAACTACGACGAGGTGCTGCCCAAGTACGTCCAGATGCTGGACTGGCTGGCCGGCCTGTACGTCAACGTGCTGAACCTCATCCAGTATATGCACGACAAGTACTACTACGAAGAGGCTGAGATGGCCCTCATCGACACCGATGTCCGCCGCACCTTCGCCACCGGTATCGCCGGCTTCTCCCACGTCATCGACTCCCTGAGCGCCATCAAGTACGCCAAGGTCAAGGTCGTGCGCGACGAGATGGGTCTTGCCACCGGCTTCGAGGTCGAGGGCGACTTCCCGAAGTACGGCAACGACGATGACCGTGCCGACGAGATCGGCGTCTGGCTGCTGCGCACCTTCCTTGAGATGATCAAGAAGCGCCACACCTACCGCAACTCCGAGGCTACCACCTCCATCCTGACCATCACCTCCAACGTGGTCTACGGCAAGTACACCGGCGCTCTGCCCGATGGCCGTGCCGCCTTCACCCCGTTCGCACCCGGTGCCAACCCCAGCTACGGCGCAGAGCAGAACGGCCTGCTGGCCTCTCTGAACTCCGTGGCCAAGCTGCCCTACCACTGGGCTCTGGACGGCATCTCCAACACCCAGACCATCAACCCCGACGCTCTGGGCCACAGCGAGGGCGAGCGCATTGAGAATCTGGTGCAGGTCATGGACGGCTACTTCGACCAGGGCGCACACCACCTGAACGTCAATGTCTTCGGCAAGGAGAAGCTCATCGACGCTATGGAGCACCCCGAGAAGGAGGAGTACGCAAACTTCACCATCCGTGTCTCCGGCTACGCCGTCAAGTTCATCGACCTGACCCGCGAGCAGCAGATGGACGTTATCTCCCGCACCTGCCATGCAGCCCTGTAACCCCATCGGCTATGTCCACTCGCTGGAATCCTTCGGCTCTGTGGACGGCCCCGGTGTGCGCTTTGTGGTGTTTTTGCAGGGGTGTGCCCTGCGGTGCAAGTACTGCCACAATCCCGATACCTGGAACTTCGGCGGCGGAAGCGAATTGCCTCCGTACTCGGCTTACTTCTGGAAGTGTGAACGATAAAGCAAACAAAAAAGACCTTGAAACTCAGGTTTCAAGGTCTTTTTTCATCTTATTTGCGCTTTACATAGTCGATAACGAGGGCATACGCCGTGCCGTCCGCCAGATCGGCGCTGAATACGACAGCCGTACCGTCCTTGCGGCTGTCTCTTATACACA
>ENA-OZGB01000445-OZGB01000445.1-human-gut-metagenome-genome-assembly--contig:-NODE-445-length-24159-cov-22.310488_pt1 | contig 24159 bp, 23 predicted proteins | sample MGYA00245113_ERZ653651 | MGnify/ENA primary metagenome ERZ653651 (study PRJEB26926, sample SAMN06165095) | human gut metagenome | biome: ENVO:00009003; feature: ENVO:2100002; material: ENVO:00002003... | reverse complement strand
ACAAGGCTATTCGTCGGCAGCGTCAGATGTGTATAAGAGACAGTACTTACACAGCGACGTATCGCACCCACTCCTTGTTTATCTGGTTTCCGCGGGAGTAGCGGGAAAGGGACTGCATGTTACGCGCACGTTTCTCGAACATACGCAGGTTTTCGTCGCTGTCTTCCAGGAACACGTACTGGTTGTAAAGGTGGTCGCAGGAAAGCAGAAGCCCCACGGGGGCCGCGAACGAGAGCAGGCAGTCCGAACGGTCGGTGGAAAGACGCTCGTAACGGGTATCCGTACCCACGCGCCCCGGCAGGTCTTCCGTGTCCGAGAGCGTGTGCAGGCACACCCGTTTGTTGCCCACGCGCAGAACCTCGGCCCCCAGCTCGATGTCCTGAAGAGAAGTCGTCTCCGAGAGCGAGAGGGAAAAGTACCGCTCCAGCAGGCCCGGACAATCCGCCGTACCCGTGATCTCGTCCCCCGTGAGGCGGACAAGGGTCAGGAAACCCGAATCGTTCAGAATACGCTCGAACTGTTCCGCCGCCTCCAGGAATTTTGTCGCCGATTCCCGGTTTACCTCTTTGGGAATGATGTTGCCCCGGCAGAGGGTCGAGAAGTCTGAACGCATGTGCATACGCTCCCTCGTCGTTTTCGTCAGGTAGAGGAAGCAGGCGTGGGTCAGGAACGGACGCTCGTTGAAATGCCGCTCGTAACTGCGGGAGAGGAAACTCATGTCCCCCTCGCCCGTGGCCGGGCGGTAACGCTCGCGGATGAAGTCGGGTAGGTCAGGGACATTACTGCCCCTTTCCCCCCTAAGAACCGTACGTGAGAGTTTCCCCTCATACGGCTCAAGCAACTCAATGCTTTTATTTCTACATAAAAGCCGGCTCATAATCCTCTGTTTTTAACTGGTAATAACTTCTGCGGCAACCGTCATGAAGAAGAAAACTATCCATTCGGTTATTTGTCAGCTGTTTTACGACACTCCAAGAGTGTTCGTTGTCTATCGGCTCACCACAGTAGGGACAGCAGCGTTGTTGTCTCTTCCAGAGATGCAGCAGTGATTTATACCCGTTGAGCGATTGGAGCATTTTGTAGGTTTCCCTGTGTTCAAAATATTCCTTCCACTGCGGGTCGTATGGGTTTGCATCCCCTTTGATTTTTACAAACCGCTTTATTTTGGTGTCGTACAGTCGTTTCAGCACGATTATACTTTCGGGTTTTCTCTTGTTGGGAGTGACCGCGAAAGTCCATTTACGGTTGTTAATCTTGTGGAAATACTTGTCAGCAACCCAATACTTCCCCTTTTTCGGGTGTCGGCGTTGTGCCCACTGCCATAACTTTTCGAAGATCAGTTTGTCAGCTTTCCTGAAAGTCTTGGATGATACGGAGTAGCGATAGTAATTCGCCCAACCCGTTATGATCGGGTTCAGTAGTCTTATCAGGGATTCCTGTTTTGCTCCCTTATGAGCTTCGATGGTTTCCCGGATTTTGACCATAAACCTTTTCAGACTCTCTTTTGACGGTTTTATCAGAAGTTTTCCGTTATACTTGCGAATGTTGTATCCGAGAAAATCGAATCCTTTGCCGATGTGAGTTATCTTCGTTTTTTCTTCTGACAGGGTAAGCCCCCTTGCATGGAGAAACTCACGAACAATAGGCAAGATCTCGTTTTGCAACAATTCCTTCGATGCTCCGGTGATTACAAAATCATCGGCGTACCGTATAAGGTGTACCTTGTAGCTGGTATAGACGCCCTTTTTACAGTGTGTCTTAAACCGTCTTTTCAGTACCGCCTCCAATCCGTCAAGGGTCATATTGGCAAGGGTCGGCGATATGATACCGCCTTGCGGCGTGCCTTCAACCGTCGGGAATAGCTCGGAGTTGTAAACAAAACCACTGTTCAGCCATTTGCGGAGCATCACTTTATCCATCGGGATATTATTCAGCAGCCATTCGTGGCTTATGTGGTCGAAACAGCCTTTGATGTCCCCTTCAAGTATCCATTCGGGCGATACGTCTTTTGCGAGTACACAGAAGCATTGTTCCCTTGCATCGAACGTGCTTCGTTCCTTGCGGAACCCGTAGGAGTTGTTGTCGGCTGTCGTTTCAGCTACCGGCTCCAATGCCATCAGATACAGCGCCTGCATAGCCCTGTCTTTCATGGTAGGAATACCCAACGGCCGTTGTTTGCCGTTCTTTTTGCTGATATAGACCCGTTTCAACGGTTGGGGATTGTATCCCCTGCGTTTCAGTTCGCTGATTGCCTGAAACTTCGCTTTTGGGGTTTTCCATAATACACGGTCAACCCCTGCTGTCTTTTTACCTTTGTTAGAGGTCACCCGCTTTACGGCCAATGCTTTGGCGTAAAACGAATGCGTTAGCATCCACTGTAAAGCTTTCACTTTACCGTATCTGCCTTCTTTTTGAGCCTTTACAATACGTGCTTGTAGCTTTTTAACCGCAATTTCGCACCGGAGCCAGTCTATGCTGTCCCAAGCGTTCGATTTTCGGTCAGTCGATGCACACGAAATTTCTAATTCGTTCATTTGCGTTTCAACTTTAAAAAGTTCTAAAAGTTTCTTGTAAAGAGTCACCATGCGGAAGTCTGCCCGCTTTCGCGTAGGGTAACGTTGAAACCCCTATCCGCCCCATTACAGGACGGCATTCGCTTTTTCCGCATTCCTGTGCCTGCATCCCGTTCGGCCTTCCTTACGGTCGGCTTACCTGTTTTCGTAGGAGAGATACAGGTTTTCCATGTTCCGTGTAAGTGACAAAGAGAATGGGTTAGAATCTGTCATTCCGCCGGCAGCAGTGTGGTTCGTGTAACCCCAGACTGGAGAGGGTTATCCTCGCTGCACCCGTTTCCGGGCTTGAGCCTGTCAGTATCGTTTGGCTCATTCAAACTAACGACGTTTAGCGACAGTTCACATGTGTTATTCATACCATTCAAGCCAAGCTCCCGCGCCGTCTGATACTGACGACGATTGTTTTCCCCTCACGGTTCAAACTGCCCCTTTCGGGCGGGCTACCTTGTCTGGGCAGCTTAATACAATTAAGGTGCATCTGCCCATAGGCTACTGCTGACGAAACAGCAGGTTTAATCTTTGTTTTATGTCATACTCGATGACTTAAATTATTTGTTAAACAATCACTTACACGACATCATGTCGCACCCAGTCCTGCTTGTGTACCACGCTGTATTCGGGCAAGACCTTCAGGGCCTTGCACCAGGCGGCGTGGATCGCCTCGTACTCGGCGGACGTGACGGTGAACAGCTCCGGGAGTTCGACCCGATAGGCGACCGTTATGTCCGCGTCCTTGCTGATGATACAACCGCCTTCCACGGCCAGGAGCGGGAACTTGCTTTCCAGCGTGGTGGCTTTCAAGATGTTTCTCATACGCGGCCCCCCTTTCTTTTCAGCAACCGGCGCAGGGACTTGCGGTTGAGCAGGTAGCGGGGATGCCGGCGCGCGGCGAACAGCTTCATCAGCCCGTGTTCCCCGTAACGGGCGTTCAGGCGGAAGGTAAGCCAGACCAGCACCGAAGCCGCCGCAACGCCGAAAGCGATACATACCCACTGATCGACCCCTGCCATGTAGAGGATGACGAACACCACGAAGACGGCCAGCAGGCCGCCCGCGAAGATGAAGAGGTACTGCGCCTTCAGGCCCCGGAACTCCACGCTCTTGCCGATTCCCTTGTTGATTCCATATTCCATAATTATTTGCATGACAGGTTGGACTACAAGAAGAAAGAGCGTAGGATCGTCGCGGCGACAATCAGGAAAATACACGCGCCGAACCAGCTCGCGGCGGTCTTCGACGTGTCGGGGTCGCCGCTCGAAAACTTGTTATAGACCTTGATCCCGCCGATAAGGCCGACCACAGCCCCAATCGCGTAGATGAGCTTCGTTCCGGGATCGAAGTAGCTGGTTACCATGTTGGTAGCCTCCGTAATGCCGGCGATGCCGTTGCCCTGCGCGAAAGCGGAGGAGATGGCGGCAAAGAGAAATGCCGCCGGAAGAAGAATCTTGTTCTTTCTCATAACTCGATAATGTTTGAATTGTGGCGCGGGGATGGATAGGCCCCGCACCGGGTTAAACTTCTTGATTCGGATTTTTTCAGTGGTTCGAGGATAGCCTCACGTGCTACCCGTAGTCTTTTTCTTTCATCGTGATGTCATTATGGGGTTAAACAAACTCACGGACGTCGAAACCCGTGGGAACCGAACCCTGCGGAGATGGGCTTTCCGCAGACCTCTCGGACATACGCCGGTGAAAGGCCGAGAGGTAGGTGTCGATCAGGGATTTTACCCTGTCGTTCCCGTCGGGGCGGCCCGAAACGATGACCTCGAACATGTCGGTCTGTTTCAGGCCCAGGAGGACACGTCCCGTTTCCTCCCTTTGCTCGTCTGTTGAAGGTGGATCATGTACCACGTGGCGGTAGGCTTCGCCCATCTGTTCAAAACTAACCCCCTGGGCAAGCGAGCGGCCCAAAAGGGGCAGCTCTTCGGTGTCGTCTTCATCCTCGTCATAATCCGGCTCCTCCGCGTCCGCATCCGGGAAAGATTCATCGTACAGCGGAAAGTCGATTTCCAGAGGTTCGTTAGGCTCCCCCTCGGGAGCGACACCGAACACTTCATCCAGGTCTTCCGGCGGAATCTGCCGGGGGTGTTCGGGTACATTCGTGGGCACAAATATATCGGCTTTTTCCGTAACTTTTTCAGTTTCAGATTCTACGGCAGCTTGTGGCCGGGAGTGGCGCGGGTCGAGGACAAAGCGGCTCCTGCCGATGATCTCCTGCCGGCAGGGAGTGTCTTCGGCAACGATCCCGTCTGCCGGTTCGTTGCGTTCCATCCGCCACAGGCGGAAAAACGCCCACAAGGCATACCCCACGGCAAAGAGGGGCAGCAGCCACAACGCCCCGTTCATCGCTCCTCCGCTTTGGGTTGCCGGGAGGCCACGGCCTCACGCTCCTCGAAAAGCCGCTCGATGGTTTCCCGGTTATCGTCCAGGTGCGCCTTGAGAACCTTGTCCACGTAGGCCGTGATCGTCACGTCGCCACGACCGATGACACGGGTGATCTCGCGGATACGCTCGTGATACGACGGACGTATCTTCACGTGCTTGTTACCGGCGAAAGGCAGCCGCAGCAGGCAGATGTAACGGGCCAGGTACTCGGCCTCGGGGGTGGGGACAGTCCCCACGGCGACCTCCCCCGAAGGGCCGTCGGGGACGATAAGGGTTTTCATCCTGCGCCGGTAGCGGCACACGCGGAAGATGAAGGGCACGGCGACGCAAAGGACGGCCGCCAGGATAACAGATAAAATAATTGCTTTGTCTGACATGATGGATTGTTTTTAATAGGTTGTAAATATTGGGTTCATAACTAAAAAATATCGGAGTTCCGTTTCTTGTAGAGTTCCGAAATTTCCTCCTGATAGGTCGCGAAATGCTGCTCCAGCACATTGTCCAGGTAGCTATACAGCGAGAGTTCGTTCTTACCGATAACCTGCACTATCCGGGTTATACGCTCGTGAAACTCCTTGCGGATATACACCGTTTTGCCGCTTCGGGTATTGGAGGGGGCGTTCCGGATAAAAAGACGCTCGTAATCCTGGCCTTTCCCTCTTCGGCGGCGTCCCTCCTCTTTCGTAGCCGGCGAGGCGGCGGCCTCGCCGGACGGTTCCGATAGAGCCGATGCCTCCTCCTCTTTTTCCGGCGTGTAAGGATGTAATGGCCGGTTTCGGCTTTTGGCCTGGCTGATGATGAAGGAAGCGTCCAAACCGTCGTCATGTTCTTTTCCGCTCATAAGATCCTACTTTAACAGTTCGATCAATTCATCCACGAGTTTATCCAGGTTGCTGCCCCGGATCAAAGAACGGTCTGCCGGGAAGAGCGTGGAGCGGAAGACAGAGCGACGGCTGGCGTTCTGCTCACGACGAAAACGCTTGGTGTCAGGCAGGAAGGTCTTCAGAACAGGAAGACCCAGCTCTTTCATTACCGCCTCGTAAACCTGATATAACTCTGTCTTTTCACGTCCGTCCACCATGTTCCATAGCATATACAGCCCTTTCATCCGGGACTTCTCGCGGCCCATGATATGCTCCTTTACCACAACCGCGTAATTCAGGGTGCTTTCCATGACAACCCGGTCGGCACTGATCGGGGCGACGAGATAATCCATTCCGGCCAGGGAATGAATCAGATCCTCGTTATTGATCGTACCGGGAAGGTCGAAGAACACATAATCGAAATCACCTTGCGGCAGGAGGTAGTCGGCATCGGCCAACGCCTCTTTCGTGTTGCTTTCCACGACAGGATAGGCTTTCTTTTGAAGCCGGGTGAATTGTTCGTAAGCTAACCTCTTGTAATGTTCGTCTTCGAGGGCAAGCTTCAGGTCACGTTCCCGCATCTCCACGATGGAGTGTTGGGGATAATCGCAGTCGATGACCGCGACATTGAAACCCTTTACATAGTGCAGGTAAGAGGCTGCCAGCACCGTGAGGGTGGTTTTGCCCGCTCCGCCTTTCTGGGTGGAGAAGGCCACGAATTTCGTTTTCTCTTTCATTGTTCCATGCGTTTTTAGTTATACAATCGGGTAATCGTTCATCTCTTCACGTATCCGGACAAGTGACGGCATGAGATTTTATGCTGGTATGCCGGCACGCATATATGCTGGTGCGCTGGCAGGCTGTTACGCCGGTATGCCGGTGCATGGGCGCGTGTCCGATTTTATACTCATGCGCAACCGCATTTGCTTATCCGGACAAAGACCCGCTTTTTCCTCTGCACACGATGTTTTCTGCATCCGTCCACACGTGTGCGGACAGGGGGATGTGTCATTGCCCGTATCCGTTCTCACGTGCAAAGTAAACCCTTAAAAACACGGGTTGTATGCTCTTTTTCCGCTATGGCCGCGTGTGGCGTCAAAGTGGACGCAAGTGGCGTAATCGCTTATGGCACAAGTGATTGAATAGGTCGGTATCTTTGCCTCGTGAACGATCCCGACGCTAATGAAGCCGTCCTTGCCCCGTTTTACGGCGGCTCTTTCAATGTTCTGTCCGCGAGCGGGCAGAAGGTATTTGCAAAGGGCAAATAGCAAGCTGTGTTTTCTGCTGCACGATTCTCGTTTTGCAGCAGAAAACAGCTTGCCCGCAAGGGGGAGAAAGCACCTCCGGAGTCGGTGCTTTTCAGAAGGGCGGCAGGCCGCGAAGGGATCGGAATTTTCAGGAACCGGTGGGGCTCTGGCCTCTCCTTAAAATTTCGATGCGATGGAAAAGAACAGAAAGCCCCGAGGGGGCAAAGGGGGACGACCCGCGAAAAACGACCCGGCCGTTTACCGCTTTTCGGTAAACTTTTCAGCCGTGGAACATGCCCGTTTCCTCGACCTTTACGAGCAGTCCGGGCTATTGTCCAAAGCCGCTTTTATCAAAGCGAGAGTGTTCAACGAGGCGTTCCGGGTGGTAAAGACCGACCGGGGAACGCTCGAATACGTGGCGAAGCTGACCGCTTTCCACGCCCAATTCCGTGCCGTGGGAACGAATTGTGCGCCCGTCAAGGCGATATAATAAATATAGCGATGGCAAGCTATTAGGTAAGTGTTCTTTGAAAATAACCTATCATCAACCGACTTATCTGAAAGGGAAACCGGACAGGGAGTGTAGCATGTCGGGGTAAACCATAAGTCAGTTAGTTACCGGACTGCGACTGAATGGGGTGATGAAAGACAGATATGAGGATAAAATCCGGATTGATTGAATGACAGCCTGAGCGGTACCTTCCGAAACTGTGACGTTAAGGTAACTATACTCGTCATATCGTGATACTCTCATTGTAGTAGTTGGACAGAGAGAGCAAGAACTTATCACGACGCAACTGTAATGAACAGTAAAGGGCGGACGTCATATCCGACAATCTGTCGCGCCATAGTTATTATATCGTAAACGGGGATTACCTAAACCGGAATGCCGTAAGGCTATTGGACGAAGGTCTATGAATATCCGGTATGGTAACGGAGCCGCCGTAGTAGTCCGCGCGGGGGAAAGCCTCGTACAAGGCGAAGGGCGGCAGCTAATATTCATTAATACGATTAACGGAAAATGCGAGAGGCATTATGAGAAGTCCCGCAAGAGTATTAAACAGTCTGACAAAGCATAGTCAAACCACGGAATACAGGTTTGAGAGGCTTTATCGTATTCTTTTCAATGAGGAAATGTATTATCTGGCTTATCAGCGAATATATGCCAAGCCGGGTAATATGACACAAGGTGCAGACGGGAAAACCATCGACCGTATGAGCCTTTCCCGCATTGAGAAACTGATCCTTTCGTTGAAAGACGAAAGCTACTCTCCCCAGCCATCGAGAAGAGTGCACATCCCGAAGAAAAACGGAAAGACACGACCTCTCGGCGTACCCTCTTTCGACGACAAACTGGTGCAGGAGGTAGTACGAATGGTACTGGAAGCTATTTACGAAGGTCACTTTGAAGATACTTCGCACGGCTTCCGTCCGCATCGCAGCTGCCACACCGCATTGAATGCCGTACAGAAGACTTTTACGGGTAAGAAGTGGTTCATCGAAGGAGATATAAAAGGTTTCTTCGACAATGTCAATCATGATATTCTGATTGATATCTTGAAGGAACGTATCTCCGACGAACGGTTCATACGGCTTATCCGGAAGTTCCTCAGGGCGGGTTATCTGGAACAATGGCGATTTCATGGGACGTACAGCGGAATGCCGCAAGGCGGAATTATCAGTCCGGTACTGGCGAACATTTACTTGGACAAGCTGGATAAGTACATGAAAGAATATGCCACCGGATTCGACAGGGGTAACAGGGTAAGAGCGTGCCGTGAATACGAAGCTCTCACTTACCAAAAGAGGCTGGTTATGCGTGAACTCAAAACAGCGACAAATGATGTAGAAAGAAAAGTGCTTGTTAACCGACTCAAAGAGATAGACAAAGCCCGATCCGCGATGCCGTGCTTCGCACCTATGGACGGAAACTTCAAGAGGCTTAAATATGTGAGGTATGCCGACGACTTCCTCATTGGAATTATCGGCAGTAAAGAAGATGCCGTAAAGATCAAGGACGATATAAAGCGTTTCCTTGCAGACAGACTGGCATTGGAACTATCGGACGAGAAAACGCTCGTCACTCATACTGAAAAGCCTGCAAAATTCCTTGGATATGAGGTGACTGTCCGCAAGTCGAACCTGCAAAAACGGAACAAACGGGGAAGCCTGTCCCGTGTGTATGGAAACAAGGTCAGATTAAAGGTAACGACCGAAGTAATAAAGAAAAAATTGCTGGAACTCGGCGTGCTGAAATTCAGCTATCATAACGGGCACGAGCAATGGATTCCCAAACACCGGTCGGAACTTATCAATAATGACGACCTTGAAATCCTTGACAGTTACAATGCCGAGATCAGAGGGTTTTACAACTATTACTCGATAGCTAACAACGCTTCTGAACTGAACACTTTTCACTACATCATGCAGTACAGTATGTACAAAACCTTTGCCGGGAAATACCGAACCACAGTAAGACGAATTTGCCGGAAATACAAACGCAACGGAGTCTTTACAGTCGGGTATACGGTAAAAAACGGCAAAGCAAAAGAACGTCGCTTATACAATGAAGGGTTCAAAAGAAAAAGACCTTCTTATGATCGGTCGATTGACAGATGCCCGAATCCAATGCCCGGCGTCAGCACCACAAGCCTTATAGACAGGCTGAAAGCTCAGAAATGTGAGTTGTGCGGTGCTACGGACAATCTGGTTATGCACCATGTGCGGAAACTCGGAGAACTGAAAGGCAAGGAGAATTGGGAAAAACTGATGATTGCCAGACGGCGTAAGACTATGGCCGTTTGCGGCAGCTGTCATCAAAAGATACATCATGGAACGTTTTAGACTGACAATATTAGCGGAGAGCCGGATACGCTGGAAGGTGTACGTCCGGTTCGGAGGCGAGTATTGGGAAACCTATCATAGAAATATGACAAGGCGCCGGGTACTTAGCCTACATAATCAGATTGTAAAGGCTGTCAATTCGCACTTTTCCAACGTCGCTATCCCGCATCAGATCGCTATGCTGGAGCAACGGACCCGCGAGCTGAAAGCCCTCAGTATCGAGATTCTGAATCTTGCAAAACGAGCTGCGGAATGGTTGCGAATATAAGATCGGGAGCATCGTCCAACCGACAACGCTATCGGAATCAAATATAGAATTGTACGCTTGCTCGTTACCTTGACCCGGCAACTTTAACAACAACAAACGTATGGCAAGCGTAAAAGTAAAATTCCGGGCCTCGTCCGTTGCGGATCGTGAAGGCCGACTGTATTATCAGATCATGCATAACCGTGTAACCCGACAGATCAACAGCGGCCATAAACTGTTACCGTCGGAATGGGCCGCTCTGCGTGCAGGATTGCTCCGGCCGGATTGCAAAGGGCCCCGACACGCTTACCTTGTCGCATTGAAAAGCCGGATCGTGGAAGACACCGCCCGCCTGGAGCGCATTATCGCCCGGTTGGAACATACGGGCGAAAGTTATACGGCCGGGGATGTGGTCGCACGTTATCTTACGCCTTCGGATACCGGGGGCTTTTTCTCTTTCGCCCGGAGTCTTGTCGGGCAGTTGAGACAGATCGGGAAAATCCGCACGGGCGAACGTTACACGACCGTCTTGAACAGCTTCGGGCGTTTCCGCAGGAATACCGAGGTGTCTTGGGATGAGATGGACTCCGACCTGATGATCGAATACGAGACTTATCTCAAATCGAGGGGCGTATGCCCGAATACCTCCTCTTACTATATGCGGGGACTGCGAGCCATTTATAACCGGGCCGTTGAGAAGAAAATGACCGTGCAGCGCGATCCGTTCAAGTATGTCTACACGGGCATTGGCAAAACGGTCAAGCGGGCTGTACCCTTGAAAGTCATCCGCCAGATCCGGGATCTGGATTTGGCGCTGTTTTCGGCGATGGATTTCGCCCGCGACATTTTCATGTTCTCATTCTATACCCGTGGAATGTCGTTCATCGACATGGCTTACCTGAAGAAGAAAGATCTGCAAAACGGCATACTCTCTTACCGCAGGCAGAAAACGGGACAGCAGTTGTTCGTCAAATGGGAAAAACCCATGCAGGAGATCGTCGATAAATATGATACGAACGCCACTCCTTATCTGCTGCCGGTAATTCGGGACATGCATGCCGACGCTCGCCGGCAGTACAAGAATGCGGCGCATCTGGTCAATGACAAATTGAAAAAATTAGGCGAGCGGTTGGGACTGGACATACCCTTGACCAGCTACGTCGCCCGCCACGGGTGGGCTTCCATCGCCAAGGACAGAAACATTCCGCTCGCGATCATCAGCGAGGCGATGGGACATGATTCGGAGAAGACCACGCGGATCTATCTCGCCTCTTTGGACACATCGGCTGTGGACAAGGCTAACAGCCGAATTCTGAAAGCATTGTAGTCGTACAAAGATTTTTGTTCAGCCGGCTTTCATTCGGAAATCTCTTTCAAGGCTTATTCTTGAAAGAGATATTTTTTCCGACAGATCAATCCACCGGAAAATCTCTCTCCGGAAGGAATAGGTGGTTCGGTAGTGATAATTGAAGAAATAAACGACGGCTAAATCCTCAAAATAGCATTTAACGGATTGACTGATAGATGCAACTTCTCTTCATGAGAGAAATATCTCACTGCCGCAAAGTTATGAAAAATATGAAATACGGCAACAGAATTCGGTGAAAAATAAAATTATCCCGGTCATTTCAATTCGAAATGTTAAGCAATCGGGAGAATTTGTTGAACTAATTCGGAGGCTTTCGTGCGTAGGGCGCTGGGAATAAACGCTAATCATTTCGCTATTTCTCTCATGAAGAGATGTATCGGCTGACGGAATCCTCCAAAGGAAATCGCAAACGGCTTGCAACCGGTAAAAATGGAGCAGAGAGACATTTTCGATGGATGATTCCGACTGATTGATAGGGAGAGTAGAAAGAAAAATGTTGTGAAACAGACTGCTTCTCTCCGCAAGAGAAATATTGATAAGTGCAAAGTTATGTAATTTAATGGAAATAACGACCTAAAATGGAGGAATTTTCGTCTGCCGATTCCCCGAAAGGTTTCTGCCCTGACAAATGTTGTACAGATAAACAGCCCGTTGAGTACAGTTTCTGCTTGCTTCCCAAATAGTTATAACCAATTACATTTATTGCTCTTTCTCTTGCGGAGAGAAAGAGCGTAAAACGAGCAGAATATCTTTTTACAGATTTACGGAATAGATGATTGATATTCCGGGAGGGGTGATATAAACGATTGTAATACATATTAATACACCTATTGGCATGAACTACGGGCATGCGCCCTGATTGATTGAAAAACAAGTATAAACATGTATAGATATCGTCTCGCCCAATACGGAAGGAATCGGAAACAGCCCGCTGGTTCGTCATGCGGGCCTACAAAAGCGAAAAGAGAGCGGAGGAGAAACTCAAAGGCAGAGATGGATTGGAATTTTTTAGAAACTTTATCGAAACAGGTCCAATGGAGTTGCGACGGAAGATATTCTTATTGATGCTGGCGTGCGTTTGTTGTCTGAATGACAGCCATGCGCAACATGCCGTATCCGATTTATCCCTGCGGAGGGATACGAGCGCGATCATTCATCTGTATTTCCGTTTCGATCGGTCTTTGCTCGAAAAGAAGTATATGACGAACGAGGAGTCGCTCGCCAAACTCGACACCATGCTTAACAGACCGGAAGTCAGGGATAATCTCGATTCCATTGTCATCATCGCGTCGGCATCTCCCGAGGGCATGTTGGAACGCAACATCAAACTCGCGGAAGAACGGGCTCGGGCTACGCGCACTTATGTGTATTGGAAGCATCCCGACATCGTGCGAGAGAGGGTGCAGATATGTTCTATCGGCGAAGATTGGGCGGGACTGGCCCAACGGATTGCCGATGACGACCGATGTCCCCATCGGGCGCGAGTTCTGGAGATCATCAATTCGGACGTCAATTCCGCGACCAAAGAGTGGCGGCTAAAACAGGTGGGCGACGGTGCGGCATGGCGGCACATCGTAAACAACCATCTGCGTTATCTGCGGGCCGGCGCAACCTGCATCATCGTGTTCCAGTCGGTTCCCCATGCGCCCGAACCGACGGTCGAGCCGGAACCCGAGTCAGAACCCGGACCGGTCGTAGAACCAGACACCGTGCAGATGCCGGCTCCGCAACCCGTTCCGGAGTCGCCGGCCATGGAACCGACGTTCGTCCGCAAGCCCCTGCTGGCCGTGAAGAGCAACCTGCTCTTCGACCTGGCCTCGGCGCTCAACGTCGAGCTCGAAGTCCCGATGGGCAAACGCTGGTCCGTTGCCGGGGAGTGGATGTTCCCGTGGTGGCGGAGCAACAAGTCGGACCTGACGATGCAGCTTCTGGCAGGACATGGCGAAATAAGATATTGGCTGGGCGATCGCGCCAAACGAGATGTCATGACGGGCTGGCACCTCGGCTTGTACGGCGGCGGCGGAAAATTCGACTTTCAGGTCTTCAACGACGACGGTTCCCAGGGCGACTTCTTCGATGCCGGGCTGAGCTTGGGCTATGCGCACCGCATCGGACGCAGCCGCAGCCTGCGTATGGAATACACGTTGGGAGTCGGTTACCTGCGTTCGAACTATGAGGCCTACGACCGTGTGCGCGACACGAAGTACGGCGACATCAAGGTCGTCCGTTACCCGTGGGAGACCCGTCGGCTGAACTGGATCGGTCCTACGAGGGCGCGGATTTCGCTGGTATGGCTGTTGCATTACAGAAAAAAGGAGGTTGCAAAATGAAAAACATACTGATTATATCGGCTCTTGCAGGCGTTCTGGCGCTCTCCTCCTGCTGGCGCGACGACCTTTATTATGCCACCGTCGACCGCGCCACCGTCCGTATCGAGGCCGACTGGACTCCGGCGCGGCTGACGCCCAACGGCGTTTCGGCATTCGTGTTCGACCGCAACGGCGCGGCTTTCGACGTGGTCCGGAGCAACGACTCCCGGAAAGCGGACCTCTCACTGCCCGAAGGCTTCTATAGTGTTGTCGTGCTGAACAATACGCTGGATGAATACAGGAATATCGAAAGCGCGGGAACCGACCGGCTGGAGACCTTCGCCCTGATGGGCAGGGCGGTGTCCCCCAACTTCACGTCGCTCGGCGGCGGCACCCGAGCGGAATCCTTCATCGGGGAGCCCGACACGGTGGCCGGAAGCGTAGTCCGAAATATCGAGGTGACCCGCAAGATGATCGAATATTTCCGGACCAAACCCCACGGCATGGAACCCGCCCCGGCGGCAGTCTATCAGACTGCTCCGACCCGCATCATCTCGGTGGCCGACATCAGGGTGCATGTCAAGGGGCTCAAATATGCCGCGGGGGCGCCCCGCACCCACCTGAAGAATCTTTCGGGCGGCTATTACCTCGATTCGGACAAGCCGCATTCGCTGCAGGTCTGCCACGAGTTCGTGCTGAACAACCGCTGCTTCGATGCGAAAGACCCGCGCAACGGCACCATCACCAGACAGCTGGCGACGTTCGGCCTGCACGATGAGACGGGCGTGCGCTACCTGATGGAGATGGAGTTCGTGCTGCTCAATGGCGAAAAACATCCCGTCTCGCTCGATGTCACCGATGCCATCCGCGTGACGCAGGGCGCGACGCACAAGATCATCCATATCGAGGTGGAGATCGAACTTCCCGAGGTGATCGGCAACGGCGACGGCGCCTTCGACCCCGACCTGGAGGAATGGGAGGACATCGATGTCGACATCCCGATATAACCGACGAAACATGATTTTACAAACACCATAAAAAAAAGAAAAAAATGAAAAGATCTGTTCTCATCGCTCTGGCGGCCTTCGCACTGGCCGGCTGCGCAAAGGAAAGCGTGGTCGACTCCGCCCTGACCAATGCCGGCAACGCTATCGGCTTCAACACCTATTCGAACATCACCCGCGGCAATCCGTTCGACAACAACCCCGAGTTCGCCGCATCGGGCAACGTCTTCGGCGTAACGGCCTTTATCAGCACCTCGGACAGCCCCTACATGGGCAAGGCCGATGCCGGCACCGAGATCGTTTCCGACGGCACGAAATGGGACTACAAGAACACGAGCGACATCCGCTACTGGCCGACCCAGGGAGAAACCCTCAGTTTTTACGCCTATGCGCCCTACACCAAGAACGGCGTTGCGATTCCGGTTGCATATACGAAGGGCGACGGAATGATCATGACGGACTATACCGTTCCTGCCGACGATGCCGGCCAGGTGGATCTCATGTACGCCTCGGCGCTGAATGTCGCCAAGGCAAGTCCGGCCGTGAAGGTTCCCCTCCAGTTCAAACACGCGATGACGCAGGTGCGTTTCAAGGCCAAGGCCAAGGGCGACGGTGTCTTCATCGACGTGAAGGAGAACGGCATCAAGCTGAGCAACCTCAAGTCGAAGGGCACCTTCACCCTCTCGGCCGCCGGCGCTGCCAGCTGGAGCATTACTGAAGGCAACCTGACCGAATATACGGCAGTTTTCCCCGAGACCAAGGAAATCACCAATGTGGAAGCAAAAAATCTCTATGATGCGGACAAGGCACTGATACTGCTTCCGCAGGAGTTCGCTGCAAAAACCGGTGACGGAGACATGACCGGCGGCACCCTTACGATTTCCTGCAAGATCTATTACAAGGATAATAACGCAACCCCCCAGTATCTGTTCGGTTCGGCCGACACGTATGCCGACTACACGGTTCCGTTCAGCAGCAAGAAAGTTACCGGCGATACGGAGGGGGAAGAGATCTGGAAGATGAACAAGCGCATTACCTATACGCTGACCGTCACCGGCAACCTCGAACCTATCCTGTTCGAGACGTCGGTAGTGGATTGGGAGGATTCCAACGCAGCCATGGAGATCTAAGACGCTCTGGCCGCACGCATGCGCCGGCCTCACGAAATTCCGGGAGGGTTGAATGTCCCTCCCGGAGTACAAACCGGATCGCCCGGCGGTCCGATACGATTTACAAGTTACGGATATGGAAACACGAAGATATTGGCTTTGGGCGGTTTTCAGCCTGACGACTCTTATATCGTGCGGCAGGGGAGGGGATGAAGCCCTGCAACCCGCGGACGACGCCATCCGGTTCGACGACCGGATAGGGGATTCGGCCGTTCCATGGACGAAAGGCGTACAGACCGACGACGGCAACTTTGCCGACTTCGGGGTTTTCGCCTACTATTCGCCCCAGGGCAGCTACGATGCCGCCGCTTCGAAGCCCGATTACATGTACAATGTCCGGGTGACACGCCCCGCCGGAGGGGACTGGACCTATTCTCCGACGAAATACTGGCCCCAGGGAAAGGTCAGCTTCTTCGCCTATGCTCCGTATGACACCGATGCGGCGGTCTCCGTCTCATGCGGGACAGGCGCTCCGCGCGTCACCTATGCCGTTCCCGACGCCGTGGCGGATCACCGCGACCTGCTGCTGAGCGCCCCGGCCCTCGACCGGACGAAAGAGGGCGGCAGGGTGCCGCTGACATTCCGCCATGCGTTGGCGGCCGTGGTCTTCGAAGCCAGCGTCGACGGCACGCTCTCCGAGGGACAGTCGATACGCATAACCGGAATCCGTCTCGGAAAGTTCCTGCATAAGGCCACCTGCCACCACGAACTGCCGGACGCCATCACGCAGACCTTAGCGACGGACGCCGCCGACAGGGAGTACGCTCTCTCGGAGGCGGACGGCACGTTGCAGGGCAATTCGCTGGTTGCCGTCTATCCCGTCTACCAGCCGGTCTCCTCCGCAACGGGCTGCGCGATGCTTTGGCCGCAACAGATCGATGACGACGACCTGCTCACCGTCACGGTCCGCTACACGTCGAACGGCGTGACGCGGGAATCTGCAATAGTTCGGAATATCGGCGATTTCGTCGTCTCCGGCAGCATCGAAGCCAGCAAGCGATATGTTTTCAGACTGAAGTTCACCCCGTTCGGCGAGATGGCGCTGACCTGTGTGGTGCAGGACTGGAACCAGGAAACCATTGATGTCCCCGATTTCGATTGACGATTATGAAACGATTATTCCATATAGCCTGGATGTGTCTGGCCGTCGCGGCGTGCTCGAAGGATGAATTGCCCGGAACGCATGGCGAGTTTGCCTCGCTGACGCTGAGCGTCGCCTCTTCGCAGAACGACGTGAAGACCCGCGCCGTGTCGGCCGATGCCGACGAACAGCGGATCAACAACCTCTACATCTTCATATTCAACCCGGACGGGTCGGTCGATTGCCGCAACTATATCTCCAGCCTGAGCGCATCGAGCTGGACCGGAACCATCGGCGGCCTGACGTGCGGCACGGGGAAAAGCGTGGCCGCCATTGCCAATACGGACAATACGGTCGTCGACATTACCCGCGAGATGCTCGACGGCATCGCCTCGCGTGCGGCGTTGGATTCGTGCGTGGTGAACCTCCGGGGCAAGTTCATCGAACGGGGCACCAACTTCCTGATGACGGGCGTCGCCGAGAATGTCACCGTCACGGCCGGCAGTCCCGTCTCGGCTACCGTGCCGCTGACACGCGTCGACTCCAAAATCCGCTTCCGCGTCACCGAGGCTTCGGGCGTCACCTTCACTTCCGACGACTGGCGCGTCGTGTCGGTTCCACGCAAGGCGGGGATGATGGCTTCGCGCACCGACCTGTGCACCGACCCCGCGGAGTGCTTCGATACGGAGTGGGCTCATTTCGAGGAGGACGGCAAGACCTTCGCCTTCTATTCGCTGGAGAGCGTCCTGACGCCCCGGGCCGAGATTCCCGTCACGGCGGGCACCTATGAGGAGCAGTATGCGCTGCGCGAGAAACAAGACAAGACCCCGACCGGCGCGGGAATCGAGGTCGCCAACGGCGACTATACCTATGCGCCGAAGACCGGAACCTGCGTCCAGTTGCGGGGTGACATACGCTACAAGGACGCGTCGTCGGGCGTGGAAATATCGACCGATGTGGTCTATACGATCCATCTCGGAGGCGTGGAAGGCGTCGACGACTACAACTTGCTCCGCAACACCTACTATACCTATAACGTGAAAATCGTGTCGGTGGACAAAATCATCATCGAGGTCGATTCGAGCAAGAAGACCGAGGAGGACGAGCAGCGTCCCGGCGCCGAGGGCGATGTCGTGATGGCGCTGCAGATCAAGGAGCTGGACGCGTACAACGAGGTGTTCACCCTGAGTTTCCACCAGAGCAACGTGGACGAGACCATGACCTGGGACGTCAACACCCCCTTCTCGCGGGGCGCCGCCGGCGAACATCCGGCCGACTACAAGTGGATAAAGTTCCGGATCAACAGCAAGAACAGCAGCAACTTCTACAGTAGCACCGATTTCCGCGCCTATCCGGGCAACGATGCGGTCTACACGGGGACGGTCTCGCTGGACACCTATATGACTGACGTGGCGAACGGGACGGACAAACTGCTGTATGTCGACCAGTTGGTGAATATCCTTCAGGCCTGCAAGGAGCGTTACCGTACCAGCGGAAGCGGGGGCTCCGACCACCTGTTCGACAGTAGCGACTACATGCGCTTCACGGCATTCGTCGACGAATACTATTACGAGACGAGCCCGACCGATCCTTCGGAAACGGCCGTGAACGGCTTGTGGAAGAAATTCGTCAACCAGCAGGCGCGGGTCATGAACATCCTTTCGAATCTGGCGTACAGCCCCGATCGCCAGAGCACGAAGACCAACGCCATCTACTCGATCCGCCAGTCCTCGATCCAGACCATGTATAACATCATGGACGAAGAGAATTTCACGGCCTGGGGCACGCAGATGATCCAGGAAGAAACGCCGGTCGCATTCGAAAAAAACACGAACGACGTTTCCAACCCGACATACAACGACTCGAACAACGGACGTGCGAATACGCTCCGGATGTGGCTGGGCGGCAGTACGACCAAACGCTGGAGCGATTACGTCACGATGTCGACCTGGACCATGAAGTCTGATTACGAGGCTGCCAAATACAAATGTCTGCGGATGAACCGCGACAACGACGGCGACGGCACGATCGACGAGAACGAGGTGCAATGGTATCTGGCGGCCATCCACCAGTTGACGGATCTATGGATCGGCGAATGGTCCTTCGACCCGCGAGCCAGGCTTTACAGGAAAACGACCTGGACAGAGGGGCAGGAGCAGTATTTCGCCAGCAGTACGGTTCACGAGAAGTACCTTGGCTATGACAATCCCATAATCCTATGGTCATCCGAAGGCTCCTCGACCGGAAAACTTTCCCAAAATTATTCCAGTTCGATTTCTACTCCTGTTTATTATCGTTGTGTCCGTAATCTGGGAATTCCACGCACGGCCGCCGGAACCGTCAAGCCCGACGATCTGGCTACCTACGATGCGATGACCCGCAGGATCTCGCTTGCCCGAATCGATCAGCAATCCATCCGCGGCTATTTCCAGACCGCCGAACTGCCCGAACACCACGAACGCGAGGCGGCCAACAAACCTTGGAGGATATTCGAAGTTCTAAACACGCCATCCGGAGGCCATGGATATAATTAGGAGTCGCTGAGGAGCGCGGCAAGCGCAGGCAACTCCCCGTGTCCGGCAGGATACCGTATCCCCAACCAGCGGGAACTGGCGCTGATGCACTCCCGAATCGGCAACGACGGAAACTGGACGCTCAACAACCATTTTTCGCGCACCCGTTTCCAGTTCGGCTCGAACCGCCCCGGATTCTCCGTCAGCCAAGGCAACAGTGTGCTGTATCTGTTGACCGGCACAGGCAATTATGGCGGCGTGCGCTGCGTGAAAGATATAAACGAATAACGCCGCAGGGAGGCATTCTCCGCCCTAATGCGCCCGGCTGTATGACCATTGTCGCGGTGGTCGTTATCGGACAGAATCGTGGTCGCAGCATCCGTCCCCCGGGTGGTGCTCCAGCACGGTGTGGGGAATGTGGCCGTGCGAAACGAGCTGAATAGGGCAGTCGTAGTTGCGCAGCTGCTCTTCGGTCAGCACGTTCGAGCGATGACGGTGCACGCGGCGGTTGACACAGACGATCTCTTTCACGACACTCGTGATCGTGCCGATGTCGTGCGACACCATGACGATTGCCATGCGCGTATTCAGCTCATGCAGCGTACGGTAAAGCTCTTTCTCGAACTTGTTGTCCACGAAATTCGCGGGTTCGTCCAGAATCAGCAGCTTCGGGTCCGAGATCACGGCCCGGGCCAGCAGCGCCCGCTGCATCTGGCCGCCCGACACCTCTCCGATCGGCTGGCGGGCCGTTTCGGCAATCCCCGACGAGGCCAGCAGCGCCATCGCCTTTTCGCGGTCCTCCCGGGTGTAGGGGGAGCGGAACCCGCGGCGGCCCTGCAATCCCGACAGCACGACTTCGAGCACCGAGATCGGAAACTCCCGGTCGAAATCCGACAACTGCGGCATATAGCCGATCAGCCGCTCCTTGCCCCGGAACAACTCCGGCGCCAAACATATTTCGCCCGTATGGGGCACGGTTCCGAGTATGGCTTTCACGAGCGTCGTCTTTCCGCCGCCGTTGGGACCTATGACACCCAGGAAATCGTCGTCGCCGATTTCCAGATCGACATGTTGAATGGCTTCGTATCCGTCGTATGCGACGCTTACGTCGCGCATCGTTACCAGATTCATTTTGCGGTGATTAAGTCGGTTATCGTGTCGATGTTCGCTATGGCGTCCCGGTCCAGCGGATCAATCGCCACGTATTCGGCGTCGATGTCTCGGGCTATGACCTCCACGGTCGATGCCGGGAATTGCTTTTGGTAGAATATCCGGCGGACTCCATCCTCCCGGGCTTGCCGGATGATCGCCGTCAACTGCCTGGCCGAGGGCTCCTTACCGTCTGCTTCGATGGCGACTTGCCGCAGCCCGTAGTCGCGGGCATAATAGGTGAGGGCGGGGTGGTAGACGATGAAATATTCGATGCCGCTCCGTGCGATTTTCTCCGCCGTGCGAGCGTCCAATGCTTGTAACTCCTTCTGCAACCTGTTATAATTGGTTTCGTATTTCACCGAATCGGGATAGGCTTTGCGAATGGCTTCGAAAGCGTTTGTCGCCATCTTCTGCAACGCCTTCGGGGAGATCCAGACATGGGGATCGACACCGTGCGTATGATTGTGTCCGTGACTGCTGTGCGAACAAGAGCCTTCGATCAGGTCGATTCCGTGGCTCAGGTCGATGACTTTCTCCTGTTGTTCGACTTTGCCCAACAGCGAGGTTTCGAAGTCGATAAGTCCCACATTGAAAATAAGTTGCGCTTCGTTTAGCTCCACAAATTGTCTGGGCGTAGGTTCGAACGTCTCGGGACTGGCTCCGGCGGGCACGAGTACTTCGACTTCGAAATCTCCGCCGACAATGCTGTCCACAAGGCTTTGCAGCGGTTGTATCGAAACGTATAAAATTCTGTTATTCTGCCGGTTATTCGTTATGCAGGCCGTCAGCAGCATGATTGCCGACAGGTATGTCGCAATTTTACGCATGATTGATAATCAAAACCCGTTGTGCATTTACGCGAGTGGTATCTTTAAGTTATTAATCTTCCGATTGTTTCTTTTGTTAATGAGTTGTATAGTAGTAAGAGCCATTATTTTAGCGGTTATTCTGGTTCTGAATCCGTCGAATGATTTGGCATAGTTTCGTCGGATCATAAACAGGTCGCAAAGTTGCGAAAAAAGAGTTTCGATCCTTTTTTGACAGCGTCGGAATACAGGATGTTGCGGCTTGTAATCGTTCTGATTTCGTCGCATGGGCACTTCCAATACAATTTGCCGGCTCTCGAACAGATCCAACTGGTAGTCAGCACTCGGATAGCCTCTGTCGCCCGACAGGACGCAGTCCCGATAAAGTTCCTTGACATCTTTCAGATAATGAATATCATGTACCGAAGCTTTCGGGAGGTCGAAACTGCGGATCACTCCATCCAACGAGCAGACGACATGCAGCTTATAGCCATAATAGTAAGTCTGTTGCGAAGCACAGAATCCCTTGTCGGGTGCAGCATAATATTCCTGCCTGCAGACCGTCGAGCGAGAACTACGGCTGATCCTGCATACCTCCAGCGGCATACTGTCTACAATCAGATAGTCTGGAGCCGTGGAGATGTTTTCGCCCATACGTTTGCGAAGGGCGGACAAATGGGGGGACAAGGCGCTGCGACGGCGGTTGCAGACGCTACGTTCAATTCGGGTTCGCAAACAATCGGGCAGCCTGCGGAACAATTGGCATTCCGAGTCTATGCCCATATATTCTGCAGTCAGAGAGAGGGCGAGAACCTCCATATCGCTCATACGGGGCTGACGATGCTGATTACGAAAATTCGATCTTGCCTCTATATTCTGTAATGTTGTCAAAATTTTTTCGTAACTTGCACTAAAGTTGTTCATGATATTTATCTGATTGGTAACCAGATAAATATACGGAATTTATCCAACATGAACAACTTTTTTATACGTTTATGCTAAATGCACAACGGGTATCTCCTTGTCTTTCTCACCCAAGGACGCCCCGCGGATGACCGACGCCCTGATGACGCAGATCGCAAAGGAGTATATGCAGAAGATGGGCATCACCGATACGCAGTATCTATTGGTGCGCCATCTCGACCAGCCCCATCCGCACTGCCATCTGGTCTACAACCGGGTCGGGAACAACGGGCAGACCATATCGGACAGGAACATCAAGATCCGCAACGCCAAGGTCTGCCGGGAGCTGACCGAGAAGTGCGGATTGTATCTCGCACCGGGAAAGGACGACGTGCGGCGGGAGCGGCTGCGCGAACCCGACAAGACCAGATACGAAATCCACGATGCGATCAAAAGGTGTCTGCCCCGATGCGCCGGATGGAAAGGGCTGGAGAAGCAACTGGAAAAACAGGGCATCGGCATCCGTTACAAGTATTGCGGTTCGACTGACCGCAAACAAGGGGTTTTGTTCTCGAAAAACGGCTTCGAGTTCTCCGGATCGAAGATCGACCGGGCTTTCAACTTTACGAAACTCGACAACCGGTTCAACAATATTCAACAACAAACCCAACACCGGGCAACGCTCTTCGGGAACCTCTCGGCGGCGGCAGGCAATTACCGTTCAGCATTTGCAGGGTTGTTCGGCGGTATGGGTAGCAGCGGCACGCGCGAAGAGCCGTCATCGGTAAACCTCGGAAAGGCAGGCGGGATTCCACTGCCGCCGGCCGATTCGCCCGGCGGAGTGTCCGCCAAGCAGTTACAGCGCAAGCCGGGAGAAAGCCCCGAAAAGTATATAGCACGAATCACGGCACTGCTCAACGCCGCGGCCGAGGCGATGGCCATCGCTGCGATGGAGCACCGCCGCAGGATGGAAGAACAGAAAAGAAGAGCCAAAATAAAACTGTAACCGAATTAGAAAATCTCAAAAATCATGAACGACGAAAATAAGATCGGACTCTCGATCGAAATGTACGAAGACCTCAAAGAAACGCTCGTCAAGGCTGTCAAAAGCACCAAAGCCAACGCGGGTCTGGAGAATGCACAGCTGGAACGGATCGAGCGGCTGATAGAGGCCACGGAGCTCTCGCAGGGGCAGGTCGCACAGATGCTCGAACAACTGCAACGGCATACGGCCTTGCCGGGAGTAAAAACCGAGCAGGAGCGGGAATTTACCGACAAATACAACGCTCTGTTGGCGCAGTTAGCGGGTAGGCTGGAGGTGATCGACAAAGAGATCAGGCAGACACATACATTGATAGAGCAGGTGAGGCAAGCTGTCGAAGCAGCGGCAAAGCCCGAAAACCTGCCAGTGCGGGAGCACCGGCATACTTATACGCTCGATATCAGTTCTTCGAAAACATTTTTGACGATGTTCGTCATGCTGGGATGTATTTTCCTGCAAGGCGCATTCATTTACCGAATCTCAGAGAATAATCGGCTGTTAGCTGCGAACGACCTGAAATACCGCTACGTGAAAATGCGTGGTGAGATCAAAGAAAAGGAGCTTATGGAGTTGGAAACGATATTCAGGGATGAGCAGCACACGGCCTGTCTCTTATACACATCTCCGAGCCCACGAGACTGCAGCTAATCTCG
>ENA-OZGB01000384-OZGB01000384.1-human-gut-metagenome-genome-assembly--contig:-NODE-384-length-26027-cov-10.803981_pt1 | contig 26027 bp, 16 predicted proteins | sample MGYA00245113_ERZ653651 | MGnify/ENA primary metagenome ERZ653651 (study PRJEB26926, sample SAMN06165095) | human gut metagenome | biome: ENVO:00009003; feature: ENVO:2100002; material: ENVO:00002003... | reverse complement strand
TCCTTTTCTTGAAACTGTTGGAGGCTCAGATGTTGAAATACCACAATGGAGATGCTATTTATAAATTTCTTTCAACAGACAAGATTCATGACTATGATGACCTCAACACACTCTTTTTCCAAGTGCTCGCACGTGACATGAGCCGCCGCACACAGTCCATTATGCGTGATTTTGCTTACGTTCCCTATCTCAACAGTTCTCTTTTTGAGGTGACAGATTTGGAAAGTAAAACAATTAAGATAAACAGTCTTTCACAACGTACGGAACTTCCCGTCTTGACGAGTAGCGTATTGCGAAATCCAAAACGCAATCTGCAAGTCAGCGCATTGCCTACCCTGCAGTACTTGTTTGCTTTTCTTGATGCTTATAACTTTGCGAGCGAAGGCAGTGAAGAAGTACAAGAAGAGGCTAAAACACTCATCAATGCCTCTGTTTTAGGTCTCATATTCGAGAAAATAAACGGTCACAAAGATGGTTCAGTATTCACACCAGGCTTTATCACTATGTTTATGTGCCGCGAAGCAATCACCAAGACCGTACTGCAAAAGTTTAATGATTGCTATGGTTGGAATTGTGCCACCCGTACAGACCTATACAACCGTATCGACAATATAGCTGAAGCCAATGAACTGATTAACAATTTACACCTATGTGACCCTGCTGTTGGTTCGGGGCACTTTCTTGTGTCTGCTCTCAATGAGTTGATACTCTTGAAATACGAATTGGGTATTTTGGTAGATGCTGCCGGTAAGCGTATCCGCAAAGCTGACTATCAACTTGCCATTGAAAATGATGAGCTGATTGTGACTGATGCCGAAGGCAACTTATTTGCTTACAACACACTCAATGCGGAAAGTCGCCGCATGCAGGAAACCCTTTTCAAGGAGAAGCGTCAAATCATTGAAAACTGTTTGTTTGGCGTTGATATTAATCCCAACTCTGTGAAGATTTGCCGCCTACGACTGTGGATTGAATTGTTGAAGAATGCTTACTATACAGCTGAAAGTAACTATACTTATTTGGAGACCTTGCCAAATATAGACATTAATATCAAGTGTGGAAATTCTTTGCTTCACCGATTCGCTTTGACTGACAGTATTCAGACCGTACTGCGAGAGTCTGGTATCAGTATCAGCCAATATAAGGAGGCTGTAGCTAAATATAAAAATGCCCAAAGTAAAAGCGAAAAGCAGGATTTGGAAACGCTTATAACTGAAATCAAGTCGAAACTGAAAACAGAAATCAACCGCAGGGATGCACGATTGGTTAGATTGAACAAACGCCGCTCTGAGTTGGCAACCTTACAAGCACCTCAACTGTTTGAACCGACAAAAAAGGAAAAGAAAGCATCGGACAAGCGCATTGCCGACTTAAAGAAAGAAGTTGCGACTTTAGAAAATATATTTGAGGAAATACGCTCCAACAAAATTTACCTTGGCGCATTCGAATGGCGTATAGAGTTTCCAGAAGTACTCGATGCCGAAGGCAACTTCTTGGGATTTGACTGTATCATTGGCAATCCACCTTACATTCAGTTACAATCTATGGGTAAGAGTGCCGATGTATTGGAACGCATGGGTTACGTAACTTATGCACGTACTGGTGATATCTACTGTCTCTTCTATGAGTTGGGTATGAATCTACTTAGTCCTAATGGTTATCTTTGCTATATCACGTCTAATAAATGGATGCGTGCAGGATATGGTGAAGCCTTACGAGGTTACTTTGCAAGCCAAACGAATCCTATTATGTTGATAGATTTTGCTGGTATAAAAATATTCGATGCAATAACGGTAGAAGCAAATATTCTTTTATCTCAAAAAGCAGCAAATATTTTTAACACACAAGCTTGTTTGGTACAAGATGCGAATGGCTTGAATAATTTGAGCGATTTTGTGCAGCAAGAGCATACCATTTGCGATTTCTCTGGTAGTGACAGTTGGGTAATATTGTCGCCAATCGAGCAAAGTATCAGGCGTAAGATTGAGTCTATTGGTACGCCACTCAAAGATTGGGATATAAACATTTATCGTGGAGTCCTTACTGGGTATAACGATGCGTTTATCATATCTACCGAAAAGCGTGAGGAGATATTGGCAAATTGTCAGACAGAAGACGAGCGCCAAAAAACGGCTGAACTTATACGACCGATTTTGAGAGGACGCGATGTGAAACGCTATGGATATGATTGGGCTGGTCTTTGGCTTATCAATACACATAATGGATTGAAAAATAAGAGAATAAAACCTGTAGATATAAATGATTATCCTGCAATTAAAAAATGGTTGGATAATGGAGGTATAGCCTATAGCGGTAAGATGTATAAGGGATTCTCACAAATAGAGAAACGGTCTGACCGAGGTGATACGCCATATAACCTACGAAACTGCGCATATATGGAGGATTTTTCTAAGCCAAAAATTGTGTGGGGAGAAATATCTGATAAATCAAAATTTGCTTTCGACTTTTTAGGGGAATATATACCAGAAGCAACTTCTTTTTACATGAAAGGCGAATGCATTGAATACCTTTTGTCTGCTTTAAATTCGTCTGTGTCTGAATGGTTATTTTCTAAAGTAGGGACAACTACAGGAGTGGGGACAATTAGATGGAAAAAGTATACCATAGAACAGCTTATTGTTGCTAAACTATCTACTGAACAACTAAATACTCATCTTGCTGCTTTCAATGATTTGAAAGTAGGCAAGATGAGTATTACGGATTTTGAATGTTTTAGCAATAAGTTGATGTATGATATTTATAAGCTTACCTCAGATGAAATTCAATATATTGAAAACCAACAAACTGTCTAAATAGATTTTCGGAGTGAAGAAACAAATGAATGTAGAAAATTAGTTTCTTCACTCGTGAATCCATATACCATTGAAACCAAACTCTCTATTTTAGAGTCAATGAATGGTAAATTGATATTTTTATTTGTTATACTGTTTGCAAGTTCAGCTAATTCAACAAGTTCTATTTTGTTTGCATCATAAAGAGGTATAGGGAAAGTCGCTATATTTTGACCTCCAACTTGAACATCTCCAACGCCAGTTTTATTCATATTAGTCACATAGCTATACCATGTTATAGCTTGTGAATTCAATACCGCCAACAGATAATCCAAATGATTGCCTGTCATAATATAACACGCATTATTCATTACATAATTGTTGGTATCATATGCAAAAGCCATTTGGTTCCCGATTATTTTCCACACAATTTTTGGCTTAGAAAAATCCTCCCAATAACTGATGCTATCTTGTGTTTCAAACCATTCGTTACTGGTTTTCTTTCGGGCTTTTATTTTTTTATCATTAACAATATGAGTTTTTCCTGTTTGTTCCAAACGATGTATGCCAATTGACAGAAGATAATTTTTCACTGCAGGATAACTTTCTATATCATAATGCCGAGAAGGAAATGTGGCAATAATCCATAAGTCCGCCCACTCATATTCATATCTCTTGATATCCCTGCCACGAAGAATCGGTCGTATAAGTTCAGCCGTTTTTTGACGTTCGTCTTCTGTCTGACAATTCGCCAATATCTCATCGCGTTTTTCAGTGTTGATGATAAATGCGTCATTAAATCCTGTCTTAATACCGTAGTTGATTTGAATGTTCCAGTCTTTCAATGGGATTCCCACAGCCTCAATTTTCCGTTTGATACTCTGCTCAATAGGCGAGAGTATCACCCACGAATCAGAGGAAACAAAGTCGCACTCCACACACTCTTGCTGCACAAAATCGCTCCTTATGTTTCTACCATAAAAGTCTTGATAAATCGAGCGAGCGTATTTCTATCCACTTTACAAATTTTAGCGATTTTGCGCTGTGAAACTTCAGCTTTCAATAGTTCTTGTATGAGAATTTTCTTACCATGGAGTTTGTACTTCTCTGGGGCACTCTTTTTCCCTTTAGGACGTCCCAATACCACCCCCTCTGTTTTTTTTCGTGCCAAAGCTTCTTTGGTTCGTTGGCTAATAAGGTTACGCTCAATCTCAGCTGACAGTCCAAAAGCAAAAGCCAACACCTTACTTTGAATGTCCTCCCCCAACCGATAGTTATCCTTGATAGTCCAAACCCTACATTCCTTGCCCATGCAAATATTCAGAATTTCCATTATCATAAAGAGATTACGCCCCAATCTGGACAATTCAGCACAGATAATCAAATCATCTTTCTGTACCTTGTTGAGCAACTTTCCAAGTTCTCGTTTGTTGTAGGCTTTTGTTCCACTAATGGTTTCCTCAATCCAACCATCAATTTTCATTTTTTGATTGTCGCAGAAATTATTGATTTCAAAACGTTGGTTTTCTACCGTCTGCTTGTCACTGCTTACTCTAATGTATCCGTATATCATATATCTATTATAAATGTTTATAGATATATAATATGAATAGTTTTTCATGATAAACCTAAGAAAGCATTGATTTTACGTTTAATTCTTTGCCGTTTCTTCCTTAACTAACTTTCAATTTCCATTTTTATATAGTACAATTGATTTTTATTTGTATATTTGCGCATAGAACGACTGACTTGATAGCAACTCACAGCAGAGCGCAGCAATAAGCACGGTTGCCAACTCGTTACCTCAAAATCGGGTAATCCTCCCAAAGCCTTTATAATAAGGCGATAAGAAATTTATTCCAGAATTAAAATAAAATCTATGATCTTTACGCCTATATAATGAAAAAGAAGTCTCTCCTACTCTCTTTTTATTTTTACTTCAGTCCTAAACTCAATTGTAAAACAGATGGATTTCTTTATACAAGAAAAGATAATAACTAATTCACATCCCCCTGTTGATAACGGTTGAAAACATGTAAAAAGAATGAGGATATCATTTCAAAAGTATTTCTTGCATATTTCAAATAATGGTATAACATACACTTAAAATCAACAATCCAAAAATTAATCACATAACTTAAACAATCAATATCAACACAATTTAATCACTATTTCAGGCGTTCATAACCATAAAGTTTTTAACTCATATTCTTATCAACAATATGTTAATAGAATAAGTAAAACCTGTATTATCAGTATTTAAGCCGGTTGATTATTTATTCATATCTTGGTATTATATATAAATAACTTATCAGACAAGAGAAAGAACTCTTTTTTACTAACAATATAAACAGCCTATTATTAATACCATATTTCTTTTTTTTGAAAGAAGGAGAAAAAATATAGATATAATAGATACAAAGAAATTGTTGGTAACTGTTCATTGTGTTTCTTGAAATGTAACCTGTAGTAATTTCCTGCGTCTAAGTAACAGAAATAAAAGGTAGAAGATCGCGGTCTTTTTATTAACTAATGCACTAAGATAAAGAATATGATAAAAAGAATATTGGTTGCCACATCACTTTTGTGTATGTGCTGCATACTTTTTGCTCAAAATGTACAGGTTAAAGGAAAAGTAGTTTCAGAAAATGAAGCGGTGGAATTTGCGAATGTCGTGTTGCAGACAAAGGATTCTATATTTATAGCCGGAGGAGTAACCGACAGTAAAGGAAGGTTCATGATGGAGAATATCCAAACAGGAAGTTATCTGCTTTGTATTTCCGGTATGGGATATACCTCCCGGATTATATCATTGGATCATTTAGCTGTTTCTAAGAATTTAGGCGTTATCATGATATCTCCGGAATCGATCCTGTTAAAGGAAGTGGTGGTAACGGGAGCCAGTGTGATAAATGCCGCCGACAGGAAAATTATCCTTCCTACAGCACATCAGTTAAAATCGGCCGGCAATGGTCTGTCTTTATTGCAGCAGATGAAGCTGAGCAGAATACAAGTGGATCAAATGCGTAACAAGGTAACATCCTCCGGTGAAGGGGATGTACAGTTACGGATGAATGGAGTAAATGCCGAGATACAGGATATATTGGTTCTTCGTCCTGAAGATGTGATTCGTATAGAATATCATGATGCTCCCGGTTTGCGATATGGGGATCATACGGCTGCTGTGATTGATTACATTGTAAGACGGCATGAAACCGGTGGATATGTGGCTTTGGATGCGCAGGATTCTCCGCACGTACTTTTTGGAAACAATAATTTTATAGTGAAGATAAACCATAAAAAGTCAGAATTCGGTTTGAATTATAATAATGTTTATCGTTCGGTAGATAATTATTGGCGTAATAATTGGGAAACTTTCCGCTATGAGGATGGTTCTTCCTTTACACGGGTGGAAGATGGTATTCCGAGTAGAATTTCCACTTATGGGCATAATATAGGATTGAATTATAGTTTTCAGGATCAGGGGAAATAGTTCTTTAATTCCACTGTACGGTGGGCTTTTAATAAGAACAAGCAGAATAACCAAAGCAGTCTGTATATTTTGGAGAAGCCTGAAGAAATTTTGATGATGAAAGAACATAGTACGGGCCGGACTTCCCGTCCATCGGTGGACTTGTATTTTCAATGTAAACTGAACAATGACCAGTCATTGATTATCAATGCTGTGACTACATATATTGACACTCAAAGTGACAGGAGTTATACGGAGGGGAAGAGTAATGAACCGCTGACTGATATTTATTCTACCGTATCGGGAAATAAATACTCATTTATAGGAGAGGGTATTTATGAAAGGAAAGTAACCAAGAAGAGCAGATTGAGTGCAGGAGTGAAATATCAGCAAAGTCTGGCGGATAATACCTATGGTGGAAACGAGTCATCTGAAACAAAGATGCATGAAACCCATGCGACAGCTTATGTGGAATACAGTGGGAAAATGGATCGTTTCAATTATTCTTTTGGACTGCAAGGCAGTTATTCCCGATTCAAACAGAAAGAGGAAGGATATAACAGGTATTCGTTATTGCCCCGTTTGAGATTGGGGTATCAATTTTCAGATAATGTCTTTGTCCGTTACCGGGGACAGATTTCACGTAAATCGCCCGGTTTGTCCGATATGGGAAATGTGAGACAATTAATTGACTCTTTACAGGTGAGAAGCGGAAATCCGGAATTAAAGATATTCACAGTATATAAAAATGAGTTGGAGGCAGATTTCCGGAAAGGTTTGTTTAGTGGTAATGTTCATTTGTCGTATCAGTATCAGCACAGGCCTATCATGGAAGAAACCATACGAGATAAGAATAACAGTTTTGTCCGTACCAATGCCAATCAGTTAAGTTGGCAGAAATTGAATCCTGAGTTGGAATTGAAACTCGGTCCTCTGAAAGATATTTTGACTTTTTCTTTTTCTACCGGTATAAATTATTATGATAGTCGTGGTTTGGATTATCATCATACATATACCAATTGGTATTACAGGGCCGAAGTGATGGCATCTTATAAAAGATGGTCCGGATTCTTTCAAATGGAAAATCATCGGAATAATTTCTATGGGGAAACATTGTCATACGGAGAGAGTTTTCATACCTTGGGATTGTCCTATCGATACAAGCGTTTGAATATCGGGATGATGACTTTGAATCCGTTTGTTGATAATTACAGAATGGGAGGAGAAATGTTCAGTAAAGTGGCTCCTTCTAAGAATTGGTGGTATGTGAAAGAGAGCTGCCGCCTGTTTGTGGCAAAAGTATCATGGAATATCAGTTTTGGACGTAAGTATGAAACCATGCAGAAACGTGTGAATAACGAAGATAGCAATGCAGGTACATTGAAGTCGGGGAAATAAAAATCACTATTTTGGGTGGTCATAACCATAAAGTTTTTAACTTTGCATATTATCAATACCCATATTTCTTTTTTTGAAAGAAGGAGAAAAAATATAGATATAATGAATAAAGAGGAATGGTTGAAAAAAGGGTATGTTACCGAACTGGTAGACAAAACTCTGGATTTGAAAACTGAAATTGATAAGTTGCGTAAGGAAAAGAATGCGCTTATCCTAGGTCACTATTACCAGTCGGGCGAAATACAAGATATTGCCGACTTTGTAGGTGACAGCTTGGCACTGGCACAATGGGCGGCAAAAACGGATGCGGATATCATTGTGATGTGTGGTGTCCACTTTATGGGTGAAACGGCTAAGATTCTTTGTCCTGATAAAAAAGTGCTGGTGCCGGATTTGAATGCAGGCTGTTCGCTGGCCGACAGTTGTCCTGCCGATGAATTTGCCAATTTTGTCAAAGCGCATCCCGATCATACGGTGATCTCGTATGTCAATACCACGGCGGCCGTTAAAGCGGTGACCGATGTGGTGGTTACTTCCACCAATGCCAAGCAGATTGTGGAAAGCTTTCCGGAAGATGAAAAGATTATTTTCGGTCCCGACAGAAACTTGGGTAATTACATCAATTCGATTACGGGACGCAATATGTTGCTTTGGGACGGTGCCTGCCATGTACACGAACAGTTCTCCGTGGAAAAGATCCTGGAATTGAAGAAGCAGTATCCCGATGCTGCCATTCTGGTGCATCCCGAATGTAAAGGAGCTGTTTCCAAGTTGGCGGACAAGGTTGCTTCTACGGCAGGCTTGTTGAAATATGCCGTAGCCAGTGACAAGAAAGATTTTATTGTGGCTACGGAAAGCGGTATTCTGCACGAGATGCGTAAGCAGTGTCCTGAAAAGAACTTTATTCCTGCTCCTCCCGAAGACAGTACGTGTGCTTGCAATGAATGCAACTTCATGCGTCTGAATACGTTGGAAAAATTATATAATACCTTGAAATATGAATGGCCCGAAGTGACAGTGGATGAAGCTGTGGCCAAGGAAGCGGTGAAACCGATTAAGAAGATGCTGGAGATCTCCGAGAAACTGGGGTTATAACCTAGATGAAAAAATGGAAGTGATAAAAGACTTGTTTTCTATTCCGAAAAGTAAAGGAGAATTTTTTTGGAAAGGATTCATCATAGGATGTATTATCAGAATAGGAATTGTTTTATTAATGTTACTCTCTTGAATAATTTTGGCAGAATAATGATTTTCATAATACATTATTCCGCTAAAATTATTTAAGGAAATAAGAGAATGATAGAATGAAAATAATACTGTGGAAAAAATAACACTCCTTTTCAAGAACCGTAGAATGGGAGATTTCGTATGCAATTTTACTGCTGTAGTGCTTGGTATCATCCTTACCTTTATGGGAAGCGATTGGATAGAGAAACGAAATACGCAACGGGATGTGAAGAGTGCCCTTCTGTTAGTAAAAGCGGAATTAAAGGCTAATAGACAAACTATTTTAGACGGAAAGCAAAAAATAGAGAGAGAAATATGAGTTGTTATTTGTAATATTATGAAGCACATTCTTTTTCTTTTATTATTCAATATACTTTCTTTTGTATCTCTTCAATCGCAACCATCTTGCGTTTTTACTCAATATACTACTAAAGATGGGTTGATACAAAAGACTATTAGTTATATTTTACAAGATCGTAAAGGTTTTATTTGGGTATCTACCTGGGATGGAATTAACCGTTTTGATGGATATACATTTAAAAATTACAAAGCTCGTCCGGGAGACCTCATTGGTTTTATTAATAATCGTGTGGATTATATTGCAGAAGATCATCAAGGTTTTATATGGGCTTTAAGTTATGATGGTCATGTATACCGTTTTGACCCTAGGACGGAGAGTTTCTTTCCTTTACCTTATGATGACTATCAGGCTAGGCAAATCTATATTTCTCCTACCGGCTGTATATGGATTACCACAGAAAAAGCACTGTTATTAGTGACATATCAGGATGACGATAGCCAGATTGTGATAGAGAATTTTTCGGCAGATAACCAGATTTCGTCTGATGAAAAGATAAATCAGATATATGCTGATAAAGAAAAGAGTGAATGGATACTGACCAGTAATGGAATTTATTTAATAACTAGAGATTCGAAACGAATCATTTCTTTTTTTACGGAAAAGTATCCTCAGAATAGTGCTTTTTATAAAGTGACAGAAACTGAAGGTTATCTTTTTTTCAGTTCCGAAAAAGGTTCTATACAACGCTATAATAAACAAACAAAGGAGTTTACTCTTATAAAATTACCTGTTGATTCTTCGGTAACTTGCCTGCAAGTCTTAGGAAATAAGGAATTAGTTTGTGGTACGAGGGAAGATGGATTCTTTGTTGTTAATGTAGAGAATGGACAAAGCCGACAATATAAAAGGACCCTTTTTCCTCAACTTCCGAGTGATTGTATAAAAAGTATTTATGTAAGCCGGAATCATGAAGTATGGATACAGCATGATAAAGAGGGAATTACATTGTTTCATCCTCAAAGTGGGAATATAGACTATTTTAATCCTGTCAGTGGAAGAGATAAATCGGAAGCTAATTCAGAATTATTTATTGTTGAAGACAACTCCGGTAATTTATGGATACATCCTCCAAAAGGAGAATTGTTTTATTATAATCGTTCGGTAAATCAGCTGGTTCCGTTTTCCAATCCGGCATTATCATTAGAAAAGCACAAGATTGCTAATCGTATTACTGCTCTTTTTATGGACAGGCAAGAAAATATGTGGATAGGTTCTTATGATAACGGATTGGAAAAAGTTACTTTTAATGATACCTTTTTCAAATTTTATACAGATCCTACCCGATATGAAAGAACCGGCCAGAATAATGCCCGGGCACTGTTGTATGATAATAAAAATAGACTATGGATAGCTTGTAAAGATAAAACCATCGCTATTTATGACAATAGTCATAATTTCTTAGGTTATCTTCATTTCGATGGCAGTGTTTCGATGCAGCCGGATACTTCATTGGGAATGGCTTATGCTATTACTCAGGATAAGTCCGGTACCATTTGGATAGGTACTAAAGGAAATGGCCTGATAGAAGTCCAGCCCGGTCATAGTTCGTTACATTTTTTATTGAAGCAATACAAATATTCTGTTGAAGACATATATAGTCTTAGTCATAATGATATTTATGCGGTATGTGAAGATGCTGTAGGAAGAATATGGATTGCAACCTTTGGTGGTGGAGTGAATTATATGGAGCAGATAGAGGGTAAGACTCGTTTTATTAACTATCGTAACAAGCTGAAAAAATTCCCTATTCCTTTATATTATCGTACTCGGGACCTTGTTTCTGATGGTAATGGAAGAATATGGATTGCTACAAGTAATGGTCTGCTTGCTTGCAAAGAAAAGTTTTCTGATGCCGAACAATTGGAATTCGAACATTATACACGTACTCCGGAAGATATAAACAGCTTGAGTAATAATAATATAAATCGTGTTTTTCTAACTCGTGAAAAAGAACTCTATGTTTTGACTTTCGGAGGAGGGCTCAATAAATTGGTTTCTTTAAAAGATGGAAAAGCTCATTTTAATGTGTATACCACATTAAATAATCTTCCGTCCGACCTTCTTGTGACGATGGTAGAAGATAAAAAAGGAAATTTATGGATAGCTATGGAAGAGGAGCTTTGTAAATTCAATCCAAGTACAAAAACTGTAGAAAATTATCCTGCCCACTCTTTTCCTCGATCACTCAAATTTAATGAAGGAAGAGGAGTTTGTTTGCCTGAAAGCGGTTCTTTATTATTTAATACCAAACAAGGAGTGTTATATTTCCAGCCCGATTCTATTAATAAAAGTACCTATGTTCCTTCTATCGTATTTACAGGATTACAATTATCAAATAAAATAATAACACCCAAGGACAGTACAGGGTTGTTGCAACGGAATATTGATGATACCCGATCGTTGACGTTTACCCATGACAACAATTCTTTCAGCATTCAGTTTGCGGCACTTGATATGAAATATCCCGGCAATGTTTCGTATGCCTATAGATTAAAAGGATTTGAAAAAGAATGGAATGAGGTAGGTAAGCAACGTATGGCTACTTATACAAATGTACCTAAAGGAAATTATGAATTCCAGATATGTTCTACTAACAGTGATGGAAGGTGGGCAGATAATATCCGCAGCATCGATATTACTGTGCTACCTTCTTTCTGGGAGACACCTTGGGCTATTCTTTTATATATATTGGCAGTAGTGGCTATCATCTGGTCTGTTGTTTATATCCTGTTTACTTTTTATCGGCTAAAGCATGAAGTGTCTGTAGAACAGAAGCTGTCCGAGTTAAAGCTTCAATTCTTTACTAATATCTCTCATGAACTTCGTACCCCTTTGACACTGATAGCAGGTCCTGTAGAACAATTATTGGAGGATAAGCATCTTTCTTCTTATTATCGTACTCAGTTGACTTTGGTTGAAAGAAATGCAAACCGTATGCGTCAGTTGGTAAATCAGATTCTTGATCTTAGGAAAATTCAGAATAATAAGATGAAGATGAGGGTACAGCAGATCGAATTAGTATCTTTTGTACGCAGGTTGATGGAAAGTTTTAATGGACTGGCTGATGAACACCATATATCCTTTAAACTGGAAAGTTCTGTTGATTCATTGAGTATCTGGGGAGATATGGATAAATTGGAGAAAATACTTTTCAATTTGTTATCCAATGCTTTTAAATATACTCCCCAAGGGAAACAAATAAAAGTCATAATCCATGTAGTCCGTGAAAATGTATGTATAGGTATAGAGGATCAAGGTATAGGTATTTCGGAGAATAAGCAAAAAAGACTGTTCGAGAGATTTGAAAATCTTGTTGATAAAAATCTGTTTAATAGAGAAAGTACCGGTATAGGACTTTCTTTGGTGAAAGAATTGGTAGAGATGCATAAAGGTACAATTGGTCTTGAAAGTTGGGTAGGAAAAGGTAGTAAATTTACTATCTTATTGCCTTTAGGGAAAGAACATTTTGATTCGGATACAGAGTTTATTCTTACGGATATAATAGGAAATGAGGCTGTAGGAGATAAAGATACTGCCGGTTTATTGATATCGGAAAATGAAGAAATATCTTCTCAAAGTGATGTTTTTGATTCCGCGAAAGAAACATTGTTATTAGTGGAGGATAATGGGGAACTAAGATATTTTTTGAAAACCATATTCAATCCTTATTTTAATATAGTAGAAGCAGTCGATGGAGTTGCCGGTTTTAATATGGCTAAAGAAGTGGTTCCTGATGTCATTATCAGTGATGTGATGATGCCTAGAAAAGATGGAATTCGGATGATGCGTGAATTGCGTGAAGAAATGTCTACCAGCCATATACCTTTAGTGTTATTGACGGCAAAATCTACTGTTGAAAATAAAATAGAAGGAATGGAATCTGGAGCCGACGACTATATTACTAAACCTTTTAGTGCCGCATATTTAAAAGCTCGTATATTTAATTTGTTGGCACAGCGTAAAAAGTTACAAGCACTTTATTGTGCAACTTTATTAAAGACCTCGGCTGAATCATTCGAAGAAGATAAAAAAGAGGAGGGTATTCCTGTCTTATCTGCCAATGATAAATTGTTTATGGATCGTTTGATAGAGTTTATTGAAGATAATTTGGATAACGGAGACTTGATGATTGCTGATTTAGCTCAGGAATTGGGTATGAGCCGTTCGGTTTTCTTTAATAAATTGAAAACACTGACCGGACTGTCTCCGGTTGAGTTTTTACGTGAAATGCGTATTAAAAAGGCAGCTCAGTTGATTTTAGCTGATGAGGGTAATATGGCGCAAATTGCTTATCAAGTGGGCTTTAATGATTCTCATTATTTCAGCAAATGTTTTAAGCAAGTATATGGTGTAACTCCTACAGAGTATAAATCGGGCAAAGAAAATAGAATTTGACGGAGAAGAATATTTTCCTAAACTTTTAGGTATCTTCTTTGCCTTTAAAAGGAAAGAAGATACCTAAAAGTTTAGGTTGCAATCATTTTAATGATTTGCTTTGACAACATAAAAACACATCTTGTTTCTTTTTCTTATTTCTTTTGAAACCGTAACCATTGGTAATGTTTGAATTCAAAAGTACCTGATATGTATTGGGCATAAGATGGATAGGTGGATTTTTTGCTGCATAGTCTGCATCGGTATAACCTGCAAAAAGTTTGGTTGCATAAGAATCCTCATAGTTCAACATATCAATAGCCCATGGAGTTTTTACATATCCGTCGGCCTCTAAAGCTTTTGCTTCGTCGCTTGAAGGGTCAATATATGTAAATAAGCCTTTTATGGCTACATTAGTCATGTTTTCATTAGCATAAGCAGGTACGATACTTCCCCAATCATCATGCTGTCCTCTCCATCCGGGAAAAAGAACAGGGTCGTTTTCTTTACCTGCAGGAGTCTGTGTTGTCAGACGATATCCGTATTCTTTTTTAGCATCTACCATTTTGGTCCATATATAGGCAGGGAGTTGGTTTCCATTATCGAAAGTATAATATCCGTTATTTCGGATACCGGTGATGATTGCAGTCATCACTTTACGGTTTTCAACGGCTACTTCAGGAAGAATTCCGGTGCGGATAATATCAAAGCGACGCATACCTTCTCCACTGAATTCTAATGCACGTTCTTTAATAACGGCATTAAATACGGAACCGCAATCGGTGATATATTTTTCAAAATTAGGATCGTTGTTTCCTGGAAATGCACGATGGTGTACTATGCCTAAATATGTTTTAGCTTTACCATCATCTCCCAATGCAGCATATACCTCGGCAAGCATTAAATATACATCTGAAATGCGCATATAGGAAATATTAATTCCTGATGTGCCATAGGACTGGGTATTAGGACTAGGAAGACGGTTCCAGTCATACTTATTAGTTCCGGGACCACTGCCTTTCCCCCATGCGCTGCGATCAAAAGACTGGATTAGTTCTTGTCCTTGCCCTGTGCTTCCGGTAACGGTTACTGATACATCGCGTCTCATGTCTTTGTTGTCAAACCAACCGTAATAAAAATGTGCCTGAATGCGATCCTGGCCACAAGCTACACAAGGAGCTTGTCCATTTCCTCCGGTAGAAGGACGGCCTATATAGGCAGGACGGTCGGAACTATAATTATACTCTTGAGGTATTTCATATACCGATTCGTCAGCTAATGTTATATTATCTCCTGCATGCATCTGTTGGAAGATATATTGATATGGATTACCATATTCCTGTCCGTTTGCTCCTTTGGTACGGGGATCAACTGTGTGTAGCACTATTGAACCGGGATTGTTAACACATTCTTGAAGATATTTTTCGGCGATGGCATATAGTTTTTTCCAATCGCTGCGACGTCCGTAAATTGCGTTATTCTTTTCCACACTCCAATCATCAAAAGTCAGTGTATTACCTTCTCCGTCTACATGGAAATCTGCACCGAGATCTGTACGACGGGTAGCATAGCCTCCGTTATAAAGGCAGATACGACCAATGAGACCTTGAACATAATTCCGGTTCATAACATCTGCACGGTTTCCTCCTTCACCTGCACGATACATGTGAGGTTCGACTTCAATCAGTTTTTGCACATGATAATCATAGATAGCGTAACGTGATACTAGGCCTTCCGCTTTTTCACCTGCTTTCAGTACATGAGGTACATCTCCATACCAACGGCATAGTTCCCAATAACAAGTAGCGCGTAAAGCTACTGCTTGTCCATATACATCTGAAAGATTATTAGGTTCACCTGTCATAATTTCATTGAAATTGTCCAAAGATTCGAAACTTGAAATTAATGAATTGGTTATTGAGATTGTTTCATAAAGTTTGGTGAATACTTCTGTACCTTCACCTGTATCAATATTATAATTGCTTGTTCCTCCGGGATAAAACCATTTCTGAAGAATACCTGCACTACCTTCATTATAAGTATCTTGGGAATCTTCAATATCCGAACCCCATACCGGATGCCAAAAGAATCCTGTGGAGTGCAAGCTGCGATTGGCTCTAAGGGTTTCGTAACCATAGTATAAGGCATCACGTGCAGAATCCTCATTAGAGAAGACAAAATCTCGGTCAACGACACTGGAAGAAGAGGTGTCTAGGAAATCGTTACAACCTGATAGTGTAAATGCAAAAGCTGTTGCAAGGGCTATATTCAGTATTTTTTTCATATCAATTGTTCTATTTTAGTTATAAGATTTTTATTTAGAAAGTAATATTAGCACCTAAAGTAAAAGTGCGTGCACGAGGGTATGTACCAAAATCCATATTGAGAGTAGGGAAAACTCTTAGATTACTATAAAATCCACTTTGTCCTGTAGGAGTTGCATTAACTTCCGGATCAATACCCGAATAACCTGTAATAGTAAACAGATTGGTCGCTGTAAGATAAATACGAAGCTTCTCAATATGTATTTTGTTCAAAACGGTATGAGGTAATGTGTAACCTAAAGTCAGTGTTTGTAAACGTAAGTAAGACCCGTCTTCCAGCCATTCAGAAGAAGTGATTCCGCTTTGATGGTATGGCAGGTGATATTTGGCGTTAGCATTCAAGGCATTCAATTCGTTGGGATCGGTTACGGCATACAAATCACCTGATGAGTTTACATTATATACTTTATATGTATCTGCTACCCATGAAGTACGTTGGGCTCCGATACCGTCAAATTCTTGCCCTGAAGCATTAATCATGGCTGCAACGTTATATACTTTTCCTCCGGCAGTCCAATTGAAATTACTGGAAAGATCAAAGTTTTTATAGTTGAAATTTAATTGGAAACTCCCTGTATGGCGTGGCATTACTTCGCCAAGGCAAGTGGCATCATCCAGATCTACAGTGCCGCTGTTGTTTACATCACGGAATTTGGCCGCTCCCGGAAACGCAGTTTGTCCATTAGGAATATTGAATGGATGCATATAGGTAGCTGTAAGCGCTTTAGTAATATCGGGTATTCCTTCTTTTAGAATGTATTGGCCGTTCTCATAACGGAAATCGTTTACTGTGTAAAAGCCTTCGCTGACAAAGCCTCTGACTAAACCGATTGCTTTTCCTTCTACAAACATATAGTCATTGGTAGGAACAAGGGAAGATGAACCCCAATAAGAAGAATAAAGGTATTGATCAGCATTAGGCAGTTCATCCAGTTTATTTCGATTGTAGTTATAAATAGCACCTATGTTGAAGCGGAAATCTCCTTTATTTATCACATCAAAATTCAGTGATAGCTCAATGCCTCGGTTAGATGTTTTACCAAAGTTCTGGAATTGGTAAGAATAACCTGTGGTGTTGTCGACAGGTACTGCCATTAATAAATCTTTAGTGGTATTCCAGTATATTTCAAGACTGCCATTGATCCGGTTATTTAGAAAACCGAAATCCAAACCAAGATTGCGTGAGATGGTTGTTTCCCATTTCAAGTCGGAATTTGCCAATAACCCGTCTGGACGATAGAAAGAGCCTAATTCACCATTTATAGGAGTGTGGTTGCTGCTTGAGCTTAGACTGGACCAAGTTTCACGCCATAAGTTGGAATTGATGTTGTCACTACCTGATGTACCGTATGATAAACGGACTTTTAAATTTGATAACCAGTCTTTTGCTACTGCCATAAAAGGCTCTTCAGACAGACGCCATGCAAAAGCACCTGCTGGAAAATACCCCCAACGATTATTCGGAGCAAATTTGGAAGAACCGTCAGCGCGGAAAGTTCCGGTAAACAAATATCGATCATTCAATGTATAACTGAGACGTCCGAAGAAGGAGGCTGTACGTCCGGGAACACTGAAATTATTGTTCGCGGAAAGAGAAGTGGTTGCAGTATGGATTAATCCCATGGTAGTATCATAATCAAAGGTATCGGGATAACCACGACCTGAAATTTGAGAAGATTCTGAATCGGATTTTAGAATTTCATTGCCGAGAAGTGCAGAAAAAGTATGGTTCTTGCCAATATTGAAATTATAATTCAGTGTGGTTACGGAACGTAATCCGTCGCTTATACCACGGGTCAAGGTAGCACGTTTGTCTCCATTGGTATATCCGTTTTCATAATATGAATTTTTTGATGAACCACGGGTTATGGATATCTCTGTACGGGCGGTAAGTCCGTTGATTATTTCCCAAGATAAAGCAGCTGAGCCTCTTAATGAACGGGAATAAGATTTGTTAGTAATGTCATTAATAAGTTCTATAGGATTGTGTTTGTCATCAATGTTTGCCACACCAAAACTGAATCCTGATGCAACTTCCGAATAGCTGACTCCTCCTAACGGATTATCAATAGGGCGATAGCGGTAGGCACCGGATACATTTGATCCTTTACCATTGGTTACATTCTCACGTCCGTTGAGGTTATTTTCCGTATAGCGGACATCCATGTCGAACTTTAACTTTTTGGTCAGTTGTTGTTGAATTTTAAAAGAAGCGTTCATACGATTATAATCCGAGTTGATTTTAATACCTTCATCATCCACATAGCCGAAAGTGAATAAAACTTTAGTTTTCTCAGTACCTCCTGAAATATTAATATTATGACTATGAGACATTGCTGTGCGTAATACATCATCAGTGTAGTCATGTGCTGAAATATTAGCATAATCAGTATAATGATTGCCATATTTGCTTCCCAAACCGAAGTATTTTTCAACCGCATCTTGGTTGGCACTTCCTCGTGAGGCAGCATAGCTCCAGTTATGAAGAATATATTCTTGAGCCGAAAGCGTTTCAAGTGTTTTAGATACGTTTTTTATTTGTACATATCCATCGTATGATACTTTTACGCGTCCTTCTTGGGCACTTTTAGTAGTGATTAAAATAACGCCGTTTGCACCACGTGCACCATAGATCGCTGTAGAGGAAGCATCTTTCAGTACATCAATGGATTCGATATCTGCCACTGGGATGTCGTCAATGCTGCTTACCGGGAATCCATCTACTACATAAAGAGGTTCATTGGATTGTGTGATGGAACCTCCACCGCGTACACGTACAGAGATTGTAGCACCCGGACGTCCATCCTGTGAAATCACATTTACACCCGGAAGTCGTCCTTGCAATGCTTGGGCCACATTGGATACAGGATTGGCAGCTACTTGTTCGCCTTTTACTGAAGCGATGGCACCAGTTAGGTCACGACGTTTCACAGTACCATAACCAATTACTACGACTTCGTCCAATGCTTGTGTATCTTCTTTCAATATGACGTTTATTTTTGAGTTCTTACCGACTGTAATCTCATAAGGGATATAGCCTATGTACGAAAATACCAGTACGGTTTTATCTGATGGGACAGATAACCGGTAACTGCCGTCTATGTCGGTAATGGTTCCGGTAGCTTCGTTTCCTTTTACCATTACGTTCACACCAATCAATGGTTCCTGTTTGTTGTCAGTTACCACACCTGTTATGATTCTGTTTTGCGCATAGGCACATTGTGCTATGAACAGAATCAAAACAAAACAGATACTTCTGATTCTAAGATGAATGTTGTTTTCCATATTACTACATTTAAATTAATGATTAAGACTTATCAGTCAGGATATATTAGATATTGTGTTTTTCCTTGTTTGATTGCAAAAGAGTAAATTTCTACTTTATTGGCGGTGAAATAATTGCTTGAATGGGTTAAAAAAATGCTTTTTTATATTGGATTCCAGCCATCTTCCCCACCTAATATTGTTTGAATAGCATAATGACTTATATTTTTCAGTTGATGGGAATAAGAAACGCGTTTGTCTTTACAGGCTCCTTCTCCAACATTCTGGTATTCTGCATAAAATACTGTTTTTTCATTTTCTTTGTTATCCCAATTATTCCACCCTGCAGGATTAATATGTCTACCTAGGTCACAATGAATAAACACAGCTTGTGCATAAGGACGCCAAGGACGGGAAAGATATACATCACTCACATTTGTATCTGCGGTCAGTCTACAATTAAGAAAAACATATCCGTATTTTTTTTCGGAAGGGGTGGAAGGGGCGGTAATGAACCCATTGCTTTTACTGTGTATATGACAGCGATGAAATACAGCAGTGGAGGCTCCGAATATAAAATCTACAGTTCCTTCTATGTAGCATTCTTCATAATATTGTCTACTGTCGGCTCCCCAGGTATAAAGTGTATCTTGGAATCCCAAAAAACGACATTTTTTAAAATGAGTACGGTCACCTACGACTAAGCAGGCTACGGCTTGTCCCACAGGACCGGAAGTATTTTGGAATGTGATATTCTCCACATAGAAATCAGGAGCGTATAAATAAACGGATGAAGAACCGGACGTACCTTTAGTTTCGCCGAAAACATTCAGTTTGTTTGAATAGTCATCGTATGAAATAACCGCTCCGTCTTCTCCTATTAGTGCGATATTTGTTTTGCTGGCGGGGACTACAAGTTTCTCTTTGTATATGCCCTTACTTAATAATATTCTAGTTTGTTTCTTTCGGAAGTCGGGTACGGCATTTATTGCTTCTTGTATAGTTGTGAAGTTGCCTTTACCGTTTGAAGATACTACATAATCATAGGTTGCGGGTTGTTGTGCAAATGTAGTTTTTGTTATGCCTGCCCATAAGCAGATAAATAATAGATAAAATTGTTTTTTGAATTTCATATTTTCTCTTGTTAACTGTTTATGGTACAATATTAGAAGAAATATGAAATATGGGAGTGAAAAAAATGCTTTATTCGGTGGAAAATTCGTTTGGAGGTGTGGAATGGGATTGAAAGTGAAATATATAAATGCAAAACGGGTGTGTGTCAAAACTAAAATGGTCTATCATTTTGTCATCCTGAACTCTAGTGAAGGATCTGTTTACATCTACTTATGTTTACAGATTCTTCGCTTCGCTCTGAATGACAGACTAAGTGATAGCGCTATCGGAGTTTTGACACATCCCCGTTTTGCTATTGTTCTTTATATAAGATTATGCCTTCAGGAACCGGCAAAGCTTCTCCACCGCCAGCGCCCGATGACTGATTTTATTTTTCGTCTCGTTTCCCATCTCGGCAAAAGTTTTAGTATATCCTTCGGGCACAAAGATAGGGTCGTATCCGAAACCTGACGAACCTCGTTTTTCTTTGATAATCTCACCTTTTACAATTCCTTCGAACAAATGCTTCTTTCCATCCAGAATCAGGCAGATAGCTGTGCGGAATTGTGCTTTTCTATTTTGCACTCCCTGCATATTCTGCAATAATTTTTGCATATTGGCTTCCGCATTGTGTTCTTCGCCTCCGGCATAACGGGCGGAATAAACACCCGGCGCACCATTCAAAGCTTCCACTTCCAGGCCTGTATCGTCGGCAAAACAGTCTAAACCGTAGTTTTTATAAATATACTCCGCTTTCAGCATCGCGTTGCCTTCCAACGTATCAGCAGTTTCGGGGATATCAACATGGCAATGGATATCTTTCAAACTCAATAATTCAACTTTTTCTCCTAGAATGGAGGATATTTCATCCAGTTTATGAGCATTGTTTGTAGCAAATACTAATTTCTTTTTCATTTTATATCATATTAATTGAATGCAAAGATACTGAGAATGAACCAAAGTAAGATAATTCCTGACAGAATAATATAGGTGAAAAGGTAAATAGTAATTTGTTTGCTATGTGTATTTTCAATTTTTGATTATTTTTGTTGCTATCATTTGATACTTGATAGTATGGTATATATAGAAACTCCTCATTTGTTGTTACGGGACTGGGAGGAAGAAGATATTCTTCCGTTTGTCCGTATGAACAGTGATAAAGAAGTAATGGAATTCTTTCTCACTACTTTGACAGAGGAAGAGACGATGGCTTTTTATTGTCGTATCCGGAAAGAATTTGAAGAATATGGTTATGGTTTGTATGCTGTAGAATGTAAAGAAACTCAGAATTTTCTAGGCTATGTGGGTTTTCATAATATTGCTTTCGAGTCGGATTTTACTCCCGGAGTGGAAATAGGCTGGCGGTTGTGCCGGGATGCATGGGGAAAGGGATATGCCACAGAAGCCGCTTCTGCCTGTCTGGATTATGCGAGTGATAATTTACCTTTTAAAACGGTATATTCGTTCACTGCCATACCCAATAAACGCTCTGAACGGGTCATGCAGAAAATAGGAATGCATTTTGAAAAAGAGTTCGATCATCCTTTGGTGGAACAAGGGCATTGGTTATGCAGACATATATTGTATAAAATAGAAATTTGAGAAAATAGATTAACCGATATGTAGTAATCTTATCATTGCTTCATCGTTCTGTTTTTCAATGCAGAAACAGTGAAGCAATGGAATTTAGTTACTTTATTTTTAGTTTGTCGAATCCTTCGCCATACACTCCTACCACATTACTTTGTGATATAAATGCATTGGGATCAATATCTTTCACCAATCGGAATATGTCCAGTGACTGGCTTTTCTTTGCCAGTACCACTACGACCTTGATTCCTTGTTTGCTATACCATCCTGTACCATCCAATAAGGTAACTCCACGATCTATTTGTTTGGTGATTCCTTCGGCTATTTCATCATGTTTACGCGAGAAAATAAGGAACTGTACGGATTGGCGTGAACTGTTTATAACATAATCAATCACAATGCTCATAATAAACAATACGCAGAAACCAAACAACACCCGTTTCCAGTCATGGAATATGAAATAACAGGAGGATATGATGACAATATCACAATACATCATCATGCGGCCAAGGGTTACATCTTTATATTTATTGATAATCCAGGCAATGATATCCGTTCCGCCGGTACTTCCATTATTGCAGAAAACAATGCCGATACCAAATCCCAGCAAGCCGGCACCTACTACACAAGCCATGAATTCTTGTCCCGGTCCTAACAATTGCGGCAGTGTACCATCCGGGTTCTTCAATAATGCTTGAAAGAGCCATAATAGGAATGTCAGCATAAAGATGGCATAAATGGTTTTAAGGCTGAATTTAGGTCCTAGTATCTTTAATGCGAAACCTAAAAAAACAGCGTTGATAATAAAATAAGAAACCTGGATTTCAATGCCTGTAACATAATATATAATGGCTGAAATACCGGTTACTCCGCCTGTAGTTATTTGATAAGGCAGTAAGAAAGCCGCCCATCCCAGTGCATAGCAAATCAGTCCGAAGGTAATGGATAAATAGTCTTTTACCTCTCTGCCTAGTTTGATTTTTAATATTTGGTCCATGGTAATGAGGATTGTTTTTAATGTAAGTAGAAAGGTGTGTCAAAAGTTACTGCTTTTGACACACCTCAAGGATAGTATCGATTATAATACGATGTTTACAATTTTTTTGGGAACGATGATTACCTTTTTCGGGGTTTTGCCTTCAATCCATTTCTGGGCTTGTTCATCTGCCATAACTGTTGTCTGAATGGTATTGTTATCAGCATCAGCGGCGAAATCCATGGTGAAACGTGCTTTGCCATTGAAAGAGATAGTGTATTTTACAGTGTCTTCTTTCAGGTAATCTTCATTGAATGCAGGCCATTGTGCATCGCATACGCTGGTGGTATTTCCCAAAGCTTCCCAAAGTTCTTCTGCATAATGTGGAGCGAACGGAGCTAACAGGATGATGAGATTGCTCAATACCTCTTTATTGCGACATTTCAATGAAGTAAGTTCGTTTACACAAATCATGAATGCACTGATAGAAGTGTTGTAAGAGAAAGTTTCAATATCTCCGGTTACCTTTTTAATCAGCTTATGAATTGCTTTCAACTCTTCTTTAGTCGGTTCACCCTCTACAGGCAAGAATTCGTCTGTGCGGCTATAGAACAGATTCCACAGTTTCTTCAAGAAACGGTGAACACCGTCAATACCATTGGTATCCCAAGGTTTGGACTGTTCTACCGGACCGAGGAACATTTCGTACATACGCAGCGTGTCGGCACCGTATTTCTCGACAATCATATCCGGATTGACTACGTTGTACATGGATTTACTCATCTTCTCTACCGCCCATCCGCAGATATATTTTCCATCTTCCAGGATAAACTCAGCATCGTTATACTCAGGACGCCATGCTTTGAAAGCTTCTACATCCAGAATATCGTTGGATACAATATTCACATCCACATGCAGCGGAGTGGTTTCGTACTGGTCTTTCAGGTTCAATGACACAAAGGTGTTGGTGTCTTTGATGCGATATACAAAATTGCTTCGTCCCTGAATCATTCCTTGGTTTACTAATTTTTGGAATGGTTCTTCCTTGATACTTACGCCCAGATCATGCAGGAACTTGTTCCAGAAACGAGAATAAATCAAGTGACCCGTAGCATGTTCGGTGCCGCCTACATAGAGATCTACATTTTGCCAGTAATGATCTGCCTTTTCTGATACTAGTGCTTGTGCGTTGTGTGGGTCCATATAGCGCAGATAGTATGCGGATGAACCTGCGAAGCCCGGCATGGTATTCAGTTCAAGCGGGAATATAGTGACGTTGTCAATCAAGTTGTTTTCCACGACTTCACCTTTTTCTACATCCCAGGCCCACTTGGTGGCATGTCCCAATGGAGGTTCGCCTGTTTCGGTTGGCAGGAACTTAGCTACTTCGGGAAGTTCAAGCGGCAATTTAGATGAGTCAATCATATAAGGCATACCGTTTTTGTAATATACAGGGAACGGTTCACCCCAATAGCGCTGGCGTGAGAAGATGGCGTCACGAAGACGATAATTCACTTTCACGCGTCCCAAATTATGGGCTTTCACATATTCTTTGGTAGCTGCGATAGCTTCTTTGATGGTCAGTCCGTTTAAAGAAAGGTCACAATAAGGAGTGACATCCTTGCGGGGTGAGTTGCAAACAATACCTTCTTTGGCATCGAAACTTTCTTCACTTACATCACAACCTTCTACCAACGGAACGATAGGCAGATTGAAATGTTTTGCAAAAGCGTAGTCACGGCTGTCGTGAGCAGGAACCGCCATGATGGCGCCTGTTCCATAACCTGCCAATACGTAATCACTGATCCATACGGGAACAGCCTCGCCGGTAAACGGATTGATGGCGTATGAGCCACTGAATACACCGGTTACGCGGCGGTCGGCGATACGTTCACGTTCCGTACGTTTCTTGGTGCGGTCCAGATAGGCTTCCACTTCGGCTTTCTGTGCTTCAGTAGTAAGTTGGGGAACCAGTTCGCTTTCGGGTGCCAGTACCATGAAGGTTACACCGAACATGGTATCTGCACGGGTAGTAAAGATAGTGAATTCAATATCACTGTCTTTCACTTTGAATTGTACTTCCGTACCTTCCGAGCGTCCAATCCAGTTACGCTGTGTTTCTTTCAGTGAATCAGTCCAGTCCACAGTGTCCAGTCCGTCCAGCAGCCGTTGTGCGTAAGCCGATACGCGTAAACACCATTGGCGCATTTTTTTCTGAACGACGGGGAAACCGCCGCGTTCCGAAACTCCATCCACCACTTCGTCATTGGCAAGAACAGTTCCTAGTTGCGGGCACCAGTTCACCATGGTTTCTCCCAAATAGGCAATGCGGTAGTTCATCAGGATTTCCTGTTGTTCTTTTTCGCTTTTGGCATTCCATTCTTCGGCTGTAAAGCTGAGTTCTTCGCTGCAAGCCGCATTCAGTCCTTCGTTGCCGTATCGGGCAAATGCTTCCGTTAGTTCGCTGATGGGGCGTGCCTGCTGTGTATCGTTACAATAATAGCTGTTGAACATTTGTTGGAAAGCCCACTGAGTCCAATGGTAATATCCTGGTTCACAAGTACGTACTTCACGGTTCCAATCAAAAGAGAAGCCGATTTTGTCCAACTGTTCACGATAGCGGTTGATATTGTTCACAGTGGTGATGGCAGGGTGTTGTCCGGTTTGTATAGCGTATTGTTCTGCAGGAAGTCCATATGCGTCATATCCCATCGGGTTCAGCACGTTGAAACCTTGCAAGCGTTTGTAACGGGCGTAAATATCACTGGCTATGTATCCCAACGGATGTCCTACGTGCAATCCGGCTCCCGACGGATAAGGGAACATATTCAATACGTAGAATTTCTTTTTGCTTTCGTCTTCAGTCACTTGATAGGTATGGTTCTCTGCCCATCTTTGCTGCCATTTCTTTTCAATCTCTCTGAAATTGTATTCCATGATCTATTTTTTGTTATTTAATATCTTTGTTATTAAGTGATTGCAAAGATAATGAAAGTCGGGGAGATATATGGAAAGAACAGAAATAAAAAACTTCTTGTTATGTATATAGATTTCTTTTTGATGACACTTTTTGGAGGAATATATAATATATATACCTGTCTCTTATACACATCTGACGCTGCCGACGAATAGCCTT
>ENA-OZGB01000383-OZGB01000383.1-human-gut-metagenome-genome-assembly--contig:-NODE-383-length-26051-cov-7.079628_pt1 | contig 26051 bp, 26 predicted proteins | sample MGYA00245113_ERZ653651 | MGnify/ENA primary metagenome ERZ653651 (study PRJEB26926, sample SAMN06165095) | human gut metagenome | biome: ENVO:00009003; feature: ENVO:2100002; material: ENVO:00002003... | reverse complement strand
GAGATGTGTATAAGAGACAGTTGTTATATATAGCTCCTATATATTATTACAATTTAACACAATATATATTACGAAATAAATTACATCAATCCGTTTTAACAAGCTCAAAATATTCAGCCTTTTTATTCTATAACGAAATAATGCCTATTTTAGGGCTTACAGACACACAGATAAATGAAATTATTTCTGAAGTTTTATGGAAACATGATAAAGATATATCTAATAAAATTACTTCAATAATTTCAGAAAAGATATTAAATGATTTTTATCTTGATGATGAATTATTAAGAGATTTATATATGAAAGTATCTTTTTGGTCTGTATCCTACATGCCAGCAACATTTAGTCAACTAGATTCTATCGATACTGCGTTTAATTCAAAATAGAAACAAAGAAACATACCCCCTCGAATTCGAGGGGGTATGTTTCTTTTATCGTTCTTTTATCGTTCTTTTATCGTTCTTTTATCGTTCTCTTTTGGGTCTACGTCTGTAAATATCTCCCCACTGAGGTTCCATATCATTTACAACAATATCATAAGCATTAAAAAATAACTTGTTGAACTGTGCGGGTACACCAGCAATAAGGCCACCAAGATTAGCTAAAGGTTCGACAGCTTCTTCTGATTCGGCCTTTCCTTGAATCACTTTGCCTAATTTTGCACCAGTACGTTCTAACTGTTCAAAAGCACCTTGTACAGCAGTCATCCTATAACCGTATGTTCGCATTCCTACCATATTGCTAACAAGAGTATTAGCAACTTGTCCAACAGGCCCTAACAAACTCATAGGATATTGCAAAAGTTCTTTACCATATTTTACCCATCCGTCATCATCTTCCTCAAAAGGAGGCTCTAATGCGAGAGCTAAATTCAGCAGGCAAAACATAAAATACTTAGCTGCAGCAAAAGCAACTATTCGCTTAGATGCTTCAGCTTTTCTGCCGGCACTCCACTCACGACCAAAAATTCCAAACTCTCTTTGCCACTGATTAAACTGCGTATTAAAAAAGCCCTGGAATGTTGTAAATAATTTCATAAGTGCGCTGCCACGCTGAATAGGAGCAACGTCTGTAATACGGCTACTGCCAAGCGTACGCCTAATAACAGTCTCCGCAAACAACACGGCTTCCTGTTCGCTGGCGCCTGCATTGATTTTCTTTTGATATGCCTGAGCCCAAATTGGTATAGCAGAAATATTATCTGTTGCAACCAAAACATTGGTACCAAATTCAACTGCAATTCTTTCAACTGGATTTAGCTTTCTACCTTCATCTTTGATATCACGCATTGAAATATCGGGAACTATAGAGCGTTCTTTCATAAAAGGTGATTTAGAATAGACAAGATCTCTAGTAGTTCTCCAGCCTTGTCCATTTTGCATATTCAAAAACAAATTTCCATAAGCAGCCATTACGTCCTTATAACCAAAGCCTTCAACAACATTGCCATATAACAATGGATTGCCTAAGTTTTGAACAGCAGTTTTGAAGTTAAGCATTATTGCTACATTGACTGTCTTTTGGCGAATCCAACTTAAACAATCACCCGCATCTCTTTCGCTTATAGAACTATAGCCTCCACTACCATAAGGTTGAGCCGTTTTCTTTAAGAATTCTTCAAATGCTTCAAAATTAGCAATACCTAATTTTTCTTTCAGCAAAGAGTACATTTCAGGATCGTTCATTATTTTACGAAAGCTTGTCGTCAACTCTCTATAACAGAGATCGTGTATATTATCCATAACCGCAGAATATTCGGCGCCTTTTCTTAAATCCAACGGATATACACTTTTATCGCGAGTTTTAGTTCCGCCAGTATTAGTATGCAAAGTTCTAATACTGTTTACCGAACGTTTATCGTTTGTTGCCGGTACAGCATCCAATGCCGCAGGATGACTGCCGCTATCAGAATATCTGACCAAAGGAACATATCCACCACGAAAAACAACTTTGGCACCATTGCGTAAGGTAAGTTCCGCAGGTAATGCATCAACACGTTCCGGAGAAAATCCGGTCATTCGTTTTACCATATCAGACGTTTCGTCCCAATGAGCATTGCAGGCATCAACAACCTTTTGCGCATAATTGATATCCGCTTCTGTTAAAACATTACCTAAAAATTCAAGCAAATTGCTTCTAGTTAGTTCAACATCACCTTCAACCCATAAATCAGAACCTCTAAAGAATTCTGTATATGTGCTTTTTTCTCTTACAGAACATAATTTATATGAGCTACTTTCTGTGCCCAAATACAAAAGCATTTTTATAAGATTATGTTTTGATACCTTAGCGTTAAGTGCTTCGTAATAAATTTCTTTATCTGCTGCTTCCACAGCTTTTTTATCAGGCAGCCATTTTTTAGTAGCATCAGCAATACGTTCCTTAAATTCCATTGTATATACAGCTTTTTTATTAGCTGCAATTTGTACGCTTTCACCAAAGTGCTTACTGAAAAATCCATATTTCCAGCCGTCCATACGTTCAAAGAAATTGTCAGTATTAGTAAGACTTCGTACAAGCCTTTGCTGTGGTTTGACATTTTCTTTAGAATTAATACCAGACTGCCATTTAGTTTTCAATTTTAACAGATTTTCAATCGCCTGATCTTTGAACTCTTTATAATCTAATGCCTTTCCATACCAGGTTATATATTTTTCCTGTTTAGAAATTGCTTTAATATTTTTTAATGCATTTATTACATCTTCAAAGCGGTCAAAAGTCAACGTTTGCATCGGAGAAATAAAAGTTCTATTTTCATCAAGCAACCAATCAGCAATGGAAACATTATCATATTCATTCTGCATTGCTGCAGCATATTCAGCTAATGATTGTGTTCTAAATTCCGGATTATACTCTTTATGATTCAACCCCATCCGTTCCATAAGTGCCGCAGCTTGCACAAAATGTTTTTCATCTACCCATGTATCCTTTTTAGCTTTCATCTGCCGCTTAAGATATTTTTTGTATTGTTCGATTTTTGCACGCATATTAAGGCTTTCCTGAACCATAGCGTGATTAAGTGCTTGTAATCTTTTATATTTTAGCGCTGAATCATAATCATTCTTTTTGGCGGCATCAATCGCTTTAGCAGCAGCACGACGTTCTGCTGATATATACTTACTGGTACGAACAGCATCAGCAACTACCATATTACTCAGCTCAGTTTTAGCAGCTAATTTTGCCTGCTGACGACGTGCTCTAGCCAGTGCTAATGCTTGTTCTGCACTACGCTGTTGAGCCAGAATCCCAGCTGCAGCATCCTCTATAATTTGCTGTTCCACACCAATTACCAGTCCGCTATCATCAGTATAAAATGCTTCTCGTGCAGCTTGTTCTGCTAATCTGCGTTCTTTATAAATATCCGGGAATTTAGTCTGTACCATCTCATCCGCATATAAAGTAATAGCCTGTTGTAATGCCGGCTCACTTAATAATTTTGATGAAAGTTCATCTCCAGAAGTAAACCCACTAGCTTCAGATATCATATCAAATTTAACAATATCCAATTCTTCTTTTTCATTGAGCGGTTTTGATTCTATATCCATAGCTCTAGATAAAAGTTTTCTATAATATTCTGCAACAGCTTTACCTGTTTTATATTTTGGGAAATCTTCTAATAACATATTTTCTGCTGCATAAATTGGCTGTTGTTCCAACTCTTGACGTATCGCAGGTAATATTTCTGCTCGATATTCTTCAATTTGCATCTTACGTTGATCAGTAAAATTTTCAAGGCTCTGCTTTGTCAGAAGGTTTACTGCTTTTTCATGCGCTTTAACTATAACATTCTGCAGTCTGCGTTTTGAAGCTTCCGAAAGGTTATCTGTAATTACCGAAGGCAGCTTAGCAAAATATCCGTCAACACGCTCCATAATATTAATATCTTCTTGGCTGGCAAGCATCCTATCAAATACTTCTTGCACTTCCTGTGTTATAGGCACAGCATATTCATTTGTAGAAATAAAGTCTTTAATTGTTTTATAGGTTTCAAGTAACCACTTTTGAAACCTAGATAAAGGCCCCTGCATTTCTTTAGATGGAGATTTTCCAAGCATAATATATTGCTCTGCAGCAGTTGCCCAGCGCTCATGAGCAGCAGTTTTACGTTTCTGTTGTTCTTCTGTTAATTCTTCAAACGGTTTATTTAACTGATTCCATTCCAATTCAGTCAATTCAGCATAATCAAGCATAGTCTGACGGTCTTTTTTCATCTGCTCTGTAGCATTAGGGAGTGCCCCTTCACGCATGAGGTTCTCAATAAAGTAATGGCCGACAGCTTCATGAATAACAGTGCTCATATCAGCCCCTTCAAACAGGCTGATAATTGCTTTGCCTTCTTCGTCCCAGGTGATAGCGCCTTTAGTTTTCCCTTCGGCCTGGTAGTATCCCTGCATTTCTTCTCGTCTCTTGCGAAGTGCATTTTCATCTGGTATACTATTATTAAGAAGACTGTCAAGGTCGGTTATTCTGCTAGCGGAATCGCTGCTAGGAGATTGTAACAACTTGTCAGTCTTAACAAAACCGCTATCTGTTGAAAACGGCATGAGCCATTCGGGCTTCTCGTTTTCAATCAGTTTAGCGGTTTTTTCTTTATTGATGTATCTTAATTTTCCGTTTTCAATTTGCTTAGCAAACCATTCATAGCGTGGTTCGCCTGTCTTATTGTCAGTCTTACCATATGCGCTTATAATTTCGTTCATAACATATTTATTGCTTTTATTATCTACTTCAAGCTCAAAAGGCACTACAATGGTTGCTCCATTTTTAGATTTTAAATCTAGAGCAACTATTTTTCTTTTTGCACCATTCTTACCATCATAGGTATCAAATATCATTAAGGGATCAGTTAATGCCCTAGGTATCTGCTTCACTATATCAGCAGACATATCACTTTTATGTTTTCCATTTAAAACTTTATCAAGATTTTCAACAGACATATCTACCGGCAATATTTTAGCACCAGCAACTTCTAACGCAAGAGGTGTCTGCATTACTCTAATAGTTTTATCTACCAATTTTCCTGATATAAACTTATCAATATTAGCAGCGAAGTTATTTTCATCCTCAAGCAATTTTTCGTTAGCGCTTTTAGTTTGCATATATCGGCCATTAGGCGTACTGACAACACGCTTGAAGCTTACAGGTTTATCCCTGAAATACTGCATAGGGTCATCAGGATTAGCAATATTAGCATGACTGCTTAATAAAGCTACCGTATCTAATGCTTCCTGTTTAGTTGCTCCTGCACTTAATAATTCTTGAATACGCGTATCTTTCCATACTCTAAATTCTTCATCATTAATATCTAAACGCTGATATTCTTTTTGCAATTCTTTTTGCATTTTTTCCTTACTTATAGAATATCCATTATCTTCAAAAATAATGCTATCTTTAACAGCAGAATAAAAATCGGGCTTCTGTGCAGCCATTACTTCAAAATTTCCCTGCATAATGTCGATATCAAGGCCTTCTTGAGCAGCACGTTCGATATTATTAGCTTCAACGCCCAAAGATGCCGCTATTTCATCAATATTCTGAGTTTGAGCGTACTGATATAAGGCTTCGGCATCTATAGATATTTTACTTCCCTGCAAATTAGAATTGATAACACTAGCAGCATAAGCAGGTTCCGCTCCGCTTTTTTTTACATTATCTATTCTTTCTTCAAGTGTATTAAGCTGTTCTTTATGAACATTACGATCTAGTGCTACTCTAATAGTAGACGCGCCGCCACCTAAAATACCACCAATTAATCCAGCATACAAAGCATTTTTCGTATATGTCCCAACATTCTTATCAAATTCTGCGGCTAATTCCTGAATACTTTTACCTTCATTTTTAGCAATCATATTCGTAATTTCTTCCGGATACTGTTGAATACCTTCAGTAAAAGCTTCCGTTAATGCGCTTTCACCTATTTGTTTTAATTTTTTACCTAATGTGCTTCCCGCCGGAACTCTTTTCAGCAGTTTCCCCAAAGATAATCTTTCTAAAGGAGTTTGTATTATTGCATTTGCGATACTTGCCTGAGCCGCTCTCTTAGTATCAACACCTTCTTCTTTTAGATCCAAGTATTGATTTCCTGCAATCTGAGCGCCCATTAACGCTGTACTAGCGGCGCCACCTGTAAAAACTGTTGCAGCCACCTGGGTAGCGAGTTGCCCGGCTCCCTGTACTAAGTCTAATCTAAATTGTTCTGCAACAGTATCTCCTTTTACATTAAATGGCTGCAGATGTTCAGACTTTAAGGCTTCGTCAATAATTGCTACTCCCTCTGTCATTGGCTGATAATTAGGTTCTCGTTCTCTTCTTGTGGCAATATTATAATCTCTGGCCATTGCTAAAGTTCCTAAAACACTGCGTTCTAATAAATTGATAGACCCATTGTAAAAAGATTTTACATCTTTCCATTCTCTATCTTTCACATACTGTTGGTCAAGAAAGTCAAAATTCCTCTGTTCTATAGAGAGTTTTTTAGGTTCGTGAAGAGCATTATAAGTCAAAGGATTATATCTTGATTCAAACTCAGACTGTAATATTCTCATTTTTTCAGAATCCATATTTATCACCTCGTTATTGTATATAACCTTGCTGCATTCATAATTTCTGTTGTACCATTAGACAATCTTACAGAATATAAATCTTCACCAATTTCTGTGACACTTTCTATTCCACTACGTTTATAATCAGCCAAACTTAATTCAACCGTTTCCTTCCTATTTAAAAAAGTCCCCCTAGTTTCCATATATCCTACTGGCTGCTTAGTTATAAATTCTTTGCCTTTTTCAATTACTTGATATAACGGCGGAGTAACTCCTGTTTTTTGTCCCTCACTTATAATCCACTCTTGCAATAAAGCTTTCGCACCTATCCAAGCTGCTTCTTTTGCAGGATTTTCATCAATATCGCCAACAATTTGATATTTTATATCATTGTTCCAATCATAAGCAAACTCCCCTTTTCCTTCTTTATATTTATCATATGTTTTGTTAGCCTCATAAATTTGATCAGCATTTAATCCTTGTTCTTTTGCAAATTCAAGATACTCCTCACGTGTAGCAAATGCATGATCACCTAGCATATCATTTACTCTTTTTACTGTTGTAGATGATGCTTTATTGCTACCTTTTTTACCATTAGTACCGTAAAAATAATCTGCTGCAGATATCATTTTCTTGCCAGTTTCAATATCTAAACCAGCAGTAGATTTAATCCAATCAATTGCCGCTTCATAAGAGACCCCTTGTTGCTGCATCCCATAAATATCACCAACAATCTTTCTATATAAAAGATCATTATACTTCTTCTGACGTTCCTCTTGATCTTTAATTATATTTTTATATATTTTGGAAACTGTTTGACCCTCTTCAAAACTCATTTTAGGGCTTTCTGTACCCATTCTGCCTAATATACTATCTGCATATTCATTAATGGATGGTTCATCACCATTGCCTTGTTTCCTATTCAAAGCCTCCTCGCTGTAGCTTAAAGCACCTTCTCCAGCATACCAAGCAATAGCAGCACCTCTCGGCCCATATTTATCCCAATACTGCTTTAATTTAAATCTAGCTACCTTCTCTTGATTTTCAGGCGTCATTTTAGCATTATCTTGCAATCCCGCCTCTTTACTCCAAGCAGGCCAATTTTCAGGCATTATTTGATATTTACCACTTGCACCTGTACGTGCATTTACAGCATCATAATTCCCGCCACTTTCTTGACCGGATATAGCATTCACAAAACTATCAAAACTAGATGTTCCGTTCTTCATACTTTCTAGCGCAGCCATCGCAGCATCGCTATCATTTCCATATTGTTGATAAAGTTGCTGAGCTATTTTATAACTATTTTCGAGTTGCTCTTTCTGATTAATTATATAATTGAAAGAATTACGCTGATCAGGTGTCAAAACATCATTAAAATATCGCACAAGTCTTTTGCTTTCTGTGTAGTCCTGGTTAACTATAGCCTGTTTAATTACTGCTGTACCCAGTCTACCAAGCGCTTTGTTAGTTTCCAATTCAACACGTTCTTCACCATATGTTCCAAATATATCTTCAACACTAAAGATTGTTTTGTTAACAGCATCTTTCAAAGCTTGAGGATCATTTGGATTTTGCATTAGCGTTGTCGTAATCTGATTTTGATTGTTTTCATAAGTAGTATTCTGCCAAGCTTCAAACTGCTGCGCTCTGTATTGCCCCAAAACTCTGCGATTAGCATTATCAGTTTGCTGGGTGCTGTAATCAAATAACATAGCACCTTTGCCGTACTTTACGCTTTGAGGACTTTGAGCCATAAGTTCGCTGCGTATCTTTCTTTCGCCAGCTTCATACTCACCGACAATGTCTAGAGCACCTTTTTCTTTTTTCTGCATCAACTGCATTCTTAGATCGTTAGTACGTTTTACATACTCATTATTAGCCTGCAGAACGTCGGTTCTTATGATCTGCTCTCTTACCTGCTCAACACCGGCCTGAATAATTCTACCAGTCTGGGATGATTCTCTTGCAACAGCCTGCTGACCGCTGTTATCATAGCGGACATTAGATGCTTTACTTGCCGGTGCTCCTAACTGCGCACCTACTTGAAAAATGTCGATTGCCATATTCTAGCCTCCTTTTGGGTATAGAAAAAGCGCTTTAACAAATTGTTAAGCGCTTAAAGGTGTGTTATAATGTTGTCCGAGATAGTCAGTGTGTTGGCTTCCCTTACGGGGGGTGATAGCTATTGTCAACTTATGAAGCATTGTCTTTGATGATTGCTTTTAGTACATTAATAGCTATTGTCATTTTAGGCTGTAAATAGCCATGAAATAAGCCGCTAACACCAGTGGCGCGCGGCTTCCTTTCACGTTTTACGATTATGAGGGAGAGCCAGCGTGCGACCACTGACTATCTCTTTTCATTTATTATATAATGTATTTCATACTAATGCAACGCTCTCTTACCACTTATAACCTGTGCTAGTACCATAAACGGTTTTCCATTTACTAGAATCATAACCGCCTAAAGATATATTACCACTATTACCCCATCCATACCCGTCACTTCCTTTTCCATACGAGGAAGCACCTTGCTTTCCTGCGCTCTTAGGACTGTATAAACTACCTGCAAGGGATAACCCACTCATAAGCATATTATTCATAAGTGCACGCTTACCGGCTTTACGGTAATTGCGTGCATTTTGATTATAGATATCACGTTGATTAACAAGGTCAGTAGACTGCTGAAAAATATTCTCAACGCCTTGCCTTGAGTTATAGCGTTCGATAGCAAGCTCTGTTTCCATATTATACGCACTGTCAGCTAAAGCGTTTGCCGCACTGCCTGAAGCTGTTATACCGGAAGCGCCTATATTAGCCCTCTGCTGGCTTAACATAGCGTTCATACGACGGCGTTTGTTTTCTTCGTTGATAGTATTTGACTTAGACTGTTCTTCGGCCTGTGCCTGCAGTTTATCTGCGTTCTGATTCGCTATCTGAGCATTTACCTCTGCCTGTTGAGCGGCAGCGTTATATTGCTGCTGCTTCGCTCTGCCCGAAATAAAGCCCCCCAAAAGAGTGGCGCCTATTGTTGCTGCTACGCCCATTATTCATCATCCTTTCTAAATTCAAAAAAATGGTGCGGCAGACCGTAAATACCATATGGTTCCGGTTCATGTATTTTTGCACCGAGCCATTTAAGCCAGCGGATGATCTCATCATTTCCAACGTTGACCCAGTTATACAGCCTGCTATATCTTTCCAAAAGCCCTTTTACAGCCTTTTTAGTATACCGTCCGACAAATACCCTATGATTATCCATTTCTCGCGTCATAAGCAGCCATACGCGCACATCGTCGCTCATAATCGACGGTTTTCTAACTCCGTATACTGCAGCCGGTACTCCATCGATTCTAAGGCATCCGACCTCGACGCTGTGCTCTATCCCACCCAATATATCATCTAAAGCATTATCACCAATAGCACAAAACAGTTCTTTACGGTTATTATCTTTTAAATTTGCTGCTATGTAGACTGCATCTGCTCTTGTCGGTATTGCAAATTCGTATTTCGTCATAATACATCTTACCCTTCTATTTCTGGTATCAGCGACAAGACTGTCATAGGCAGAGGATCAGGTTGTTTAATTATTACCTGCTGTGTTTCTGACCAGCTTGCTGATTTAACGACAATTTTAACTTTTTCTGTTTTTAACGCTATTGGCTCCCCGTAAGCTTCGTTACTTCTCCATTTAATCTCATCGAGAGCATCATCTCGCATTCCATATACTCCGCCGCGGCTATCCTTAAGCATTGCGATAAAGCTAGCGATTCGCTTCTTACGACTTAGATATGTACCGTCCTGCGCTGTAAAATCTATAGGCAAAGTTTTTATTTCTGCATCAATAGGCAGCCCTACATGAACTTTCTTGTATTTGTTACCAAGAACAACCTTGCCATTTTCAACTGTTTGTTGGGGTAGCACATTCCCATCAGCCAATATCGCCACAGTATACCCTTCTAAATGCTCAAGTCCAGATATTTCATCGGTCGGTTCTCCTTCATAAGTTATTCCACTATCGACGAAGAACTGATCCTCTACATTAGTGCTTTTATCACGGCTTTCCATTATTTCCACATAATACTGACCGCCACGTTCAATAACTGCATATAACTTATCTTCTGTTGATCCTCCGATATTACATACACTAACAAACTTCCCGCCTGCCGTGGTATGCTGGTGCCATGCGTAGATATCCTGTTCCTTGATGTATGTAAGCCCTAACAGCAAACCATCATCACGCACACACCAAACAATACTGTTAGGTATCTGCTGATAGGTCATAGATATTATTTTATGCCCTTCAAACAAGTGTGAAGCCAATAAATTTAAATCATCACCTGTATATTTATCGACATCATAGCTATAAGCAAGGTCACGTATGATATTGCCCTGGTGCTGCACATAAATAATCCTGCTGCCGATAGTAACAGGGTTAACATCTGACACTCCTCTGTATTCCTGTGGCTGACTTAAAACATTGCTTCCAGAAAGAGCTTTACCTCCGCCGCTTACTTTAAATTCTCCGCCAGCTGTTAACAGCAGCATTTCCCCAAAAGCTATAATCGCCTTAATACCATTCATTTGTCCACCGTTTAAAGTAGCCGTAATTCCGTCATCATCGACAGATGGAATGCTTGTTCCAAAGTTATAATAATCTCCTGTTTTACTTGTCCAGAATGTCTGAGGAAATCCTTTGCTTCCCGCAAATACTAACCGGTCTTCATAAAAGCCCGTTGCAGATGGATATCCCTTTTCCCCGTTCCAAGCAGCAAAAGCAAAATCACGGGTTTCGTCTGTAGAACCCAACTGTTTTTTTACTATCCCTTTTACTACTTTAGGGCTGACATATTCAGTAATCAATACATGACCTGTATAATCTCCGCCAATGCTTTGAATGGTTATATAGCCTCTCTGCATCTCATTTTCACCACTCCAAACACCTGTATTAAATCCAGTAGAAGTAACTCTGTAAACGGCAATACTTTCAGAAGTGTTCTCCTCAGTCAAGCTATAATTCTGGCTTCTGTTCCCGCTCTGTGTTCTTACGTTTACCCATTGCAAAGAAACAGGGTCATACTTTTCCAAACTAAAATTACCATCCCAAAAACCAAAACTTTCTACATAGACATTAGATTTCGGTAATACGCTAACCTGCAGATTTCCGCCTGTACTACTTGGTGTCCCTATTTTATAATCTGTTTCTAAAAAGTGAGTTAGAGCAAAAAGGCTTCCTTCATCACTTTTAGCAAAAATATCATCGGAAGCAGTTAAGGTTATATTTCCATCTGTGCTCGATGCATTAACTGTCGTATTATCGCCAAGAGATAATCCATAAGATATTTTTACCCATCCACTATTTCCTGCTGAACCATTTTTCATTCCTGATGCACCAACTCCCCCTAGTCCACCATTCCCATAAGATGTTGCAGCAGTTCCATTTCTTTGATGTCCGTAACCTTCACTATCTAAATAATAATAAGCACATCCACCACCAGTACCGCCTCTTGCCAAAATATCCTCTACACTCGAAGATTCTCCAGTTCCGCCAAATACACTAGAAACGTCTTTTGATTTATCGGTGGTTGTCCCTGCTAATCCACCCGATCCGCCTCGACCAACCTTAATTTTTAGCGACCTACCGCCACTTACCTTCATTGTAGTAACAACAAGTTCTCCTCTTCCGCCATTGGCTCCAGTTTTAGAAGCAAAAAAACCTCCACCACCTCCGCCACCACCTGCTCCTGCAATTTCTAGACTTATATTTTTAGCGTCAGATGGTATATCTGCTACATACGATCCAGGGACCGTCCACGATTGTGTTTTTATACTTACACTTGCTTCACTATACTTTGAAGCATCAAACGGTCCGCCTGTAATATCCATTGCCTCAAAGCGCCAGTCTAAATTGCCATATCTTGTAAGTGTCATTGGTGCATGTGCAGGATGAACAATGAAAAGCACATCAGCACTCTGTGTATATTTTATTTTTGCAGCATCTTCTAAATCTTTATCAACAAAGAAATTCTCTATACTGTATGGTGATCCATTATCATCTCTAACAATATCACCATCTTTATAAAACCGGCATCTGCCGGCTGTAATTTCGACAATATAATTTTGGTCTGTACTATACATAAATGGTATTAGCACAGCCTTTTTATTATTATAAGTCTGCGCTATAAATTTAAACCCGGGTCTATTAGCAGCCCCGCCATAGCGTAGAACTAAGAAATTTCTTAACGTAGCAGCTCCGCTATCATATTTAGCAATGTCTGTACGTCCATACATTGACGGCGACAATTCACCGCCGGCAAAACTTGACTTTAATTGATAGAGTGCCATAATTATGCCCCCGTAAATCTTGCCGCCGCTAATCTATCGACATGCGGGTCCAGCAAATTCTCTTCATCCGCATCTGCTGCGCTTGCTTCCGAAAAATATGCATTGTATGCCTGAATGCACATTTGAGCCAAATCTAATTTACCTGTCAGCGCATAAGCAATCTCTGCTGCTAATTTCCACCCAAATGCCTCTACAAATTGAGCATCATATAAATCTGCGTCAGTAACATCTACAGTATATTCAATCCAGGCATTGCCGATATTAGTATAAATAGCTTTTCCCTGTTTATCCGAAACGATTTTATATTGGTTATCCCTCGGCAGACCACAAAAATGCTCGTTATACATCATTCTCAGGCATACTGCATCAGCAGGGTAACGATATGCATACTTCCAGTTAGGAGGCACATCTTGAAGAGCAGCTAACTGTACACTTCTTGTAGCAAATGTCCAGGGGAATTTCCTTAACACGGCCTGTCTAACATAGTCATAGCAGCGACGGCATACTCGTGCCGGCTCGCTGGCTTCGTCAAGTCGTTCTATTGTAGCTACGCCTATATGATTAAGTGCAATATTACAAATCTCAACCTTATCCATAATTTCACCTCTGTTATAAAGAAAGCCGGGGACATATGCCCCCGGCTGATTTAATCTTGCGCCAGTGCCACTAATTCATTAATAATAGCTTTCCTGGATTTCTGACTTGTTTTTATTCCCTGTTCTTTGGCTAATTCTTTTAAATCATTAAAGTTCATTGCTTCATATTGGAGATAACGCGGATCGTCATTACCGGAAGATACTGCTGCTGGCCTATTAAGTTTCACAAAATGTTCAGGAACCTTAATATTATCTGCAAGCGTTACAATATCATCACGCCTATACATACGACCCAAAGTAAAACAATTACGCTTTACTTTGTAAGTAGCCATTATAAAGTTACCTGAATGCCGTCAGTCATATAAGCAAAGACCTTACCGCCCACAGCCTCACTAGCGGTGTAAACCAATCTAATATAACGATTACCATATTTGATTGGAGAAAAGAATTGTGCCACAGTACAAGCCCTTGTTTGAATCAAAGAATCAGGTACACTTACCTCAACTTCATCAGCAGGACTATCAAACCCCTCAGTTGCAGCAGATTGTACTTTAACCTTAGTAATCTTGCCGGAAGTCATTGGTGTGGTCAGTTTTACGTCAAAGTACAGCGGATGCATAAATCCGCCTGTACTTCCTAAATCAATAACACTGCTGTTTGCGCTTGCGCCGGTAACGGCCTGATTCTCAGACAGCAATAATTGAGCATCAATACGTGCCATTTTATATTCCTCCTTTTTAAACAAGCTGAGATTCAGTATTCAGAATAGCTGCGCAACGCTGGAACGGAACGCCCCAGAAATTAACAACAGGTTTTCCTTCAACTGTATCAATAGACAGCATAGTATTTTTGTCATTACGTGCAGCCTTAGCCATAAAAGCCTCAAACTGTTTATTACAGAAGATCTGCAAATTGACATTATCAGGATTTTCAATCTGATAATAACCCTCGATCAATTTGTCGAAGATTGTAGTAGTAGCAGGATCTTTTAAATCAACATTGGCCAAACGCACAACATAACGAGGATCTTTAACCGCAAGGCCCATGGACCAATTATATTTATTGGTATGAGCAAAGAATACCTCGCCTTTATCATTTGTTACTTTTTGTTTACCCAAATATTCATGCGTAAAACCTGCTGTATCGCCTTCTGGGAACAAGCCGTATACCTGCTGCTCTCCAAAGCCTACAAACCATACAGAAGTCAGATTATCACCTGTGCCGCCGCAATCAATGATTTGGTCTGCCCAAATATCTTCCTGATTGGTCTTACTGTAAAAATAAGCGCCTAAACCAGTGAATCCTGCAGGATTGATTTTCTCATCGCCATAGAAAAGCGTAGTCGCCATTTCTTGGTTCATTGCTTCAAGAAAGGCAGCATTCTCGCTCATCATCCAAGAAGCCTGCATATTGTTCTTTCGTGCAAGTTTTTCGTCGATTTCAGCCAGCGCTTCCATCTCGCCGCAAGTAAAAGATACTTGCTTAGTTTTAGACTTGCTCGGCTTAGTCCCGCGGTTAATCATTCTCCACGCTACTTCCGGCAGAGAATAACGCAATGTAGCCTCCTCATAGTCCTTAGAGTTACACATTTTGAACGGCATAATTTTTAAAATCTTATTAGTTTTAGTCTGCAGTTCAATAATTCTTTGATACTTTTTGTCGAACCCCTGACGAGAAGCAAAGTCTTGAAGGGTTGCGAAACCTGTCAAATCTGGCATTATTTACCACTCCTTAATATTTTTATTTGAACCCGCCGCCGGGGAAAAACAACTCGGCGTCGCCCAGTTCCTTAGATTTAGGTGCTTGCCCATCAGGCGGTTGGTCTTCCATAAGCAAGCCTCCAATGTTTTGTAGCATTTTTTGTATTGCCGGATGATTTGCTACACCTGTATTTACAAGTACCTGCATAGCCTCACCACCGCCAAAAGTATTAACAGCTAATTTAGCAGCAGCAATGTTCTCACGAGAAATAAGCCCCTGCTTTTGGCATTCAGCAGTCCAACCGTCTACAATTTCCTCCTGCTTATGCATAACGTCTAAAACTACTTTGCTATGCAAATCAATCAGCTTAGTAGCCTGCTCCTGAGTAAGCTTTGCGTCTTTAGCAATCGCTGTAAAATCAGCTTCCAGTTCAGGCGAAAGTTCTAGCCCTTCCTGTAGGCTGAACTCATATTTATCAGGAACAACAGGCTCTTGCACAGGATCATCAAATACATTTCTAGGTGTAGTCGCAGGGTCACCGTCACCTGCAGGCGTTGGTTCTCCACTCGGCTCAACTTCCGGAGCAGGTTCTGTTACAAACGGGTCACCAGAAGGAGCAGGTTCACCGCCTCCACCAGCACCATCTGCTTCAAAAAACACTTGTGCAAACTTATTCATGTCTTACCTCCGCTATGTCGTTATCTACTTTAAAAAGGTTATCGTCTTCTAAATCAGGCGGATGTCTAGCGCTCTCCGCTTCATTACGCATCAGCATTTCTAAAGAATGTCCATCGTTCAGCATCCGGATATTATTTAACAAATCAACGCCTACAGCACGTTTACCTGATAAGAAAGCATTGAAGTATGGCTCAGCTGAAAAAACCGCTGTTTCGACCTCTGTGCTTTCCAAAATGGCATAAATAAAACGCCGTCCGTTCTCGGTCCGCATAATAACGTCCAAGTCGTCCAGCGCTTGTTGTGCAAGCATATTCATTTTTTTGTTTTTCATTAAATCCCGCCTCCCAGCAATTGATCTAATGCATTGCCACCATTAGCAGGTGTTTCACTCATCAACCTGGCCGCATCAGCATAATCCCTAACAGCAGGCGCAGCAGCAGCCATCTGTTCAGCTTGCATTTGTTCCTGCTGTGCCTGAGCACGCTGTTTGCGAAGTTCAGCTACTTCGTTTTCATCACGCACTATCTTTGCTTTGACGCCAGTAGATTCTGCGAAACCTCGTACAGCTTCATCAAGATTGATGATATCAAGCACTTCAGGCTGAGCAGCAGCAAGATTACCAACAAATCCAACTGTACGCTCAATAGCAGGTATTTCAACCATTTTCTGGGCTTGAGCCAAGATAGAAATGAAGGATACTTTTAATTCGCTTTTGTCAATCTCCTCCGGCATAGGCGGAAACAACCCATGTCTCAAACAAATATCAAAAGTGCGAAGCGTCATAGGTTCTAAAACCTCATTGTGCATTTGCTCAAGTACCGGGGACAACATCAGGAGCTTTTCTTCATGCCGCTCTGCAATCTCACGCGCAGTCATTTGAGGTCCGTCCTGAGATGTAATCATCATAAACAAATCATTATAGAACGATTCAGATATCGACTGCCGTTTCTCCAGAGACAAGGCTCCTATGCCTTCATAAGCCTTTGCTCTTGGGTCTACAAGTGGATAAGCCTGCTGTACAGTTCCATCAGGATAAAAATTTAGTCCTCCTGGCATTCTGTCAAGCTTCTTCATTGAAGCAGGAAATGCCATCGCCGGATCTGCAGCATTATCAATAGCCCTAAGTTTATTCTTCTCAATCTTCTGTAGCTGCATACAATCGCCCAAAGCATTATGTCCAGGTCCAGAGCCATATACACCATTTGCAATCAAGGTCCAGCGTGGCATGAGGAACGGGCATTCCCTAAACCCTGATATCTTCAGGAATTTGTCATTAGCACCTTTTTCATAGTGATATGAGCGCCAGGGGAAATTGCCTAAAGCCAATTTGTTAGGATCATAATCATCATTACGCTCTATAAGCATTTCAATATCAAAGTATGTTGTGATATTTCCGTCATTATAAGCAGATTTTACGCTTTCGGATACGTTATCAATACCATATTCTTTAACGATTTGGTCTGCGCTTAATCTGAAGCGTCTAGCGAACGTATAAACTCTTCCCCTTGCATCTACACCGCCAGCATATTCACCGCAGGTGTACGGCCTCATCCATATGCCATAATTGTAGTCTTCCAGCATCAGAGAAGCCCCTGTACCAAATTGAGCCATTTCAGCCTCAATCTGCTGCAGCATATTATAAGCATTACTCTTAGAATAAATGCTGCTCATAATCTCCTGGCAATCATCTAACCACATCCTTACAGCGTGGTAATTAGCTTTTTCTTCATCTTGCAGACCAAGCTCAAACCAAGGCCTTGACGGTGATGTCAACCCACTGTGGATACCAGCTGCACATTTACCAACTGCTTTTTGGGGATGTGGGTCTATAAGGTATTCATCACGTCTATGCCCTTCTGTGCTTTGGATATCTTCTTCAAACCTGCCCCTTGTCGGATTTATATACCGGCTAAGCATCCTCCACGTTGGCTCATATTGGCTGCGCAATGTATAAAGCTGGGAGATAGTATGTTGTTTTCGTGTTAATTTATCGCTGTCACGCAGCATATCTTTGATATCCATAATCATTCTCCCAACAACATTTTCTTGACACTATCAGAGGTAAGCTGCCCACCAGTCTTATTGGTATAGCTTCTGCCACGAGCTTTAGAGAGTTTTTGAAGCAGGCTTTGTCTCTCTCCCTCTGTCGCACTATCAATAGTGGCCGCTGCTGTACTGCCAGGTGCGCTTTGTTTTATAGGCTCAACACTGCCACCTCCACCGCCACCACCGTGTAACTGCATCATAATCTTATGCATAGTCTCACCTCCCTTCACATACCAGCAAACGGATCATACGACTGCTGCCTAACATCATCTGTATCAATAGGTACATATAATGGTCTAGCAAAAGTAAGTACAAAAGCATCTGCCAAATCTGGACTTCTACCAAGCTTTTCTTTTATTTCCTTTTTTTGTTTAAGCATAATTCGAGAAGTTTTATCAGAAAATTTATATTCGACAACGCTTAATTCGCTTTTAAATTCAGGAATATCCGGAATGGCACCACCACTTAACAACCAATCACGGGCCTTGAAATACATTTCAGCCCTTATATTTTCATACCTGTTATGTTCCATAGCGTTGCTGCCAAAAGCGACCTCATAAACATTGTCATAGCCAAGTTGTCTTAATCTATCAATCACACCGGCACCCATATTACCTACATCGATGAATACTATTTCCGGTCGATAATCTGCAATCGCTAAGATTACTCTGTCAACAACCTCTGTAACATTTAGCTCTCTATAAACTCTTGGCTTATGAAGCATTAGCCCTTGACGAGCAAAAATAACAGTACTGTCATCGCCATATCTCGCTACATCCACACCTAAAACAGTTGGCATACCAATAACATCTCTAGAAACCAGCGTCCTATGCGCAGCCTCAGTTACAAGATCTATAGGTATTACAACTTCACTAGCAGAAGCAGTAAAGTCACAATAAAGTTCTTGGCGAATCTCAATTTTTGTCATATCTTTCATCATTGATTTAAGCTCAGCTTCATCCAGGACACCACTTTCATCAGCTCTATAAAGACAGGTAAACCATTCTTCGCTGCTTTGCGCTTTTTGGTATATCTCATAAAACTGATTCTGTCCTTTAGGCGTTCCGATGAAATATGCGAACCCCTTACGATCAGCTAATGCCGGACGTATTACCTCGCCCCATAGTTCAGGCTTTATTTGAGCGTATTCATCAAGGACAACACCGTCCCAGTAAGTACCGCGAAGGGCATCAGGCTTATCTGCGCCTATAATATATATCCTTGCCCCAACAGCATTTTTATGCTTTGACGGCAGTTCTATAAACAGATCGCTTTCATTAACCTTTCTTCCTGGAATTGCGCTTGTGTAATATTTCAAGTAGTTCCATGCAATCATCTTAGCTTGGTTTCTAAACGGTGCCACGTATGCGAACTGAGGACTTATAAGCGTATTCTTAATGGCGCTCTTACTCAATTCGTTTATCATTCCTACGGTCTTGCCATAACGTCTGTGCGCTACTATAACAGCAAAACGATATTTATCAAGCGCAGGATGAATTACATCTTTCCAAAGAGGTCTTGGTTTGTATGGTATAGTTATTACTTTCAACCGTCATCACCAGCCCAGCGAAATGTAATAGGTTCTCCATCTTTACCGCTGACTTCACGTTTTTCAACAAACGCTGCTATTGATTTCCCGTATAGCTCAGATGCTTTAAGCCTATTACTCATACGTTCTTCTTTATCTTCTATCACTTCTAGCCAGAACTTCCTTACTTTGCTTTGTTCATCTATGCTTTCTATCTGTACATCTGCAATTTTTTTTTCAGTACCAGCTTTAAGCTCTGCTACCCTGTCAACAATGTGCGCCTTTGTTAACAGCCTTGACGCACCCTGACTAGCACTTTTCGCTGAATATCCTGCATCTATGGCTGCCTGCTTTCGCGTTTTACCACCTACAGCCATAAGCCGACAAAACTTCTCCTGCCTTGGATCTTCTAATGCAGCCATCTCTCCTCACCACCTTTGCAAATAAAAAACACCTAACCGAAGTTAAGTGCCTTAGTATTAAGTTATTCGATAGTCATTGTTCCTAACTTTTCTCTTAAAGTGTTATTAACTATATTGCTCTTTGATACGATTTCGTCTAATTTAGAAGTAATATCCTTTAATCTTCTCTCTAGTCCGTTTGGAGCGAGACCAGCTTCTTTACAGACAATACCACCACTATTAGGATCGCCCAATATGAACAACTGTGTATTCTCAACACTTGAATTTAATATCCTAGTAAGACGTTCAATATTTTCTATTTGGTTTTCCAGCGAACCCTTTTTTACATCAAATTTTACCTCCCAATCACAACTCGGAGTTTCCATACAAATATCGTTCATCATCGCACCTCTTATTCTATATACTAAATTTTGATATATATCACCGTGTTTTATCGGTTTTTTAATGCCGAATTATTTATGTAGATTAAATTGGCGGAAGGTACAAGACTTGAACTTGTAAGCCGATTGCTCGACTGACGCCTTAGCAGGGCGCTGCGCTACCAATTACGCCAACCTTCCGTATGGCGGTGCAGGTAGGATTCGAACCCACACAGCGTATCCCTACGCCCTATCAGTTTTCAAGACTGCTCTCTTAGCCGTTTGAGTACTGCTCCATTATTGCCGCTGTATTACCCCAACGGCAGGGCAGCGTTCAAACGCTAAGCTTGAACGTTTCACCTTTGCAGGTTATCCCGTTACTGGGTTTACTTGCGACATTTTATACACTATCAGTGCGACTGCTGCAAGCCGCGTTTGAGTACCATTGAAGATTACACTACTCTCAAACCCAAGCTTGTTGTAAGCCTACTAACTTACAATACTATTTTAACTCATTAAAACTGGTAATATGTCGGAAACTTTTTTATTTTATCAAACCTTTTTTCAATGCCAAACCAACAGCATCTCGGAGAAACTCCTTACGAAATTCATAACAGGTATCTCTATTTACGCCGGTTAATTCTGCAATTATTTTCATCGGCTTCCTTTTTTCATATTTTTGATACATAACTTTACCAGTAAGCTGATTCTCATGTATCTTATAGGTTTCTGCGACAACTTCAAGCCATAGCTCCGGGTTCATTATTATCGACTGATATGGTCCATATCCAAACGATATCATACGTACTGGCTCAATGTTTTTTAATGCTGCTGTTTCTGTTGGATTACTGATAAAAGCATGCCCCCCACCGCCCGTATGCCCTTTCCTTGCAGTACGCTGCTCTTTTTCTTCATCAACAACTTTTTGTATTTGCTTACGATCCCAAAAGTATCGCTCTACATGCTTAATATACTGTTCTATTAGCATATCAGTCTCCTTCTCTATACTCCTTAATCATCACATATAGCTTTACCGTCCATCTTTGCCCCGCAGTAAGGGCAGTTTTTATATTTTTTACTGCCGCTGTAGATCGGTACACGCTCACCACACACGCTACAATCACCGATGGGGTGTTCAGGGTGTTCAATCCAATGCCCATGCTTACGTTCTTCTACTGTAGGGGCTTCGTCTATTAAATCGGCCGCATCTAAATAGGCATACTCTCTTCCTGTATAGTAGTCGCCATAAGCACCATAAGTAAAACAAATTTTAGAACATTCTAACATTTTGTTTTTTAAAGCATCAGCGTCTATTAATCGCATTTTCTATTCACTCTCACTTTCAAGCCAATGTTTTATACCAATTTCACATGGCATTTTTTACAGTTTTCGCCGCCTTGTCTGTAAACACATATTTTATGACACGTATTTCTGCCTGCTGCCTCAACAAATGCTGCCATTTCTTCAAGGCTCATAGCTTTAATTCTTTCGTAGTTAGTCATTTCAACCCTCCTGTGAGCAATCTTATTCCAAGTAACGTAAGTGTTATAGCCCCTATAGTGTGAGTAATGACATATAAGCGGCTATGTCTGTCACTGCTGTCAGTCAGAAGTACCAATATAGACCAAAGAGCTGACGCTATAGCCACAATAATAGATGCTGTAACGACACAATTCATTAGTAAATAAATAACATCCATGCTATTTATTCTCCCTCTTCCTTTAGCCACTAATCATCTTCTGGAATGCTCTCAGTTTCGTCTATATTTTCTTCATATTCACTTTTGCTAATTATCATAGCTTTTGTGCCACCGCTCATGCTTATTAAAGCGTTTATAGCTGTTTCTTCCCAATGGTTTAAGTCTGTCTCAGAAATGAATTTACTGAATTCTGCACCAAATTTCATGTAAATATCGTTGTCAGATTTCAAATAAATCGTTATAGTATATGGCATTGTTATTCACGCTCATATTTAGATATTGTACTCATTACAAAACAAGCTATCATCCAAAGCACCGTAACACTTATAAACAATTGATTCATTTTTCTTCACCATCCTTTATCTCAATTAATGGGCAATCTATCAGCCTAATGTTTGGATCTTCAATTTCACAGACAAGAATACAGCAGCCTTTGCTCTTATCAACAGAAAATGGTAGATTCCTATAAAAGCCAACTGGATATGCCAACGGGCATTCATCGCAGTTTGCAGGCATGTCTATTCCTTTAATTGCTATCATGCTCTTCGTCCCTCTCATAGCCTTGGCAATAAGTTTGTCCATTCATTAATACAAAGCGACAGCAATTACAGCCATAACTATCTTTATAAGTGCATTCACCATTACTATAATGCTTGCAATTAACCCACGGACAATATAGTACTCTCTGCCCTGAATATTCATCTCTAACGTGTATCTGTACTACTACGTTAGCCAATTTAATTGTTTTCATGTTTTTAGCTCCGTCCTGTCAGGCCAAGTAATCCTACGCGATTTAAACTTAGTTGGCATAGATATAACAGTAAGCTGAATACAGTTACTACATTTTGGGTTTTCGCTCAACTCACTGGTCTTTCTGTTATTAATGCATAAATAACAATAGTCTAAGTATTTCATCTTTTACTCCTACATTCTTACCCAACGCTTTTTGTTCTCAGGCATAAATTCAGAAGGTCTACCAAAACTGTATTTCTCATTAGGCTTACAGTTACCACAAATAAAACTTCCCAGACATTTACACTCATGACACCAACCTACGTACTTAATTTTAGGCTTTTTCATAATTTGCACCGCCTTTTGACCATTATTCTGACAAGCATTCTATTTCGGTACGTTATTTCTGCCCTTTTGCATTTTACTAAACCATCTGATATTTCCTCATAATAAGAATAATATGTACTCACTATAGCCTTATCATGTCTATTCCGAAGATATCTATAAGCAAGCATTGAGAATATACGTTCTGTTCTATTGTCCATTCTTTGCACAGCGTCGCCTCATTTCATAACGATATTTTGCATCATACGCCTTTGTCATGTTGTGGTACCCGAATATAATGATCGCTTTCGCCAGCATGACCCGACGTTTTATTTTATTACGAGCCTTTCGACATGTTTTTAATTGTTCTCGAATTTTCTTATTAAAACTGATTGAGAATTTGCTTTTTCCTTCATACGGCGCAAATAACTTCAATTTCTTCAGTCTATTATTATCGATCTTTACACCTTTTTTCATCTACTCCACCGCCTTAAACTTCTCTAAAATCAATATCCGGGTACTTATAAAGCAGCATTTTCTTTTTGATCATATACACCTGTGTCCTCATGCCCTTGGTGTCAACATAATAAACGTGGCCGCTGGCTTCCGTAACTTTGAAATCAGCCTTGTAAATAATCGGCCTTATCTTTTTACCGTCTCTCTTATAACCAGGCTGTAAAACAAATTTTGGCTGTAGTTCAACCTCTTTTACTGTACCTTCGCGCATAAGCCAGTGTAACTGCCAGTAATATTCAGCTTCTTTTTCGCTGTCGAAACGGATACCGTCTACCTTGGTAACTCTATTGCCATATTTCAGTTTGGATTCTGTCCCTGGTAAATTCGTCGGCGCCGTTACGCTGTCCGAACGTATTTTACTTACAAGGTGTGCCGGCAGTTCATTCCACGTCGTCATTTATTACTACCGCCGATAACATAATTTCTAGAGCTTTCTTCTCTCTCCGATACCGAGCCACTTTCCCGCCGAGCTGACTGTTTTTTCGGCGCAGTTGTTTGAGTTCCGTTAAAGCCTGCATAAGTACTGGCTTTAATACCGGTATATATTTATCCTCTGGCTCATCCTCAATCATTGCTAACATAGCTTTTATATCTAATGGTTTCACATTTTATCACTCCAAACTTATATTAAAAGGCCGCCCCCTACGGGCTAATCACCTCCGCAGGGGTATACTTCCCTTTATGCTTGTATATAGTTAGTATGCGCGGCCGTTTTAACTTATCGCCAGATCTGCCACTCTACAAAAACCTCAGCTAAAGCACAACCGAGCTGCCATAGGAAACCTGCAGCAAAGATAAATAATAATGTGTATACTGTTTCACGCTTAGTCATTGTGCTTCAGTCCCTTCATGACTTATACTAATATCTTCCGGGAACAAATAATATCCTCTGGTCATATTTTTAGCTATAACACGGCGTATAGCCTCTTGTGGAGCATCAACCGCATGGCTCATAGACACACCTCTGTAACGATAACGCAGTTGAAAAATAAACGTGTTACAACAAGCCTTTAAGTCTATAATTTCCATATGCAAATCAACTAAATTTTGATATTCATTCGGATTTTGTTTTAAACGCTGATACGCTTCTTCTACCTCTGCTAATTCCTCTTTAAGCTTGGCAATCTGTTCTTCTGGTTTAACATCTCTAAATTTATAACATGGTGTTGTTGCTTTAATTTTCATAGTTACCAATGCTCCTTATATCTCAATGTTATAGCTTGATTTATAATTTTTATTTTCCATTGAGCAATAACTTTTGGAATCAATCCGCTTATATAATCTTTAACAATAGCCTCACGTACTAACTGATGTTCTGTTATGACGCAGTCATTTTTCCAAGCGCTGTAAAATTCTGCCGATTCCGTTCCTGTTCTTCTTTGTTCCACTTTTCAGCACGCTCCTTTTTATCCGTAAAACTCAACGTATCGCCATCAAAGAAAAAGAACAAAGGCTTATTAGTGCTTGCGTTACGCGCCTTTTTCAACTGAAGTAACATATTGAACGGATAAAACTTATTCAGATTATCTTCCTCGATTCTTGTTAAGTTAATCCACAAATCAGCTTCATGTGACATATAACTTGACTGGGCCAGCTTTCCTCTTTCGTTCAGCTGTGCAATCATCACAACGATAATTCCCAAATCCTGTGCAAGTGTCTTTAACTTCTGCGCTGCCGATTTGAGTATCTGCCAATCTTCCTTTGATGGTGCATTAGTCATATCCATACGGCCAATATAATCAACAACCAGCATTTCAATTCCATACTTTTTTACCGCTCTGCGTGTTTCAGAAAAAATATTTTTAACCTGCAGATCCGGTATAGTAAGCGTGTGTAGCTTTCCTTTTGTCATCTCATCACTTTTGCTGATGATGTAATAAAATTCTTCTTCAGTCAATTCTCCACGCCTGATTTTAGAATGGCTTATATGGCTAATTATTGAATTCCACCGCAGCGCCATTTGGTCAGCTGACATCTCAGAGTTTAGATATAGCACAGGTCTTTTCTGTACTATGCCAATTTGATAGGCTAAGTTCATAGCAAATGCCGACTTACCTCCACCAGTTTCTGCAGACAGAATAATTAAATCGCCTTTCTCTAATCCGCCTGTAGCATAATTTATGCTTTTGAACTCAGTCCTTATGACTTTCTTTTCTCTCCGACCTTCTTCGTAACGATCTCGCAGGCTCAATACACAAGTGTCACTCATTTCCTGTGGTGAAATATATACGCGTTCTGCACCAATAGCAGTATTTTTTATCAACTCATTTTCGATGTTCCCATACACATCGTCACAGTAATCACCACGCTCCACAGCTCCTCTGATAGCCTCTGACAAACCTAATAGTTTCCTTGCTTTAGTACACTCTTTAAGCCGTTCTATATGGGTTTTTATGCTTGGTACGAACTGCTCGAATAGTTGGATAAACGACACTCCTAAGCCAAAACTATTTATTTCGTCACGGTGTTTTACTAAAACTGTGCCGACATTCACCTGATCTCCGTCGTTATACATCTGTCTCTTATACACATCTCCGAGCCCACGAGACTGCAGCTAATCT
>ENA-OZGB01000341-OZGB01000341.1-human-gut-metagenome-genome-assembly--contig:-NODE-341-length-27595-cov-13.171641_pt1 | contig 27595 bp, 15 predicted proteins | sample MGYA00245113_ERZ653651 | MGnify/ENA primary metagenome ERZ653651 (study PRJEB26926, sample SAMN06165095) | human gut metagenome | biome: ENVO:00009003; feature: ENVO:2100002; material: ENVO:00002003... | reverse complement strand
CGTCGGCAGCGTCAGATGTGTATAAGAGACAGCTCCGGAAATATCAATTTCTATAAAAAATCATTCATTATCGATTAATATCATTTTTATTACTCTGCAGAAATCGATGTCAGCATATTTTTGGTCCTTTACCCCGTTTAAATGCAAAAAGACAACCAAAAGACATATTTTAAAAAGAAAAGCTATGTGCGCGGGGGGAAGCTTTTGCTCCTTCCGCGCCAAAATGCATAAACAAATTTCTTAATTTATTACAAATTTATTTCATATTATTTGAATATGCTTTTTCACAATGGTATAATTAGCTTAAGCAATTTAGGCACCAAATAATAGGAAAGGATTTTTACACATGAAAAAGAAATTATTGCCTGCACTTATAGTAACCGGACTTATTATCCTCGTTGTAATAATAATGGGTATAACTGCTCTTATCAATAAATACACCCCTACGAAAAAGACAGAGGATCTTAAAGAGTATTTCAATATCTCTTCTGATGATGAGGCTGCTCTCATTGTAGATAATGAGCTATCCGATTACAAGGCTAAAATAATAGATAAAAAAATATACGTTGATTACAAATTTGTTCACGACTCATTAAATTCCAGATTTTACTGGGATACAAATGAGAATGTGCTTCTTTACACAACCGCATCTGATATCATCTCAGCGGCGGCTGACAGCAATAGCTACAGTGTCACCAAGCAGACCAATGACTTTGGCTATCCGATTGTGAAAGCCACCTCTGACTCTGCGCTTATCGCTTTAGACTATGTAAAACAGTACTCCAATATCACCTTTAAGTCATATGATGACCCGGCACGCATCGTCATCACAAGCAAATGGGATGAAATAGACAGTGCCACAGTCAGCAATTCTACCCAGATCCGCGTGAAGGGCGGCATAAAGAGCCCTATTCTAAAAGAGGTGAAAAAGGATGACAAGATTACTATTCTTGATTCCGGTGACAAATGGGATAAGGTTGCCACTGAGGATGGTGTTATTGGATATATAAAGCGCAAGGCTCTGTCCGAGAGCAAAAAAACTAAGCTTACGAATCCTGACTATGAGGAAGAGACCTTTACGCATATCAAGAAGGATAAGGATATCTGTCTTGCCTGGAATCAGGTAACAAGCCAGTCAGCAAACAGTAAAGTGCCCCAGGTAATTTCATCAACCAAGGGCATAAATGTAATGTCACCAACTTGGTTTTATTTAAATGACAACAACGGTAATCTGGCAGATATAGCAAGCAAGGATTATGTCAGCTACTGCCATTCCCAGGGCATCGAGGTATGGGGACTGTTCAGCAACTTAGAAAATACTGATGTAGATACAGCATATGTACTCACACATACATCCACGAGAACTACTCTGATCAATCAGATTATGTCGGCTGCATTTAACTATGAGCTTGATGGTGTAAATATTGACTTTGAAAATATCACAGAAGCAGCATATGGAGACTCTTACATCGAGTTTATCAGAGAGCTCTCCATAAAGTGTCACAATAACGGTATATCACTTTCAGTTGATGTCACAGTACCTGCCAGCTTCAACAAGTTCTTCAATCGCTCTGATATGGCAAACTTTGCCGATTATATTGTGATTATGGGATACGATGAACACTATAAGGGCTCTGATGCCGGCTCAGTTTCTTCCATTCCGTGGGTAACTGAGGGTGTTGAATCCACTCTGAAGGAGGTTCCCGCTGACCAGATTATTCTCGGCATGCCTTTTTATACCAGAATATGGGAGCTCACTCCAAAGGAGGACGATGATGCCGTAACCGATACCGAGGATCAGTCAAAGTACACTGTTGCCTCACAGGTATATAGTATGGACGCAGCTGCAGCACAGCTTGCCACAAACAATGCCACTGCTGCTCTTGATGAGGAATCCGGTCAGAACTACGCTGAGTGGTCTGCATCCAACAAGCTGTACAAGGTATGGCTTGAGGACAGTACATCTTTAGAGAAAAGGCTCAAGCTCGTCGACGACAATAAGCTCGCCGGTGCAGCATTCTGGAAGCTTGGCTTTGAGAATTCATCTGTCTGGGATACTGTTATCAAATATCTGGACTGATTACTTAAGTCTTACTGAAAGAGGCCGTACCTTTACAGCTACAGTCTAACTCAGTACCTTTTATAGGTTATAAATGATATCAGCTAATCATATAATATACAAACACACCCGATGCCTTCTATGTGCATCGGGTTTTTATAGGTATCTTATATGAAAAAATATATGTACATTATCAAGAAAAACAAATACTGTCTTATTTTAGTTCTCTTTATTCTGTCCTTCTACCTCGGAAGAGGTGTCTGCGCTCTTGCAAAAAACACCGGCAAAAACACTAATTCCACCGTTATTGTAATTGACCCGGGGCATGGAGGTTGTAGATAACGCAAGTGATGAAAACAACGAAAATATAAGAAAAAGAAGAAATTTAAGAGAGAACAGACAAGCAATGTGAAAGCACGCGTTGCCGTATAATTTCTTAATAATCAGACAAAGGCGACTCAGGTATCGCAGTATGAGCTTGTTCTACATAGGGGTAGCAGCTGGAGGATTCTAATATAAAAAGAGAGCAAGCATAACGTTTACTCTCTTCTGTATTTAAGTTATTTTACATATCCGCTAAATGAGTATCCATTTCCTTCAAAAACAATATAAAACTCAGTATCGCTTTTAATATTAGAAAACTCAAAAGAACCAGTTTTACCAGCACTAATTTTTGTAGAGCCATAAGTCTTAGTAAGCCTTTTAGCTGTCACAGTAATTGGATTATCTCCGGTGTTCTCTACATAAACCTTATAACTCGTTTTTCCTGTAAACTTATAATTAGTATACAAGTTTTGATAATGAGAGGAACCAGCAAAATCGTATTGCCCTTTACTCTTGATGTTCCATACCTTACTAGGTCTTGATGTACCTCTTGTTTCAATAGTTTCTTCTGGAGAAACATAAGAAACTCCAACATTTGGTGTAACGGTTACCTCATTACTTCCATCTTTAACTGACTGAGCATGAACAACAGTTGTCGACATCATTGTGAAAATCATAGACACTGCCAATAAAGAAGCGAAAATATTTTTTTTGGATATCTTACACATGAAATTTCTCCTTTCACCTTGTTTTTTTGATTAATTTGTAATATCATATTTTTAAAATAAAATCAAGGAGTATTGTTAATGAATATATTTCAGTTAAAAATAATAGCTATGATTGCTATGTTTTTAGACCATATAGCTTATTTCTTTCCTGATTTGCCAATGTCTTTGCCGTTACATTGGATAGGACGAATCGCTGCACCTATTTTTATTTTTGGTGTTGTTAATGGCGTAAAGTATACTAGTTCTAAGCGGATGTATATATTGAGGCTATATTTAGCAAGTATTGTGATGGCTGTTATTCAAATGAGTACACAAATTGAATTAAATTTCTTTAGAACATTATTTATCGTTGCATGCATATGTGAAATCTTAGAAATAAGAAAAAACCAAAAGGCTGTTTCCTGGATAAAAGTACTAAGTTTATATATTGCTTATCAAGTTATTGTATGTATAGTATGTGGTTATCTGAGTTCAATTAGTAATATGTATACGGAAACAATATGCTTCTATTTGATACCAGCTCTTTTGGGAAGTGTGTTTACAACGGAAGGGGGACTTATTTTTGTTGTTTTAGGAATTATAATGTATTTAGCTTATGACAACAAGAAAAGACTTATTCTGTCGTATATGATATTTGTTGTTGTGTATATGTTTTTTATGTCCACTAATATTGTTCCCATTATTTTATGGAAAATCAAGGAATTAATTCCGATAATAGGAACAGGGCTTTCCCATGGTATGGAATATCTATTGTCTATAATAGGTGGAATTTCTCCTATGGATGTAGGAGGGAATATATTTACAATTCAGTATCAGTGGATTATGGTTCTTGCTCTTCCGCTAATACTATCATACAATCATCAACGAGGAAAAAAGTGTAAATATCTCTTTTATATTTTCTATCCCATACATATAATATTGCTTTGGCTGTTATCGAATTTTGTTTTTGTTTAAAACAGTGGAACAAGGAACATATTTATTACATTGAAACATCCAAACCAAAAATGGAGTGATGAATGTGCCTTTAAGCTTTAAGTACAATTCGATATATTCAAATCTGATTTAACAGCATACTATCTACAATTAAATACACTATCCCAGTAGCTCGCACAAAATTCATGTTTTGTGCGGGCTTTTTTGTATCCGAAAATTTTTTCAAATCTTTTCAAATTCCTGCAACAAATCACACCTTTCCGTACCGATATGGTGCAGTTCTGCCCACAAGAATGGGAATAGTTGAGATACTAACAAAGCTTTCCAATACCATCTGTTTGCTTCTGTAACATTGTGAAAAATACGCATATTGGATAAGCCTATGTGCGTATGTTGAGAATAGATAGTTGATTAAGGGAGCTGATACATTGACTAAAAAAAAACCTGCACAATATATTGTAGAACGAGAATTTTTATGTAAATTTTCTGTAGAAGAATTACTTATCCGTATCGTGAAATCTCATATTAAAAACGCATATCAAGAGGGGAAAACCTTTGAAAATCATGGAAAGAAGCCGTACTTTATTGTATGATATTATTATAGGTACGGCAGTTGAATAGGTGGAAAAATGATTTATCAAAAAGGTTCAAGCTTATTTAACGTAGCTATTTATATCAGATTATCACGAGAGGACGGAGATAAGGAAGAAAGCGATAGTGTAGGAAATCAGAGAAAACTTTTAACAGAATATGTGAATAAGCATGATGACTTTATCTTATATGATGTTTATATTGATGACGGTTTTACGGGAACGAATTTCGATAGACCAGACTTTCATAGAATGATTGCTGACATTGAAGATAACAAGGTAAATTGTGTTGTTGTAAAAGACCTTTCCCGTTTTGGACGAGATTACATTGATACGGGGCGATATTTGGAAAGAATATTTCCAGAGCTTAATGTTCGTTTTATTTCTGTAACAGATAATATTGATAGTATGAAGCAGGCATACGATATGTTACTTCCTATTAAAAATATATTTAACGAACAGTATGCCAGAGATATTTCTAATAAAGTTCAAGCGACTGTAAAATCAAAGCAGAAAGCAGGAGAATTTATCGGAGCATTTACAAGCTATGGCTATAAGAAATCTCCTGCAAATAAGAATAAACTTGTGATTGATGAATATGCGTCCGAAGTTGTAAAACGAGTATTTACTATGTATGCACAAGGAATAGGAAAACAAAGCATTGCAAAAATACTAAATGCAGAGGGTATCCTTTGTCCGTCGGAATATAAAAAGCTCAACGGTGAAAATTATAAAAATTGCAACCGTTTGGAGAAAACTTCCTATTGGACGTATTCAACAGTAAATATCATGTTGAAAAATGAAATGTATATCGGCAACATGATACAAGGGAAGAAACATCAGCGTATGAGAAGCAAACAGCGACCAGTTGAGAAAGAAAACTGGATAAGAGTTGAAAATACGCATGAACCGATTATAGACCGTCAACTGTGGGATAAGGTACAAAAACTGCTGACAAAGAAGCATAGGGATATTGACTTGGAAACAAATAAAAATATCTTTGCAGGCTTTATAAAGTGTGGCGATTGTGGTCGGGCAATGATGAAAAATTTCTGGCGACGTGCAGACGGAAGCAGGTCTTATTCATTCTATTGTGGAACTTACAAAAGAAGTGGAAAGGACTATTGCACTCCGCATACTCTCCCATTTCAAGTATTGAATGATATTGTGCTGGGCGATTTAAAGCAGATTATCCGCAATGTAGAGAATTTGCAGGAGCTTGTAAAATCACAATCTTTCACAGCAACAAAAATCAGAAAATCAACTGACATAGAACTGACAAAGTTAAAAACAGAACTTGAAAGAGTAAAGAAACTGAAAAAGTCAATTTATGAAGATTACAAAGACGAACTGATTTCTAAAGAAGAATTTCTTTCTTATCGAGAGGACTATCAACAAAAAGAAACGCTTTACTCCAAACAGATTGAAACGCTGGAAGAAAAGAAAAAAGAAAGTGTAACAGAAGATGTTTTTGAAACACCGTGGTTAAGGCGGTTGTTGGAACTGAAAGACATTGAAGAATTAGACAGAGATATTATTGTGGAAATGATAGACCAGATAACAGTTTATGAAAACCGCAAACTTAAAATCTCATACAACTTCGGAAATGAACTGGAACATTTATTTTCAAACGTTTACTGTGAGGACTTGGAGAAAAAGGCTATCTAATCTCAATACATTTCTAACTCCCCATATATACTGGGGAATACATATCACAATTTGCGTAAACTACAACCAGCACATGGTGGAAGTGATCCCGGTAAGATTTCCACCTCCGGCGTCATGGAAAAGGATGTCAACCTCAGTATTGCAATGGCTCTTAAACAGCTGTTTGAAAACAGAGGCTTTACTGTTGTCATGACCAGAACCACCGACTGCGACCTCGCCCCGGATAATTCCAAGCATCCAAAGACAGATGATCTCACAAAGAGAACTGCCCTGATGTCTAAAAGCAATGTGGCAGTCAGCATCAGTATCCATCAAAACAGCTTTGAGGACAATTCAAGCTGCGGTCCACAGGTATTCTATTATGAAGCCTCTGATGCAGGAAAAGAGCTCGCATCCTCTGTCCTTGGAGCTTTAAACACTTCTCTTTGTGTCGCAAAGCCACGAAGCATTAAGCCCAATAAAGAATACTTTATACTTAAAAAATCCACATCCCCGACCGTAATCGTAGAATGTGGATTCTTGAGTAATCCTGCTGAGACACTTCTTCTTACTGACAAAAACTATCAGGATGACCTGGCACATGCAATATATATCGGTGTTACAGACTATCTTGCGCAATCACCCTCTGGACATTTACAATAAACTGCTCTGCGATGTGATATAGTCTGGTTGTCTGGACACTTTCACTGCCATCAAGCTGCTTTTTAGTCTCATTATCTGACTCAGTATTCGATTTCATATCTGACATCTTAGACTCTTTTGCAGATATATCATGCTCCAGTGCCACATCTATGCGCACACGCTGTTCACCATCACTTATTCCTGCCTCAAACATAGTGATATTATCTTCAAACAGCTTTTTAGTCTGCTCATCGTCTGTGACTATCATAGCAGATACTGAGTTTTCCTTTGCCTCAAAATATGCAGCTACTCTGCCGCATTTTTTATCCTCAAGGAATATGTCAACCATGCCCTTTTTATCCTCGCCTCTTACTATACTAAGCTTCATACCTGTGACCCCGTCTGCAGTCTCTATTGGTACAATATAGTTTTCCTGTCTCGACATATTTGAAGCTATCCTTAGCTGACTGCATAATAGCTTCATCTGTCTGAGGTCTATTGAACCGGTGTGCCTATCCTCTATAATCATCGAATCCATAACATGCTCTGCTGTATCAGCCAGCGTTTCCTGCGCCTGCGCAAGCTCCTTTGGATTTTTGACCGACTCAGAAAACCGTCTGAGAGTCTCATCCAAAAGAGCCCTTGCCGTAGCACTGTCTCCACGCTCCCAGAGATTTCTTACTGCCTCTGACGGATTTTTCATTAGCCGTGACGCAGCCATGAGGTTTACCGCGGTTGTTTTTACATCATATTTCTCTAGAAAAGCATATACGTTCTCAGGCACCGAAACTGCCTGATTGAACTGTCTTAGCTGTTCTGTGGCATATTGCTCTGACAGTGCGTTATCCTCGTTGGCCTCATATACAGCCTGCCTTAACTGCTCCGGAGTCATATCAAGCCAGCTGTCATACTGCATAAACTCCATTTTCTCAGGTGAAAGTGTATCAAGCACATCCCTTAGGCAGTTTGTATGATATGCGCTTTCTATCTGTGAGTCAATTTTAATGCCACTGCTTACACTGTCCACTCCGGCAAAGGTATCGTCCACCTTATAGTCCATGGCACTCTTTCCTCGTACCCGGACCGCTGTAAGCAGATTTTTCATTGTAATATCTGCTCCCTGATTAACAAGTGAGCCTATCACAGCACCATCTGACTGCTCCACCTGTGAAATAAGCCTGTATATGCCTATATATGAGTCTCTTTCCTTCTCTGAGATTTCATTTTTCTTTTCAAGCTTCCAGAGAAACTCGCTGAATTTCTCATCCCTTTCGTCAGGATTTTCTGATTTTATCCGTCTGGCAGTGTCACTTATGTCACTCATGCTCATATCAAGCGGTGATATGCCTCTTTTTATCATCTCAATCGTCACCGCCGGTGTCATATCACTGAATGCTCTCTGCACCTGCTCATCTACAGACTTTATCTGCTTTATATTGTCCTCTGTGATGTCGGTACTATTGTACGCAAGTATCCGCACAGCCCTGCGATTGCTTTCAGATGTATCTATCTGAAGCTCTTTAAGTATATCATCCACATTCTGAAATGCTTTTGACATACTATCTCCCATATCTGCCCGCGGTGATGTCATAAGAGTCTCATATCCTGAGGCTGCTGCTTCTAATGACTGCTTCATTGCTTTGCCTGCTGTATACAGCTCATACACAGTGTCATCAGCGGATTCCAGGGTCAGTACATACGCCGGCTGCTGCTTCATCTGATTGAAAATATCACAGACATTATTGTACATACGTACCCTATCATCAGATGCCTCTACACTGCTCTCACCAAACAGCGCTCCGTAGTATTTATTTTCCTGCTGCTTAAGCAGCTCCACTACACGTTCAATAGGCTCTGTGTCTATTGAAACTCCTTTTTTTATGAGTGAAAGGTTGGCTTCTGCTGTCATGGAAAGTCTCGCTTCCTCAAGCTTTCTTTGAGCTGTCACAAGCCTTGCTTCCCGGCTGTCTGTAATCTGATTATCCGCAGCTTTATTCGCTGAGGCTTGCGATGCTGCACTATCCTTGCCTCTTGCAGCTATAAGCTTTGACAGATTCTCTATCGTGACAGGTATGTTATCTGACTCTAATGTGACAATGTCATCTGCGGTCGCCTCACCTAATACATCACAGGCTTTCTTTGCCATGTCAAATGTCAGACCATCTTGTGACATAGTGGCATCTGTAGCCTTTTTTCCCATTGCCAGTGCTTCTGTCACTGCCCTTGCATAAAAATCACTGCTCACATTTTCTTCTGCTGCGTTGATGCAGTCTACCTGATTCGCAAGCAGCACATTATCAGGTGTAACGGCTATATCTTCATCTATCAGCCATCTGCACTGATTCAGATTCTCATCACTACTGTCTATATGAGCTTCCTCTAATATCTGTTTAAGCTGTGGCTTAAGCTCCTCAAACAGCTCATCTGATATCTCCGTCATTTTGGTTTTCTGCCTGTAATCTTGTACCTGACTGCTGCTGTACGTAGCCTTGTATACATTGGAAACCGTCGGATTCATGTTATTTCTGACCAGATATGCCTTTGTCTCATTGGATATATTTGTAAGGCTCTTTGCCCGGTCTATGGCATCTGTACCTGCCTTTATATTATCATCTGTAGCAGGAATATCATATGCTTTCATCTGATTGACAAGCATGGCCGCTTCAGTCTGGCTTCCCGTGATGTCTGTAAGCTGCTCCATGCTCAGATCATCTCCATATATGGATATATCTACACCTGCCTTTGCCAGCACTGCTTTTATCTTGTCGGTCTCAGTGACAATGACATCGTAGCCGTCATCCTTTGCAGCTTTGTAATCATCACTCGTGGTGGTGCTTGCAGTGACAATCATATCATTTCGCCTGTTTTCTGAGGTCTGATTCATGTCATTTAGCAGATTTTCTGCCATATCTGTGCCATCGTTGTTCCCGGCTTCGTTTTTAGCCTGTGGTCTTGCATATATCGTATCCGACATATCAACAGAGTTTGACGAACCGACAACAGCCGCCTTTTTTGACATATTGTCACTGCTGTCTGTCTTTATGTAGTCTGACACACGCATACCCGCTGTCATGTCATTTATGGTTTTTGTGTCCGTATTTTTCGTATCTGTGCTTTTATTAATCAAATTCTCTATCTGCATATTTCCTGCTCCGTGCCCTGCATATATACCATCTCTGCAGCCTTTATTTGTGGATATTCATACCTCGTATTTTTTATCCAACTGTTCAGAGCCACCTTGAGAACAAGAAAATCTGCTGCTTACATGCAAGCATGACGCATCAGTTTTTTTGTTCTCAGTGGTTCTGAATAGTTATCTTTTTACTATATATCGACATATAATACGCAAAAATAAAGACCGCGCCTTAAATTGGCGCGGTCCTTTACCCTGCTGTTTACCGGTATATTAGTATTTAAATACAGCAACTCCGTAAGGCGCAAGTGGATAAGCAAATGAAAATGGTCTGCCGTCACACTCTGATTTGACTGCCTTATAGTCCAGCTTCTTATATGACTGTTTTGCTGCCTTGCCTCTGCCCTTTGCAGCCTTCTTTACAGGCGCTTGTACCGTTTTGCCGGTAAACTTAGGATCCTCACTATCTAAAACGAGCTGATATGTCTTGTGCTTTGGCACTCCGACTCTGTAATCAGGTCTCTCTACCGGTGTGAAATTGATGACAAAGAGCATATTATTCTTGCCATCCTTACTCTTTCTGATAAAGCTGAAGATGCTTCTGTCTGCATCGTTTGCATTTATCCATTCAAAGCCTTCCCAGCTTGAATCCAGCTCATACAGACAGCGGTTTCTCCTATAGAGGTGAAGCAGCTCCTTTACCCAGTTCTGGATCTTTTTATGCTCCGGATTCTCAAGCAGATACCAGTCGAGTTCTCTTTCCTCACTCCACTCCTGCTTCTGTGCAAACTCCTGTCCCATGAAAAGAAGCTTCTTTCCACAGTGTCCCATCATAAATGCATATCCTGCCATGAGGTTCTTGAATTTATCCCCTTCTAAGCCCGGCATTTTGTTGAGCATAGAACACTTCAGATGTACCACCTCATCATGTGACAGTACCAGAATATATTTCTCACTCTCATTATAGCTCATCGCAAATGTCATCTTGTTGTGGTTATTTTTACGGAAATATGGATCCAGCTTCATATAATCAAGGAAGTCATGCATCCATCCCATGTTCCATTTGTAGCTGAAGTTCAGTCCGTCTTCCTCTACCTTGCCTGTTACCTTTGGCCATGCGGTAGACTCTTCGGCTATCATTACAGTTCCGTGATTTCTTCCAAGTATGAGTGTATTGATATGCTTGAAAAACTCTACTGCCTCGAGGTTCTTATTTCCTCCAAACTTGTTTGGCACCCACTGTCCGTCGTTCTTTCCATAGTCAAGATAAAGCATTGACGCAACTGCATCCACACGGAGTCCGTCTACGTGGTAATTTTCTATCCACATCAATGCACTTCCGATAAGGAAGTTCTTTACTTCATTCTTACCGTAGTCAAATATCTTTGTGCCCCAGTCAGGATGCTCTCCCTTTCTTGGGTCTGCATACTCATATGTGGCTGTTCCGTCGAAATTGGCAAGTCCATGCGCATCCTTTGGGAAATGTGCAGGTACCCAGTCGAGGATTACTCCGATATTATTTTTATGGCACTGATCAACAAAGTATGCAAAATCCTCAGGCTTTCCATACCTCGATGTAGGTGCATAGTAGCCTGTCACCTGATATCCCCATGAGCCATCAAACGGATACTCTGAAATACCCATAAGCTCAATATGTGTATATCCCATAGTTTTCACATAGGATACGAGTGATTTTGCAAGCTCCCTGTATGTATAAAAGCCCTCATCATCCCTGCCCGGATGTCTCATCCATGAGCCCGGATGGCACTCATATATAGCCATAGGTGAAGAATATACATCAGCATCTGACTTTGCTGCTCTTTTATCCATCCACTCTTTGTCAGTCCATGTGAAGTGCTCGATATCTGTGATGATTGACGCTGTTCCCGGACGAAGCTCTGCGTAGTTTGCGTATGGATCCGCCTTGTACAGCTTATCACCCTGTTCAGTGACTATAATAAACTTATACATCTGACCCTTTTGCGCTCCCGGTACAAAAAGCTCATACACTCCCATGGTTTCCGGCTCTACACGCTTCATCTCATGACTGGTCTCATTCCAGTCGTTAAACTCACCAAACACGTATACTTCCCTCGCATGTGGCGCCCAGACGTCAAAGCACACTCCTTTTTTTCCTTTGCGCTCAGCTAAGTGAGCACCCATCTTCTTGTAGATGTCATAGTGTGTTGCCTGACCAAACAGGTAACAATCCATTGCTGTAAAATTACACATACATATACCCCCATAAGTATTTATTTTTCCCTGAAATGATCCTCTTTGAGTACAATTCGGTCATCATCTGTATATCGCTTGGCTGTCAGAATACTTATAGCCTTCTTCAGTCCGCTGTGAGCCTCCCTGTCTATGGCCTCGTCAATTATATCCTTGACCTCTGTCAGAGTGGTAGCCTGGTCTATCCTCTCAATATTGCTGATTCTGTTATGCAATGCCAGAATAGCCATCTCATCTATCTTGTACCCAAGCTCTGCCGAGTACGATTTGGCAAACAATACGAGTTCATCATTTGTAAAAATAGGAACCGATATCTTTTCCGTGAACTTGGATGCAAAGCCCTCATCCATTGAGAGAGCCTTCTTTATACCCTTTGATGTATCCTCAAGTATATAGAGTGTTCCTGTAATATCATGCTCCATCAAAAATGATAGCTGGGCAGCTATGCTGCGGTCGATATCACCGGCTCTTTCTATGATGAGACAGCCTCCTGTTATCTTTCTGACTACCTGCTGCACATCCTTTTTATTGAGTGCGGCAGCATCAATCTTGCCCATCTTTCCTGTAAGCTGTTCACCATCTTTTTGTAATACCTTTATAAAGCTTGTAGCAAGCATTGTCTTTCCGCAACCCTGCTCTCCCTGTATAATGAGGTTGCCTGTGGATGCGTTTTCTTTCCTGTTGAAATGATCAAGCACTGCATTATATGCCTTGCAGATCTGATCCTCCATACCCTTTACCGGTATGAAATATGAAAATATAGCTTTCTGTTCGCTTGTAAGCTCTTTTATATGTTTTGTTTCTTTCAATTTCGAGTCATCTTCTTCGCTGTCTAAATCCTCCGGCAATGAAATATCCGGCATTTTTCTTGTCTTAGCCATATCCAGCTTCTTCTCCAGTCCCGGATTCTTTGCTGTCATCTTGGCTATTTCCTGCTCGATAAATGATGTCACATGATCAAAATCTCTCTTCTCAGAAACGTTTTCTTTCTCCTGTGAAACCTCATCATCTGATGTATCATCATCGACATTTAACATATCATCTGTTATTTCAGGCATCATGGTAGTCGGCTGTGTGAGTATCTCGTCTTTCTCAGACTCCTCTGCCATAATTATATCCTCCGGCTCTCCAACCGGTTCCTTGACTTTATCTGCAGCATCTTCAGGTGCTTCCTGTGACTCCTGCACTTCGTCTATAGCATCTTCAGGTGCTTCCTGCGGCTCCTGTGCTTCGTCTATAGCATCTTCAGGTGCTTCCTGCGGCTCCTGTGCTTCATCTATAGTATCTTCAGGTGCTTCCTGCGGCTCCTGTACTTCATCCACAGTCTCCTCTGCATAAAGCTCCTGCATATCCGGTTTCTGCTCTTCTTCAGGCTCCTTCACGGCAGCTTTCTGCTCTATAATATCAACCGGCACCTTCAAATACTCCTCCTCAAGAAGTTCCTTCGGAGTGACACCTGCATCCAGCTTTGGAATGACATCATTTAGTCTCTCCATGATGTCTCCTGCCTCCTGAAGAGCTCTTGCCTTAGCTGACTCAAGCTTCTGCTGCTCAGCCTCTTTAAGTGCAATTTCAGCCGCATGTCTGGTCTTTTCCCATTCTTCAAGCACATCCTGTATAGACATCTGTCCTGTAATCTGATGCTCAAGCTGAGTCTTTTCACTCATGACCATAGACATCTGTCCATCAGCGTCTTCACCCAAAAGCTCCTTGAAATTCAACTTAAGTGAACCATCTATCTCTTCATCTGTAGCGATATGCTCTGTCTCTTCCGGCTGCTGTACATACTCTTCCTGCTCCTTTTCGAGCTTGAGATAAGGAATATCCTCAACTATCTTTTTGATGGTATCCATCGTATCAGCAACTTCATTCTTGCCCTTGGCCTCCATGATCTGCTGCATACCCTTGGCAATCTCCTGCTGTAAATTTACAGTATTGAACTTCTCCTGATTTACAGTAATCTGCGGAATAGTTACGTCATCATGCACTATCTCTCCGCCCTTTACCATCTCCATGGCACCTATCTCAGTGACCTCAGCCTCATCCTTTATCTTAGCCGGCTTTTCCTTCTCTGCCTTGAATCGTCTGTACTTTTCCTCCTGAGCCTTGGTAAGTGGCTGATAAAGCATCTTAAGCTCCAGCGCACGCTCCACATATGGTCCGTCTCCGAACCACAGAATGAGCTCATCGCAGGCATCTATACACTTATCGGCTTTTCCGGCCTTGTGGTATAGATATGCAAGCTCATATGCCCACTCCTCAGTGTATTCTTCATCCTTGTACTCTTCAAGAATAGTGATAAGCTCATCAAATGAAGCTCCCTGCCCTTTTTTGATGGCATATCTTAATACATACTTCATATCATCATGAGGCGCTATCTCAACAAACTCATCATAATACTCTGTAGCAGCATCATAATCACCCATCTTGATGGCGACCTCAGCCAGTCTGTATATAATCATCCTGCCGATCGGTGAACGGTCATAGGCCATTAAAAGTATGTCCCTTGCATCCTGGTATCTTTCGGCCTTCTCGTAGATTTCGCCGATTTTAACGAGTGTATTTACATTTTTAATTTTGTTCCAATTTATGCTATCCGCAATCTCTGCTGCGCTCATATAGCCCTCCTCGGCGCTTAGGGCTTTTATCTGATCCAGCTTGAGATTGTATTCGTATTTATCCACTTATTTCACCTACTCGTATTTAAGCTTATTATTTTTGGTATCTACGCCTGTTGTCTTTGTATAATCCCTTGTGTCCTCAGGAAGCTTCTTTTTCCTGAGAGCATAATTAACAACTCTTTTCACAATATAGTATATCACAGCAAAGGTTGGAACACCAAGTAACATTCCAAGAAAACCAAACATTCCTCCGCCGATTAGTATGGCAAACATAACCCAGAAGGTCGAAAGACCGGTAGATGAGCCAAGTATCTTAGGCCCTATTATATTACCATCCACCTGCTGCAGCACGACAATAAATATCAGAAGATAAAGCGCATGCCATGGACTCTGAATTACTACTATGAGTAACGATGGAATTGCACCGATAAACGGTCCGAATACCGGAATCACATTTGTGACGCCGATAATCACTGCAACGAGCACCGATGATGGAATCCTTAAAATCAGACATCCGAAATATGCAATCACACCTATAATCAGTGAATCTATAATCTTACCGCTTATGAAGCCTCCAAAAATCTCATTTGTCTTTCTGATCGTCTCAATGATGATATTGCCTGTCTTTGGCTTGCAGACAGCATATATTATCTTTTTGCTCTGTCCTGCAAGAGTCTCCTGAATACTCATCACATAGACCATCACGATTATTCCGATAATAAAATTAAATAAGCCTCTGACTACCGAAATCACACCGGTTGTAATCTGTGCAACATACTTCTGTGCCTCAGGAATCAGCTTTTCTGTGGCATAATTCTCAATGTAGTCGGTTGCATTCTGTAAACCTGTGCTCGCGAGCTCAGCAATTTTGCTGTCCCCGAAATTGCCGTTCTTTATCATGTTAATGAATGCCGCAACATCATTTGGCAGTGTCTTCATAAGTCCCGATATACTTGCTATGACAGAAGGCACAATAGCCGCAATGAGGAGCGAAATAATCGCTACAAGAATAATAACCGAGCCTGTGATTGCAAGAGCTCTTGAAACCTTTCGCAGCTTGCTTTCGCTTTTCATCTTTTTGGAAAGAAGCTTTTTAAAGCATCTTTCCAGCCACAGCATGACAGGATTCATCAGGTATGCAAGCACAAGTCCCATTATAATAGGCATTGCTGCCGCAAGCAGCTTGCTCCATATGCCTGCAAAGCCCTCAAATCTGTACAGTGCAAAGAAAAACAGTATACAGACTGCAAACGTGACAAATACCATGACACCTATTCTGATCAGATGTGGCCATTCCTCACGCCCCGGGTGCGAATTCTGCTTCGCACCCTTATCTGCATTTATCTCAATGTTTGATTTTTTACCAGCTTTTCCGGTTTCTTCCATCGGATTAAACTCTCCTTATTTACGGTTATAGTTGATGAGACATCCCTTTAATATTATCTCTCTTTCATCATCTGTGAGCTCACCCATCTTCAGTGTAAATGGCTTTAATTCACCATCCTTGACAACATATGCCTCAAACTCCGTCTTTGCATCCTCGATTTCCTTCTTGATTCCCGGAAGGAAGATATAGTCGAGGTTGTGGAACGGAAGCTCTCCCTCATCGATGATGAATGGAAGCATTCCCCAGTTGATAAGGTTTGAACGGTATCTCTTTGTGGCATACTCGTTTGCGATATTTGCCCAGCCTCCGAGTACCTTCTGGCAGCTGGCAGCCTGCTCTCTTGCTGAGCCGTCACCCGGCTTAACAGCAAAAATTGTGCTTCCGAAGCCCATATTCTCATGGCTTGCCTCAGGGAATTTTTTCTTTACTACTCCCATGATTTCAGCAACCTCAGGAACAGCCTTTCCTGCGCACTCACCACTCTCTATAGCCTTCTGGGCCTTCTGGATTTCCTTTGCTCTGCCTACATACTCAGGATCCTTTCTTGAAAGTGCGAACTCTGCAAGTCCAAGAGGGTTTGAACGATATGAAGATGTCTCTCCTGAAGGAATGAGCTCATCTGTTGTAGTAACAGGATCATGAATCTCTGAAACCACCTTAAGGAGCATATTCTCAGGAAGCGCGCTCATTGCCGGCCAGTCCTTGATGTTTGGTCCGAACTGGATTTCAACTGAAGGATCTGCCACTCCATGGCTGTCAAATACACGGTTCTCATATATAGTCTTGTCAAAGAAATATTTTGGCTTTGTAAAGTTGACATCAATATCCGCTGCTGATGTAAGGAAGCCCTTGTTTGCTGCTGTTGCAGCGATTGAACGTGCATCCATGAGTGCCACTGAGCTGATCTGTCCGTTCTGTACCTTAGAACCCTCTCTGTTAGGGAAGTTTCTTGTTGAATGACGGATAGAGAATGCGTTGTTGGCAGGTGTATCTCCTGCACCAAAGCAAGGTCCGCAGAAAGCAGTCTTTACGATTGCACCTGTCTCAAGAAGCTTTGCTACAGCTCCGTTTTTCACAAGCTCCATGTATATTGGAGTAGATGCCGGGTAAACACTCAGTGTAAACTCGTCTGCTCCGATTGAATGTCCGTTTAATATGTCAGCCGCATCGCAGATATTCTCAAATCCACCGCCTGCACAGCCTGCGATGATTCCCTGGTCTACATACAGTTTTCCGTCTCTTACCTTACTCTTTAAATCAAGCTTCACCTTGCCGTCAAAGCTTACCTCAGCTCTCTTCTCACAGTCATCGAGAATATCCATGAGGTTTGCATTGAGCTCATCGATAGTGTAGGTATTGCTTGGGTGGAATGGCATAGCTATCATTGGGCGGATCTGGCTTAAATCAATCTCAATAAATCTGTCGTAGTAAGCCACCTCACCCGGATTAAGCTCCTTGTGGTCCTCAGCCCTACCGTGAATCTCAAAGAATTCCTTAACCTGGTCATCTGTTCTCCAGATAGAAGAAAGACATGTAGTCTCTGTTGTCATAACATCGACACCTATACGGAAGTCAACGCTCAGATTAGACACACCCGGTCCTACAAACTCCATAACTTTGTTCTTTACGAAGCCGTTTCCGAATACCTCTCCGATAATTGCAAGTGCGACATCCTGTGGTCCAACGCCTTTGATTGGCTCTCCTGTCAGATAAATACCTACTACCTCAGGCATATCAATATCATATGTCTGTTCAAGAAGCTGCTTAACAAGCTCAGGTCCACCCTCGCCGACTGCCATAGTACCAAGTGCACCATAACGTGTATGTGAATCAGAACCAAGTATCATTTTTCCGCCGCCGGCAAGCATCTCTCGTGCAAACTGATGGATAACTGCCTGATGAGGTGGTACATAGATTCCGCCGTACTTCTTTGCACATGTGAGACCAAACATGTGGTCATCCTCATTGATTGTTCCACCAACTGCACAAAGGCTGTTGTGACAGTTTGTAAGTACATACGGGATAGGGAATTTCTCAAGTCCTGAAGCTCGTGCTGTCTGGATGATACCTACAAATGTGATATCATGCGATGTAAGCTTATCAAACTTAATCTGAAGCTTGTCCATATTGCCGGATGTATTGTGCTCCTTTAAAATACCGTAAGCAATTGTCTCCTGCTTAGCTTTCTGTTTATCGATGTCCATGCCGGTCTTGCTTTTGACAGCTGCCTGAGCCTCCGGTCCATCAATTATTACTTCCTTACCGTTTAAAAGGTAAGCACCATTTTCATATAATTTCACTTATTCTACCTCCGTATGTGTATTTCAAAATTCTATTATTTACTATTATATAATATTATAGGTAATTGTGGCAATAAATAAATCACCATCTACCTTAATTTCGAATTTTCCTCCCATCAAATGGGTCAGATTCTTTGCAATCGAAAGTCCAAGTCCACTTCCTTCAGTGGTTCTCGATCTCTCTCCCCTCACAAAACGCTCTGTCAGGTCCACATTTCCGTTGCTTACTATGTCAAGCTCGTTCTTAGACACATTCTTTATTGTAAAAACTGCCTTTTTATCTGCCTTTTCAAGTTCTACATACACTCTGGTATTTTCCAGTGCATATTTTGCGGCATTAGTATACAGATTTTCAATAGAGCGGTAAAGCTGACGCCCATCCGCATAGATAAATATCTGTTCTGATGGAATTTTTGTAACTATTGTCAGATTTCTCGACTCAAATCGCTCATTGAATTCACCTCCGGTCTGGTATAAAAGCTCAACCAGATCAAGCTTTTGCATATTGAGCTTCACATTTCCCGAGGTAATCTTTGATGTCTCTACCAAATCCTCTGTAAGCTGCTTTAAGCGCTGTGACTTTTCCTCCAGCACATGTATATAGTATTTGGCATTTTCATTTTCCAGATTTTCCCTCTTAAGCAGGTCAACATAATTGACTATTGAAGTCAGAGGTGTCTTTATATCATGTGATACGTTTGTTATTAGGTCTGCCTTTAGTTTTTCATTTTTAAGACTCTCATTTACCGAGCTCATAAGACCCTGGCGTATATGGTTGACAGCCTCCGCCACCTTTTTCTGCTGCCCATGAAACTCATTGACATTGAGTGTAGTGTCAAGCGCTCCTTCCGAGATAGCCTCAAGTGCCTCCTGTATGCGCATTATCTCTTTGTTTTTTTGTGTGTGGATATCCTTTTTCTCAATAACCCTCTTTATAAGCTCATATCCCTTGTATATCAGGCTGTGTGTGTAAAGTATATTGCCTTTTATCTTCCTTACAATGCTCTGGTATAAAATAATAAAAGCCAGATCAAACAAAAAAGTAAATGTGCCTGCCGTCATAATGAGTGATGCATAGTCAAAGTGTTGGTTTTTTACGCCTGAAATCACTTTTCCCATAAATACCATGAGCAGTGTAAATATCACCAGCATCACATCAGAGTATACCTTGTCAATCGGTAAATAGTATATTGTGTAATCATCCTCTGATTTTCTGCCTGCCACGTTTGCCATATATGCCAGGCTCACAAAGCTGCCTACCAGGCCCGCAAGCGATATTAGTGTATATATATCAATATTTCCATGCGCATCGTGCCTGAATGCATAGCCTGTGGCAAACACTCCTGTCACCATAAGTATCATGCATAGCTGATGTAAAACTATGACCGCCGCTTTTTTTCCTATTGTATACTGCTTCATTTGTTGTCCTCTATCTTATAGCCTACTCCCCAGACCACCTTCAGATAGCGTGGCTCCTTAGGATTTATCTCTATTTTTTCCCTGATATGTCTGATGTGCACAGCAACTGTATTGTCGGCGCCTATCGCCTCCTCGTTCCATATGCTCTCATATATTTCGTTTATTGAGTAGACCTTTCCCTTATTTTTAAGGAGTAAAAGCAGTATATTGTATTCAATCGGTGTGAGCTTTACCTCCTCACCATCCACAGTCACCTTTTTTAAATCATCATTTACCAAAAGGCCTCCGGCTTCATAAACCTTGTCTCCGGCTGCATCATTGCTTGACAGAGTGGTATATCTGCGAAGCTGTGACTTTACCCTTGCCACAAGCTCAAGCGGATTAAAAGGCTTTGTGACATAATCATCAGCTCCCACATTGAGACCTAAAATCTTGTCAGCATCCTCTGTCTTTGCCGATAGAATGATTATCGGCACCCTGCTTTCCTTTCTTATCTGCAAAGTGGCTCTTATTCCATCGAGCTTTGGCATCATGACATCTATTATCATGAGGTCTATTTTTTTATTCTTCATAATTTCAACCGCCTGTATGCCGTCGTAAGCCTTCTCCACGTCGTAGCCCTCCTGCATCAGGTAAATCTCAATTGCCTCAACTATTTCCTTGTCGTCATCACAAACTAATATTGTCATATTATCCTCCTTCTATGAATTTTGAACAGAAACCTTCTCCTGCCGTTAGTCAGCTATATTTTATCAGATTATCCACTTTGTTTTTCTTAAAATCTGCTTAATATTACCCACTTTTAAATATAAGCCAAAAAGCAGCCGTTCTGTTTTGAACTGCTGCTTTATATTACATAGGTGTGTTTCATTTCCCTTTATTTCCGGTGATGCTCTGCCACATTCTGTGGATACCGTCTGTGAGCTCCTTCCCTTCCTTTGTGTTGATAACAGGTGGATTGCCGGCTTTTCTGCTTATTGCCTTATAATCCTCATCAACAGACGATTTTGAGCCGGCAGCCTTGGCTTCATCCTTATCATTGCTATGATTTGATCCGGCATCAGGTGTATCGTCTGCAAGCTTCACTTCACCCACTACACCATCTCCCAGGTCCTCGCCCTCAGCAAGTCCCAGTTTTCTGATATAATCCATATTTACCTTGATTTCAGTCTGTCTGTTTGCATAGATAGACTTCTCTTCCTTGTCAATAGTACGCTCCTCTACTGGCTTACCTGCATTTTTCTGACGTTCTATCTCCTTATTTCTGTCATCGATAATCTTAAGATACTTCTCCGTATCGGACAAATCCTGAAGCTGTCCCTTGAGCTCATACTGGTTAGTTTTAACTATCTTCTCCTGTTCTGCAATCTTATCCTTCATATTCTTGCACAGCTTTTCAAGTGACTCGTTGGTATCATTGATGATATCACGCACTCTTGAAAGCGCCTCATCCGTATAGATAACCGATGCTGCATACACATCCTCAGCCTTTCTGCTTGCATCCCAGACTATCTGATCCCCCTTCTTTCTGAACTCTCTCTCTGCGTGATTGCGACTCTGCTCAGTGAGCTCATACTCATCCTGCATTGCATATATACACTTATTCAGCTCAGCAAGTAAATCTATCATTTGCTGCTTATTTATGATCACCCTGCTCGGTTCCGGCTTATACGGCTCCGCCTTTGAGAGCATGATATGAATTTCTCTTAGTACCTTTTCTGTTTTATCGTTCGCATTCATTTTCTATTTCCTCGGATTTAAATTAACATTATAACTATTCAGGGTGTTTCTGAATACTCACCACTTACCCATATTTTATATGAAAATCCGCTTCTCGTAAATAGCAAAATGAATAATAATGATATGAGGGTCAAAAGGTATTCTGCCCCTCATTTATAATTAAATCAATCCCGCTGCCGCATTTCTCAGTTCATCTGCCGCATGCTTTATCTCGGCAGCCTGCTCTTCGCTCACATTTCCGGGCTTTGTCCTTGAAATAAGCTTCTTCACATATGAAAGTGACGATTTCACACTCTTTTTCTGTGCGCTGTCCATAGCCTTTCTTTTTTCCTTGTCAGCCATGACATTTTCCACCTGTCGCACAAGCGTATCAGCCTCACTTCTTGCATCAATATAAGCCTTTCTTTGTCCGTCTGTTGCCTCATACTCCTGTGCCTCGCGGATTGCCTGCTCAATCTCAGAATCAGACAAATTTGAGCTTGCGGTAATCGTAATCTCCTGATGCTTTCCTGTGCCCAGGTCCTTTGCAGAAACCTGCACAATGCCGTTTGCATCTATATCAAACGTCACCTCTATCTGCGGCACACCTGCCGGAGCCGGCTTGATGCCCTTTAGCCTGAAGTTTCCAATCAGCTTATTGTCCCTTGCAAACTGCCTCTCACCCTGCAGTACCTTTATATCCACAGAGGTCTGGAAGCTTCCTGCAGTTGTAAAAATCTGGCTGTATCTCGTAGGAATAGTCGTATTTCTGTCAATAATTTTGGTTGAGACACCACCAACTGTCTCAATTCCGAGTGAAAGCGGTGTGACATCCATCAGTATAATCTCTGCCGCACTGCTGCCTGCGACAATTGCTCCACCGAGCTTGCCACCCTGTACTGCTGCACCGAGTGCCACGCACTCGTCAGGATTCAGGTTGTGTGAAGGCTCTTTTCCTGTAATTCTTCTGACCTCATCAACAACAGCCGGCACACGTGTCGAGCCTCCTACCAACAGCACCATTCCAAGCTCTGCTGCAGAAATCCCCGCATCTGAAAGTGCCTGATTTACCGGAATGGCCGTTCTCTCCACCAGATCCTTTGTTATCTCATTAAACTCAGCCCTTGTGAGGTTCATCTCCATGTGGACCGGCTGTCCCTTTACAGTAGTGATAAATGGCAGGTTTATAGTGGTTGAGGATGAAGATGAAAGCACCTTTTTTGCCTTCTCAGCCTCCTCCCTGACACGCTGCATAGCAGTATTATCCTTTCTCAGATCCACATTCTGCTGTCTGTAAAACTCTGTGACAAGATAATTCGTGATTCTCTCATCAAAATCATCTCCACCCAGATGATTATCACCGGCTGTGGCAAGCACCTCTATCAGATTGTCCCCTATTTCGATAACAGACACATCGAAGGTTCCTCCTCCGAGGTCGTAGACAAGAATTTTCTGCTGCTGTCCGTGGTCCAGTCCGTATGCGAGTGCCGCAGAGGTTGGCTCATTTATGATTCGAAGCACATTAAGCCCCGCAATCCTTCCTGCATCCTTAGTTGCCTGCCTCTGCGCATCCGAAAAATATGCAGGAACTGTGATTACAGCGTCTGTCACTGCCTCTCCAATATAGTCCTCTGCATCCTTTTTCAGCTTTCTGAGAATCATAGAAGAAATCTCAGGAGCTGAATACAGCTTTCCGTCCACTTTTGCCCTGAAATCGCTTCCCATCTGTCTCTTTATTGAGAAAAATGTCCTGTCCACATTGACTGCTGCCTGCCTCTTTGCAGCCTCGCCAACCAGTCGCTCTCCATTCTTTGTAAAAGCCACTACAGACGGAGTTGTTCTCTGACCCTCGCTGTTAGTTATGACTACCGGCTGATTGTTCTCCAATACTGCCACACAGCTGTTTGTTGTTCCTAAATCTATACCTATAACCTTGCCCATTTTATGCCTCACTGTTTTTTTATTTAAGTCTCATAAATAATTGATTTTTTTGACTTACTATTTCATCCTAATACTACTTTAAGCTTGGAAAATTCACTCGTCAAGGCATGAGGCTGTTATTTCAGAGAATGTTTATACTTTTAATTTTTATATCACAACATAACAACAAAGGCACCGCCGAAGCAGTGCCTTTGTTGATTAGTTTATAGGTTGGATTAAATGATAATTGAGGATTGCTTATTCACTTACTTTCTTTTTGAGTAATCCGAGTAATCCACATGCAATGAAAGATCCGATTACTAATGCAACAAGATACATTAACGGATTTCCGATTGTAGGAACTACGAAGATTCCTCCGTGAGGTGCCATGAGTGTACATCCAAATGCCATTGAAAGTCCACCTGCCACTGCTGAACCGACTGCACATGCCGGAAGGACATGAAGCGGATCAGATGCTGCGAATGGGATTGCACCCTCTGTGATAAATGATAATCCCATGATAAAGTTTGTAGGTCCTGCCTTTCTCTCCTCTGCTGTGAACTTGTTCTTGAAGAAGATTGTTGCAAGAGCGATTGCGAGTGGTGGAACCATACCGCCAATCATAACTGCTGCCATAATATTGTAGTTTCCGGCAGCGATTGAAGCTGTACCAAATACATAAGCGGCTTTGTTTACAGGGCCACCCATATCTACTGACATCATTCCTCCGAGAAGTACTCCGAGCACTACTGCGCTTGCACCGTTAAGTCCATTAAGACCATTGTTGATAGCTGTATTTAAAGCTCCGATTGGAGGCTCAACTACAAACTGCATTATAACGCCTATGAGGAATATACCAAGCAGCGGATAAAGCAGAACCGGCTTCATACCATCAAGACTCTCCGGAAGTTTAGAAAATACCTTCTTTAAGAGAAGCACAATATATCCTGCAACGAAACCTGCTACAAGTGCTCCAAGGAAGCCTGATGTACCGTTTGCTGCGATTGAACCGCCTACAAAACCAACTGCAAGACCCGGACGGTCAGCAATACTCATAGCGATAAAGCCTGCAAGAATTGGAAGCATAAATCCAAATGCTGTTCCACCAATTCCCTTAAACATTGCTGCGGCCTGTGTAATAGTACCGAAATTTGCTCTCTGGTCAGCCGGCAGTGAATTAAGGTCAACACTGAATCCATCGATAAGGAATGCGATTGCGATAAGAATACCACCACCAACTACGAATGGAAGCATATGTGAAACACCATTCATCAGATGCTTGTAAATCTGATGTCCAATGCTCTCTTTTCCACCAACTGATGAATGTGAAGCCTCCTTTTTACCTGATGCCTTAAATACAGGAGCATCACCGGCAGCAATTCTCTTTATGAGCTCCTCTGTCTTATTTATTCCGTCAGAAACCTGACACTCAATAACCTTCTTTCCGTCAAAGCGGTCTGTAGGTACATTTGTATCACAGGCAACTATAACACCTGCAGCCTTTGCGATTTCATCATCTGTGAGCACATTTTTGGCTCCGCCTGAGCCTCTTGTCTCAACCTTTACCTGATATCCAAGCTCCTTGGCTTTTTTCTCGATAGCCTCAGCAGCCATATAAGTATGGGCAATTCCTGTAGGACAGGCTGTAACTGCAACGATAAATACATCGTCCTTCTTCACCTCAACAGGCTCTTTAGCCTTTACCTCTTTGGCAGCCTCTTTCTCATCCTTTGCTTTTTCAGCGCTATCGATGATATTTAAAAACTCATCAACTGAACCGGCATTGATAAGAGAATTTGTAAACTGCTCGTCCATCAGCATAACAGAGAGCTTGCTAAGCACCTGAAGATGCACATTATCCTCTGTGTTTGGTGCAGCGATAAGGAAAATAATCTTTGCAGGTGTACCATCGAGTGATTCAAAGTCAACCCCATCTTTTACAACCATTGCCGCAAGACCTGCTTTAGTAACAGCATCAGACTTACAATGAGGAATTGCTATACCCATTCCAATTCCTGTTGTGCCTTCCTCCTCTCTTGCAAAAACACCCTTGCGATACTTCTCCACATCGGCTATTTTGCCACTTTTTGCCATCAAATCAATACACTGATTCAATGCTTCGGTTTTTCCGGCAGGCGTACCATTTAAATTGATACTCTCAGCTGCCAACAAATCCCTGATTGTCATACATCATTCCTCCTAATAGAATATATTAATTATTTATATCAACCTTTTTGATACCGTTTGTTTAATTGGAAGCACTCTCCCATTTATCAATAAGCGCTTCAACCTCCGGCTTTGTAGCCAGCTCCTCAGAAAATGCACTTGCACTTCCTGTACATACTCCATAAATAAATGCCTGCTTATAATCATTTGATTTGAGGTATCCGTAAACAAATCCGGCTACCATCGAATCACCTGCGCCTACAGAGTTTTTGAGCTTTCCTTTAGGAGCCTGTGCCTTAAATTCCTGTCCATCCTCGGTCACAAGCACTGCTCCGTCACCTGCCATAGAAACAAGCACGTTTCTTGCGCCCTGCTCCTGAAGCTTCTTTGCATATTTTATCACATCGTCCTTGTCTGTAATCTCAACCCCGAATATCTCACCGAGCTCATGATTGTTTGGCTTAATGAGGAACGGCTTATATGCAAGCACGTTTGTGAGCAGATTTCTTGTCGCATCAACCACGATATTTATTCCGCGACCCTCAAGATGCTTCATGATATCCATATACATTGATGAAGGCATCACATCAGGAATACTTCCTGCGAGAACAAGCACATCAGACTCCTTTAAGCAGTCAAGCTTCTCATAGAGTTTTTTAATATTGTCCTCAGTGATTGCAGGACCCTGACCATTAATCTCGGATTCCTCATTTGAGCGAAGCTTCACGTTGATACGTGAAATACCATCCTCCACCTCTATAAAATCAGTATCGACACCTTTTTCTCCTAGAAGTCTTTTAATCTCATTACCTGTAAAGCCTGCTGTAAAACCAAGTGAAGTATTACTCATTCCAAGATTCTTAAGAACCATGGAAACATTGATGCCCTTACCACCTGCAAAAATCTTCTCTCCGGTTGTTCTATTGACTACTCCTGTCTTAAAATCTGTTACATCAACAATATAATCTAATGATGGATTAAAGGTAACTGTGTAAATCATGTTAGACCTCCTTAATATTTTTGTATTTCTTATAGTTGTCATTGTTTAGTGCATTTGTAACAATTACAGCATCCTCAAAATCAGCAAACTTGATACTTGATACCTGTGAAAACTTACTGTCATCCGCAAGAATGTATTTCTCCTTGCTATTCTCCATGGATTTCTTTTTAACCATGGCCTCCTTTATCTCCGGAGTTGTAAATCCATTCTTCACAGTAATTCCGTTGGTTCCCCAGAAGCCCTTCGTAAAATTGTATTTATCGAGCGTCACAACGGCCTCATCTCCGACAATAGCCTCGGTAGTAGACTTGAACTCTCCACCCAGAATATATACTGTATATCCCCTATCGGAAATTCTCTTGGCATTAGTCAAAGAGTTTGTAACAAAAACCACATTCTTTGCAGTAATATAATCAATCATGACTGCTGTTGTAGTACCGGCATCTATATAAACAAAATCATTATCCACAATAAGTGATGCCGCATATCTGGCAATCTGTTCCTTTTCGCTGCGATTCTGCTTAAGCCTGTTGATAACCTTCTCATCCTGAGTATGGATATTCGTATTATTGGCAATCGCACCACCATGTACCTTGGTGAGATACCCCTTCTTGTCCATTGCAACCAGATCACGTCTGATTGTTGACTCGGATGTATCAAGCTCATCCATAAGCTGCTGAACAGTCACACTTCCCATCGAATCTAATATATCGAGTATTTTTTTACATCTGTCTCTTATACACATCTCCGAGCCCACGAGACTGCAGCTAATCTC
>ENA-OZGB01000315-OZGB01000315.1-human-gut-metagenome-genome-assembly--contig:-NODE-315-length-28584-cov-13.413088_pt1 | contig 28584 bp, 22 predicted proteins | sample MGYA00245113_ERZ653651 | MGnify/ENA primary metagenome ERZ653651 (study PRJEB26926, sample SAMN06165095) | human gut metagenome | biome: ENVO:00009003; feature: ENVO:2100002; material: ENVO:00002003... | reverse complement strand
ATCTACACAAGGCTATTCGTCGGCAGCGTCAGATGTGTATAAGAGACAGGGGCAAGCAGCTCAAGAAAATCGGCATGTTGATCGTCCAAGACCAGGTATGGAACAGGGTGACGGTCAACCGCGAGGCGCACAAATCCACCCGCTATTACATCGACGAAATGCATCTTCTTCTCAAAGAGGAACAGACGGCAAGCTATACCATTGAGATCTGGAAGAGATTCAGGAAATGGGGCGGGATGCCCACCGGGATCACCCAAAACGTCAAAGACCTGCTTTCCTCCCGTGAGGTGGAGAACATCTTTGAAAATTCGGACTACATTTATATGTTGAACCAGGCCAGCGGAGACCGGCAGATTCTTGCAAAGCAGCTCAATATCTCCCCGCACCAGCTCTCGTATGTCACCCATTCCGGTGAAGGCGAGGGGCTTTTGTTTTACGGGAATATCATCCTGCCCTTCGTAGACCGCTTCCCCAAGGACACGGAGCTGTATCGGGTGCTCACGACAAAGCCACAGGAAGTATCTTCCTGACCGCAGCAAGGAGGACAGAAGAGACATGGATAACAAAATGATGACCTTTGAAAACGCGGCCTTTGGCAAAATCCGAACGCTTACCATTGACGGCGAGCCGTGGTTCGTAGCGGCCGACGTGTGCAGGGCACTTGAGATTGGAAACCCCACCGATGCTATGCGCCGTTTGGATGCAGATGAGCGCACCCTCGTTTCAATCGAGGGTGCCAGCAATGGGCTTCCTGTAAACGTTGTGAACGAACCCGGCCTCTATACCCTGATCCTCGGCTCCCGCAAGCCAGAGGCAAAAGCATTTCGGCGCTGGATCACCCATGAGGTCATTCCGGCTATCCGCAAGTACGGCGGGTATATGACAAAATCCCTGTTGGAGCAGGTATTGGAGAATCCCAATCTGATCTATGAGTTTGCACGCCGGATGCTGGCCGAACAGCAGAAAAACGAGCGGCTGCGGCAGGAGCTTGACCGCGCCAAGCCCAAGGCAGATTACTACGATGCGTTCATCCATCCGGAAAGCTGCACCAATATCCGCGCCACGGCAAAGGAATTGAAGGTGCCGGAAAAGATGTTCACCGCTTTTCTTATCCGCAAGCGCTACCTTTACCGCGCTCCTTCCGGCAGTCTCATGCCCTACGCCAAGGCGGCAGATGATGGTCTGTTCTTCGTAAAAGACTACATCGCCGTCAATGGACATCAGGGGGTGTACACGCTGGTGACGCCAAAGGGCAAGGCGCTGTTTCTTTCCATGCTGGGCGAGATCGCATAAATGAATCCATTTTTATGAGAGTGAGGTGATGTTCTATGGCAAAACGCGCACCAAGGCTGCAATTTACCGAGGAAGAGCGTGCTTCTCCGGAGCTTGCGCCTGCCATCGAGAAAGCAGATAAACGAATCAAAAAGCTGGAAAAGGCCGAAGCCAGGATTCCGAAGAAAGAGGTAAAGCAGCGTGTTGTGGATTCCAACGGGAAGATCACGACACGCCTTTCTTTTGAGGAAAAGAAGCCGCCCTCCAAGCTCAGCCACGCGGCGAAGGTTTCCGGTGACACGGTGCTGCACGGTGTTCACCGGAAAGTGCGGCAGAGCAATGACGGCGACAACGCCGGTGTGGACGCTGCCAATACACTGACGGAAGATGCCGAGAGTGTCTATCAGGTGGGGCGTGAGATTCATCACGCCCACGAGCTTCAGCCATACCGCAAGGCGCACCGGGCGGAGAAAAAGGCAGACAAGGCCAATGTGAAAGCGCTGAATCAGGAGTTTTCGCAGCAGAACGGCGGCTTTTCCTCCAATCCGTATTCCCGCTGGCAGCAGAAACGCGCGATCAAGCGGGAGTACGCCGCCACAAAAGCCGGGCGTGGCACAGCGAATACAGTCAAAGCGTCGGAAATTACGAAAAAAGCGGCAGAGAAAAGCGCAGAGGCCGGAAAGAAAGCCGGTGAGTTTGTTGCCAAGCACAAGAAAGGATTCCTTATTGTCGGCCTGATTGCAGCGGTTTTCCTGTTGTTCACCAACCTGTTTTCCTCCTGCTCTCTGATGTTCCAGGGCGCAAGCTCTTTCATTGCCGCTTCCACCTATCCGTCTCAGGATGAGGATATGCTGGCGGCAGAAGCACAGTATTGTGCTATGGAAGCAGAATTGCAGGCAAGGCTGGACAACTACGAAGCCGAACACGATTATGACGAATACCATTATGAGCTGGACGACATCGAACACGATCCCTATGTCCTGATTTCTGCAATTACTGCACTGATGGGCAGAGAATGGACGATCTCGGAGGTCGGCGGGATTCTGGATATGCTGTTTGAAAAGCAGTATATCCTTACGGAGACCGTGGAAACGGAAACCAGATACCGCACGGAGACAAGAACCGGCAGCTACACCTATTATGACTATGAGCTGGAGGATTGGGTCATAGAGGAGTATGAATACGATGTGGAGGTGCCGTACACCTATTACATCTGTACCGTCAAACTGGAAAACTTTAACCTCAGTCATGTTCCGGTCTACATCATGTCGCAGGAGCAGCTTTCCCTCTATGCCATGTACATGGGCACTCTGGGCAACCGGCCTGACCTGTTCGGAAGCTCTTCCTATGTCGGCAGGTATTATGGAAGTGAGTATCCAAAGTATGAGATTCCACCGGAAGCATTGGAGGACGAACAGTTCGCCGCCATCATCAAGGAAGCGGAAAAGTATCTTGGGTTCCCCTACGTCTGGGGCGGCAGCTCACCGTCTACATCCTTTGACTGTTCCGGCTTCGTTTCATACGTCTACAACAACTGCGGCCTCGGCTGGAGCTTTGGCCGTCTGGGCGCGGAGGGGCTGCGGCAGATATGCGCCTATGTTTCCCCAGCAAACGCAAGGCCCGGAGACCTGATCTTTTTCCAGGGAACGTATGACACCACCGGCGCGTCCCACGTCGGCATTTATGTGGGAAATAATACCATGCTGCACTGCGGCGACCCCATTCAGTACAGCGACATTACTTCATCTTACTGGCAGCAGCATTTCTATCAATTTGGCCGTCTGCCATCACCATAAGGAGGAACTATGAACCCGAAAATCAGCAAACTCAAAGCGGAACGAGCGAAGAATGACGGGAAAATCGCCATGCTCCAGTCCCGCAACCGTGAGATCGACGAGGATATCATTAAGCTGGAAAATGAGGATATCGTCGGCCTTGCCCGTGCCACCGGCATGACGATGGAAGAGCTGGCGCAGTACCTCATGCATATCAAAAAGGGCGGTTCGCCGTTTTGCAGCACACAGAAGGAGGATATGGAAAATGCACCTGAAGAAAACTAAGAAAACCCCGCGTATGTTCCGCATGATTGCGCTGATGCTCAGCCTTGTGCTGGTGTTTTTCACCATGACCGGCATGGCGCTTGCGGAAGAAGGGACAGACGTGTCCGATGCCGCGCCTGACAGCACCCTTGAAATTGTGGAGACAGAATTGGAGGTAGAACCCGAACCCACAGAAGAACCTCCTGCCGAGACTCCCGGTGCAGAGGAAACACCGGAACCCACGCCGGAGTCGGAAGACCCCTCTATCCCACCGGAACCCACGGACACGCCTGCGCTGGAACCGGATTATGAGCTGGACGCAGAAATCCCGACTGGCTGGCACAATGCGCCGGTTACGATCACCGTTCGCCTGATTGATAAAAACAATACCGGCTGGGTCAAAATCGAGGCTGCATTCAGTAATGAGGATGACGCTGAACGCTTTGATGTAACGGAAGAATGGAATGAATACGGTTATTTGGAACGCACGATGCCGGATAACGGCACCGTGTATTTCTATATCACCGATCCGATGGGCGTTGAGCATGAGCTGCCTCTGGATGTGTTCTGCATGGACTTTGAAGCACCCACGCTCCGTGCAGGTATCAACGGCACGCTCCTGCACGTGGAAGCCAACGATGCGCTTTCCGGCATTGCTGCGGTTTTTGTCAATGACGAGTTATACACAACCCTCGAAGATGGCGAGCTGAATGTCCGTATTGATAATCTGAGGGACGACGCCTATCTCTACATCGACGCGCTGGACAATGCCGGGAACTGGACGGACTATGTTGTACTTGCCAATCCGTTCTACGAAGAAGAACCGGAACCGACGCCCACCCCCACTCCGGACACCGGCGATGATGAGCACGACGAGCATTGCCCCACAGACTGCGACTGCCGCAAGAATAATACGTCCGGCAGCAGCTCCGGCAGCTCATTCGGGGGCAGCAGCGGCGGTGCATCCTCTGTAAGTGGCGGCAGTAAAAATGCAGGCTCGTCTGCACAGACCCCGGCATCTTCCGAGGCTCCGGCTCCCACCACGGAACCCATCACGAAAGAGGACGGCACCGGCTTTACGCAGAACGGCAATTCCGTCACGCGCGATCTGCTTTACGACAAATACAGCAACAAGCAGTTTATCACCATCGAGACCCGCAACGGCGAGACCTTCTATCTGGTGATCGACTACGATAAACCGCTGGACGAGGAGGGAGAGCGTTATGAGACCTATTTCCTGAATCTTGTGGATGAGGCCGACCTGCTGGCTTTGGTGGAGGGCGACAAGCAGACGCCGGTCTGCTCCTGCACGACGAAGTGCGAGGCCGGAGCCGTCAATACCTCCTGCGAGGTCTGCAAAACGAACATGACAGAGTGTACCGGCAAGGAGAAGGTCGTGGAAAAAGTACCGGACACCACGTCGGAGCCGGAGATTGAGCCGGAACCTGAAAAGAAATCCAGTGGGGGCGCTGTGGCGCTCCTGCTCCTGCTGCTTCTGGGCGGTGGCTTCGCGCTCTATTGGTTCAAATTCCGCAAGAAAAAGCCGGATGCCAAGGGGCCGGTCGATCTGGATGATTACGACTACGGTGAAGAGGACGACGGCGAGGAATACGAGACGGAGCCGGATGAAGGCGAGAGTGCAGATGCGGCGCAGGATGAAGAATAAGAGGTAATGATTATGGAAAAAGCGTACAAGTTGGTAATTTCGGAAAAGCCCTCTGTTGGAAAATCCATCGCCGCCGTTCTTGGTGCCAATGAGCGCAAGGACGGCTATTTTATGGGCAGCGGCTATATCGTGTCCTGGTGTTTTGGGCACCTGGCCGAACTGGCCGAAGCCGCTGCCTACGATGAAAAGTACGCCAAATGGCGCTACAACGATCTGCCCATCCTGCCGGAGAGCTGGCAGTATTCCGTTGCCAGAGACAAAGCCAAGCAGCTTGCCCTGCTCAACACGCTCATGCACCGGGAGAACGTGAGCGAGGTCGTCAATGCTTGCGATGCCGGGCGCGAGGGCGAATCCATCTTCCGCACGGTCTATCTGCTCAACAAATGCGACAAGCCCATGAAGCGCCTGTGGATCTCGTCTATGGAAGATACGGCGATCCGCAAGGGCTTTGAAACGCTCAAAGATGGCAGCGCATACGATGATCTCTATGCGTCGGCACTTTGCCGCAGTAAGGCCGACTGGCTGGTAGGCATTAACTCCACGCGGCTTTTCTCCGTTCTCTATCACCGCACGCTGAATGTTGGGCGTGTGGTGTCTCCCACGCTGGCGCTGATCGTACAGCGGGAAGCGGAAATCGACGCTTTCAAGCCGGAGCCGTTCTATACGGTCACGCTGGGGCTTCCGGGGTTTGATGCTGGCAGCGAACGCATGAAGAATAAGCCGGAAGCCGAATCCTTGCAGAAAGCCTGCGGCAGTCAGATGGCAGTGGTAAAGGCGGTCGAGCGCAAGGACAAAGCTGAAAAGCCGCCTGCCCTTTACGACCTCACCACCTTGCAGCGCGACGCCAACCGGATTCTTGGCTTTACCGCCCAACAGACGCTGGACTACCTCCAGAGCCTTTATGAAAAGAAGCTCTGCACCTATCCTCGCACCGACAGCCGGTATCTGACCTCGGATATGGCAGACGGTTTGCCAGCGCTCGTAAGCAACGTGGCAGCGACGATGCCGAAGGTGGGCGGCATCACGATTCATGTGAACGCTGCGCAGGTCATCAACGATAAAAAGGTCTCCGATCACCACGCGGTCATTCCGACAGCCAATTTGAACGAAAATGCACTTGCGGGCTTGCCTGCCGGGGAGCGTGCTGTGCTGGAATTGGTCGCCCTGCGCTTGCTCTGTGCCGTCTCACAGCCCCATGAATACACGGAAACGGCGGTAACGCTGGAATGTGCCGGGCACAGCTTCAGCGCGAAAGGCCGCACGGTCATGAATCCCGGCTGGCGGGCGCTGATGGAAGCGCATTACTCCGGCAAAGGTGAGAATGAAACTTCGGATGCGGCAAAGGCACTGCCGCCCGTGGACGAAGGACAGACCTTTACGGTTCATTCTGCCGCCGTTAAAGAGGGCAAGACGACACCGCCCAAACACTATACCGAGGATACGCTGCTTTCTGCAATGGAGGTCGCCGGTGCGAAAGAAATGCCCGAAGATGCTGAACGCAAAGGGCTTGGGACGCCTGCCACCCGCGCGGCCATTCTGGAAAAGCTGGTGGCCACCGGCTTTGTGGAGCGCAAAAAGAGCAAGAAGACGGTGAGCCTGATCCCGACTCACGCCGGTATTTCCCTGATTACCGTACTGCCGGAACAGCTTCAATCGCCCCTGATGACCGCCGAATGGGAGCACCGGCTCAAGGAAATCGAGCGCGGCGAAGAAGCTCCGGAAACCTTTATGCAGGGTATCCGCGATATGGTATGTGAGCTGGTCAAGACCTATAAAACGGTGCTGGGAGCCGACGTGCTGTTTCCGTCCGGAAGAGCGGTCGTCGGAAAATGCCCGCGCTGCGGCAGTGATGTTACAGAGAGCAAAAAGGGCTATTTCTGTGAGCGGAATGACTGCCATTTTGGCCTTTGGCGCGATAACCGTTTTCTTGCCGCAAAGAAAATCAATCTGACAAAGAAGATGGCAGAGACGCTGTTGAAAGACGGAAAAACCTATGCCAGCGGCATCTTTTCGGAGAAAACCGGCAAGACCTACGATGCTTATATCGCTCTGGAGGACGATGGCACGAAGACGGCCTACCGGCTGGAATTTGAAAGAGGGAAAGCGAATGGAAAACAGTATTTATAAAATGCGTGCGGCGCACCTGATCCTGTCAGCAACTCTCACCATGCAGGGTGAGAACGCTCCCACTTTCAGCGCCCATTGCGACACCATCGACAATCTGTGTGAAACGGTTATGTCCGTCTTTGAGAAGCTGGGATATCGGGATCGGACGGTTTTGGGTATGCGTCTGGGCTTCGATCCCCATAAAGGATTTGTGCCCACGAAAGTGTGCAAATATCTGGAGATTGCGACTGCCTTTGAAATGACCCTTGCCTCGTCGGCCAGCCGCCTTTTTCACAGAATCTGCCGTCGGTTTGCCGCTTCCATGCTGGAGGTAGGGCGATGAGACTGGAACCTTCAGAGCGTGAGACCATCATCCTGTTTTCGGATGCGGACGATACCGCCAGCGTGTACACCTTCGATAAAAAGCTCAAAGCTCGGCTCAAGGAGCTGCATCGACGTCAGCCGGATAAAATCTATCCGGATAACAAGGGACACTCCGGCTCTGCCTGCTTCATCGTACCGAAAAACTGCATCTCTATCCGGGAGCCGTACAGTGAAGCGCGCCGCCGCGCCGCCAGTGAGCGTGCCAAGCAGGCCGGGTACAAGCCTCCGGTCAGGGGCCCCGTCCCCAAATCCGAATAAGCCTCATGCCCCTGCGAGGATTTCCACATCTCCGCAGGGGCTGATCACATGCAGGGATTGTAATCCCGGAAAGGAGCGTATATGGCAGAAAAGCAGTCTAACAAGGACAGGCTCAAAGAGATCACCGACAGCATTGAAAATGGTATTAAAGAGCTGTTTGAAAGCGAAAAGTACAAGAATTATCTTCGCACCATGAGCCGGTTCCACAAGTACAGCGTCAATAATACCATGCTCATCTATATGCAGAAGCCGGACGCCACCGTCGTTGCCGGTTTCAACAAGTGGCGCGATCAGTTCGGGCGTAATGTGCTCAAGGGCGAAAAAGGCATCAAGATCATTGCCCCGACGCCGTACAAAAAGAAAATCGAGGAAGCAAAACTCGACCCGGACACCAAGCTCCCCATGCTGGATGCTGACGGCAAGGCCATCATGGAAGAAAAGGAAATTAAGATTCCGATGTACAAGCCGGTCACAGTTTTTGATGTGAGCCAGACGGAGGGCAAGCCTTTGCCGCAGCTTGCCGCCGATCTTACCGGCAGCGTGCAGAATTATGAGGTCTTCATGGAGGCGGTGAAGCGCAGTGCGCCGGTTCCGGTCTTTATGGAGAATATGACCGGCATGGACGGGTATTACGACGACGAGAATCGGCGCATTGCCGTCCGCACCGGCATGAGCGAGGTGCAGACGGTATGTGCGGCGATCCATGAGATTGCACATTCCCTTCTGCACAGTCATTCCAAAGAGACCAATGAGCTGACACCCAGTTGGAAAGTAGTTATGGTCAGCGAAGGTGGCACAAAGCGCGATTTCAGCTCCGGCTTCAAAACCGAGGCAGAAGCGAAACATTTTGCCGAAGCGGAAAACTGGCGTTACCTGGACGAAAATCGGTTTGAATGGCGTTTGGAAGTTGAAGAAGACTTGAGTGCTGTAAAGACCGCAGCACTCTCCCGCAATACAGAGGAAGTGCAGGCAGAGAGCATTTCCTATGCCGTCTGTGCCTATTTCGGCATTGAGACCGGCGAGAACAGCTTCGGCTATATCGCCACCTGGTCAAAGGGCAAGGAGCTGCCGGAGCTGAAAGCCTCGCTGGAAACCATCAACCGCACGGCATCCGGTCTGATTACAGACATTGACCGGAATTACAAGATGCTGATGAAAGAGCGCGGTCTGGATAAGGAGCCTGAAAGCCTTGCTGCCGAGCCTGTGCAGGAGATCACGGTACAGGAGCCGGAGCCGGTCAGCGCACCGGATAACGGCTGCATCCCTGACCCGGCAATTTCTGTGGAGACCATGAACGCATACGGCTACACCGATTCCAATATGCTGCCGCTGACAAAGGAGCGTGCGCTGGAACTCATGGAGCGCGATGTAACCGTGTACATGCTTCACACCGACAACACCGAGGCCATGGCGTTTGATGCAGAGGAAATCCGCAGCTTTGACGGCATCTTCGGCGTGGAGACTTCCGAATGGGAGACGGTCAAAGACCGCTTCGCGTCGCAGGACTATGAGAAAGCGTTCCTTGATTACCCTGCCGACAGCTTTGCCATCTATCAGCTTCGGGATAATGACGACACGGTGCAGCTCCACTATATGAACTCCGAGTATCTGGAGGAGAAAGGACTATCCATCCAAAAGGTGAACTACGCCGCCGTCTATGCAGGAGACCTCGACCGCAGGGGTGATACGCAGGATAAATTGAACGAGCTGTATGAGACCTTCAATATACGCCGTCCGGAGGATTTTCGCGGCCACAGCCTATCCGTCAGCGACATCGTAGCGCTGAAGCAGAATGGCGTGGTATCCTGTCATTACGTCGATTCCTGGGGCTTCAAGGAGCTGCCGGGCTTTCTCAAGCCGGAAAACTATCTAAAAAACGCGGAGATGGCCATGGAGGATGATTACGGTATGATCGACGGTATCATCAACAATGGCCCGCGCAAAACAGTCGCGGAGCTGGAGGAACAGTCTAAGACCGGCACGCCCATTTCTCTGCTGGAACTGGCACAGGCCGTCCAGCGCGAAGACGCGGAAAAGCGCCGTGCCCAGCAGCCGGTGCGCAGAGAAAAATCCGGCGAAAAACCCTCCATCCTTGCGAAGCTGAAAACGCCGTCCGTAGCCGACACCAAATCTGTGAAGAGCGCCCCGAAACGGAGCGCGGAAAGGGAGCTGTGACATGAGCAACTTTACATTTGACGAGATCAACCTGATGTGCATCTACAATACCGGCACCCGCGCCGGTCTGATGCAGGCGCTGACCGACATGCGCGGACAGTTGGAACCCGATGAAGCCGAGCTGCTGGAGCTGACCGACAGTGCTCTTCGCAAGCTGGGCCGCATCACCGATGAGCAGTTTGCGGAGCTGGAGCTAGTGCCGGACTTTGACTGAACAGCAAATGCAGCGAGACGGTTCCATTCGGAGCCGTCTCGCTGTTGACATTATCGTTATTGCAGCAAACACGAAGGAAGATATAAGGCTTCAGGCAGCAAAATATCTGACGTTTTTTTCGCATCTTTCAAAACCCTCTTGCGTTCGTGCTTGACCGTTGCTATAATATACTTGCATAACTCCCACGGAGTTCCGCTGGTATGAAGATACAACTCCGTGGAAATACTACCTGTACGGAGGTGTTTGTATGGCAATCGTAAGCGATGAGCAGGTCATCAAGGTGCTGCGGCAGTATAATCCCTGGTGGCGCAATCCGCTGGCAATCAAAGAGGAAAACAAACCACAGAAAAGGCTTGCCTATTACGAAGCATTGAGAATGATTTCGCACAAAACGATTCGGCGGTTTGCCGTTTTATCCGGCGCAAGGCGTGTCGGCAAGACGACGATCATGTATCAGATGATGAACAGCCTGATCGACGAGGGCGTAAACCCCAAAAATATCCTGTATGTATCCTTCGACAATCCGATTGTAAAACTCGTCAATGTGGAGACAGTCCTTTCTATCTACGAATCCCTTTATCCCATAGAGGGAACAAGGTATATCTTCCTCGATGAAATTCAATATACGGAGCATTGGGAACTCTGGATGAAGGTCATCTACGACAGCCGGAAGGACATACGGCTTACAGCGACCGGCTCGGCCAGCCCGATATTGGAAAAAGGCTCGACCGACAGCGGGACGGGGCGATGGAGCATCCTGAAGATACCCACCATGTCGTTTTATGAGTATTGTCGTCTGCTGCAAATTGAAGAGCCGATTCTCCCGGACAATTTGCGGCTCACAAAGCTCGTAAAAATGAGTAAAGCGGAGTTGGGCGATCTGATGGATCGCTTTGCGCCGCTGGAAGTGCATTTCAACCGTTACCTTATGATCGGTGGCTTTCCTGAGCTTGTATTATCCGACGATGATATGTATGCACAGCGGATGCTGCGGGAAGATGTGGTGGATAAGGTTATCAAGCGTGATGTTCTGACACTTTTTAATATCCGAAGCCCGCTTCTGATGGAAAAACTGTTTTTGTATCTCTGTATGAACTCAACAGAGATTTTCAGCGTGACCACGGCGGCAAAGGAGTTGGAAAATACCTCCGCCTCTACAATAGACAGCTATATTGAGGCGCTTGAAATGTCTAACCTGATTTATCTGTCGAAGCCGATGGATGTGGGCAGCAAGGGTGCTTTGAAGGGCAAGCCGAAGATATACATTGCCGACGCCGCCATACGCAACGCCGTTCTAATGATAGACGACGTTCTTTCGGATGAACGGGAGCTTGGGGCGATGGTGGAAACGACGGTATATAAGCATATCGTATCCTTCTATCAGGGCAGCACGGCGCAGCTCGGCTACTTCAGAAAGGCAAAGGATAATCAGAAAGAGGTCGATGTGGTCATTGAGCTGCCGCGCGAAAAGATTCTCTGCGAGGTGAAATACCGCAACAATTCCCATATACCTGCCACGGACGCCATCGTCGAACTCTGCAAGGATGAAAGTGCAAAGGTCACAAGCGCTTTCCTCATTACAAAACAGTTGGATGATTTCGGCATCGCAAAGCACGAAACCCATGTGCCGATTTTGCGAGTACCTGCCATCGCATTTCTGTATTTGCTTGGAAAGGCGGAGGCCGACGGACAGAACGGAAAAATGTAACACCTATGGCACAATGCCCGCTTGTCACAACAGGCGGGTATTTTTCTGTCAGATTTATTGGTGAGCGGTCTTGCGCTCATACTTTTATCTGGCGGATACGCTTTGATGTTCTATTTCCCAAAATCAGAAAAATTTCGATTTTGGGAAATAGAAGGTCAACTTAATAGATACCGCTCCTTTACATAGAGCACCCACTTCCGGGTGCTCTAAATTTTTATCCGAAGGAGGCAGCCCTATGCCGAGTAAATATCAGGAATACAGGCAGATGGCAGACACAGCGGAGCGGCAGCTTACCAGCAGCTATAAAAGCTGGACGCAGTTCCTGCGCACAGCGGCACGGCTCTACAAGTATCCGTATAACGAGCAGGTCATGATCCACGCCCAGAGGCCGGATGCGACCGCCTGCGCCGAGTACGATTTCTGGAACAAAAAGATGGGGCGCTTTATCCGGCGCGGCTCCACCGGCATTGCCCTTATAGACACAAGCGGCCAGAAGCCGCAACTGCGCTATGTCTTTGACGTGGCCGACACCGGAGAACGGGAGCACTCCCGGCCCGTGCATCTCTGGCGGTTCCGCGCGGAGCACGAGGACATTGTTGCTGCCACGCTGGAGCGGAGCTACGATGTGTCCGTCAGCGACGGCATTGTCGAGCAGATGGAGTCAGCAGCTACCCAGCTTGCAAAGGAATATTGGGCGGATCACAAGCGGGACATTCTCCACAACATTGACGATTCCTATCTTGATGGGTATGATGAGTTCAACACCGAGGTACAGTTCCGGAACGCCGCAAAAGTCAGCATTACCTACATGCTGATGAGCCGGTGCAGACTGGAGCCGGAAGCCTATCTTGAACCGGAAGATTTCATGCCCGTGTTCGACTTCAACACCCCGGCTGCGGTTGCGGCGCTGGGCACGGCGGTCAGCGAGATCAGCCAGCAGGTACTCAGACAGATAGAAGTTGCCATCCGAAATTATGAGCGCGAAAGGAGCCAGAATCATGACCGAATTGACTTACACGAAGAACGGAGATTACCGGATTCCCAACCTGAAGCTGAGCGAGGAACCGGAGAGCACGCCCTTGGGCAAGTACGGGATGCTGCGGAAGACCTACCTTCAGGAGCATCGCCCCATCCTTTGGAACCAGATGATCCTGTCCGAGACGCTGTTCCCGCACCTGCGGGAGATCGACGAGACGGCGCGACAGAGACTGGAGCGGATGATGCCGGAGCTGATGAAGTTGGCAGGCGTGACGGAGAATCTGAAAACCAGCGACCCGATGAAATGGGTAGGGCTGATGAACGCCTGCAAGGCGCAGGCAGAAGAAACCATTCTGAACGAGCTGGTGTACAACTGACCAATGACGCGCCGGAAGTTGAACCGGCGCAGCCCACGGCGGCATATCAGATGAGCCTGTTTCCTACGGAAGAGGAACAAATTGCGTATATCGACACAGCGGAGAGCGTTAATTCTACGCCCTCCGCTTTTTCCATGTTCATTTCGCAGGACGATATCGACTACATCCTGCGCACAGGCGGCAATGCGGATGATGCACGGATGAAAATTGTCGCAGAGTTCTCCAAGCAAAAGCCCATAGAGGATCGCGCGGCATTTCTCAAAAATCTCTACTACGGCGGCAATGGCCTGATTACGGAAAACGGCAGATTTTCTGCATGGTATGGCGACGACGGCATCCACATTGCAAACGGCGATGCGGCACGGCATCTCCGTTCTGCCCAGGTGATAAGCTGGGCGGACGCAGCAGAGCGCATTGAGGCGCTTCTGGATGACGGTAAATTTGCCACCGATCTGGAAGTCACGGAAGCCCCACGCTATGAGCGGCTGGGTATTGCTGTGGATGTCTGGAATCTTTATCACGATTTCTCGGATGAAGCAAAATCGCTGGGGTATCTGTCCTGCTTGGGCAATATCCATAGCACCAGCTTTCCAGAGGAAACGGAGCGCCTGACGGATGATCTGCTGAATGCGGCGTTCCTGGATAGGCTCCTGTCAGAATACAAGGTATTCATGGACGCCTACCGCGAAAATCGTGCGCTGCTGCGCTTCCATTACCACAAGCCGCAGGCACTTCTCACACGTTTGGAAGATCTGTTCCTTCCACGAAAGGAATTCCGTTCCGATATGGTGGCTGTTCCAGCAACCGGCAGATTTATCACTGGAGATGAAATTGCGGCTTCTCTTGCAAATGGAAGCGGCTTTGAAGGCGGGAAAGCCCGCATCTATGAATTTTTCCAGACGCCGCATACGCCCAAGGAGAGTGCCGATTTTCTGAAAAAGGAGTACGGCATCGGCGGGCGTACCCACGCCGTATCCAGAGAAAGCGGCAGCTATGAAGATCACGGCAGCAAGGGCATCACGCTGAGAAAGGCGGGCTGCGCGGATGTTCAGATGAATTGGAGCAAGGTTGCTTCGCGCATCTCTGAGCTGGTTCGGACGAACCGTTACCTTACACCGGATGAGCAGGCGGCCTATGACAAGGAAAATGAACAGGATGCCCTGCGAAACGCGGTTTACGATGACTATAACGATGTAAAAGCGGCGCATCCCGATGAAATCGTACTGTATCAGGTCGGTGACTTCTTTGAGCTGTATGGCGAGGACGCACGGGTGGTTGCGGATGATCTCAGCCTTGAGCTGACGCGCCGCAATTTGGAGGGAGTAGGCCGTGTTACCATGTGCGGCTTCCCTGCAAAGGATTTGGAGAAATACGTTGAAAAGCTGCGGGAAAAGCATGATGTAACAATTTCGCGCATTGGCGATTCCAGCCATGAACACACGGCATATACGCTTCCGTCCATCGACCACGAGGCAGAACAGGCCATCAATGCCTATGAAGCGGAGTTCGGCGCGGATGGGACGCGGGTGTTCCGCGACCCCGCCGCCGAGCTGCCACCACAGCCTACCGTGCGAGAGCTGTTTGACGGGTACAAGCTGACCGTCGGCAACGCGCTTTCCAAAGATACGGCTTTTGTCAATGCCTGCCGCAATTCAGACCGCCAGAACGCTTATCTGGAGGGCGCGGACGCTATCCGTCGTATTGTCACGGCATCTGATGATCTCCAGCTTGTCCGCCTGTACTTTGATATGCCCGCGTTCCATAACCGGCTGCATCAGGAGCTTTTGGAGGAACTGTATCCCACGCTGGCAGCGACGGTCGCACCCTCTCCCTATCAGATCACACAGGAGGACATTGACAACGCGCTTCTGGATTGGCACGACAACCTAAAGGGCAAGCAGGAAGTCGCACTATATATGCAGGCGCATGGGCGAGAACGCAGCACCGCCGCATGGCTGGCTACAAAATATGGCTGGGAAGATAGCAAAACTCCCATGTATATCCATGTAGGAAACGCCGAGCCGGTGACGCTCACATGGGCGCAGGTACAGCGGCGGTTGGCACAGCTCATCCGCGAGAATAAATTTTACGATGAGAATGAGCGACTGCGGTTATTTTCACCTGACCGATACTCCATTCGTCTGCATCCCGGCGAGGGCGGAATTACCGGCATTTGGGATGAGGTGTTGGAACGGTTCTGCGGAGATGGGGAACAAACGCTCCGCTTTGCAGAACAGAATAACGCCATTGCTTACTTGGATGGCATCAAACGGGATATGGGAATTGAGCTATCCCCTCCGGCGTTTACAACACCGCTTGGCTATACTTATCATATTGGAGATCGCATTTCATCCATAGAGTTAGACCACATAGCAGCAGTCGGCGTTATCGCGCGTGTAGATGAAGATCACGTCTGGCACACGTTACCGAACGTACCCGGACAGGAACCTGTCAGCATCGACCGCAATTCCTTTGAACGCTACCTCGACACCAGATATTTCGAGGTTTCTGAACCGGAGCCGCAGCGCGTCATTGCGGCGCAGCACACAGAACAGCCAACCCCGGAGACGCCGCAAGCGGTTCAAAACCTTATGGGGCAGCGCGTGGAAATTGATGGTAAGCTCTATAATGTTGATTCCGCAGATGAAACTGTCGCGCATCTCAGCGTCGTTTCATCCTCCAGCGAGAGCAATCACGATCCGGAACACAGAACCGAACCGGTTTCTGCTGTCCTCACACGAATTGCAGATCAGGGTCGTGAGCTTGCGCCGAATATTTCGGCATATCAGGCGCTTCGTGCAGAGCATCCCGAAAAGCTCATCGGTGTCCGTGTCGGAGAACGGCTGCTTTTTTATGGCGCGGATGCAGAACGTGCCGCCAGCGCTTTGAATCGCCGCCTGCTGCAACGCGATATTCCCGGTATGGGCGAAACCGCTGTGACCGGCTATGATTTTGGACAATGGGCAAGCGCCGCAAAGCGGCTGCTGGAGCATGGACACAGCTTCGTGTTTGCGCAGCCAAATGAAACCGACGGCTATGATGTTTTCAACGAGGCCGATGCCAAGGAGTATATCCCCATTGGCATGGAGCTGGAGATTGACGGACGGAAGTTTGTCATTGACAGCGTGAATTTCGGCGCAGATGAAGTATCTCTGCGCGATGTGACTTTTCAAAACAGGCAGGGCTTTCCCATCTTCCGCGCTGAACACATTGCGTTTGTACGCTCGTTTGTTGAAGAACAGGAACAGGAGCAGCCGCAGCCCATCACCAAACCCGTCGCGTTCTATCCCGCCGAGAAAACACACTTGCCCTATGACATAGAAATCCAGACGCTTCATGTCCCGGAACCGGAGCATGACCCGCCCACTGCGGAACCCGCCGAGCCTGAACCTCCCACCATGAGTGAGGAAGAAGCGCTGATTCTGGAGCAGGAAGGGCGCGCGGCGCTCTCGGAAATGGGCGAGTTTGTGTCTGATTTTGATGATGCCATCTCTCAGGCTGAGATCGACGAGCCTCCCGCACACCGTCCTGTGGTATCTATCCCCGTTGACGGCGAGTGGCAGGGCTTTCCCAGCATTGCCGCTGCGGAGCAGGCCGCTTACGCTGACTTCAAGGCGGCAAGCCACCGCGACGCGCAGAATTTCCACATCACCGATGATGCCCTCGGCGTCGGCGGCGCAAAAGCAAAGTTTCGGGCAAATATGGCGGCGATCCACCTCCTGCAAGAGCTGGAGTTTGAGGGCTTACAGGCCAGCCCGGAGCAGCAGGAAATCCTCTCCCGCTATGTGGGCTGGGGCGGTTTGGCAGATGCGTTCGATGAAAATAAACCAAACTGGTCGGACGAGTTTGCAGAGCTGTACGCCACACTTTCCCCGGAGGAATACGCTGCGGCCAGAGCGTCCACGCTGAACGCACACTACACCAGCCCCACCGTCATCAAGGCAATCTATGAAGCGGTCGGCAATATGGGCTTCCAGACCGGCAACATTCTGGAGCCGTCTATGGGCGTTGGCAACTTTTTTGGTCTGCTGCCGGAGCAGATGCAGGGCAGCAAGCTCTACGGCGTGGAGCTGGACAGCATCACCGGACGTATTGCCAAGCAGCTTTATCCCAAGGCGGACATTACCATCGCGGGCTTTGAGACAACGGACAGAAAAGACTTCTATGACCTCGCCGTGGGCAACGTCCCGTTCGGACAATATCAGGTAGATGACCGGGCTTATAACAAGCTCGGTTTTTCCATTCACGACTACTTCTTTGCCAAAACCCTCGACCAAGTGCGTCCGGGCGGCGTGATTGCGTTTGTGACCTCCCGCTACACGATGGACAAGCAATCGCCCGAAGTCCGCAGGTACATCGCGCAGCGGGCGGAGCTGCTGGGTGCCATTCGTCTGCCCAACAATGCGTTCCGCGCCAACGCCGGTACGGAAGTTGTGTCCGACATCATCTTCCTGCAAAAGCGTGACCGTCCCATTGAGATCGAACCGGATTGGATACACCTTGGCAAGAACGACGATGGTTTTGCCATCAACCAATATTTTATCGACAACCCCGAAATGGTTCTGGGCAGGCAGACCTCTGAAAGTACGCAGTACGGCAGACAGGATTTTACCGTTGTCCCCATTGAGGGACTGGCTCTTGCGGATCAGCTCCATGATGCCGTGAAAAACATTCGCGGCACCTATCAGGAGGCGGAACTGCCAGAGCTGGGTGAGGGCGAACAGATCGACACGTCCATCCCCGCAGACCCCAATGTGAAAAACTACTCCTACACCGTGGTGGACGGCGAGGTGTACTACCGGGAAAACAGCCGCATGGTCAAACCGGAGCTGAACGCCACCGCCGCCGAGCGTGTCAAGGGCATGGTCGCGCTGCGGGATTGCGTGAATGAGCTGATTGCCCTGCAAATGGACGAGTACAGCGCAGAAAGCCGGATTCAGGAAGCGCAGACCGAGCTAAACCGCCTCTATGATGCGTTCTCCGCAAAACATGGCCTAATCAATGACCGTGCGAACCGTCTTGCGTTCTCTGACGATTCCTCTTACTACCTCCTGTGTTCACTGGAAGTGCTGGACGACGACGGAAAGCTGGAGCGCAAGGCGGATATGTTCCACAAGCGCACCATCAAGCAGCAGCGCAGCGTAGATTCTGTGGATACCGCCAGCGAAGCCCTTGCTGTCTGCATCGGAGAAAAAGCCTGCGTCGATCTCGACTTTATGGCCTCCCTCATGGGCGGCAGCGAGAAAATCCCGCAGATTGTTGAGGATTTGAAGGGCGTCATTTACAAGGAACCCAACAGTGGTCCGTTTGACTTGCAGGACGGCGGCGAGCATTGGGCAAAGGGCTGGCAGACGGCGGACGAATATCTCTCCGGCAACGTCCGGCAGAAGCTCCGTACCGCGCAGCGCGTGGCAGCGCGCGACCCATTCTTCGCTGGGAATGTGGACGCCCTGATTGCTGCCCAGCCGAAAGACCTTGAAGCCAGTGAGATTGAGGTGCGGCTGGGTGCGACATGGTTTGATAAGAAGTACATCGAGCAATTCATGTACGAAACCTTTGAAACGCCCCGCTATCTGCGCGGACAGATCGAGATCAGCTATGTCCCGTACACCGCAGAATGGCAGGTTTCCCGCAAGAGCATGGTGCGCTACAACGACGTGGCGGCATTCACCACCTACGGCACAGACCGCGCCAGCGCCTACCGGCTGCTGGAGGATGCGCTGAACCTCCGCGATATTCGCATCTACGATACCATTGAGGACGCAGACGGACGGGAGCGCCGTGTCCTCAACGCCAAGGAAACCACCCTTGCCGCGCAGAAGCAGCAGCTTATCCGGGATGCGTTCAAGGACTGGATTTGGAAAGACCCGGAGCGGCGCGAAACGCTGGTACGGCAATACAACGAGGAAATGAACAGCACTCGTCCCCGCGAGTATGACGGCAGCCACATCGTTTTCTCCGGTATGAACCCGGAAATCACCCTCCGGGAGCATCAGAAAAACGCCATCGCCCATGTGCTGTACGGCGGGAATACGCTGCTGGCACACGAAGTTGGCGCGGGAAAAACCTTTGAAATGGTAGCCTCTGCGATGGAATCCAAGAGGTTGGGACTGTGCCAGAAATCCATTTTTGTCGTGCCGAACCATCTGACGGAACAGTGGGCGTCTGAGTTTCTGCGGCTCTACCCTTCGGCCAACATCCTTGTCACTACCAAGAAGGACTTTGAAACCCACAACCGCAAGAAATTCTGCGCCCGTATCGCCACCGGCGACTATGACGCCGTTATCATCGGCCACAGCCAGTTTGAGCGTATCCCCATCAGTCCGGAGCGGCAGGAACGGCTCCTTCACCAGCAGATTGAGGAAATCACCGATGGTATTCAGGATACCAAGCTCGCAGGCGGCAACAGCTTCACCATCAAGAGCTTGGAGCGCACGAAAAAGGGGCTGGAGGCGCGGCTGAAAAAGCTGCAAGCCAGCGACCGCAAGGATGATGTGATTTACTTTGAACAGCTCGGCGTAGACAGGATGTTTGTGGACGAGTCGGACAATTATAAAAATCTTTTCCTCTATACGAAGATGCGCAATGTGGCAGGGCTTTCCACCACCGATGCGCAGAAATCCTCGGATATGTTCTCCAAGTGCCGCTACATGGATGAGCTGACCGGCGGGCGCGGCGTGGTGTTTGCCACCGGCACCCCGGTTTCCAACTCCATGACAGAGCTTTACACCATCCAGCGCTATTTGCAGCATGACCGGCTGCAAGAGATGGGTATGGGCCACTTCGATTGCTGGGCAAGCCGCTTTGGTGAAACCACCACCGCGCTGGAGCTTGCCCCGGAGGGAACCGGCTACCGGGCAAGGACGCGCTTTGCAAAGTTTTTCAACTTGCCCGAATTGATGAATCTGTTCAAAGAGGTCGCCGACATCAAAACGGCGGATCAGCTCCACTTGCCCACGCCGGAGGTTGCGTATCACACCATCGCCACCAAACCCACGCAGATCCAGCAGGACATGGTGAAAGCCCTCTCGGAACGAGCGTCCAAGGTACACAGCGGTGCGGTCAGCCCGGATGTGGACAATATGCTCAAAATCACCTCGGACGGACGCAAGCTGGGGCTTGACCAGCGCATCATCAATCCCATGCTCCCCGACGAAGAAACCACCAAGGTCAATCAGTGCGTGGCGAACATTCTCCAATACTGGCGCGACGGCGAGGAGGAAAAACTGACACAGCTTGTGTTTTGCGACATTTCTACGCCAAAGACCACGCCCTCGCAGCGGGCGGCAAAGGCTTCCCCCGGTACGCTGGACAGCCCGGAAATCCATGCGCTGGAGAGCGCGATTTCATTGGAGGAAAGCGCGGAAACGCCGTTCACGGTCTATGAGGATGTGCGCCAAAAGCTCATTGACGCCGGTATGCCCCCGGAACAGATTGCGTTCATCCACGATGCCAATACGGAGGTCAAAAAGCGGGAACTGTTCGCAAAGGTACGCAGCGGTCAAGTGCGCGTCCTGATGGGCAGCACGGCCAAGATGGGCGCGGGCACCAACGTGCAGGATCGTTTGGTCGCACTTCACGATTTGGATTGCCCGTGGCGTCCCCGTGATCTCACACAGCGAAAAGGCCGCATTGAGCGTCAGGGCAATCAGAACAAGCTCGTTCATGTCTGCCGCTATGTGACCGAGGGGACGTTTGACGCCTACCTCTGGCAAACGGTGGAAAATAAGCAGAAATTCATCTCACAAATCATGACCTCAAAATCCCCGGTTCGCTCCTGTGAGGATGTGGACGCCACGGCGCTGTCCTTTGCGGAGATCAAAGCGCTATGCGCCGGTGATCCCCGCATCAAGGAGCGTATGGATTTGGACATTGAGGTGTCCAAGCTCAAAATTATGAAAGCAGACCACAACAGCAAGCAATTCCGATTGGAGGACAGTCTGCTGAAATACTTCCCGGAGAAAATCGAAGAACACAAGGGCTTTGTTCGTGGGCTGGAGGCGGATATGCAGACCCTCGCGGCGCATCCGCTCCCGGCAGAGGGCTTTGTCGGCATGGAGATTCGCGGCGACCGGCTCACCGATAAGGAAAACGCCGGTGCCGCGTTGCTGGATACCTGCAAGGAGGTCAAGGGCAAAGACCCGGTACAGATCGGCAGCTATCGCGGCTTTACCATGTCCGTTGCTTTTGATTCCATGTGGAAAACGTACACGTTGACGCTGAAAGGCCAGATGACCCATCGCGTTGAACTCGGCTCGGATGCCAGGGGCAACCTTGTCCGCATCGAGAACGCGCTGGATAAAATGCCGGAGAGTCTGCGCAGCGTTCAGGAGCAGCTTGAAAACCTCTATAACCAGCAGGCAGCGGCAAAGGCTGAGGTCGGTAAGCCGTTCCCGCAGGAGCAGGAGCTGGCCGCAAAAACGGCGCGGCTGATTGAGTTGGATATGGAGCTGAATCTGGACGGTAAGGGACAGCCGCAGCCTGAGCAGGCGATTGCAAAATCGGCGCGGCCTTCCGTTCTGGACAGGCTGAAAGCGCCGCCCGTTCATGGCACACCGGAAAAGCCCCACAAAAAAGAAATGGAGGCACGATGATGAAAAATATTCCTGTTTACAAGCACACGGCGGCCTACGCCAGAGAGCATGACGAGCTTGCGGCCTACCGCGCTTCCAATCAGGCGAACACGGCCTGCAAGGAAGCGATCGAAGCCACCATCCGCGACCACTACCGGGATAACCGGCTGGATACAGCGGCAGTCGATCAGGTGGTGCAGCAGTTTGGCTATGGCCGCGCATTTCATATCCTTGCCATCACCGTCTGTCAAGCGGACTGGGACAGACGCTATTCTCCCGACAACAGGGCTTGGGCAAACGCCATGTCCATCCCCGCCAATCCCGACGCATGGGGTACTGACCGCAACTGCTATCTGGCCGTCAGCAGCCATCCCGGTTTGGTCGATCTGTTTCTCAGCCAGACCCGCAAAGCCTACGCGCAGGAGCAGCAGAAAACCTCTGTCCGGGATATGCTGAAAAAGCTGCCTGAAACAACTTCGCCGAAAATTTCGGCGAAGTCCAAATCCCCGGAGCGTTGAGCGATGGCAAAGCGCAAACGGGACATTCAGCTTAAATTCCGCGTTACACCGCAGGAGCGGGAAATGATTGAAACGAAGATGGCGCAGTTCGGCACCACCAACATGGCGGCATATCTCCGCAAGATGGCGATTGACGGATATGTGGTGAAGCTCGACCTTCCGGAGCTGCGGGAGCTGGTGTCCCTGCTTCGGTATTCCAGCAACAACCTCAACCAGCTCACCCGCCGCGCCCACGAAACAGGCCGTATCTACGAAACCGATCTGGAGGACATTCAGCAAAGTCAGGAACGGATATGGACGGCGGCAGAGAAAATCGTTTCCTCGCTGGCGGCGCTGAAATAAGTCGCAGGGGCGGCGGTCACTCCGCCGCCCCTGTTCACACAAAAGCAAAAGCCCCGACGCAAAACAGCATCGGAGCTTCTACGGTTCCAGATTGTTTTCATCAAACAGCGGCGAGGCAAAAAAGCTGCTCAGGTCGATCTCCAATCCCTGACAAAGCTCGTGGATGATCCGCAGCTTCATAGACGGGTATGCGCAGTTCACAAGATTACCGATGGTGGACTTCGGTACGCCGCTTTTCATATAAAGCTGATACTGCGTCATGCCACGCTCCTGCATCAGCTCAACCAAACGCCTGCTGACGGCTTCATTCAACTGCAAGTACCACACCTCCCGTCCCTGTAACTGTACCAACATTATATTTCCCATCTGGAGAAAATTAGTTCAGGTAGCTGTACTAAAGAAGGATTATGTGATATGGTTAGATGTCGGGCAAAAGGCGAAAACTATTCGTATGACTTTGCCGCATCCTTGCAAAACACCAATGGGCAAAGTATTCTAATATCAGAAAAAGATTTGACCGCTTGGAAAGGAGCTGCGGAACGTATGCTGACAAACGAAATTGTGCTGAAAGTATTTTCTGACTACCTCAACCGCGATACGGATTTTGAAGTTGTCCTGACCAGCAGAGGCTACACGGTCATGGGTTTTGACAACCACCGTCAGGACTGGAACACCGTGGACTTTTGCCCTACGCCCGAAGCGCTGCGGGATTCTTTGTTAAACGCCTATGAGAGCTTCCGCGAGCTGGAGATCACGGGCGGTGATCGTGATTTGACCGAAAAGGAAGAAGAAAAGCTCGCCAAAGAGCGTGACGCGCTGACCGCACTTTGTGAAAAGGAGGCCGCAAAATGTTCATCCTGAAAATTCTCTTTGCGCCGCTGTCGCTTATCCTGTCCCTGTTCGTTTGGCTGTGCGCGGGGCTGCTGTCCTGTTCCGGCTTCGTGTTCAAGCTGGCAAGCGGACTGCTCTCCCTGCTGGCTTTCGCCGTGCTGATTACCTACTCCGTAAAGAACGGCATCATCCTCCTTGTGCTGGCGTTTCTGATCAGCCCGATGGGACTTCCGATGCTGGCTGTGCAGGGACTTGGCAAGCTGCAAGACGTGAACTCTGCCATGAAAAACTTCATTCATAGTTAAAGTGCAAGCCGGGGCGAACGCCTCGGCTTGCTTTTCTAAAATCGCTGTTTACTTTCTTGCTAATCTCGGATATAATATTAGCAAGAAGGAAGTGATAACATGACCGCCTACGACCGGCTTGATCTGCTTTTTCAGCAAAACAATGGGATCGTCAAAACCGCGCAGGTTTTGGAAATCGGTATTGCCAAGTCCACGTTTTACGCCTACGCTAAGCAGCGCGGCGTGGAGCAGGCAGCGCACGGCGTTTATGTTTCGCCCGACGCATGGACGGACGCCATGTACCTGCTGCACCTTCGCTGTGCGCAGGCCGTATTCTCCCATGAAAGCGCATTGTTTTTCCATGACCTGACCGACCGGGAGCCGAGTCCGTATTCCATCACGGTCAAGACTGGCTACAATCCCGCCAGTCTGCAAGCGGATGGCATCAAGGTCTACACCATCAAGAAAGAATTGCATGACGTGGGGATCGTCACGATGAACACGCCGTTCGGGAATCCCGTTCCCGTCTATGATATGGAGCGTACCATCTGCGATCTGATCCGCAGCCGCAGCGGGATCGAGACGCAGACCTTTCAGGATGCACTCAAGCAATACGCAAAACGAAAAGACAAGAACTTACGGAATCTGATGCGCTATGCGCAGATGTTCCGTGTTGAAAAACTGCTTCGGCAGTATTTGGAGGTACTCTTATGATTAAGACCGCGCGGCAGCTCAAAGACCTGATCCGCAATCTCTCCAAGGACAAATCCGCAGATGCACAAATCCTGATGCGCAATTACATGATGGAGCGCTTTCTGGAGCGCATTTCTCTTTCGGAGTACCGGGACAAGTTCATTCTCAAGGGCGGGATGCTGGTGGCTGCAATGGTCGGCCTTGACGCCCGCTCCACGATGGACATTGACGCGACCGTAAAGGGTGCGACGGTCGGCATCGAGGAAGTGGAGAACATGATTGCCTCCATCATCTCCGTACCGGTGGACGATGGCGTGGAGTTCCGTGTGAAGCGCATTTCCGAGATCATGGACGAAGCCGAGTATCCGGGCATCCGCATCAGCATGGAAACGGAGTTTGACGGCGTAATAACGCCGCTCAAAATCGACATTTCCACCGGTGACGCTATCACGCCCCGCGAAGTGCGTTACAGCTTCAAGCTGATGCTGGAGGATCGCTCCATTGAGATTTGGGCGTACAATCTGGAAACCGTTCTGGCTGAAAAGCTGGAAACCGTCGTGTCCCGCGCCACCACCAACACCCGCATGAGAGATTTCTATGATCTGCACATTCTGAGCCAGCTCCACGGCCAGAGCATCGTCCCTGCTGATCTCCGGGCGGCGCTCATTGCAACGGCCAAGAAACGCGGTACAGAGAAGTATCTTGCCGACGCGCCTGCGGCCTTTGATGAAGTCGAGGCCGACCCAAATATGGAAAAGCTGTGGCAGGCTTATCAGAAGAAGTTCTCCTATGCTGCCGACCTGTCGTGGCATACGGTCGTGGAATCCATCCGCAGTCTATATAGATTAGCGCGGGCTGAATAATATGGGAAACAGTAATAAGGTCTGCCCGAACTGCGGCAGAAAGATGAAGCAGCAGTTCATAGGCTTGCAGCATTGCAAATGCGGCATGAGCTGGAAAAAGGACGAAGGCTTTTTCGAACGCACCCCTGATATGATCTTTGCTCTGGAACGACGAACCATTGGAGGAAAGGTAAAACAGGTTCCGATTATCCGCTATCAATCCGATAAATGAAGAATAAAACGGTCTGCTTCGGCAGGCCGTTTGACTTTTCAAGGAGGTGTCAACATGGCAACCACGCGCCTGATGCCCCTGCACACCGGCAAAGGCCGCACGGTGGGACAGGCCATCAGCGACATCATCGACTACACCGAAAATCCGCAAAAGACGGACGGCGGCAGGCTGATTACGAGCTGGCAATGCGACAGCAGGATCGCCGACGCCGAGTTTCTTTTCACCAAGAATCAGTACATTCAAAAGACCGGCAGGGTGCGCGGCGAGGATGATGTGATCGCCTACCATTTGCGGCAGTCCTTTGTCCCCGGAGAGATCACACCGGAGGACGCGAACCGTTTGGGCTGTGAGCTGGCCAAGCGCTTCACCAAGGGCAATCACGCCTATATCGTCTGCACCCATATCGACAAAGCCCATATTCACAATCATGTGATCTGGAACTCCACCGCACTCAGCCAGACCCGGAAATTCAGAAACTTTTGGGGCAGCAGCCGCGCTGTGCGGCGGCTCAACGATACCATCTGCATCGAGAACGGCTACTCCATCGTGGAGAATCCGAAGCGCCACGGCAAGAGCTACAACAAGTGGCTGGGTGACAAGAAGAAGCCATCCCATCGGGAGCGGATCTGCGCGGCCATTGACGATGCGCTGGCACAAAATCCCGACAGCTTTGAAGCGCTGCTGGAGCTGCTGCGGCAGGCCGGATATGAGGTCAAGGGCAAAAAAGTCCCGTCCCTGTTGGGCGGCGAACAGAAAAAGTCCATTCGCATGGACACCCTCGGCGACGGTTATACTCCCACAGATCTCCGTGCGGTGATTGCCGGTGAAAAGACGCATACACCGCGAAAGAGCGCCGCCGCGCCGGTCAAACTGGAAAAGCGCAGCGGGAATCTGCTGGTGGACATTCAGGCCAAATTACGCGCTGGCAAGGGTGCCGGTTATGCGCGTTGGGCGACGTTGTTCAACCTGAAACAGATGGCACAGACGGTGGCCTATCTGCAAGACCATGAGCTTTTAGATTACGCCGTTCTCTCGGAGAAAGCGGCGGCAGCGTCCGCTCACTTTAACGAGCTTTCCGCAAGGATCAAGGCTGCGGAAAAGCGCATGGCCGAGATTGCCGTGCTGCGGGAGCATATCGTGGGTTATGCCAAGACCCGCGATACCTACGTTGCCTATCGCAAGGCCGGGTACTCCAAGAAATTTCTTGCAGAGCATGAAAGTGAGATCACGATCCACAAGGCCGCAAAGAACTATTTTGATGGACTGGGCTTTAAGAAGCTGCCCACCATCAAGGCGCTGAATACCGAGTACGCCGAGCTGCTGGCGGAGAAGAAAGCGGCCTACGCCGACTACCGAAAAGCCCGTGAGGAAATGAAAGAGCTGCTGACGGCCAAGGCCAATATCGACCGTATTCTGGAGTTGGATAAGGAGCAGGAGGAAGCGAATGAACGACGGGAAAAAGAGGCGGAGCAGCGCTGAGCTGCCCGCCCACAAGCGATTTGAAAAATCGCGCAGCCGATGGATTTATCCATCGTTCCAGAACACAGTTTTTGTGTTCTGCGGGGATTGGGGCAGCGCCCCAACAAGCATGAAACAGGCGGGCTCCGTGTAAACGGAATCCGCTTGTTTTCGCAAAGTGGGTACCGCTTTGCATTGCTTGCCAGTTTCTTGTTCCCGTTCGTAACCCCTCTGAAGCCGTGGTTTTCGATGCCGCATATAGCGTAACGCTTCGCCTCGCACGCGGCCGGTTGACCGTGTCTGCGTCTGCGCCTCGTCGTACCCGAACTGCGCGACATGGCACTCTGCCCCTGCGGGAACGTCCCTGATTTTTTCTGTAGCAGCTTGCATTCGTGCTGAAAATTGACTTTCAGGCGTAAATCGTGTAAACTATATTAGTACATTAGTCACTGCTAACCGAAAAAAGGAGGGCATCCAATGACAAGCGAATACATGAACAACCTCTATCGGGATCTGCTCTCCAATTCACCGCAGACCGTAACGATCCCGATTCCTTCTGATATGGGAACCGGACAAATTGCGCAGGTGGTGACAAAACAGGGTGCCGTTGTTTCAGACTGGAAGATGAATTATTTTTCTGACATGAATGTGCGCGGGATTAACAGCGAGGACTATATTCAAATGCTGTTCTGCCTGAACGACGGCGTGTCGTGGAATATTGCAGGCAGCAGAGAGGGCGCTTGTCTTGCAAAGGGAGAATCCTGCATTTACCGTGGACACGGGAAAATGGAGTCTCTCTGTTATGCGCAAAACAGCGACTTCTATTTTAAGAACATCAAAATTCCCGTTCCATATTTCAAACGTTTATTACAGGACTACTTCGAGGATGGCGAGATTACCGTCTATGAAAAGAAACTGCTGACCGGAATTTCAAAGGTGAGCATAACGCCCTATATGGAGCATATTTTCGCAGAGTTACAAGACTTTACACATTATCGGGGTGGGCTTGGGTATCTGTTTCTGGAAAGCAAAATCCACGAATTGCTGTCAGTATATTTGAGCGAAGTGTTGGAGCTGCGAATCCTCTCGCCGGAATACTGCTGCATATCAAAAAGTGAACGTGATTGCATCATCGAGGCAAAGAGAATCATTGACAGCGAGCTTGCCTTTGCGCCAAGCTGTGAAGGACTGGCAAGGCAGGTTCAAATCAGCGTCTCTAAATTATCAAGGGGATTCTCCATGATGTACGGCATTTCGGTTCATGCGTATGTTATTGAGCAGCGGTTAGAGCGAGCCGCAGGATTGTTATTGGAGAGCAATATGAACATTGGGCAGATAGCGGTTCTTGTGGGTTATACAAAGCCCAGCAACTTTTCTGCTGCATTTAAGAAAAAGTATGGAGTTATGCCAAAAGATTATCGAGAGGCCAGCCGAATCAAATAGGTGCTTTGCATACCCAAAATAAATACCGATTTTGGGTAGAATGAAATTGCTTTTGGGTTGGATATTGGACATGAAATTGCTAAAATGCGTGGTGTGGTTAGAACACTCTAACCACACCACATTTTCATTTTCTCAGAGGAGGATACTGGTATGAGTTCCCAGAAAAAAAGTTCCCGGCTTGAGGGAAAAGA
>ENA-OZGB01000295-OZGB01000295.1-human-gut-metagenome-genome-assembly--contig:-NODE-295-length-29495-cov-26.245516_pt1 | contig 29495 bp, 30 predicted proteins | sample MGYA00245113_ERZ653651 | MGnify/ENA primary metagenome ERZ653651 (study PRJEB26926, sample SAMN06165095) | human gut metagenome | biome: ENVO:00009003; feature: ENVO:2100002; material: ENVO:00002003... | reverse complement strand
AGATTAGCTGCAGTCTCGTGGGCTCGGAGATGTGTATAAGAGACAGGGCGTAAATGTCGAACTCGTGGCGCTCGGGGAAGGCGGGGAAGATGCAGGGCAGCATGGACGCCTGAATGTGGCGCGCCACGTCCAGCTCCGCGCCGATGCGCTCCTTTTCCGCGGTGACGCGGCTGAGATTTTGGATATATTCATTCAGCTCCGACACCATGTACTGGAACGAATGGGCAAGCTCCTCCAGCTCGTCGCCGGTGTTGACATCCACCCGGAAGTGAGAAAGATCCTCCATCCTGTTCTCCACCAGCCCGATGGCGGCGTGGTGCAGAGTCCTCAGCGGACGGATCAGAATGCGCCGCACATAGTAGTAGTACGCGAAAATGGAAAGCAGTAGAACGGCCAGCACCACGCACAGCGTCAGGCCGAGAAACTGCCGAATCTGCTGGTCGATCATGTCCATCGAGATGTCCACGCTGGCCAGCGCCACCGGTGTGCCGGCTTTGTTGAGGATGGCGACGTAGGCCGACGCCAGATAGCCGTACTCCTCGTTGTTGGTGATGAGGATGGTCTGTTCCGCGTCGACGGCAAAGGCCCCGTGCATCAGCTCGTTGCCGCCGCCGTAGTAGGCGTCGGTGTCGCCGAGGTCGCAGACGCCGTCCTCCCCGGGGACGCCCGCGTCCCAGATGTAGTACATGACCTCATCCTCCGGCACGACCACATAGAAGTATTTCAGCCCCAGCTTCTCCCTGACGTCCTGCAGGTAGCGGTGGATCTCCTCGTAATAGGCGTCCTTCTCGCCGGTCCGGTAGTATTGCTCCACGCGGTCTCCGTCGATGAGATCCGCCGCCACGGAGGCCTGACCGAACGCGAGAGAGGCGTATTGCTCCTCCATCCGCGCCCGGTACAGTTGGGCAATCGAGGGGGCCAGGATCGCCGCGAGGACGGCGGCCATCGCCACCAGTCCCAGCAGCAGCTTGGGCTGTAACCGTATGCTCCTTGCTCGTTTCATGTCCGCACCTCCATCGGATGGATATGAAGCCGCAAATGGCCGTCCATTACGCGGTAGAGCGCCCGCGTGGGGGACAGACGCTGCACCTCGCAGGGCAGGGAGGCCGTGCCGGTCCCTATCGCGGTCACATAGAACCACGCGCCGCCCAGCTCCACCTGAGTCATGGAATTGTATTTTCGGAAGATCGCCAGGGCCTCCGCCCGGCTCATTTCGGAATGCAGCGTCAGCAGCTCGGACGCGGGACGCTTCCAGTAGGGCTGCTTCTCCGCCTGCGGCCGGCCGGCGGCCCAGCGGTCGTCGAGGTGCTCGAGGAGCTGCTCGACCGTCGCGCGCGCCCATGCCGCGCTTTGCAGGTAGACGTCGATGCTGTCCGTGTCCGCGGTTATGTCAATGGTATGCTGCGCCAGAACGTCGCCGCCGTCCAATCGCTGCGCCACCTTGTGCATCGTCACGCCGGTGCATGACAGCTCCCGCTCCATGGCTCCCTCGATGGGGTAATAGCTGCGTCCCTGCGGGAGCAGCGAGCTGTGGGTGTTGATGCCGCGGAACGCGGGAAGCTCCTCCGGCAGCGTCAGGATGCGGTCATACTCCGCGATGAAAAACAGCTCGCAGCCCTCCTCCGTGAAGTACCGCCGGATCTCCTCCGGCGAGATGGCCTCGTAGTGGACGGGGATGCCGAGCTCCTCCGCCCGCTTTACGATGGCATATTCCGTGAAATAGTCCTCGTCGTTGTGATAGGTATACAGCGCCAGCACCTGATGCTTTTCCACAAAATATTCAAAGCACGACAGGAACACGTCGCTGCCGAAATAAACGACCTTCATCGCTTTTCCCTCTTTGTCCTCAGATCTTGATGATCAGTGTGTTGAAGCCCTGATAGCGCCGGTAGAAAAATTCCTTCGCCCGCTTTTTGATGACCAGCACGCCCATGCCGTCCATGTCGAAGGCCTCGTCCCGGCTGGCGCGGGAGGTATCTAACGCAAAGGGATTGAAGGTCGTGGCGTCGTCCCGCAGATGCAGCTCCAGCACGCCGCTCTCGTCCATGATGGCCGTCAGCTGGAGGTAGCCGTCCGTCCGCCCCTGAAAGCCGTGCTTCAAGATGGCCATGCCGAGTTCCTCCACGGTCATGGTCGAAAACATCTGCTGCTTCATGTCCGCGCCCCAGACTTCGCAGAAGGCCTCCAGCTCGCGGCACACGTCCATCACATCCTCCGCGTTGCTGAGGACCGTCCGCTGGAAGATGCGCTCCTCCGGCAGCTCCGCTTTCTTATAGCGGCCGCCGAGGCCCAGCAGCAGGAACACCGCCAGCGAGCCGGCCTCCGTCAGCAGGAACAGCAGCCAGAAGCGCTGCAACCCCAAGGCATAGCACACGAACGTCAGCGGGATGAGCAGCACCGCGCCGCGCAGCGTCTCCAGCAGGAACGACGGCTTCTCATTCTCGCAGGCCTGATAGTAATTGCACAGCAGGATATTGATGCCGGCGAACAGCGCCCCCGCACCGTAGAGCCGCAGCGCGGTACACGCCAGCGCCTCCGACGCCGAACCGGCGATGCCGAACAGCAGGCACATTCCCGCGGGCCACAGCTCCACAAGGGCGATCAGCGCGCCGCCCACCGTCAGTCCCGCCGTGAAGCCGAGACGCACCGTGTTCCGCATTCCCTGCCGGTTGTGCTCGCCCTGATAGGTAGAGAGGATGGGCTGCATGGCGCGCCCCGTTCCCTCAAACAGGTACAGGATCAGGTAGGAGGTATTCTGAATGACATCGAACACCGCCACCGCCGTTTCGCCGCCCAGACGGATCAGCAGATTGTTGCACACGAGGAAGAAGATCATCTGGTACAGGTACTGCACCGAGGTGGCCATACCCGCCTTCAGCGCGGAAAGGGCAGGGACGAGCCAGCGCCCGCGCGGCAGCGCGAAGCGCAGCGTGTGCTTCTGACCGAAAAAGCCCGGCAGATAGATGGCGATGGTGATGATCTGTCCCAGCGCGGTGGACAGCGCCGCGCCCCGCGTGCCCATGTCCAGCGCCAGCACCAGCGTGATGTTCAGCGCGATGTCGCAAAGGTTGCCTATGACCGAGCCGGCGCCGGCGCGGCGCTGACTCCCGTCGTTGCGCAGATAGTAGTTGAACACGTTGGACAGGTAGAACAGCGGCGTGGCCGCGACGAGGATCTGCAGATAGTCCCTTGTGGCGGCATACAGCGCGCCGTCTGTGCTCCACGTGCCCAGCAGCGCCAGCAGCGGGTCCATGAACACGCTGCCCAGCACGGCGGTCGTGACGCTGAAAAGCAGCGCCAGCGCGAGCACACCGTGAAAGCTGTCCGCGGCCTCCTGCGTTTTGCCCTGACTCAGCAGACGGGAATAGCGAACGGAGCCGCCCAGTCCGAGGCCGTGGGCAAACATGCAGTTGATCATGTAGACCGGCAGGATCAGACCGATGGCGGCAAGTCCCACGGCGCCCAGCCGCTGCCCCACCACCACGGCGTCCGCCATATCGCTCAGCGCCCAGCCGAGCGACGAGAGCATGGCAGGGACCCACAGTCCACGGAACATCCGAGCGGTAAAGCGGTCCGCCGTCCGATGTGCGGCGGGGCTCATCATCCGCATGGTGTTACTCAATGGTCAGAATATCGGAGAAGCCGGTCACCTCAAAGATCTCCATCACCGACTCGCTCACATGGGTGAGCACCATTTTGCCCTGACGGTTCATCAGCTTCTGCGCGGACAGCAGCACGCGCAGTCCCGCCGAGGAGATGTACTCGACCTGCCCGAAGTCCAGACGCAGCTCGGTGACGCCGTCAAGGTCGGCCTTCAGCTCCGTTTCCAGCTGAGGGGCGGTGGTGGTGTCGATGCGGCCCTCAATGGCCAATGACAGCGCGGAATCCTTCTTTTCTTTTCTGATCTCCATGATTTTTCTCCTCCAAAAACTTACTAAATTTCTGATTATCTTTTCATAAGCTGGTAAATGTCGGTATAGCCTGTATTTTAGGGCTTTATCGGCATTTTCCATTTGGAAGATACATTGCAAAAGCTGGCATTTACCAGCATGAAAATGCAACCAAAAGTAGTAAATGAGTAGTACAATCACCGATTTAAGAAGCAAGAGCCAGCCTTTCAAGTTCTGCTTTTGCTGAATTGAAAGTACCGTGTGCGTAGTACCCTAATGTCATGGTGATGTTTGCGTGTCCCATGATGTATTGCAGGGTGTTCGGGTTCATTCCTTTGTTTGCCATGTTCGTGCAGTAGGTATGTCTGAATGAGTGTGGTGTGATGTTTGGTAGCTGGTCTTTATGTGTCTTGTTGTATTTCTTCACAAGCCCACGCAACATACTTTCGTAGTTACCAGCCACTTTAGGGAAGCCCTTTTGGTTTAGGAACAGGAAATTGCTGTAACCGCCTATGATGATAGGCTCTGCCTTTCCTCTGTTCTGTAACACTCGCTTAAAGGCTTGATAAGCTCTTTCTGTCATTGGAAGCTGGCGTTCTCCTTTTTTGGTCTTAGGTGTTTCAATGTAGTAGCCGATTTCGCTGTCTTTCAATAGCTGGTGGTCTACATTGATGATACGGTTTGCCATATCAATATGGACTGTCAGACCGCAAAATTCAGAAATACGAAGCCCTGTTTCCAGAAGAATAACCACTTCATCATAATACTTGCTGTACGTCTTGTCCTGTTCCATAAAGGCAAGCATTTTTTCTTCCTGCTCTGGCGTGAGAATGACTTTAGGCTCTGAATTATCTTCCAGAACGTCACTCAATTTGAAGCTGAAAGGATTTTTTCTGATACAGTCGTCCTCAATCGCCATATAGAATGACGCTTTCAGTGAACGCTTGTAATTGCTAATCGTCTTGTAGGAAAAGCCATTCTCATACATTCGCATAGCCCATTCCTTACCGTCCGATAACTTTACCGTATCAATGCTCCTTGCACCCAGAGGGTCGTTTTCCAGAATTTTCATAAGGTACTGGCGACCTTTTTCTGTGTTGCGTTTCACATTTTTTCTCTGGCTGTTCTTCTTTGCGTAGAGCTGGCAGACTGTCATTTTCCCGCCTATGGTATTGATACCGTCTGCAAGGTCTTTCTTAATCTGCTTTTCTTTTTCTCTCAACGACAAATCTTCACGTTTCCCAGCAGGTGTCTTGTCTGTCGGAACAAGTTTCCAAGCATACTTAAACTGTGGTTTCCCGTATATATCGGTATATTTGTAAACGTATCTTCCGTCTTTTCTCTGGCTCTCTCCAAGTCGTAAATTGCGTCCCTTATTGTCTTTTCTCTTTACATTAGACATAGTGCGAAGCTCCTTTCCGTCAAGGAATGAGCCGTTGATACGCTATACTTTATTATACCATATCTACGGCTCGCTGACATTAGATTTCGTCCAATGTATCAATGATTTTTTCAAACTGTTTTCGCTTAATCTGCACACGGTTTCCATTGACAATCACCCAGCCAGCGTCGAGATTTTCCTCTGCCAGCTTACGCAATTTCTTTTCCCCGATACGGAAGTATTTTGACGCTTCCTCAATCGTCAGCGTGTACTTTTCCCAGATAGGCACATCAGTATTGTTCGTCATATATAAGCACCCCCTTTACTGTGTGTCTTTTGGAAGCAGACAGACGGCTCTGGAAAAGCTCCGCTGGTATTTCAACCAATCTCATTCCTATGAGCAAAACCACCTCTGGGACGTATCATTATCCTGTGAATACAGGTCATGGCGGGGCGACTTTTCCAAAGGTCGCTCTCGGATCACTGCGTGGGTCGCTCGCTCTCTTTTGGAAAGGTCATGGCGTACAGTCCCCGTGGCTCGCTGTATCACAAACGTATCTGTCTGCTTTATTCAGTTGTCAAAGACCGCAACGGCTTATACGCCTGTCAAAGCCCATATGAGGTCATATAGACTTTGATAGATATACAAGCCCCAGAGAGGACGCAGGAAAGGGGATAATGCATCACTCTGCAATAGGACGTAGTTTTAAGCTACTTTGAAATTAAGTACCTGCTCAATCAGTTTTGCTTCCAGACGGCTACGCATATCCTCGTCAACGCTGGTGTGAGGATTGCCGTATTCGTCAATGCTTGTTCGCATGGACAAGCGGGCAATGTATGGCTCGTAATGGCATAACACAACATTCATAGCCAGAATATCGCCCTGTGAAGCGGAAACGATAACAGGGTAAGGCAATAAGCCATTGCCTTTATGTACCGCTTTATTCTTCTTCATGCTGTTTTTCCTCCATTCTTTTTCTGACTTTTTCAAATCCTCTTTGACGCTTATAGTTCACTGTACGGCGTACAATTTTCAGCAGGTCGGCAATCTCGCCGTCGTTGAAGCCTAAACCGTAAAGCAACAAGATAAAGCGTTCTTCCTCAGAAAGTTCCTGCAATGCTTCACTCAACAGCTCATTCTTGATTTTCACGTCATAGCCCATGACTTTGTAAAGGGCATAGTCTGTGGAATAATCATCATAAGTCGAGAGTTCCGCAAGCTGTTCTGGCGTGAGTTCTGAAAAGGAAATCTGCAAATCGTTCATACGCTGGTAGTGCTTCTGAATATTGATTGCTTCATTCTTCAAAATCTTCTTGCAGTAACAGTCAAAGACTTTCTGGACATCTTCCGGAGAAGTGGGTCTTTTCACATTTTCACCTCCTTTCGCTTGTCAAAAGGCGGTGATTGTAACCGTTCCTTCCCCCTTTCCGTCATTAATACAAATGAGAGGATATGAACTGGCAAAGTTTGAAAAAGAAATCCAGAAAAAGCAAAAAAGCCCAAGAAGTTATGATAACCTCGTTGAGCTTTCGTGGATATAATCGATAGATAGTGAGGAAATTCTACACGGAAATAGCTGTAAACTCCCTTAACATGGATTAAAATTTTTTTAACGATTTTCTTTTATGCGTTCCTGCCATTCGTAATCCTCCCGTGAAGAAACCGCCTTGCCAAAATAAGGCAAATTTCAACAGGATAAGCATAAAAGATAAATCCGTCCTAATTCCGTCCAAGTTCCTGTTTTTTGGCAGGAACTAAAAAAGGCTATCACACCCAGCATATATGCTGTGATTGCGATAACCCTGTGTATCAGATAATCTCTGTATTTTCTTTGATGAGCTGGCGAATATCGTCCTGCTTTGCTGGCGGTACTTGACTGATGAAGTCTGCCAGCCATTTATCTCTCTGTTCATAGACGTTTTCATCATCATAATAGGCTGGATAGTCTTGAAGAATATCAAATTCCCTGTCAGCCCGTTCCGCTTCGTTGCACGCCAAGTCCAAATGTTCACCAATCAATTCCTGTGTATAGGTAGTATAGCCCAGAGCCATAGTAATATAGGTGATACGTTCAAAATCTGTCTGTGTCATGGCTTCCTTGCCCGTCAGTAAGTCGTAGTCATGCTGTCCGCATACAGACAGAAATACTTCCTTTTGCTTCTCCGCTTGTCCCATAGTAGCCACTCCTAAATCATTAAAATTTTAACTGCCTGCTGGCAACACAGATAAATTCCTCTGGAGTAGGTGTGCTGTTGCCAAACATTCGTTTAAACTCTGCCTGCTGTTCTGGGTCGTCACTGTTCATTGCGTCTATGATTTTCCCCTGTATTTGCTCACGGACTTCTGAAACAGATAGCCCATGCAGACGAGCCATTTCTTTTAACATTTTCCTGCTATCCCTTTTACTGAATTTCATCATATCTCTAATGCACCTCTTTTCTAAAATGTATATTCTATCAAAATTAAATAAAACTATAACTATTGGAATAGATACCTTTATCAGTCTATTATAAAGCATTTTTGCAAAGGTTACAATGTATAAGAATAGATTTTTTGAAAGGAGTGTGTCAGTTATATGGAGCTTGACTATAAAGCTATCGGCAAAAGAATTAAGATTGCCAGAATTAAAAAGAACCTTACTCAAGAAACCGTTGCTGACAAAATAGGCGTTACTCCACAGCACGTAAGCAATATAGAAACAGGTAATACATCAGTCAGTTTAACAACTTTGGTCGCTATTGCCAATACATTGACGGTGTCAGTTGACGAATTACTATGTGATACAGTTTTAACCTCAAAGCCTGTCTTTGAGAAAGAAGCAAAGGAGATACTGGAAGATTGCAACGATTATGAAATCCGTGTGCTGGTAGATGTTTTGAAAGCAACTAAAACTTCCATGCGAACCGTAAAAATGTTTGAAGCAAAATTAAATGAGGACAAATAAAACCGTAGCGTGCAGATCACAATGAATTGTGAAATACAGCTACGGTTTTTCTTCTCCGCTGAATTTATATCCCACACCCCAGACAGTGATGATGTATCGTGGATTGTCTGGGTGTGGTTCGATTTTTAGTCTTAGCTTTCTGATGAATGAGGAAAGATTGCTTGCGTCTGGTGCATTGTCATATCCCCATACTTTTTCGTAAATTTGTTCTTTTGTGAATACCTGTCCTTTGTGGCTGGAAAGGAAATATAATAAGTCAAATTCTTTAGCTGTCAGATGTATTTCGTTTCCTTTGCTATCAATAATGGTACGAGTGAAACGATTTATATTTAAGCTATTATACGTCTGAATAACCGAAACAGGTGTGGCACATAAAGTATTCGATAGCCATTCGACTAACTGATTAAATAGAGCTTCTTCTTTATCTGCAAATTCTGCAACTAATATTTTCCCATAGTACCACCTACCTCTTTTAAAAATTTTTTATATCTTGTTTTTAAGTTCTATCATAATAGTTCTCTTAAACCGCAAGTAATGTTCTCTGTAAAATAGATAAGTTTTCCAACTGTGAACCCTCATGTAAAGTACAACTTAACCATTTACACAACTTTCAAAAAATAATTGTTCCAGCATATTAAAATTTTGTGGGTTACTATGTTCTAAAATCCTGTGGTTATGGTCTATAAAAATAACTTTATCGCAGAAATTTGAAACTAAATCTAAATTATGTGCAGAAAACAAAATCATTTTCCCTTTATCTCTAAACGAAAGTAAAATTCTTTTTAAGACGGCAACACTTTCGGGGTCAAGACCATTAAACGGCTCGTCTAAAATAATATTTTGAGCATTAGAAATCAATGCGCCTATCAAATATATTTTTTGCTTCATTCCTAGTGAATAAGTTTGAATAGTCATATCCAATGAATTTTCTAATTCCGATTTGTTATATAATCTGAAATTAAATCAGTACATCTTTCTCGTTGGTTATAAAGTCCGCTTACAAAATCAAGATATTCTTTACCTGTTAAGTTTAAAAACATTTCTTTTGTGTCTGGGACAAAGGCGTAATGATACTTTGCTTGAAACTCTGATGAATAAATACCGTCTATCTTCACAACGCCTTTATCCAACAGATATGGCTGTGTAATTGCATTTAAAAAAGTAGATTTTCCAATCCCATTTACCCCCACTAAAGCATAAATACAATGATTATCTAAGGTTATACTCTGATTTTTAAAAATCTCTTTAGTCCCATACGATTTATAAAGATTTTCAACTTCTATCATATATAACTCCGCCTTTCTCAAATACAAATATCATTGCTAATAGGATAGTAAAAATAAGGTTTATTACAGATAGCCCAAGAAGAATATCGGAAAATTTTAATTTTTGTAAAAGACATATTTCTAAAATTGTTAATCCGACGATTGCTAACAAAACGAATATCTTATTCATGTTCCCTTGAAATAATAAATTTGTGCCATTGATATTTCGGGGCATTTTATAATCAAAATAAACACCCATAACAGAGGTTAATAAGTTAGTAAATGTCCCGAAAACAAGTAAAGAAATATCAAACGACAGACCGTTGCCAATACTGCTAATAATCCATATAAAACTAACTATAATTTCGTTCCATAAAAATCCTACAACTACTTTGGCAAAAAATATCCTCGCATAATTTATAGGAAAAAATTTATAGTATTGAATGTTTTTATCACTAGAATACGAAGTGCAGGTAATCGTGTTGATTGCACAGCATAGTATCATCAACGAAAGATCCAATATGTTCAGCATAGATAAGTTAGTTTCTATTATCCTTTTTAGCAAAATATTCCCTAGCAGATAAACGGTAACAACACTTTTTATACTTGAGTAAAAAAATAATTCTTTATTTCTTGTTACTCTACACCATTCAATTAAAAAATATGGACTATTGCAGAATGGGTTCCTTTTATAGCTATGTGCTGGTTTTGTAAATGTCAGTAAATAATAATAACTTTTGAGGTAACACGTTTTGCTCATTCTTGTAACTGTAACGAATCCCAAGAACAAAATCAGCAAAAGGATAGGGAATAAAATCATATAATAACTTTGAATCCAGTTTGAAATATTCCATAACAATAAAGGGTTAGCAAGGTACTCTATAAACAAATATGCTCCTAACCCTATTATTAAGAGAAACCCGCCATATTGAATGACTAATATCGTATAACCACAGAACTTTTTACTGATGAATGGTATGCCTATCATTAGTAAAAATATCAAACAATCAAATATCATCGACAATAAAATACATATTAGTCCATATGAAATCGTCAATGAAATTTTATCGTTAAAGAAAAGTATATATGGTATAAAAAAACATATATATATTAAAGCTTGTACCTTGCATAGTCTGAATATTACTGCATAAATAATTTGTGATACTTTTATGGGGAAATTCAATAAATGTTCTATATTGGGGTTGCTACATAATTGTTCTGGGATTTTATATAATGCCAACAAAACATTTCCTGCTACTAAAATACATATAATCAATACTAAGATATTTATTGTTGGCTGTACCCAATTATTTGCAATTAGATACCAAAATAAAAAACCTATATATAATCCAATAACTGTCAATAAAGCACCAAAAATATATGATTTTCTTCTTCCGAACAAAACAGTATTGATTATCTGTTTCATGAAATTGCCTCGTTACATTAAAGTGAAATAATATATAGTGCTTCCAACCAATAATACTGCCATGATTATGCTGTTTAACGACGATAATCTTTTTTGCTTAATGAAACTGAAATTCAACAGTAATGCAATAATTGGAACTAGCCAAACGCCCAACACGCTGGGAATAGGATAATTCGTATCTCCACTATGCAAAATATCAATTTCACTAGGTAAAAAGAATAACATAATTGCTGAAACTACAAACATAAGAATGATAATTCCAAAATTTATTTTTGCATACTTCTCGTTGCTTTCATTAAAGCTGTCGCCCAAAAGATTTTTCAAAAAATTTCTAATCATGTTTAATTCCTCTCTTTCTTTATTTTGTTGTACTTAATCAAAGAATATATTGCGGGTATGCCAATCCAAACAATAATTCCAATCAAAAGAATAATGTCTGATTTATCAAAGCAAAAGTATAAAATTGCCATAGTCAAAACTAGCGGGAATGTGAGATAACCCAATAATCGGTTTGCAATTTTCCAAGTATTTTCATCTTTGGTTGTCCACGGTAATCTTAATCCCATATATTTATTGAGCGGAAGTTTAGGGGCAATATTTCCACTAAAAATCATAATAGTAATCAAAAGGAAAAATTGATACGGAACATTACCTATCAAATCTTTTTTGACCAAAGGGATTAAATACAATATCACTACAAACACCATACTTAATCTATTCATACGTCGCATGGTTTTTATTTTAGGATTTTCACTGGATAATCCTGTTATTTTTTCTAAGCGTGTGTGTGCTATTCCCAATAGAATAATCAATCCTACTCCAATCAATAAAGATAGTTTATCCATATTCATAAAAAAGGCTAAAAGAAGCACTATTATGGATAGCAAAAATATAATTAAATCCAAAATGCCAATCGTTCTTTTCATTTCCAATTACTCCTTTTTTCCGAAAATAGCCATAAATCCAGATAACGCTTGTTGAAGTACCGTTACATTGATTGAATAAATTACAAAGTTTCCTTGTTTTTCCGAAGATACCAACTCCGCTTCCCGTAGAATGTTTAAATGTTTTGTCAAAGCAGGTTTGGATATATCAAAATGTTCGGCAATTTCACCCGCACTTAAATCTTTGTCATTAAGCAGTTTTAAAATTTCTCGTCTTGTAGGGTCGCTGATTGCTTTAAAAACATTTCCCACATTCACACCCCTTTCATTTAACCAAAAAGTTAATTAGCCTTACGGTTAAATACTATATCAAAAATTCGTTCCTGTCAATAGAAATTCAAGTTTTCGTATTTATCGTTCTTCTCATAATATACAAAAATAAGCGTGCAAATCTTATGAGAAATGCACGCTTTTAATCGTTATCCTATAATCTTCCAGTTGTTATCCTTATGAAGCGTCAGCTCGTACTGTGATACCTGTGTTGCCTTTGTCTGATTGTCGATAAACTTTACCGCAACACTGACTCTTACATTATCGCCATCAGCCGTAAATACAGGATTGACAAGCTCGGAAAAGAGATAGTCTCCGTTTATCGGTTCAAGGGCATTTCCCTCTACATAGTAGGCAAGCTCCTTGTCCGTTGCAGTAGGGTACAGCTTAAAGAATGTTTCCAGAAACGCCGTAGCGTCATTTACTGTGTCAGCGTCCACACTGTTGTCTGCTTCCTGTGTCTTTGGTTCATAATCGGATTTTTCCATAGCGGGAGCAAGGGTCGGATTCTGTATGATAACCATATCCCCGTCAGCGTCCACATGGACGGTCACGGTATAGGTTTCTGATACGTCCCTTGTCTGGTCGCCCTCTTTTATCTGTTGATCTATTTCATAGACGACAGAAAAAGCGTTCTCCCCAGACTGTTCCACGTCCCAGATAAGTACGTCCGTGACCGTGGAGCTGGTCGGTATATCCGTTCTTACCGTATCAACATTCAAATCCTGCAATTCCTGTGTCAGATAGGTACTGATAGCCTGTGTCCTTGCTTCGATAGCTTCCTTGCTGTTGCTCCATGTGTAATAGGACTTCGCAAAGTTCTTGACAAAATTCTCTATGCCGTTGGTGTCATTCAAGCGGAGCTGTATGGTTTCTATCTCATGCATGGTGTGCTGGTCGATAGCGGTAAAATTCTTATACACACCAAAGCTCACACTTGCGATAAGCACCACCCAGAGGGCAATGACGGACTTCTTATGCGTCCCCACTTTCATAGTGCGGACTTTCTTTTCCTTTATCGGTTTTTCTTTCTTCTTGAACATGATTTCCATTCCTTTCTATTGCTTAATTCTGCCAGCCCCTATCAAATGCTGTTGCCAGTAGGAGCTTGTAAGGTCGGCGTAGCCTATCGGGTCGCCAGCGTGGTACATCTGGTTATTTCCCACATAGATACCGACGTGGGTTACATACGTCCCCGCATTGTAGGTACTGTGGAAGAACACTAAATCCCCAGCCTGTGCCTGTGAAAGAGGGATATGCTGGGTAGCGTCATACTGTGCCTGTGCCGTTCTCGGCAGACTGATACCAGCTTTTCCATAACACCATTGAACCAGCCCCGAACAGTCAAAAGAAGTGTTAGGATTGCTCCCGCCGTACACATAGTCCCAGCCTTGATATTTCAGAGCTTCATTCATTATCTTTTGTGCCAGCTCGCCCGATACTTGACTGACAGTAAGATACTGGCTGACAAGCTCCACATAGAACATATTCCCGTACCCGTAACGCCAGCCACCATTGCGGGCAACAGCGATAGGGTTCGTGTAGGTGACTTTTGTTCCACCCGACTTGTCACGGGCGAAATTCTCTGCCAGCGTGAAGCTGTGCTTTTTTCCATTGGAAGCTACATAGCCGATATATCCACCGCCATAGTTATAGGACTGTACCACGACGTTTATATCCTCTATGCCTTGATTTTCTGCTGAAGAAAGCAGGGACGCAAAATACTTGCACCCCTGCTTGATTGAGCTTTCTGTATCAAGGGAATTAGGCGGTAAGCCCATACTCTCGGAACTCTGCATAACGTCCTCGGCTGTCCCGCCACTTTCCACCTGTATGATTGCCAGCAAATAGGGGACGTACTCGGATATGCTGTATTCCTTTGCGTATTTCTCCACCATAGGCTGATGTTTCAAAACCTCTGCGGACAGGTTCATACCCGTTACCCATGAGGAAGAGCCACCGCCCCCGTCGTCGTCCTCGGCACTGATAAGCACACCAAAGAAAAGCACTATCGCAATGAGAAAGGGAAACAGACTGCCGATAATGGCGATATGTCTCAGCTTCATTTCTTACGTCCTTTCTTTTCCGTGGTGTTTATGGTCGCTTTCTTGATATTTCGTTCTTTTCTGGTGGTCTGTCGGTTCAGCTCTACACCATTGAGCCTTGTCCCGTGTTTCTGTAATACAGGTTCATCAGATTTTGAAGCCAGCGGACGCTCCTTGACGGATTGTAGCGTGGTCGGCTCGGTATGTACCTTGTCAGTGCTTGTCCTATCAGAAGTAGCAGGGCGTTTTTTCATATCCTGCATGACAGGTTCACGTTCTTTAGAAGCGGTAACAGGTCTTTCATGGGGACGGGTAGCTCCTGTTGTCGCTGATCCGTCCGTTGTTCTTCCAGCTTGCTTTGCTTCCTGTGCCTTTTGAAGCTCCATACGCTTATCAGCGATATTCTGCCTGTGCTGTTGGAGCTTGTCGGCACGCTCACTCTGTCTGGTTTCCTGCCCCTGCACAATGCCACGCTTGAAGTCGGACACATTTGCTTTTGCCTTTTCCTTTGCGGAGTGTACGGCATAGGCGGTCTGGGTCGGCATATCCTTGATATTCTCCTTGACAGCCGTTGCCTTGTCCTTGACCTTGTTTTTCGTATCGAGTACCGCACCTACGGCTGAACCAGCTCGGCTTCCGAAAGAAGCGTTGTCACGCTTGCGTGCTGTGTTGGCATGAGATTGTTTACTGCCTGCACTGGATAAGACAGAACCAGCCATTGCACCCGTTCCAGCACCTACCATACTTCCTTTTCCGACAGCTCTTACCAATCTGTTTTCCATACGCCTAGCTCGGTGTCGCATGAACATATACGGGCGACGGAATATCCTGCGTCCCATGCTCTGGCTGTCCCCAGCATTGAGGGAGAACATACTCATAAGGTCGCCCAGCTTCATGTAGATACCCGCAAAGCACACTATCTGCAAGAACGCAATCATAAAGAACGGGTAATCGGTGGAGATGTTGTAGAACATACTGGAAATACTGAAAGCCACCGTGACAATGAGTGTAATCCCCGCCCTTGTCATAATCGTATTGAACACTCGGACGATTGCCTGTTTCGCCATGTTCTCATAGCTGGGTATCATGCTCAAAAGGAAGCTGATAGGCAGGAACATGGCAAAGATAATAAATAGTATCTGGGAAAATATCATCATGCCCGTAAGCAGGAATACGAATATCGTTATCCCCAGATTGAAAATGAGCAGAAAGAACACCATTCCCAGACGGTTGATGACCTGCGGTATCGTCAGATTGTCGTTGTCGTTATCCTCGATTTCCGTTTTTACTACGTCCTCACGGGTCGCCCCGTCGTCTGCGGACGGACTGACTGATACCAGAGCTTCCACACGGTCAGCCCCGATTTCCTCTATATCGCTGTTGCCAAACTGTAAGAGTAGCCACGGCTGTTGTACCTGTATGGAGAACAGGCTGTCCCTTATCAAGTCCACGCTGTCTTTTCCTTGACTGTCGCTGTCGGGGAGCATGATTTTTGTCCCCAAATCCAGAGAAGCCGTGGAAATGTCCGAAGAAAAGTCATTGATTTTCTTGATATAGTCGGGAGCATAAGCGATAAAGGAAGCGGACACGATAAACACCACAACAAAGTTGATAACAGCGTGTAATGCCTTGCTGGTTTCTCTCTTGATAAGTCCCGTGTAGGCAACATAGATACCCACGATAAGGATAATGAGAAGCAGGAAACCCACATAGAAGCCTGTGCTTCCGAAGCCGTTTTCCGTCACGCCTGCTAGGGTCTGTATGCTCTTTCCGATACTGTCTGCCATATCGTTAATGAAGTCCAGCTTATACGCCTGCTGGACGACGTACCCTGTGGCGTTGGAAAGATACAGGCTGATAGTCCAGATAAAATTGGTAATACAGTATAAGCCGTACTGTACGGACTTACCGATACCGTCCAGCCAGTTCCACGGAAGCCAGCCCCAGCTATTGTCCACATAGAAGTCAAGCTGGTAATTCTCCAACGGGTACTGTGAATACAGGTTGTCCGCATTGACGGTATCATCTACCAGCCCAGAAGCGTGTGCCACCGTTCCCAATAGGGAGAGCAGGGCAATGGTCGTCAGTACCACAATCACAGCTATCTTGAAAAAGCGAAAGAGCTTCTTTCTTGTCAGAAGCCCCTTTATCCTATCTTTCATCACTCCACCTCGCTTTTCACGGGCGGTCTGGTATCAAAGGCGTGCAGTAATTCTTCAAAGACAGGGTGTATCTGCACCACGCCCACACGTCCGTACAAATCTTGAAGCAGGCATTGTCCGTTCTCCAAGTCACGAAGTCGTTTCTGGTTGTTCTCGTCGTCCTTGTCGATACCGAAAAATTCAAGGGTCTGCTTTATCTCGTTAATGTCGGTACTTCTAAAGGCAAACTTCAAGCCGATATTGTTCTTTAGGCTCTCTTTGGACACGTCCCCAGAGGATTGCGTAACAAAGTACACGCCTGCTTGCATAGCACGTCCGGCTCGCACCAGCTTATTAGAAAGGGTTTCTCCCTGTGCCACGTTGAGGAACGCCCACGCTTCATCAAGGTCAACGATTTTAAAGATACTGCGGTCTGAATGAATGAAGTCTAAGGCAAAGGTAGAAATGACAATCAGCATAGCCACGGACAGCAGTTCAATGGTCGTGTATTCCTCAAAGGTCGTGTCCTTGTCTGGGAGTACCAAATCTGCCACCTGTATGATATTGAGCTGATTGTCAAGGCTGATAGCGTTCTTAACTGTTCCGTCGGAGAACAGCAGATGTGCAAAGTCATAGTCCGTAAAGCTGTCGATATGGTCGGCAATGTTGCGGGCAATCGCCGTGTCCTCTCTGCGTAGCTCGTCTATCACATGGAGAAGTCCTCGCTGATCGCTCTGGGTCACGGCTCGCACCGCTTTTCTAAGGACAGGGAACTTCTCACCGTCCCTAGAGGAAATCCCCGTAAGGAATGTGAGAATGTCTATCGCCAGACTTTCAGCGTCTTTTACATTCTTCATAATCACGAACGGGTCAAGAAGCCCAGCATTTTCCTTATCGCTGGTTAGGTTTACGATATTGATTTCATGGGCTATCTCTGGGAGCGTTTCTTTCCAGTTGCCACGCTCGGATTTAGGGTCGAGAATGACCGCCTGCCCGCCGAACAGGACGGAATAATAGACGATAAGGTTATTGCAGAATGACTTTCCACCGCCCAGCGAACCGACAAAAGCGGAAGCAAGAGCGTTTGTGACCGTACCTTTCACGCCTTGACTGGCAAGGGACGGCTGTAAATAGACGTTTCTTCCTGTGTCCACGGAATAACCGATATAGATACCTGTATTTTCTCCTAACTGCTGGGTCGCTCCGAAGCCCAGCCCCGCCAAGAAGTCAGATTTCACATACTGCACATAGTCATTGATGTAACGCTTGCTGGCGGGGAGAAATTCAGAGTGAAGCCCCAGCATATCCCCAGCAGGTCGCACTAGCTTGACGTTTAAATCGTCGTAGAAGTCCTTGACTTCATCACAACGGCGTTTCAGCTCGTCAAGGTCGGGAGCTGACACACGGATAACGTAAGAAAGTTTATACATGCTTTCCTTGCTCTGGTCTAAATCGGTTTCCAGCTCGTCCACGCTGTCCAGAGCGTCCACCACATTTGAGCTGGTTTCACTCCCAGACTGATAGGCGTGATTGTCCAAATCTTTCAGTTCTTTCTTCTTGTTGCGGACAGTCGATAATGCTTTTCTGTTCCCGACAATTTCCACGTTCATGCTTGTGTCCACAGGAAAGGTGAACTGCTGTTGCTGGAAATAGAAGATTTCCGACGACGGAAAATCCAACTCGCCCACAATAGCATTGACGGTAAAGTAGGACACGAAGCTCTCGCTGTCCTCATGTTCCAGTCGCAAGTATCGCTGGCTTTCCTCTATCAGACAGCGGGTAGGACGGATAAGGTCGTACTGCTTGATAAGCGTTGCCTTTTTCAGCTTCTTCTTTGGAAGCGAATACTCGTAGTCCTCATACGCCACGCCGTCCCTGCCGTAGATATGCTCGATAAGATACCCGAAGTCGTTCTTGTCCAAGCGTCGGAACTTGAAACGGCGGGAGATTTTATTTTCCAGCAGTTTCTCCATTTTCATGTAGCGGTTGATTTCATCATCTGGCATGGAGATAAAGTCATTCATCAGCGTATGGTTGACTTCATGCAAGAACTCCTTGAATGTCATAAAAGCTGATTTCTTCACACTGTCCAGACTGACTTTTTCCTCTGTCACAATGAGCTTGAAGCCGATAAAAAAGCGGTAGTCTACTTGATTGTCGCCAATCATGGACACAAGGGCTTCCGTCTGTTCATCTATCTTCTGTATCGCCACATCACGAAGTCGCCCCGTTACCAGCTTCTTTGACTGTTCCTGTATGCTTCTGACGGAGCTTTCCGTCGCTATCTGCAAGGCGTGTATCTTCCCCTCACGGCTCTGTGCGATAAGCTGACGGAAGCTGTCATGGACGATAAATTTCTGTTCCGCTGACAGAAAAGAATAGTTATACGGTATCAGCTCATAGTAGGCGAAAACCTCATTGTCCTTGTTCCAGACAAGGTTGTTGTCGATATACTTAATCGGGAACATACATCACACTCCTAACCGCCGTGACGGGTTCGCTGAAAACTTCCTTTTCCAGCTTCACGGCTTTTCCTGCATAGGTTACTTTTGGTCGCAGAGCAAATGTAATCTGCGATTTCAAGAAGCTGTAAGGCTTCTTGCCGTCAAAGGTCTTTTGGCTCATGAACCATGTGAGGGCAACGGGAATACCGAAGTATTTCAGAAACGCACCCTCGATAAGCGATAACGGCGGTAAGTCCCCTAAGAGAATGACGGCAAACTCCGTGATGACAAACCACGTTATCTGGGTAAAGGTAACGGGAAACGGGAGAGTGAAGTCATTGATTGCGTATAAGACTTTCTCCACGTTCCAGATACCCGTATAGGATTTAATCTTCTTCATTGTCCAGCTCCTTTCTTTCAATGATTAAGGGACAGCCCTTTTCAGACTGTCCTTGATAGAAAAAGCTGACAGTAGCAACACTTCCTGTCGCTGATCTGCCAGCTCCTTTACTTGATTTCACACATACCGTATCTTGTCTGAATGAAATATCCCTCGATTTCCAAATCCCTGCCGTATGCTTCGCAGTCTATGTAGTATTGCAGGCTGGGCGGTATCTCTCCCAGAGTGTTCAGCTCATAAGCGAAGTAGTACGCCACGTCTGCCATAGTTTCACAGCCCGAATAACAGCAGATACGGTCTAGGTTGTCTGCCAGTTCTTCCAGACTTCCAAAATAGGAAATGAAGTCGTCCAGTCGGTCTAAAACTTCCTCTGGAAAATCCTGTATCGTTTCATACAGCCTGTTCAGTTCCTCGATTGATGTATATTCATTCACATGGCATGGGAAATTTTCAGTGTCATGGATTGCGTATTCTTCATAATTGCCATTCAGTCCGATACGTTCAGCGATTTCTTCCTCATTCAACGGGAAATGAAACCATGCTCCTGTTGAACCGCCCTCAACATAGACACCAAGATTTTCAATAAAGACTGCCATATCGTCAAGTGCCATAATATGTCACCTCTTTTCTACGGAAGCTCATAGATACCGTGGTCGGTTGCCACAAAATGTCCGTTGTCGTCAAGGTGCTGTCCGTAGGCTTCAAAATCAAAATAGCGGGTGAAGCTCTCACTAAGGGCAGTAAAATCCGGGTCATTATTCATAATGTGGCGGGCAACGTCCGTCATGTTCTTGCACCATGAGTAATGAATGATGTCATTTCTGTATCGGTGCAGTTCGTCAAGGTCAGTGAAATAGCACATCAGCTCCGCATAATCCTCTTTCAAGTCAGAGGGTAAATTTTCGTAGGTATGGTACAGGTCATTGAGCTTTTCGACAGTGGTATCTTCCTGCACTTCATCAGCAAAGGGAAGCTCCTTGCCCGTGATATAGTAATAGTCTGTGTCTACATCAATCCCCAGCAGTTCTTCCACCTGTTCCGTGTCGATAGGCAGGGTGAACCAAAAGGCTCGTATCTCGCCGTCTATCGGTTCTCTGGCTTCAATCTGCACACGCATTTCTTCCATGTTTCATCACGTCCTCTCTTGTCAACGCTTCCTGTATGACGGCGTAAGGCACACCGAATACATAGCGTGAAAAATCTTCTAACTGTTTTTTAGGGTAGTCAGACAGGCAAAGGCGTTTCATCTCAAACCAGACCGCACGCTTGTAGTAGGGCAGGTCGGAGAGATACGGACAGCCCATTTTTGCCTGCATTTCTGTAAAAATATCTTTTTGTACCATTCCGTCACCCCCTTTCATTCCCCCTATGCCCGAACTCCCATAGGGGGACAGGTAAGTTTGCGTGACCGCAAACGATTGATTGTTACGCTCCAATGATACGGTTGAACAGCTCTAACAGCACGTCCTTGACACCGCCGGCATTGAATACCAGCCCCACAGCGATTAAGGCAATCACAAGGAAGCCGATTAACTTAGAAAACTCTCTCTTAAATCCTAAGTAGATACCGATTACCACGATTGCCATAAGCACCAAGCTCTGGGCGTTGCTTAAAAACCAGTTGTATAAGTTCTGTCCGAAATTCATTCTTTATCAATCCTTTCTTTTTTGATTTCTTCCATTTGCTCGTCATCCATTTTGCTGACCTGTGCGATACACATAAGGACGACACCGATACCCATTCCCAGCGATACCAGCACCAAGTCCTTGACAAGTTCTGCCATAATCAAATTTCTCCTTTATTCTGTGATAAGTTCCTCTGTGTCCGCTGTCTGCTGTCGGATTATCTGCAAGTGCTTTTCCGTCAGCTTTGCGTTGTCCTCAATCTCTTTCAGATAGCTTGTGCTGTTGCCAGCGTCTATCTTTTTCAGCATTTTCAGCGTAGGGGCGACCTGTCGGCTTATCCAGCCCAGTGTCCTTTCCAACGTGTAAGGCTCTGGGTCTGTCGTCAGCTTGATAGGCGGGCGGTCTTTCCCGATAAACCACGCCCAGCGGTCATTGAGCTTCCAGTCTGTCTTTCGCTTCTCCGGCTCTCTGTCCACGAAGCGGATATAATGATTGATGATAGAAAATGCCGTCTGTTCTGCGTCATAATGGGTCAGCAGTTCACGGACGGCATAATAAGCTCTTTCATCTTTCAGTCGTATCTCGAAGCGGTTCTTTATCGGAGCTTCCTCAATCGGCACACCCAGCTTTGCGTACTGTTCGTAGTTCTTCTCGTAACAGCAGAAGTAGACCTCTGATTTCAGAGAACCGATATACAGCGTGTGTCCCATGCCCGCCTTGTCCTGCTCGTTGTGCTTCACCAGCTCGCCGGAAGCATAGGACTTGAAAGAACGGAACAGGGAAACACATTCCTCACGGTTGCATTTGGCGGTCAGATCTGGAATATCCAGTATGCCCGCCCTGTCGTTAATGGCAAGGTCAAGGCGTTTCATCACACCGCCCTCAACCAGAGCGTCCATGAGGAAGTCATACCAGCTTCGCTCCTGTGCCAGCAGATAGCTTTCAAACTGGCGACAGCCTTTTCCTTTCAGCTCCAGAAGCGTGCCTTTTTCCTCGTCCTGCGAAGTGTAGACGAACACATCACCCAGATAGTAATGCTCGGTGTATTTGTAGTGTCCGTAGTCCTCATGGAGCATATAGTCAATGTTGAGCTTCAATATATCTTTGATAACGTGCTGTATATCCAGCGTGGGGAAACGGATACGCACATAGTCGAACATCAGGAACATGGGAGCGTCGGGATTGAATTTCTCAACCGCTTCCATGAGCTTGTCCTGCATATCGTCCGTGAGCGTTACCTTTCCCGCTTCGATACGGTTCAAGTGTTCACGGCTGATACCAGCCATGATTGCAAGCCTTGTCTGGGACACGCCGTAAGATAAGCGTTTCTCTTTCAAGGCAGTTATAAAGGTGCTTTCATTCAGCCTGCATACCCCCAATCGTGAAAGTGTGATATTTTCCGCAGATTGTCACAGTTGTTCAGCAGTTCCAGAAAACCCTTATACCAAGCGGGATTTCCAGACTTTTTGACCGTAGTTTCCAGCGGAATTGTGCCCCTCTGTTAGATACCGAGGGGCTTCTTTCGTGGAGCAGGGCAAGCCCTGCTCCACAGGACGGCTTACACGGTCTGGGTCGCTCCGCTGACCGTTCCAGCCGTCAGTGGTTCAGCCTATCCTTGTCATGCCCGTATACACTACGATACAGTCAGTATCTCTTGAAAGGCATTTTCTGACAATATCCTTGTCAATCTCATATTCATGGTATATCTGTCTGAAAAAATCCTTATCCACCACAAGGAACGTAAAGCGGTAGTTGAACCCATGAATGGAAAGCCATTCGTCCAGCACGACGGAAAAAAGCAACGGAAGTTTCAATCTCCCAAGCCCCGCTTCTGTCAGAATATCTTCCATGCGTGCATGATAGGCTTCTGTCGGAAATTCCTCGCATTTATCATCAGTCGTGCCAGCGACACTTTCCAAGTCCGCAAGAAAGCGGTCAAAGTCTACGCAGACACCCTCAACATGAAAATCAGTGTTAGGGTCGCTGTAACCCATTTCTAAAAATCCCATAAATTTTTCAATTCTCCTTTCGTTCATCTGATACGGTTTGTCTTGCCAGTGCAAGAGAGCCGATAGTCTGTAAAAAATCATGCCCCTTTGGAACAAGGGGAGTGTAAAACTCCGATATGACACTCGTTCCCACATCACAATAGCCACGTCCTTTGATACGCTTCTGGAAGAACTGTTTCTTTACGTCGCTTCCAAAAAGCATACCGTAGCCCAGCTCACTGATACGCCCCAAGCCCACACGGAAGTTGAAGTTATCTCTGATACCGTCTGAAAAATACTTTGCGTCGGGACGCTGGCAGGCGACAATGAGAAAATAACCCGCCTGTCTGCCAAGCATGACGATTTTCTTTAGCTGGCTTAAAAGGCTTATGCTTTCCTTTGTCCCCAGCATTTCCAAGAACGCCACATACTCGTCAAAGATAAGGAAGCAGGGCGGTAAGCCCAGATAGGCATAGTTTTCGCCCGTCTTGTAGTCTGGGTGTTGCTTCATTTCCTCGCTTCGCTGTATCATGCCCTCATAGAACGCATTGACACATTCAATCATATCTTCTTTGGTATGGTACACGTTATCCATGACCGTACCCAAGTCCGCAAGGTCAGCGTTCTTAGGGTCTAAGATGAATAGCTGGGCGTTGGTCTGCAAGAGGGCTTCAATGATTGTCAGCAGGAAATAGGTCTTTCCACCGCCAGTCCCGCCACAGATAAGGGCGTGAGGGAGTGCGTCATATTCCCATGTGAGGTTCTTCATCAGACGCAAGCCCCCGTTTTCTGCTTTTACTTCGTCAATCGAGATACGGTTCGCTATCATGTCATAAAGTAAAACGTATTCGATATAGCCGTCATGGAGCGTCTTGTCGGTCAGCTCACAGTAAAGCCCGCTTTCCAGTTTATCTTCCAGTCTAAGGAGCTGGTCTTGATACTTTCCCAAAGAGATTTCACAGCGGATATGAAGCAGTCCCGTTTCCATTTGATAATAGATTTTAGGAAACCAGACAATTTTTTCCCTTGATCTGCCTTGCAGGTCAGTGAAAAAACCGCTGTCCTGTACGGTCTGTGCTTCATACCACTTATTGTCCAGTATCATGCGGGAGAGCTTTTGGCGGTGTAATAGCTTCTTGAAGCTGTCATAGCGAAAGCGGTAATAAAGAAAAGCGACCAATGTACAAACACCAGTCGCTATCCCTATGGTTATGAAGTTGTATGTAGAAAGCGTCAGCCCATTATCAAGTAAACTGAAATGTTCCCAATCGGTACGCATGAGCTGTCCCATGTTCAGTAGCAGGAGAACCGCCACGAACAGGAGCAGGAGCGTACCTATGCAGAAACGGTACACAAGGTTCTTGTCGCTGGCTCTGATACGCTTTCCCTTGTATTTCAATATGTTCATAAACACCCCTTTCTGGATATGGAAAAAGCGGTCAATCGTAAAGACTAACCGCTTCGTGTAATACTGGATATAGATTGAAAATCAATAGTTATTTGAGCTTTTCAACATCTTCAATGTAAATAGATACCTCGCCACATTTAGGGCAGATAGCCACTTTAGGTTTACCCATTCTTCCACCAAATAATTTGTTTTCATCTGATGATAAAACGATACCATAACCAGCTCCCTCAACTTTAACAGCACAATTTTCTTTCATTTCACTGCCACAGCGAATACATTTACGCATTTACCAGCACCTCCAAAATCGTAATTTATAAGCTCATTATATCTCTATTCCATATCATCTACAATGAAAATATGTTTTGCTAATTATTTTTTCTGCTGTCCCTGCGGAGCGTGGTTCTGTGGATTGCCTGCGGGCTGACCGCCTTTATTCTTCAATACAATGTCGTCTGCCTTGATGTACCATTCCACGTCTGCCCCTCGGTAGTTGGCGTTTGCCACCGTATCGGCAACAGGATTGATAAGCTCCACCTCGGCATTGTACGGATAGTCCTTGACAGGGATTTCCGCTGGGATAGATACCTGTATCGTGCGTTCCTGCTGACTGCACTTCAAATCGTAGGTTCTACGCTTGATTTCCTCGGTGGTCGTCCCGTCCTCATTCTCCACACGCACCTCATGTCTTAATGCGGAGAACTTCAATACTCCGAAAGTCTTTTCCTTATCTAATACAATTCCATTCGCTAATCTCATAATCTGATACCCCCTTTACTTGCTTTCCTCGGCTGGAAGCATATCATCAGCCGTTAAGATATAGTTTGTGTAGCCACGACCTCGCACGTTCTTTCCCTCGGCGGTAATCTTAGGATTGACGAGCTTTACTTTCTGCTCATACTTGAAGCGTTTTTCCCCAGCCTTTGCGGGAAGCACCACGATAATGTCGTCAGCTCTCTGAATGTCGGAATACAAGTTATAGCTTCTCGTCACGGGAACAAAGCGACCATTGACACGCTGTTGTTCCACGTCATTTTCTCCTGCAAACTCCAAGTTTCCAAATGTCTGTGCCATATTAGGCACGATATATTTTAATTTCATGTGTTCATACCTCATTTCTATAAAATCTGCTGATTATCAATGCTTTTATTCTGGCTGGTAGTGTGATACCCGCAAGCCCCCAGACCGTCAAGGGCAGGTAAATGCTTAAAAGCACCCTTGACTGTCCGTGTGCTTACAGGTGGGTGGCGGACAAGCCAGAATAAAGGGAAGCTCCGCCGTTTCCATGTATCGGCGGGGAGCGTGATTTCTTCATCATCATAGGAAGATTATCCTATAAGCGTTTACGACGCTTGATGAAGTATGTTCCTGCTACGCCTGCACCAGAGAGAACAAGAAGCCCTAAGAATAAGGCAATGTTTGTGTTATCGCCTGTCTTTGGAGTGTCCGTTGTTTTGCTCGTTGTATCTGGCGTGGTCGGCTGTTCTGGTGTGGGTTCTTCTGGCTTTTCTGGTACTTCTGTGATTGTCACCGTCTGCCCGTCGTCCTCAATGTCCTTATGTTCTGTAACCTTAGTCGGCTCGTCTGGATTGCTCAAATCGTATAATTCCTCAAAGGTCACAAGCTCTTTCCCGCCCAGCTCGGAAGCGTCGAATGTAAAGGCAATCTGGACTTCCATGCTTTCACTGTCGGCAGTAAAGGTATAATCATTCTCGACACGTTCACCACCTATGATAAGCTCTGTGTTTTCGTCCTTAATCATCTGCCAGCCTTTGAGCTGATACTTTATGCCGATTTCCAAACCGTCAAGGGTAACAGTATCAATGATTGTCACGTCTTTTCCAGCTTCAATCTCTTTCTTTCCGTCCTCGCTGGTCGCTGTGGTATGGATAGAGATGATACGCTCTGTGATAAGCACCGTCTGTCCCTCGTCGTCAATGTCCTTGTGTTCCGCCACTTTTACAGGCTCGTCCTCATTGGAAAGGTCGTAAAGTTCCTCAAAGGTAACAAGGTTCTGACCGCCCAGAGAAGAAGCATTGAACGTGTATTCTATTTCAATCTTCATTTCCTCGCTGTCGGCTGTGAATGTGTAATCACTTTCCACACGCTGTCCGTCGATAAGAAGCTCGGCGTTTTCCTCTTTTAACATCTGCCAGCCTTTCAACTGATACTTTGTTCCTTTTTCCAGCCCGTCAAGCGTAACTGTGTCAATGATTGTAACCTCTTTGCCAGCCACGATAGACTTTTCACCGTCCTTGCCTGTGGCTGTGGTATGGATAGAGATTTCTTTCTCGTATTCATCAGTCAGTGTCCCTAAGTCAACGGTCACGTTGTTTCTGGACACCACAATTTCAAACGGTGGGATAAGCTCAAAGCCTTTGTTGCCCTCACAGCGTAATTCTTCAATGATATAGGTATCGTAAATCAAAGCACCTTTGCTGTCGTCTGGCTCGCTTGTTCCAAACCAGATACCGTCCTCGCTGGTCTTTCCTGCGTTGGTGTTGTTCTTATGGGAAGCCCAGTCAGAAGAAGTGGAGAACTGTCCGTTATCATCAGTTACAATAATGTGGCTCTCACCTGTGGTCTTGCTGGTGATCCTAAACGGAACTCCCGCAAGACGCTGGTGTGTGCCAGCACCAATCTTGACACCCTCTAAGTCGCCACGCTTTACTTGATTATAGATTGATGTGTCTGTCCCTGTAAGGTCAACGATTTTCCCGTCCTCTGTGATTTCAAATTCAATCGGTTCTGCACCATCTGTCAGATAGCCCTCTGGAGCTTTGCTTTCTTCGATACGGTATTTCCCGTAAGGTAACAGGTCGGCAGAAGTAGAAGCCACGCCCTCAATGTCGGTAAGGATTGTCTTTACCACTTCATTCTTGCTGTATAGCTTTCCCTCAACAAGTACGGCATTGTCATTCAGAGAAATAATTTCAAATTCAGCGTCTTTCAAGGTCGCACTTCCTTGACCTTTGGTATCGCTGGTTTCCAAATCTCTTTTCTGGATTTTCACACCGCCACGGATAACCTTATCTGATACATGGTACTGATTGCTTCCAGACAATACGGCAATGTCGCCGTCCTCGGAAATCTGTGTAAGGTACATTCCCTTAATCTGTTCCTCACTGCCATTTGCCTGCATATATGCACCGTCAAGAAGATAGCCGTCAGGAGCTTTCGTTTCTTCAACGGTCAGCGTTCCTAAAGGAAGTACGTTCTTTCCGTCCTGTGTATAGAAGCTGTCCCCAGATACCTTGTATTCATCAGAAAGGTGGGAAACGTAATGGATAGTGCCGTCGCTGTCCTTTTCAGCGATTGTCTTTGTCACCCATGTTTTTGTCGGCTCGCTAGGGAGATTGTCAGCGGTATAGTGTCCTGCATAGAATTTCCATGTGAACTCCGCACCCTCTAGGGAAGCGTCGCCCTGTGGAGAGTCTTTCTGTGTTTCCATGTCAATCTTGAAAAGCTCGATAAGGGTATCTGTGACCTTTGGCGTATCGGATACGTTCAAGGTCGCTGTCTTGCCAGCTTCAACATTTAAGGAATACACTGTATTGTCCACCTTGTAGCCAGCAGGAGCGGAAAGCTCTTTGATGTAGACTGTGCCAGCCTTTACTTCCACGGTATCAGTGTTTCCGCTGTTATCCGTCGTAAGGGTGGCAAGCTGTTTTGTGCAATCCTTATCAGAATAGACACCATAGGTCGCACCAGCGATAGAGTAAAGCCCGTTCCCGTCGGTAATGCTGGCATTACTGGAAGTCTTTTTAAGGGTGGCATTTCCTACGGCAAGTTTCGCCCAAAACTGTCCAATGTCCTGTCCCTCGCCAGAGTAGATATAACCGCCACATTCATAGCGTCCCTTGTTCTCGCTGGCAAAGGCTTTCGCCCCAGCGTACACCTCGTCCTGTATCGCTTTTGGGATTTCATCATAGGAAGCTCTGACGTTATCGCATTGCCAGCCCAGATGAACACTCAATCTCTGCCATACGACGCACTGTTTCAAAAGGTAGATATGCTGACTGCTCAATCCGCTGTGGCTCTGCACATACTGATTGACATACTCGATTGAGAGGGCAACATCTGAAATCTGGTCGTAGCTCATGCGTGTGCTTGCGTCAGCTCTGGTCTTGTAGCCGTTGCGGAAGTTGGTGTTAATATCCACGCAGAAAGCGTCCTCGCCCTCAACGGTCATGTGTCCCTCATTGAATGTCGAACCGATAGAGCCGTCATTCATTACTTTTTCAACGATACCGACACGCTCGGCACTTTCTGTCCAGTATTGCTTCTCGGAAGCGTGGACTGCCGTTGTCGGCAAAGCGGTAACGATAGTCGCAAAGGCAAGGAAGCCTGTGGCTAATCGCTTCAATATCTTTTTCATAGCTTTTAAAATTCTCCTTTCGTTTGGATATAGAAAAAGCCGTCCATTTCTGAACGGCTGAAAATAGAAAAGGAACGTCAATATCGGCGTTCCATAATCTACTTGCGATATTCAATTTTTAGTTTATCAATACTGATGTGTTGTACCATATCTTTGCAAATCTGGGATTTCTAACGTATCAAGGCTCATTCAATGGTAGTAAAATCGTAGTAATTTGAAGTATTTAAACCCTTGAAAATGCTGATAGATACAGTGTTTTAGCGGACAATCAGATTTTTAGTTGGTTTTTAAACTTAAAATAATTAGACGGATTGAGATAAGTTAATTATCTACTCATGAAAATATTAGGAAATGTTATTGTTTTACTATAATTTTGTTTGCTATATGCGAGTATTTTATTCAAATTATTATGTGGCAAAAGTTACGAGATTATCAAGAGTAACAGTTGGAGATGATTATTCCATGTCAGGTAAATAATAGCAAATGTGGAAGAATCAAATAACTATCGTAAACAATTACGAAAATAGTACTTGATTTTAATTTAAAAATACGGTATTTTAAAATTATAGATAATTTTAGAAATGTATAAGGAGGAGAAAAGATGTTTAAAAAGAAGCTAACGGTTTTTTTAGTGACAATGTCAGTTGCATTAGCAGGCTCTATACAAAGTTGCTATGCAAATGAAGTTAGGGATAATACAGAATCGGTGGTTGCATTGACTAACAATGGAACAACAATTAGTATAACAGGACAGCCAAAGGATGTAACAGTATCAGAGGGAGACATGATAAAAATGTCTGTTTCAGCAGAAGGAACAGGACTGAAATACCAGTGGTATTACTATAATCCTAATACAACAGCGAAATGGCTGAAGTCAAGCTGCACAACAAATGAGTACAGTGTCTGTCTCTTATACACATCTCCGAGCCCACGAGACTGCAGCTAAT
>ENA-OZGB01000292-OZGB01000292.1-human-gut-metagenome-genome-assembly--contig:-NODE-292-length-29663-cov-4.892799_pt1 | contig 29663 bp, 33 predicted proteins | sample MGYA00245113_ERZ653651 | MGnify/ENA primary metagenome ERZ653651 (study PRJEB26926, sample SAMN06165095) | human gut metagenome | biome: ENVO:00009003; feature: ENVO:2100002; material: ENVO:00002003... | reverse complement strand
GCTTCACCTACGACCACCAGACCGGCGCGCTCCACGCTGCGCTGCCTGCCGCGGACGGCAAGGCGCACCGCATCGCCGTCATCGCCGGCGACGCGAGCGGCAGCCTCGCCCGCACCGGCCTAAGCATCACCCCGTCGGAGCTGTCCGCCGCCTTCCCCGATACGGACGGCCACTGGGCCAACGCCGCCGTGAGCTTCCTGAAGGCGAGCGGCGTCACCACCGGCGACGATCTTGGGAACTTCAATCCCGACAGCCCCATCACCCGTCAGGAATTTGCCGTGCTGCTCTGCCGCTGGCTCACGCCCGCGCAGGACACCTCCTCCGTTGAGCTGCCCTTCGCCGACAACGGCAGCATCGCCGATTGGGCGAAGGACGGCGTACGCGCCATGTATGCCCTCGGCGTAACGAAGGGCAGCTACGACGGCTACGGCCGGCTCTGCTTCCTCCCCACCGCGACCATCAGCCGTCAGGAGGCACTGACGATGCTCGGCCGTCTCCTTGAGCTGGGCTACGCCGCGCCGGAGTGGAGCTTCACCGACAGCGATGCCATTGCGGACTGGGCGCGCGGGCACATCAATACGCTCTGCGCGATCGGCGCGCTCTCCGGCTACGCCGACGGCGGTATCCACCCCACTGAGCCCATCACCCGCGCACAGGTCGCCGCAACGCTGTTCAGCATGACGTAAAAAACGCAAGCAGCTCTTGCCGAGCCTTCGGCAAGAGCTGTCTGCGTGATTGTGTGGAGGGACTCTCGTCCCCTGGTATAGAAACCGCCTTCGGGCGGTTTTTATCATTTTTTACTCATTCTCGAGCATCCGGTAGCCCACGCCGATCTCGGTGAATATGTACTCGGGCGCGGCGGGATTCTTCTCGATCTTGCGGCGGATGTTCGCCATGTTGACGCGCAGGATCTGATTGTCCGCCTTGGCCTTGGGGCCCCAGATCTCGCGGATGAGGAAATCGTAGGTCAGCACCTTACCGGCGTATTTGCCCAGCAGCGCCACGATCTTGAACTCGTTGAGCGTGAGGTGAACGTCCTCCCCGCGCATGAGAACGTGGTGCTTGTCGTAGTCGATGGTCAGGTCGCGGACCGTATACTTGCCGGACTGCGCGATGGAGTCGTTGTCAAGACCCGTGCGCGTATGGCGGATGGCCGTGCGGATGCGGGCAAGCAGTTCACTCGTCCCGAAGGGCTTTTCAATGTAATCGTCCGCGCCGAGATCGAGCGCCGCGACCTTGTCGCCCTCGTGCGTACGCGCGGAGACCACGATGACCGGCACGCTCGACCATGCCCGCACCTGCTTGAGCACCTCCATGCCGTCCATGTCGGGAAGACCGAGGTCAAGGATGATCAGGTCGGGACAATGCGACGAGATCATCGACAGCGCCTCCTTCGCGCTGCCCGCCATGAGCGTGTCGAAGCCGTTGGCGGCCAGAATGGTGGACATGAAATTCTTGATGTTCTGCTCGTCCTCGACGATCAATACCTTATCCCTGATCTTCATCCTCTTTTTCCTCCTTGAGCGGCAGGTAGAAGCGGAACTGTGCGCCGCCCTCCGGCCTGTTTTCTGCGGTGATCCTGCCGCCGTGCGCCTTGACGATCGTCTGGCAGACGGAAAGACCGATGCCCATGTTTTTCTTCATATCAAAGCCGCCGCTCTTCTCGCCGGAAAGCGAGCCGTCGAAGAGCGTCGCAAGTCTTTCGCGCGGAATGCCGAGCCCGTTGTCGCTGACCGTGAAGCATGCCTCGTCGCCGATGTGCTCCACGCTCAGCCGCAGCTCCGTCGTGCTCTCGCCGTGCAGCACTGCATTTTCCATCAGGTTGAGCAGTACCTGCTGGATGAGCGTCGCGTCCATCGGGACGAGCACGACCTCCTGCGGCACCTCGACCGCGATGCGGATGTTGCTTTTAAAGCGCTTTTCAAATTTGTGGACCGAGGCCGCGAGGATCTCCTCCGCCGCCTCATATTCCTTGCTGATGGCCGTCTGCTCGCCTGAGATGCGGGTAATGGAGAGCAGATTCTCCACCATGCGGATGAGCCACTGGGCGTCCTCGTTGACATCGCGCAGCAGCTCTCTTTGCTGCTCGGTCGAGAGCGTGTCTCCGTTTTCCAAAATGGCGGAGGTATTGCCCACGATGCTCGTAAGCGGCGTGCGGATATCGTGTGACATGGCGCGCAGCAGATTCGCGCGCATCGTCTCGCGCTCGGCCTCCGTGCGCAGCCGCTCCTGCTTTTTGATCTTGGTGTTCATCGCGCTGATGATGAGCGACACCGCCAGCATCGTCAGAAAGGTCAGCGGATAGCCGGTGAGCCTGAAGTTGAACGCCCAGAATGGATAGGTGAACACGAAGTTCACGCAGATCACACCGAAAAGCGAGCTGAAAACGCCCCAGAAATAGCCCTCCGTAAAGCGGGAGATGATCACCACCGCCAGCACGAAGATCAGCAGCGTGAAGCTGCCGTTCTCGTCGATACTGCGCAGCACAAAGCAGATCGCCGCGGCGATACCGAGCAGCAGCGCGGTGAATATCGCGTCACGCAGGTGGATCGGTATGCTTCTCCACATTTTTTCGGTCCATTGTCCGATCCGGCTCAGCAGGTCCTTCATAGCAAGCTCCCCTCCGGTCACCCTCTATGATGACCATTGTATCATATCTCTTGCTAATTATCTGCTAAGCTTTCCGTTTTTGCAAGCCATTTCTGTTCAATTCCCGTCCGTTTTTGCCGCACCGGCGAATGGAAAAGCATCAGGGGCGGCGCGCTGCGCCGCCCCTGATGCTTAAAGGGAGAAGTGAGAATCTATGTCGGAGTTATGTAAGGGTGTGTCCTTCCGCTCAGATCCTGCGGATGTCGATCGAGCTCACGCGGGCCAGATCGAAGCCGGGCTCCTGCTGCAGCGCCGCGAGAATGGCGATCCTGACCTCGGCGGTCAGGCCGTCCGCAGGAACAGCGGGCGCGGCGGGGGCCGGCGCCGCCTTGGGCGGCTCGGGCTTTTCGAGCTTCTGCATGACCTTGCCCATCAGCATGGTCAGGAAGATGATGCAGATGAGGCCCACGAAGGTGGTGCCCATACCCATCAGACACACAAACAGATTGGAAACTTCATTCATTGGGAAACACGCTCCTCTTTTCTCTTGGTGTTCCCATTATAAGGTTGCAGGTTTTCCTGCACAAGGGCTTTGCCGCTCTCTTCACGCCGCCTTTACGCTATAAACTTTTCTCTTAACGCGCGGTTAACCGTCCCGTTCCTCTGTCACCTCCACCACATACACAGCGCCGTCCGCGACGCGGAAGCGCACCTCAAGCCCGGCAAACGCCATGCCGTAAATGCGCTGCGGATCGCTCTGGTAGTGCGGCCGCGGATCCTGCGCGAGAACGCCTGTGAGGGCATCACGCTTGTCCTCCGGCACGCGCGATAGAAGCTCCACCGGGAAGTCCACCGCCAGCGTCTTGCCGCGCTGCGGCGCAAAGCCGCCGCTCGCCTCCGGCTTGCAGTCGGCGTAGGGGAGGTACGGCTTGATGTCATAGATGGGCGTGCCGTCCATCAGGTCCGCGCCGGAAACGAGCAGCACGCTCCCCTCCGCCGTCTGCTCCACGCCCTCGAGCCGCACGCAGGAAAGGCCGATGGCGTTCGGGCGGAACGGCGAGCGCGTGGCGAACACGCCCATGCGCTCGTTGCCGCCGAGCCGGGGCGGACGCACGGTGGGCGACCAGTCCTCGCGCACGGCCTCGGAGAACTGCCAGATGAGCCACAGATGGGAAAAGCCCTCGATGCCGCGCAGAGCGTCGGCATTGCGGTATTCCGGCTCGAACACGATGCGCGCACGCAGGGCCTCCACCAGCCCGCTCTGGCGCGGCACGCCGAACTTTGTTTTGAAATCGCTGCGGATGCGCGCGATGACCTTGATGCTGTGCTGCTCCATAGGACCTACCTCACCGGTGACCGCGCCCGCGGGCGCGGTGAAATAAAATGGATCGCTGCGGCTATTGTAACAGCCGCAGCGACCTTTTGCAATTTTATTTCAGCTTCATCGGGGTGAGGGCGAGGTAATCGTCCAGCGTGCCGTCGTGCAGGCAGCAGTCGATGATCTCCTTCCCCAGCGGGTCGAGATCGTCGCAGACGAACTGCGCGACCTGCTCCTTGATGAAATCGGCGAGGATCTTCGCGCCGGCGTCGTAGCCCTCGGTGCCGAGCTTGGACTGCGTCTCGGGGCGCAGGAAGGTCTGACGGACGAACTGGCCGTCGAGCTTCATCTCGTCGAGCGCGTAGCCGAACAGCGCGCAGCGCGCGGGCACCAGATGCTTCGCGCGCACCGTGCCAAGGTGGCGGGCAAGGTACTCACGGCTGAGCCATTCGCCCATGAAGCCGACGTGGTAAGCGCCGATGTGCTGGTTCGGGATGAGCACGTTCGTGGTGTTGGGGCTATTCATGATCTGCTCGAGCAGCAGATTTGCCTGCGTGACCTTGAGCCCCGTGGCGAACGGCCAGTAGGAGCCAACGCCCTCGGCCTTCAGACCGCTGCCGGCGTTCGTGTCCGCGATGGACGGGTTCTTGAAGCCGCGCGGCGAGACCAGACGCCACAGCCACGCAATGCTCTGCGGCACGACCTGCAGCATACCCATCACGCCGTAGTTCGGGTTCTTCGCGGTGCTCGGCGGCATCCGCACGCCGAAGCTGCGCACATCGACCTCCACCGGCTCGGTGTCGGGCACGATGTTGTCGAGCATCTTGCGCGGCAGGATGACGCGCGGGTTCGAGCAGGGCTTGCCGTTCGACTCGATGACGTGCTCCCAGATCAGGCAGGTCGAGCCGGGGATGCCGTCCATGTTGAAGAACACCAGCGGCTCGCTCGGATGGATGCAGATGCGCTCGTAGAGCGGGTTGTTGCCGTAGGCGTTCATGCCGTCCATGCGCAAAAACCAGCCGTTCTCGGCGTCGAGGATGCGCAGCTTGCCGCTCGTGGGGTCCTGAATGGACTTGAGCGCGCAGGCCATGTCGTCGGCGATGGGGTGGATCTTGCAGCTCTCGCCGAGCGTCATATAATATTTTTCGCCCGTGACCGTATGCGTGCCGATGAGCAGGCGGTCGTCGTCCTCGCGGTGGAAGTCCTCGAGCATTTCGCTCTTGCCGCCGCCGGACGCACCCTCGTGCATGAACACGATCTCGTTTTCATACGGCGTCTCGACCATCGCGGCGCTCGTGTGGCAGCAGACCCAGCCCTCGTGCTCGCCGATGTCGAGCAGCAGCGAGAAGACGCCCTTCTTGGCGCTCGGGCCCGGGTAGAGGTTGTAGGCCCAGACCTCGTGCAGCTCCGCGCTGCGGTTGTGGACGACGACCTGCTTGCCGTCGAAGTGCGTATGGCGGAACGGGGGCGCGACATAGATGATGGCGCGCGGCTTATAGTGCTCGGGCACGTCCGCGATGCTCACAAAGCCCTGCATGTTGGCGAGCGAGAGCGCGAAGAACGCCGCGTTCATCGGGCAGATCATCAGGCTCGGGTAGCCGTGGCCGTTGGGGCCCGCGTAGAACGGCAGCATCACGATCTGCTGATTGCTCAGCCAGTCGAGCGTCTCCTGCCGGAGCTTGGAGAACTCATAGCCAAAGCGGTCCTTGAAGCGGGGCTTGTCGGTCGGCAGCTCGTCGCCGATGGCCATGCTGTTCGGATCGCGGCGGCGCATATAGTCCTCCATGAAGTTGACCACGCAGCCGTTCTTGCAGCGCACCACCTCGGCCTCCTTGACCGTGCCGAGCCCTTCGATGGGATACACCACGTCGTAGCGGGAGGTGTGCGTGGGGCCGTAGGCCATTTCCTGCAGCTCCTCCTTCGTCTCGGCGTAGGCGATGCACTTGCACTTCTTCAGCGCCGCCGCCACCTCGGGCGCAAGCTCAAATCGGTTGAAATAGTTGTCGGTATACATGCAGCAAGCCGCCTCCTTCAAAAATAAAAGATTAGGTCGTACATTATCACACTTTTCCCAAAAATGCAATAAAATTATTCCGAATCACTCCATCAAATTATCTGATATGCACAAATTCTGTCGTTTTTCCGACTTTTTGCAGGAAATCATGCAAAAGGGAGATGCCGTACGGCATCTCCCTTGCTTCAGGACAGCTTGCGGATGAAGTTTCCGTGGATGGTCACTCCCTCCTGCGTGATGAAAAAGGCGTTCGGGTCCAGCTCGTGGACCACGCCGTAGAGGTCGGCCTCCTCAAATTTGGAGACGCACACGCACAGCACGCGCAGGTCCTCGCCGGTGTAGGCGCCCTTGCCCTCCCAGTAGGTCACGCCGCGCCCGAGCCGTGCCATGATGTTCCTCGGCAGCTCGGGGTCCTCGTCCTTGGTGAAGATGAGCACCTGCTCGGTGATGTTCTGCTGGTGCCCACGGTCGATGAAGAGCGCGCAGAACACCGTATAAATGATAGAATAGATCGCCGCGCGCAGACCGAAGAGGACCGCGCAGAGCGTGTAGAGCAGCGCGTTGAAGCTCAGGCTGAAGCGCCCCACGCTGAAGCCCTTGCCCTTCTTGGCGAGCCATAGTCCGAGGATGTCCAGCCCGCCGGTCGAGCAGCCGCAGGTGAGCACGATGCCGAGCGAGAAGCCGACGAGGATGCCGCCGAGCACGCAGTTCGTCAGCGTCTCCTCCACCAGCGGCGCCGCCGGCGGCGGCACAAGGCTCAGAAACAGCGACGAGGTGACGGTACACACCGCGGTGCGCACAAGGAAGCCCCTTCCCAGCGCCTGCCACGCCAGCAGCAGGATGGGCACGTTCGCCGCCAGATATAAAACGCCCGAAAAGTCCACGTTCGGCGACAGCCCCAGCGCCTCCACGATCAGCGTGCGGGCGACCTGGCAGAAGCCCAGCAGGCCGCCGGTGTAAAGTCCCATCGGGACAATGAACCAGTTCACGCCGATGGCGTAGAGCAGCGTCGCGGCCACGGCCAGAGCCTGACGGCACCACCGGTTCTGTATCGCTTTGTGCAGCATAGACATTCCCTCCGCTCCTGTTTTCCCTGTGCTTTTTATTGTATGCGCACCGCGTGCCGAAGTCAAGCGCGGACTACAGCGCGTAGCGCAGGCATTGATAGAGCCGCCGTTTGGCGCGCAGCAGCGTGCGGGACACCGTGGACTTGTTGACGCCCAGCTCCTGCGCGATCTCGGTCACGGTCTTATTCTGCTCAAAATTCATCCGGAGCAGCTGCCGCTGCCGCGCGGTCAGCGCCTCCTGCCTTGCCAGGCGCAGGTTTCGCTTGAGCCGGAGCAGCTCACCGTCGTTGTCCTGCGCGTTGGCGCGCAGCCACGCCGCCATGTCGCCGTAGAACTCATTGTTGCGGATGCTATAGGGTGTACCTTTCATCGCGGTGATAGTTCCTTTCGTAATAGCGTTTCGTCAGTTCGGCCAGCTCGCTCGACTGACGGCGCAGCACCTGAAGCTCGGCAATGCGCCGCTTGAGCCGCTCGGCCTCCTCGCGGTCCTGCGCGGCCCGGGCCGCGGCGCGCAGCTCCGAAATGCGCGTGCGCAGCACCGCCGCGTCCGCGCGGTATGTAAAGGATATCTGGTATAGTGTCACGCTTCCCCCTCCATTCCGAACACAGTCTCACAGGGCGCAAGCTCCGCGCGAGCGAAGGCCGGAAAGCAATCCGCGCAGACGCTCTGCCCGTTGAGATACCAGCCGCGCTCCCCGCGCAGCAGCTCGCACCCACACAGCGAGCATCGGCCGCAGGGACGGCCGTAGGGCCTGCGTTTTTCCGCAGGCGAACAGATTTTAAAGTGCAAAAGCCCTTCCTCCCGAAAAATGAAAAATTCAGGCTTGACAAACGGCGCGGCATCTGCTAAAATCCATTCTGTTGCTGAAATGCTGGTATAGCTCAGTTGGTAGAGCAGCTGATTTGTAATCAGCAGGTCGGGGGTTCGAGTCCGTCTACCAGCTCCAAGCTTCCGCTTCAGCGCACAGGTGAATATGGGGGAATTCCCGAGTGGCCAAAGGGGGCAGACTGTAAATCTGTTGTCAGTGACTTCGGTGGTTCGAATCCACCTTCCCCCACCAAGAAAATCGTTACGCCTTATGGCGTGACGATTTTTCTTTTTGAAAGGCGGGCGGATCCGCCTTCCCCGCCGAAGCCCCCGGCGGTTTTCCGCATCCATCCTTTCCCGCCGAACAGCATACCGAAAAGCATCTCGATCACAAGTTAATGGAAATTGCCGCTTTGTTTTGCCAAGTTTCTTGTGAGCATCCTTACCATATCACAAGAATCTTGTTATATCAAGAATAAATTTACAAGTTTCTTGTTAAAATGTTTGACAGAACCAAGCTTTTGCGTTATGATGGTGTCGAAATTGCTCGAACCCTTTATAGGAGGTGCTTTCCATGAGCTTCCGCGATCAACTCAAGGCGCGCCGCGAGGCCTGCGGCCTGACGCGCGCGGCGCTGGCCGAGCAGCTCGGCGTTTCCGCCAGCGCCGTCGGCAACTATGAGACCGGCGTCAGCTTCCCCAAGGAGGACGTGCTGCTGCGGTTGTTCGACGCGCTGCGCACTGACCCCAACCAGCTCTTCTGCGGCAGCTACCGCAGCGGCGGCTTCGATCTCTCCGGGGCTGAGCGCACGCTACTGGAAAAATACCGTTCGCTCTCTCCCATCGGGCGCAGCACCGTGCGCAGCGTGACCGACGCACTTTGCGACTACCGCGACGAGCTGACAGAGGAGCGCGGCGGCAAGCGCGAGCCGCGCCTGATCCCGCTCTACAATTCCCCCGCCGCCGCGGGCTATGCCGCGCCGGTGCTCGACGAGGACTTTACCTATATCCCCGCGGACGAGAGCGTGCCGCGCGGCGCAGACTTCGCCGTGCGCATTCAGGGCGACTCCATGGAGCCGTACATTCACGACGAGAGTGTGGTCTACGTCAACCGCGACCCGCTCGCAGACGGCGACGTAGGCATCTTCTGCGTGGACGGCGCAATGCTCTGCAAGCAGTACCACCGCGATGCGCTGGGCATGACCTACCTTTTCTCCCTCAACCGCGCCCGCGCCGACGCCGACGTCGTGCTCACCTCCACCGGCACGCGCAGCCTTGCCTGCTTCGGCCGCGTGATGCTGCCGCACCGCCTCGCGGTCCCGCAGCTGTAGCATCGCTCATTTTTTGCGCAAAAAATGAGCTTTTTGCCCGTGAGGGACTTGAATCGTTCACAACTCGGGCATATAATAGCAATTCAGTAAAATCAAGAAAAAGGAAGCGTATCCCACCATGACAAAAATTGACATTTTCTCCGGTTTTCTCGGCGCCGGCAAAACGACGCTCATCAAAAAGCTCATTGCCGAAGCCTACGCGGGCGAAAAGCTCGTGCTGATCGAAAATGAATTCGGTGAGATCAACATCGACGGCGGCTTCCTCAAGGAGTCCGGCATCGAGATCTCCGAGATGTCCGCCGGCTGCATCTGCTGCTCGCTCGTGGGCGATTTCAACAAAGCCCTGCGCGAGGTCGTGGAGCAGTTCCACCCCGACCGCATCCTCATCGAGCCGAGCGGCGTGGGCAAGCTCTCCGACGTCATCGTGGCGGTCGAGCGCACCGTGGACGAGTGCCCGGAGCTGAAGCTCAACAGCTACGTCACCGTCGCCGACGCCAGCAAGGTCAAGGTCTATATGAAGAACTTCGGCGAGTTCTACAACAACCAGATCGAGGCCGCCGGCACCATCATCCTCTCCCGCACGCAGAAGCTCTCGCAGGAGAAGTTAGAGGCCGCCGCCGCGCTGCTGCGCGAGAAGAACCCCGACGCCGCCATCCTCACGACTCCGTGGGACGAACTGGACGGCAAGACCATCCTCTCCGCCATCGAGAAGGTGTCGCTCAGCGACGAGCTGCTCGAGAAGATGCGCCGCGAGCACGAGCTCGAGGAGGCCGAGCATGAGCATCACCATGACCATGATGAGCATGACGAGCACGACCATGAGCACGAGCATCATCACGACCACGACGAGCACGAGCATCATCACGACCACGACGAGCATGAGCATCATCACGAGCATGACCACGACGACCACGAGCACCATCACCATCACCACGACGGCGAGGAGTGCGACGATCCCGCGTGCGAGTGCCATCACCATCATCACCACGCCGACGACGTGTTCTCCTCCTGGGGCAAGGAAACGCCCAAGCTCTACTCCAAGGCAGCGCTCGACGACATCCTCACGAAGCTCGACAGCGGCGACTACGGTCACATCCTGCGTGCCAAGGGCATCGTGAACGGCGAGGGCGGCTGGCTCGAATTTGACTACGTTCCCGAGGAGCACGAGGTCCGCGCGGGCCATCCCGACTACACGGGCCGCCTGTGCGTCATCGGCGCGGAGCTCAAGGAAGACAAGCTCGCCGAGCTTTTCGGTCTGTAAGGAAGGACATTCATGGATATTCCTGTCTATCTGGTCGCCGGCTTTCTCGACGCCGGCAAGACCAATTTTATCAACGGCATCTTGGAGGACGGCTTCGCCCGCGAGGATAAGACCCTCCTGCTCTGCTGCGAGGAGGGCGAGGAGGAGTACGAGAAAAAGGCGCTTGACAACGTCACCGTCGTCACCGTGGACGACGAGGACGAGCTGACCGCCGACTTCTGCCGCGAGCTGGAGAAGAAGTACCGTCCCAAACAGGTGCTCATCGAGTACAACGGCATGTGGCGGATGGAAAAGCTCTACCGCGACGTGCTGCCCGCCAACTGGGTGCTCTACCAGATCATGACCTTCGTGCAGGCGCCGACGTTCGAGCTGTTCGTGAAGAACATGGGCCAGCTCATGATGGAGAAGATCACCAACGCGGATATGCTGGTCTTCAACCGCTGCACGCCCGAGCTGAAGGAGGCGCTCCGCGCCCGCAATCTCCGCATGGTCAACCGCCGCGCGGACATCTATCTGGAGGACAACGACGGCAACAGCGAGGATTACCTCACCGGCAACGAGTGCCCGTTCGATATGACACCCGACCTCATCGACATTCCCGACGACGATTACGGCGTGTGGTATGTAGACGTGATGGACCACCTCGACCGCTGGGATGGCAAGCGTGTTCACATGAAGCTCCTCATGTGTCACTCCAAGAAGTTCCCCGGCGTCCACTGCCCGGGCCGCTTCGTGATGACCTGCTGCGAAAACGACATCCAGTTCGTCGGCGTAGTCGCCAAGGGCAAGGACCTCAAGGCGTACAAGAACCGCGACTGGGTGGACGTCACCGCCACCGTCCGCAAGGAGTATATCGAAGCGTATCAGGGCGAAGGCCCCGTGTTGTATGTGGACAAGATCACCACCTGCGCCAAGCCCGCGCAGGAGGTCGTTTCGTTCTGAGAGAAAAAGGAAGCCATGCGGTGCATGGCTTCCTCGGCAAACGAAAAGCTCCCGCCTTCTGCAAGGCGGGGGCTTTTCCCGTTTTATTCTTCCTCCGGAAAGGGAACAATGAGCCTGCGGCACGGGCGGCAGCAGTATGCCTCCGGCCATTCCCGCCGCGTCAGAGCCGGGTTCCACGCCAGCCCGACCGCCCCGACCTTTTCCATGCTCTCGCGCGTGAACCACGCCGGGAGCTTTGCGCCGTCCGGCAGAAAATACTCGCCCCCTCGGCTGTGAAGCGTCCCCTTTTCCAGCGCGCCGCCGCAGTACGGACAGTTCATCTTTTCTCCTCCTTCCTTTTTATTTCTCTTTTTTGATCACTTCCTGCAATTTTTTCCAGCAGGATTCCTCATCGTATTCAAAATTCTTCTGAAATTCGAGCCAGTCCGCCCCCTCGCCGGTCTGCGTAAAGCCCCATTCCCGCGCGCGGCGCAGGCCGAGCGTGTTGCCCTTGGCGATGCGTCCGGTCGAAAGCCGCTCGCACCCGTGCGCGCGGGCGTAGGAAAGCGCCTGCCCGACGAGCTGCTGCCCGAAGCCAAGCCCCTGCACATCGTTCTCCAGCCAGAATTCACCAATGGTCGCAAGGCCGTTCTCGCACTTGTCCACGCTCACCGCGCCGACGGTCTCTCCCGCGCGGCAGACATCAAAATGTCCCTCTGCGCCGGAAGGCACATAGTAGATGCCGCCCTCAAAGCCGCGCGCGTTCTTCAGCCACGCCTGCCGCTTGAGCGTCTGCAGCCCGTTCTCCAGATGGCTCGCGTCGTCGCGGTACGCCACGCGGAACGCGCCGTCCTCGTATTCAAGACAGCTCACCGCGGTGTTCTCCGCGTGGCCCGTGCCGTCGATCTCGTGAAGCGAAAGTCCCTGCAGCGTGCCGACCGTCAGTCGGATGGCCATGCCGTGCGAAAAGACGGCGGCCGTTCCGTTCGGGTGCGCCTCGGCGATCTCGCGCAGCGCGCCGATCATGCGCTCGCGCACGTCGGGCAGATACTCGCCGCCCGCAACGTGCCAGTGCGCGGCGTCCGTATTGAAGCGCTCTAGCTGTTCACCGTCCGTGCGCTCCAGCTCCGCCCATGGATGATCCTCCCACACGCCGATGCCGATCTCACGCACGCGCGGCGTGGTCACAAGCGGCAGGCCATGTGTTTTGTAAACGGAAAGCGCCGTCGTCATCGTGCGGTGGCGGTCACTCGAATACACCGCGTCAAAACGTGTTGAGGCAAAGCGCTTTGCAAGCGCAGCGATCTGCCGGTAGCCGCGGTCGGTGATCACGCTGTCGTACCAGCCGTGTGCGCGGCGGTAGAGATTGCCGTCCGCCTCGGCGTGCCGGATCAAATAGATGGTGGTCATGAGACTTCCTCGCTTTTTGTCTGATTTTAAGAATATTATAACGGCAATGGCGGATTTTAGCAATGCGATTTCCGACTTTTTTGCCGCGCACGGGGCATACTGTCGCTGTGCGAAAAGGAGTGTGAGTGAAATGGAAAATACCGCGTTCTGGTGCGGTATCGGCGCCGGCATGGTGCTCGGCGCAGCGGTGGGCATGGCCGTCTCACCCCGGCAAAGGTCCATGAAGACCTGCGTGGGCCGCACCATGCAGCACATGGGTAACGCCGTGGACAACGCCTGGGAGGACTTCCTGCACGCCATCGAGTAAAGCAGGGTCACGCGAGCCGCGCGAGCGAAGCCCAAAAATAAGGCCATCTGCCAAAGGCAGATGGCCTTATTTTTGGTGGAGGCGGCGGGAGTCGAACCCGCGTCCGAAAGCGCTTGAACAGGACTTTCTCCGGGCGCAGTCAGGATCTAAGCATTCCCTCCGCGTAAGGACACCTGACAGACCTTACGTTTCAGTAGAGTCATGATGCGTGGGCGGGTCAACTCTTTCCCGCCTCACGGACGCCGCGTTCACGACGCCTTCCCCGGCCCGCGGCCGCTCCGGTTCAGACGGCTGCCTTAATTAGGCAGCGACAGCAACAGTGTTGTTGTTCTTTAATTTATAAGTTGCCCGTTTTATGGAGGCCAGGCGCCTCCGCCCGCTTATCCTGCCTCCACACCCCCGTCGAAACCGGTACGCCCCCGTGTGAGCGGTGTGAACGGCGTTCCCTTCACACCGCGAACGGGATGCTTGCTTCTTTAGGTCTGCGAAAGCAAATGAAAATACTTAGTGCTTCTCCGGCGCGGGATACTCCACGCCCTGCGTGTCCACGCGAATGGACTTGATGGTCTGCGGCTTCTTCGGCTTATCCGTGAACATATCGCGGTTGACGCGGGAGATGTCCACCGCGGCCTGCGCGTTGTCCGTGATCTTGCCGAACGCGGCGTACTGCCCGTCGAGGTGCGGCGCGTCCGCGACCATGATGAAGAACTGGCTGCCGGCGCTGTTGGGCGCCATCGTGCGCGCCATGGACAGCACGCCCAGCGTATGCTTGAGGTCGTTCTTGTGACCGTTGGCAGAAAATTCGCCGTCGATCTCATAGCCCGGGCCGCCCATGCCGTTGCCCTGCGGGCAGCCGCCCTGGATCATGAAGCCGGGGATGACGCGGTGAAAAATAAGGCCGTCGTAAAAGCCGGAGTTTGCCAGCTCGATGAAGTTATTGACGGTGTTGGGGGCCAGCTCGGGATACAGTTCGCCGGTCATCACCGCACCGCTCTCCATCTCGATGGTCACAATGGGATGGGACATATCGTTTTCTCCTTTATCGGTAGTTTTTCATGTGGCGGTCGATCTCGCGCTTCGCGTCGCGCTGCGCGGATGCCTCGCGCTTGTCGTAGTTCTTCTTGCCCTTGCACATGCCCAGCTCGACCTTCACGCGCGCGTCCTTGAAATAGACCGAGAGTGGGATGAGGGCGTAGCCGTCCTGCTTGACGAGCGCGTGGAGCTTGTTGATCTCACGCTTGTGCAGCAGCAGCCTCTTGGGGCGGTCGGGATCGTGGTTGAAGATGTTGCCCTTGTCGTAGGGCGAGATGTGCATGGAGTAGACCATGGCCTCACCGTTTTTTACGACGCAGTAGCTGTCCTTGAGGTTGAGCGTTCCGGCGCGGATGGACTTGACCTCCGTCCCGCGAAGCTCGATACCGGCCTCGAGACGGTCCTCCACGAAGTAGTCGTGATAGGCCTTGCGGTTCTGCGCCGCGATCTTGATTCCCTTTTTCTCCACGGCACAGTGCCCCCTCTCCTTCAAAGCGGATTTCAGTATACCATGATTCTGCCCAACGTACAAGGGCTGTAATCAAAATGTAATAATTTTGATTTCTCTGTTGAAATTCTCGGTGCTTTATGGTGTAATATAAGGTGGTTTTTTACCTGTTTTAAGAGGTGATCCGTCATCGGCGATTTGGTCCATATCCGCGTCAGCGCGCCGCTGCTGCGTGCGCTGACGCTGCTTCTGATAAGCTTTGCCTGCCTTTCCGTGCTGACAGCCCCGGCCGCTCCGCCGGTCACCGAAGAGAAGGCCCGGCCCGCGGGCGAGCTGAGCGCGGAGGAGATCCTGGCCTCCTCCCGCACCGTCATGCACGGGCCCGGCCAGCTGAGCGGGACCTCCGTGCTCAACTGCCGCGAAGGCTTCGATCGCTACTACGCGCGCGGGGCGCGGGTATTCGAGGTCGATCTGCGCATGACGAGCGACGGGCAGGTCGTCCTGCGGCACGACTGGCGCGGCGGCTGGCAGGAGGGGATCAGCGAACTGTCGATCCCCACGCGCGATGCGTTTCTCGCCGCGCCCCTTCTGGAAAGGTACACGCCCATGAGCTTCCGCGACCTGCTGCTCCTGATGGAGGAGTATCCGGATATCTGTATCGTCACCGACACCAAATTTACGGACGCCGAGGTCGTGACCGCGCAGTTCGCCGCCATGCTGAACGACGCGCACGAGCTGGGGCTCTCGTATCTCTTTGAGCGTATGGTCATTCAGGTCTATAGCCCGCTGATGTTCCGTGTGGTCGATCATCTCGGGCATTTCCCGCATTACATCTATACGTTCTACGCCGAGGGCTTCAACGGCACCGAGGAAGCCCTCCGCAAGCGGCTGACCTTCTGCCGGAAAAACGGCATCGAAGGCGTGACCATGTGGAGCTGGCTGTGGCGGCCGTCCTACGCCGTCATCGCGGAGAACAGCGGCGTGCGCTGCTATGTCCATACAGTAAACGACAGAGAAACGGCCGAAGCCCTGCTGCAAAGCGGAGTAAGTGCTGTTTACACCGACTATCTGGTGCTTCATGAGGATTAAGGAGTGATATCCATGGAATTAAAAGAAACCTTTGTCAGCCGTCAGGAAATTTTCCACGGGCGCATCGTCGACCTGCGCGTGGACACCGTGCGGCTGCCCAACGGCCATCTCACCACGCGCGAGGTGATCGACCATCCCGGCGGCGTCGCCGTCGTCGCCATCGACGAGAACGACAACGTGCTGACCGTGAAGCAGTACCGCTATGCGTTCCAGACCGTGCTCGAGGAGATCCCCGCCGGCAAGCTCGAGCGCGGGGAGGACCCCGCCGCCGCCGCGCGGCGCGAGCTGAGCGAGGAAACGGGCGCGAGCTGCGAGACGCTCACCCCCCTCGGCGAGATTCTCGCCTCCCCCGGCGGCTTCACGGAGGTACTGCACCTTTACATGGCCACGGGCCTGACCTTCGGCTCCCAGCACCCGGATGAGGACGAGTTCATCAACTTCGAGCGCATCCCCTTTGATGCGCTGCTCGACCGCTGCCTCTCCGGCGAGCTCCGCGACGGCAAGACGGTCGCGGGCGTGCTGAAGGTCTACGCCCTGCGCACACGCAAAAAGGAGGAGAAATGAGCATGGAGCCGAAAAAAACCGTCCTCATCGTCGAGGACGAGGTGAACATCGTGGACATCGTCCGCTTCAACCTCCAGCGCGAGGGCTACGCCACGCTCGAGGCCTACGACGGCGAGGCGGGTCTCGCGCTCGCGCGCGAGAAGAAGCCCGACCTCATCCTGCTCGACGTGATGATGCCGAAGATGATGGGCTTTGACGTCTGCCGCGCCCTGCGCGCCGAGGGCGACAACGTGCCCGTCATCATCCTCACCGCCCGCGAGGAGGAGGAGGACAAGATCCTCGGCCTGGAGATCGGCGCGGACGACTACATCACCAAGCCCTTTTCTATGCGCGAGCTGATGGCCCGCGTGAAGGCGAACATCCGCCGCACGGCGATGGTCTCCGGCGCAGCCGCCGAGAGCGGCATGAGCGCCGGCGGCGCGCTGACGATCAATACGGACAGCTTTCAGGTCTTCAAGAACGGTAAGCCCATCGAGCTGACGCAGCGCGAGTACGAGCTGCTCACCTTCCTCGCCAGCCACCCCGACAAGGTCTTTTCCCGCGTGGATCTGATGGAGCAGGTATGGAACTACGGCTACGTCGGCGACGATGTGCGCACCGTGGACGTGACCGTCCGCCGTCTGCGCGAGAAGATCGAGGACGATCCCGCCTCGCCGCGCTACATCCTCACCCGCCGCGGCGTGGGCTACTATTATTCCACGCTGTGATCTTCCCCATCCGGGCAGAAGGGAGGCTTTGCCGTGTTCCGCTCGCTGCACATGAAATTAGTGCTCATCATGCTGCTGCTCATCACCTCGCTCATGGCGGTGGTGGGCGCGTTCCTGATGACCAGCGTGACCAACTTCTACATTGACGACTTCTACTCGCAGATGGGCGAGACCTTCGGCGAGAGCAACGCCGACTTCGTCAACTCCCTGCGCGCCGAGGCCGCGCAGGAGGGCGGCGTGGCGGTCATGCAGTCCATGCTCGAGACCTATTCCGGTACGCTCGGCATCGACTCGCGCAGCCGCAACTACTACATTCTCGACGCTGCGAGCGGCGAATGCCTCGCCGCGAGCGACGAGCTCGGCGGCGAAAAGCTCGAGCAGACCGCGAATCTCCTCACCGCCCGCAACGGACAGGTCGGCGACGAGAGCGACATCGCGGCCGGCTACATGGACGTTGCCATCCCCATCTCCGGCGGCGACAACAGCTATATCATCTACATCCGCGACAACCGCAGCACGGTCTCCAGCCTCAACAGCGAGCTGCTCATCATCATTCTGCAGGCGCTGCTCGTGGGTCTTCTGATCTCCGTGCTGCTGAGCTTCCTGCTGAGCAAAACGATGATCAATCCCATCGAAAAGCTGACCGAGGGCGCCGAGCGCGTGGCAAGCGGCGACTTCAGCGAAAAGCTCGAGGTCGACTCCACCGACGAGATCGGCATCCTCACCACCACGTTCAACGACATGGCAAGCGTGCTGCACTCCACGCTCGAGGCGGTGGAGGACGAGCGCAACAAGCTCGACACGCTCTTTCTCCACATGACCGACGGCGTGGTCGCCTACGACCGCGACGGCGCGCTCATCCACTGCAACCCCGCCGCGAGCGAGCTTTTGGAGCGCAGCGCGGACGAGTGCGTCTACGCCGACCTCTTCGAGCCGCTGTGCCCCTTTGAAAAGGTGATGGCCATGCAGCGCAGCGACTTTGTCGCCTCCGAGCTGACGGTCGGCGAGCGCACGGTCGAGCTGTACTTCGCGCCCTTTTCCGATGAAGAGCGCGGCGGCGTGCTCGTCGTGCTCCATGACGTCACGCAGCAGCGCAAGGCCGAGGAGCGCCGCCGCGAGTTCGTGGCAAACGTCTCCCACGAGCTGCGCACCCCACTCACGAACATCCGCTCCTACGCCGAGACCATCCGCGATGCGGGCGACGAGCTGCCGCGCGAACTGGAAAACAGCTTCCTCGACATCGTCATCAACGAGTCCGACCGCATGACCCACATCGTGCAGGACCTGCTCACGCTCTCGCGGCTCGACAGCGGGCGAAGCGAGATGAACATGGCGCGCTTCGACTTCGGCGCAGCCATCGACTCCGTGCTGCGCTCCATCGAGCTGGAGGCGCGCCGCCACGGCCACGAGCTGACGCACGACTACCATGATCTCCCCATGATCATGGGCGACCGCGGGCGCATCGAGCAGGTCATGCTCAACGTGCTCGGCAACGCCGTGAAGTACACGCCCGACGGCGGCCACATCCGCGTCACCGCCGGCACCGTGGGCGAGAGGGTCTGGATGGAGGTCGCGGACGACGGCATCGGCATCCCGAAGGCCGACCGCAGCCGCATCTTCGAGCGCTTCTACCGCGTCGATAAGGCGCGCTCGCGCGTATCCGGCGGCACGGGTCTCGGCCTGTCCATCGCCACCGAGATCGTCCAGCGCCATAACGGCACCCTCTCCCTCGTGGACCGCGAGGGCCCCGGCACAACCGTGCGGCTCGAGCTGCCCATCCGCCAGAGCGAGGTGGGCGGCGCGCAGGAGGGCGGCAATGGATAAGAAAGCCAAGCTCCTCGACCGGCTGCAAAACCTCGCCATCGCCGTGCTCTCGCTCTCCTTCCTTTTTCTGCTCGTGCAGACGCCGCTGTTCGGCGACGCGGGCGATACGACGATTGCCTCGACCGTGCGCGGCTGGTTCACCGACCGGCAGACCTCCGCCGCGGAGGAGCCGGACTCCCTCACCGCGCTTACCGTGCCGGTGCGCATCGTGCAGAGCAACGACTTCATCCGCAGCGGGCTGGACGCGCTGACGACCGCGGATGACACCTTTGAGACCGTCGGCTCGTTTCTCGGCGAGGCCATCGGTTCGGCCCGCGGCATCTCGTCCGTTTCTGAGAACACCTTCCTCTCGGCGCTGGACGGCTCCGGTCTTTACTTCGCCTTCGCCTGCGACCTGCCGCTCGAGGTCCTCTCGGCGCGGCTGGGCGTGCAGTCCCCCACCGCGCGGCAGCTCGACGTGCGCCGCTGCCTTCTGAGCCTTGACGGCGAGGACACCGCCACGCTGTACCTGCAGGACACGAAGCAGGGCGTCTACCGCTTTTCGACCGCGGTGAGCGCCGCGTCAGTCAAGGATTACCTTGAATCACAGGACGGCGGCAACGCCGACTTTGCCCGCTCGCTCGGCGAGGGATACACCTCTCTTTCGCCCTACACGCTCGTATTCGACAGCGTGAGCGCGCGCCGTGAGCTTTCCGCCGCGAACGCCCTGAGCGATTACCCCTCGGAGGAGCTGCTGCGCCGCGCCGAGTTCAACCCTCACACCAAGGACCGCTACGTCGAATCCTCCGGCACGGAGGTCGTCATCGAGGGCCAGCGCAAGCTCTACCTTCATCCGGACGGTATGCTCTCCTACAGCGGCGGAGCGGCGGAGGACGGCTCCCTCTTTGCCGTCGCTGCGGCGGACGCCGCGCACATCTCCCGCGCCGAGCTCTGCGCCGCCGCGCGCGGTCTGATCGGCGCGCTCACACAGGGCCGCATCGGTGATGCCGCGCTTTTCCTCAGCGGCATTGCGTCCGACGACGACGGCGCGACTGTTTTCTTCGACTATATGGCCGGCGGCACGCCCATCCGCTTTGCCGACGGCTCCCACGCTGCCGAGGTCCGCATCGAGGGGCAGAGCATCACCGCTTTCTCCCTGCGCCTGCGGCGCTACACGCTCACCGAGCGCGATTCCCTGCTGCTGCCGCTCGCGCTCTCGCGCGCCATCGCGCAGCGCTATCCCGGCTGCGAGCTGACCGTCGCCTACATCGATTCCTACGGCGACAGCGTCGGCGCGAGCTGGATCGCCGACTGATCTCTTTCGGAAAGGAGGACGCCATGAATACCGCACGGCTCAAGAACATCGTCATTCTCATTCTGCTGCTCGCCAACGCCTTCCTGCTCGTCCTCCTGTTCTCCCGCCGCGCGGAGGAGAACGCCTCCCACGAGCGCTCCGTCGCGCAGCTCACCGCGCTCCTTAACGCCGACGGCATCGCCTTCGACAGCGCGCTGCTCGACGGTCTGCCCGACACGGTGCTGAGCGTTCAGCCCGCGCGCGACCTCGCTGCCGAGCAGGCGCTTGCCGAGGGCATCATCGGCTCCGTCACCTCCATCGACTCCGGCGGCGGCATCTACCGCTACTACAGCTCCGACGGACTCAACAGCGGCTCCTGCCTCATCCGCTCCGGCGGCGCGCTGGAGGCCGCCGTCAGCCGCGCGGTGGACGATCCCGCGGAATTCTGCGCCGACCTCTGCGTCCCCCTCGGCTACCGCACCTTTGATGTCCTCAGCGACGGCGCGCGCACGGTCATCACCGCCTCGCGCTTCGTCGGCGAGCTGGAGGTCTGCAACGCCTCGCTCATCTTCACCTTCTCCGGCAGCACCCTCACCACGGTCACCGGCACCTTTCTCCCGCCCATCGACACGAGCGAGAGCGGCGAAACGGCGCTCGACGCCGTGACCGCGCTGGTCCGCTTTCTCGACTACCGCAACGCCTCCGGCGCGGTGTGTACCGGGATCACCTGGCTCTCCGCAGGCTACCTGGTGCAGAGCACGACCTCCGCGCCGCTCCAGCTCGTGCCCGTGCTGCGCGTGGACACCGACGTTTACAGTTATTATGTCAACATCGTTTCCGGCGAGGTCTCCCGCGTTTCGGCATAAAAATGCGTTTGTTCTGCAAGATAAATCAAAAAGAAAAGGGATTGCTTTTTCCGGATTTTCTGGTATACTGTAGCTGTATTATGTGAATACTATCGGCGTATGGCATCCGGAGCGCATCGCGCCCGCGCCGCACGGCCGCTTTTCTTCCTGTGAAATATTGAAGCAATGAGGTGTCCTCATGACCAAGTATATCGTTCAGGGCGGCTCTCCGCTCTTCGGCGAAGTCCATATCAGCGGCGCGAAAAACGCCGCTGTTGCTATCCTGCCCGCCGCCCTTCTGGTGGACGGCGTGTGCCGCATCGAGAATATCCCCCAGATCAGCGACGTGACCGTGCTGCTGAAGATCCTGGAGCAGCTCGGTGCGAAGGTCCGCGTGCTCAACCGCAGCGACGTGGAGCTTGACTGCCGCCACATCGTCACTACCCGCGCCCCGCAGGAGCTGGCGCACAAGCTGCGCGCGAGCTACTATCTCATCGGCGCGCTGCTCGGCCGCTTCGGCGAGGCCGAGGTCTCTATGCCCGGCGGCTGCAACTTCGGCGGCACCCGCCCCATCGACCAGCACGTCAAGGGCTTTGCCGCCATGGGTGCGACCGTGCGCGAGGGCGACTATATCTGCGCCGCCGCCGAGGGCGGGCGCATGAGGGGCGCGAACATCTATCTCGACGTGGTCTCCGTCGGCGCGACCATGAACATCATGATGGCCGCGGCTCTGGCGGACGGCACGACCGTCATCGAAAACGCGGCGAAGGAGCCGCACATCGTCGATCTCGCCAACTTCCTCAACTCCATGGGCGCGGACGTCAAGGGCGCCGGCACCGACACCATCCGCGTCGCGGGCGTGGAGCGCCTGCACGGCGGTGCCTACGCCATCATCCCCGACCAGATCGAGGCGGGCACCTACATGGCGGCCGTTGCCGCCACGGGCGGACAGATCCGCGTGCGCGGCATCATCCCTAAGCACATGGACTGCATCACCGCAAAGCTGCAGGAGATGGGCGTGGAGGTCGAGGAGCAGGATGACGATCTGATCGTCCGCCGCAGCGGCGAGCTGCGCCACGCCAACGTCAAAACGCTGCCCTACCCCGGCTTCCCGACGGATATGCAGCCGCAGATCACCACCGTGCTCGCGCTGGCGAGCGGCACCAGCACCGTCACCGAGGGCGTGTGGGACAGCCGCTACCGCTACGTCGGCGAGCTCACGCGCATGGGCGCGCAGATCCGCGTCGAGGGCCGCACCGCCATCGTCGAGGGCGTGGAAAGGCTCACCCCCGCCAACATTCAAGCCTACGACCTGCGCGCGGGAGCCGCTATGCTCATCGCCGCGCTCGCTGCGGACGGCGTGAGCGAGATCACAAACGTGCAGTATATCGAGCGCGGGTATGAGGACATCATCGGCAAGCTGCGCGCCCTCGGCGCGAAGATCGACTGCGTGGAGGAGAACGACGAGCCGCCCATCCGCCAGATCGGCTGAACCGCAAAAGGAAAAGCACCGACCTTCGTCGGTGCTTTTTTGTCGGCAGATCGTCTCAGCCCACCAGATAGCCCACGCCCATAATGAGGTAGAGCGGGCCGAAGCAGTAGGGCATGAACAGCTCGTTGTGCGGGATCTTGACCTTGAAGCAGTCCGTCAACACCATGATCTCGCAAATGTAGGCGATGGCGCCGAAGAGATAGCCCACCGCGCGGAGGATCGGGTAGCGGTTGGAGGCAAAGGACAGCAGGAACAATATCGCCGCCAGCAGGACCATCGCATTGCGGAAACGCAGCGCGATCTGCGCAGGCGTACTCTTTCCTTTGCCGACCAGCAGATCCTCTTCGCCCCAGAATTTCTCCAGCGCGGATTCGACTTCCCGGTACTTATCCTGTGGTTCCATCATAATGGCCCCGCCCCCTTTCCAAAATTCAGTCAACAGCTCATTCCGTTTTGTTATTTTTAGTATACCGAAAAACGATGTTGTTGTAAAGAAGTTGTTAAGAAATAATATGTAAAAAATTTGTGGCATTTTTAAACAGGATATGTGCAAGTTGCACGACTTTTTCTTTTGACTATTCCCCTGCGCTGTGGTATTCTTGGGAGTAGATCAGATAAAGGACCGTTTCCCATGGAATTTTACACGCTTGCCAGCGGTTCGAGCGGCAACTGCTCGCTCGTGTGCGCGGGCGACACGCTGCTGCTCATCGACGCGGGCATCTCCTGCCGCCGCATCGAGCAGTCCCTCCGCGCGCTGGGGCGGACGCTCGGCGACCTGACCGCCGTATTCATCACGCACGAGCACACCGACCACATCGGCGGTCTTGCCACACTCAGCAAAAAAAGCGCCGCCCCGGTCTATGTCACGCGCGGCGTATCCCATATCCTCACCTGTCCCGTCGTCGCCTTCACCGCGGGCGACACGCTTGAATTCGCGGGCTGCACCGTGCGCTCGTTCTCCACCTCGCACGACGCCGTGGATCCCGTCGGCTACCGCGTCGACGCTCCCGACGGCTCGCTCGGCATCCTGACCGACACCGGCTTCGTCACCGACGCGGCGCGTGAAGTGCTCGCGGGCGTGGATACGCTCCTGCTCGAAGCCAATCACGACGTGGAAACGCTGCAATACGGCCCCTACCCCTATTTCCTCAAGCGCCGCATCCTCGGCGACGAGGGGCACCTGTCCAACGACGCGGCGGCGGAATTTGCACGGCTCGCCGTGCAGAGCGGCACGCGCGACATCCTGCTCGCGCACCTTTCCAAGGAGAACAACACGCCCGAGCTGGCGGAGTACGCCGTCGCCCGCGCGCTGCAGTCCGCGGGACTTTCCGTGCGGCTCGGCGTCGCGCCGCGCGACACCATGAGCGAGGTACATCTATGCAGAAGGTCACCGTCCTTTGCGTCGGCAAACTGAAGGAAGCATTCTACGCGGCAGCCGTCGCGGAGTATCAAAAACGTCTCCAGCGCCACTGCAAGCTGGAGATCGTGGAGCTGCCGGAGCAGAAGCTCCCCGAGTCGCCCGCCCCCGCCGAGATCAAGCAGGCGCTCGCCAGGGAGGCCGCACTCATCGAGGAAAAGCTCCCTAAGGGCGGCGCGGTCATCGCCCTGTGCATCGAGGGCACGGAGCTGAGCAGCGAAGCCCTCTCGAAAAAGCTGGCGCAGCTCGCCTCCGCGGGCGCTTCGCAGCTGACCTTTCTCATCGGCGGCAGCTTCGGCCTGCACCCGCGCGTGAAGCAGCGCGCCGACCTGCGCCTTTCCATGTCGCCCATGACCTTCCCGCACCATCTGGCGCGGGTGATGCTGCTCGAGCAGCTCTACCGCGCGTACCAGATCGACGCCGGCACGCGCTATCATAAGTAAGGAGGAAGCACCATGTCCTTTCCCAAGCTGAGCTGGGGCCGTGAAAAGCACGACCTCGCCGACCGCTGGCCCAAGGGGCCGGACGGCACGCCCGAAAAGCCCGCCTTCCTTGCCGACTCGACCGAGGAGGACAACGCCGCGGGCATGACCGTTGAAATGCTGCGCGCCTACGGCATCCCCGTTATGAAAAAGTACGACGACAAGGACGGCACGCTCGGCAAGGTCCTGTTCGGCACGCCGAGCGGCGGCGTGGGGCTGTATGTACCCGAAAGTATGCTCGAGGACGCGAGGAATCTTCTCGCGCCCGTGGAGGAATCAACCCGGAATGAGGAGGAATCGTAATGGATTATCGCAAGGAATATGAAAAGTGGCTCGCCTCCCCCGCGCTGAGCGAGGACGAGCGCGCTGAGCTCAGGGCGCTCGAGGGCAACGACAAGGAGATCAAGGCCCGCTTCTACGGCCCGCTCGAGTTCGGCACCGCAGGCCTGCGCGGCACGATGTACACGGGCCTGCACAACATGAACCGCCACGTCATCCGCTGGGCGACGCAGGGCTTTGCCAATGTCATCCGCGCCGAGGGTACGGAGGCGATGCAAAAGGGCGTCGCCGTGTGCATGGACTGCCGCAACCACTCCGCCGAATTTGCCCGCGAGACCGCCTGCGTCATGGCAGCCAACGGCATCCATGTGCGGCTCTTTGAATCCCTGCGCCCCACGCCCGAGCTTTCCTTCGCCGTGCGCGAGTACGGCTGTCAGGCGGGCGTGAACGTCACCGCCAGCCACAACCCCAAGGAGTACAACGGCTACAAGGTCTACTGGTCCGACGGCGCGCAGCTGCCGCCGCAGCACGCTGCGGCCATTGCCGACGAGCTGACGCGGATCGACATTTTCACGGGTGTTCAGTCGATGGACTACGAGCAGGCTTTGGCCGAGGGCAGGATCGAGCTGCTCGGCGAGGACTGCGACCGCCGCTTCATGGCGAACGTCATGGGCATGGTCAACGACTACGAGACCGTGAAAAAGGTCGCGGACGACTTCGGTCTCGTCTACACGCCGTTCCACGGCTGCGGCTACAAGCTGGTGCCCGAGGCGCTCACAAGGCTCGGCATCAAGCACCTCTACTGTGAGCCGAAGCAGATGGTCATTGACGGCGATTTCCCCACCGTCGTCTCCCCCAACCCCGAAAACCCTGAGGGCTTCTACCTCGCTATCGACCTCGCCAAGGAAAAGAACGTTGACTTCATCCTCGGCACCGACCCCGACAGCGACCGCGTGGGCATCATGGTGCGCAACAAGTCGGGTGAGTTCGAGCCCGTCACCGGCAACCAGACCGGCGTGCTGCTGCTCGACTACCTCATCGGCGCGATGAAGCGCGCGGGCAAGCTGCCCGAAAAGCCCGCCGCGCTCAAGACCATCGTGACGACCGAGATGGCGCGCGCCGTCGCCGAGGCCAACGGCCTCGACTGCTACGACACCTTCACCGGCTTCAAGTTCATGGCGGAGAAGATGAACGAGCTGGAGAGCGCGGGCAAAAACACCGTCATCTTCTCCTATGAGGAGAGCTACGGCTACATGATCGGCCACTATGTCCGCGACAAGGACGCCGTCACCGCCTCTCTGCTCCTCACCGAGATGGCGGCATGGTACCACGCGCAGGGCATGACGCTCTTCGACGCGCTGCGATCCCTCTACGAAAAGTACGGCTGGTACGGCGAAAAGACGCACAACCTCGTCATGCCCGGCCTCGACGGTCTTGAGAAAATGGCGGCGCTCATGCAGTCGCTGCGCGCGCAGCCTCCGGTCGAGATCGGCGGCGTAACGGTCGCGCAGTACAAGGACTATTCCGACGGTACGGTGCGCGACGCCGCGACCGGCGCAATCACGCCGATGCCGCTCTCCGGCTCGAACGTCCTGCGCTTTGAGCTGACCGACGGCTCGCACATCGTCGTCCGGCCCAGCGGCACGGAGCCGAAGATCAAGGTCTATATCCTCACCAAGGGCGCGGACGCCGCGGAGCGCGACGCGAACCTCGAGAAATACAGCGCGTGGGTCAAGACCCTCGCCTGACCGCACAGCCCCATAACGCAAACGGAGGGCGGCGCAAAACGCCGCCCTCTTTTTTGAAAGGAAGATACTCCCTATGGCCCCGCTCGCCCTCTACTGGTCGGTCATGATCGCCTGCTACCTGCTCGCCTCGCGCCTGCGCCGCTACGCCGACCGCCTCGGCTTTGTCAATACGCTGCTTAGCATCAGCGTCTACGCGCTCGTTTTCGTGATGGGTCTGCGGATGGGCGCGAACCGCGAGGTGACGGACAACCTCGGCGTCATCGGCGTGCAGGCGCTGCTCGTCACCGCGCTGACGATGGCGTTCAGTATGCTCGGCGCGTTCGCCGTGCGCCGCGCCCTGCACATCGACCGCAATGCCCTGCCCCGCGGCGCGGAGAAAACGGCGGCGGAGCCGTCCGCTGCCGCACACGCGGACGCCTCCGGCTCCAAGACCTCGCTCATCATCTTCGCGATGGTCGCGGCGGGAATGCTGCTCGGCTATTTCGTCGTTCCGCGCGTCACCGACCCGGACGCCTTTCAAGCCGTGTCCGGCAGCTGGCTCGTCGTCGGACTGTGCCTGCTGCTCGCCTTCGTCGGCTTCGGCATGGGGCTGGAGGGCAAGCTCAAAGCCATGCTGCGCGGCGCGGGACTCGGCATCATTCTCGTGCCGCTGGCGATGGTCGCCGGCTCGCTGCTCGCAGGCGTGATCTACTCGCTTCTCTCCCCCATGACGCTGCGGGAGGGGCTCGCCATCAGCGCGGGCTTCGGCTGGTACACGCTCGCGCCGAGCGTCATTTCCGGCGCGGGCCACGCGGTCGCGGGCGCGGTGTCGTTCCTGCACAACGTGCTGCGCGAAACGCTCGGCATCATTTTCCTCCCGCTCGCCGCCTCGAAGATCGGCTGCATCGAGGCCGTCACGCTGCCCGGAACGTGCGCGATGGACGTATGCCTGCCCATCGTCGAGCGCTCCTGCAGCGCCGAGACGCTGCCCTACTCGTTCACGACCGGCATGGCAGCCTGTCTTTTCTCCGCGCTGCTCGTGCCGCTCATCATGGGCGCATAGCGCCCTTCCCTTCATAAAAAAACCGCTTGGCCGATCTCGGTCAAGCGGTTTTTCTTTAGTCCTTCCTGCACTCGGCGGTGATCTCCTCGCGCAGCGCGGTGAGCTCCGGGCTCGTCAGGTCGCGCGGATACGGCAGCTCCAGCTCCCACACACGCACCGAGCTGTCCGCGTGCAGCACGACGATCCGCTGCGCGAGCAGCAGCGCCTCGTCAAGCTGATGCGTCACGAGCAGAATGGTCTTTTGCAGCTCCTTCTGAATGTCCAGCAGCTCCGTTTGCAGCTCGCCGCGCGTGATGAAGTCGAGCGAGGCGAACGGCTCGTCCATCAGCAGCACCTGCGCCTGACTGGCGAGCACGCGGGCAAGCCCGAGCCGCTGGCGCATTCCGGTGGACAGCTCCACGGGCGTCATGTCGGCGTAATCCTCCAGCCGCACGAGCTTCACGAGCTTCTTCGCCAGCTCCAGCCGCTCCTCGGGCGTGCGGCCCGCGCCCGCTGCCATCGCGACGTTGCGCTCCACCGACGTCCAGGTGATCACATAGGGATCGGGCGAGAGCAGCGCGCAGCGCCAGCCCTCCGGCATCACGATCTCGCCGGAATCGGGCGCGTCCTTCGTTCCGTCGATGAGCCGCAGCAGCGTGCTCTTTCCGCAGCCGCTGCGCCCAAGGATCGCCGTGAGCTTCCCCGCGGGAAAATCGACCGACACACCGTGGAGCACGGTGCGCGTCGTCGAGGGGCGCTTCGCGCCGTTGAGAATGATGTCGGTGCTCTGCGTGGTATAGGTCTTGACAAGGTTTTTCACCTGAATGCCGTTCATTGCGTTCTCCCCTTCGCTTGACAGAAAAATACCGTTGACCGGGAGGAGGCTAAACCACCGGCCAACGGTAATTCTAACAGGTCATGCCCTGTTTTTCAACAAAAAAGAAGCGGAAAACCGTCAGGAAAGCAGCAGCTTGTCGTTCGCCTCGGTCGAGCCGCTGGCGCTGGAGAAGAGCGCGAGCAGGTCGGGCACGGTCAGCTTTTTCTTTTCCTCGCCGGAGATGTCCACCACCACGCGGCCCGCGTCCATCATGATGAGGCGGTTGCCGTGCGCGATGGCGTCCTTCATGTTGTGCGTGATCATCAGCGTCGTGAGCCGATTCTCCTGCACGATCTGGTCGGAGAGCGCGAGCACCTTGGCGGCCGTCTTGGGGTCGAGCGCCGCGGTGTGCTCGTCGAGCAGCAGCAGCTTCGGCTGCTTGAGCGAGGCCATCAGCAGCGTCAGCGCCTGACGCTGACCGCCGGAGAGCAGACCGACCTTGCTCGTCAGGCGGTCCTCCAGACCGAGGTCGAGGGTACGCAGCAGTTCCTTGTAGTCCGCACGTTCAAGCGGCGTGATGCCCCACCTGAGGCCGCGGCGCTGCCCGCGCCGGGCGGCGAGCGCCAGATTCTCCTCGATCATCATGGTCGGGGCGGTGCCCATCATCGGGTCCTGAAACACGCGCCCGAGCAGCGCGGCGCGCTTGTGCTCGGGCAGCTTGGTGACGTCCTGCCCGTCGATGAGGATGGAGCCGGAGTCCACCGGAAACACGCCCGCGATGGCGTTGAGCATCGTGGACTTGCCCGCGCCGTTGCCGCCGATGACGGTGACGAAATCGCCGTCGGCGAGCGTCAGACTCAGGTTGTTGAGCGCCGTTTTGGCGTTGATGGTGCCGGGGTTGAAGGTCTTGCAGATGTTCTTGAGCTCAAGCATGGTGCGCGCCTCCCTTCTGTGCCTTGCCGTGGAACGCCTTGCCCTTCCAGTACGGAATGGCGAGGAACACCGCCACGATCAGCGCCGTGACGAGCTTGAGGTCGTTGGTGTTCAGACCAAGCTGGAGCGCGGCCTGCAGCACGATGTAGTAAAGGATCGCGCCGATGGAAACGGCAAAGAGCCGAAGGCCGAAGTTGATGAAGATCTTGCCGAACACGACCTCGCCGATGATGACGGCGGCAAGGCCGATGACGATGGCGCCGCGGCCCATCTGCACGTCGCTCGAGCCCTGATACTGGGCGAGCAGCGCGCCGGAGAGCGCGACATGCCCCGCGCGGTACTGCGTCGCTGCGAGGATCACGCCCAGCGCTGCACCGCCATAGGCGATGATGTCCATGATCGTGACGGAGTTGAGCTGCATGGTCAGGACCTTCATGGTGATCTTACGAAACTTCTCCGCTTCCTCGTTCATGACGTCGTTGCGCAGGCCGTCCGCCTGATAGATTTTCAGCGTGGTCAACCCCTGCAGGTTCTCCAGAAAGGTATCGCCGAGCTTTGTATACTGCCCCCAGTAGCGCGACAGGAGCTTTTTTGCCCATGTCTGCACCGCCGCAATGGCTGTCTCTTATACACATCTCCGAGCCCACGAGACTGCAGCTAATCTCGT
>ENA-OZGB01000184-OZGB01000184.1-human-gut-metagenome-genome-assembly--contig:-NODE-184-length-37721-cov-8.326953_pt1 | contig 37721 bp, 34 predicted proteins | sample MGYA00245113_ERZ653651 | MGnify/ENA primary metagenome ERZ653651 (study PRJEB26926, sample SAMN06165095) | human gut metagenome | biome: ENVO:00009003; feature: ENVO:2100002; material: ENVO:00002003... | reverse complement strand
CACAAGGCTATTCGTCGGCAGCGTCAGATGTGTATAAGAGACAGGGCAGACGCAGGACAAAAAGACGCTGAAACGGATAAACGCACTGATCAAGGATATTCAGAGAAGCCCCTATGAGGGGATCGGTAAGCCGGAGCCTCTGCGGGCTAATCTGAGCGGCTGGTGGAGCCGCCGCATTGACGAAACCAATCGCATTGTTTACTATGAGCAGGGCGGGGTGATTTATATTATCTCCTGCCTGGGCCACTATGACGATTGAGAAAGGAAGGGCCGGTTTATGAGCTGGGATAAAGAGAGGATCGCGCAGCTGCAGCTCCCTGATCCGGCGGACGATGATCCGCACCCCCGTCTGCTCCTGGAGGGAGAAGGCATACACGCCGGGCAGGGTTTTACGGCTCTGTTTCCAGATGGTTGGCATGAGATTACTCTTGAAATAGCCTGGGAGCCGGAAGGCCCTGGCTGCTGGTACATATCTACGCCTGGTTTTAAGGGTGTGTGTCCTGTCGGCCTGTTTGTAAAGGTATGAAAACGATCCGGCAGATAGCCGACGAGATAGGGGTATCAAAGCAGGCGGTTTTCAAAAAAATCAAGCGTGAACCGCTGTCAACCAGTTTACAGGGGTTGACGGCAACGGTTGACGGTAGGTTGATGGTAGAGGTTGACGGTGAAAAGCTGATAAAACAGGCATTTTCTGAAAATGCACCGTCAACCACCGACAACCGGTTGACGGGTGCGGTTGACGGTTTGGTTGACGCGCCGTCAACCAAAAATGACGAAAAAACGGTGGCGGTTGATGGTGTGATTTCTGTTTTGCAGGCCACCATCGACACGCTGCAAGGGCAGCTTGAAATGAAAGATCGGCAGATCGAGCAGCAGGCCCAGACCATTACCCGGCTCACTGATGCGTTGGCCGCAGCGCAGCAAACAGCGGCAGCGGCCCAGGCCCTTCACGCGGGGACAATTCAGCAGCAGCTCCTTACTGGGGAGACCGGAGCGGAGCAGCAGGGTCGGGAGCCGGAACAAAAGCGGAGTTGGTTTAGTAGGCTCTTTCGAGGCTAAAGGAGGTTCCAAATGGGAGATAAGATATTTATCATTTTGGGCTTTTTCGTATTTTTTCTTGTTGTAGAGTTTGTAATGATGGGAGCCTTTCAAGCGGTAGGCTCTATAAAAACGAAAAGGGTATTGAGGACTTTGTGTCAGGCGTTTTTGGCAATCCTCATTGTGGGCTATCTCCTGTTGGTGGGAATGAGCCTTTTTATAGGGGGAGATCTGCTCCTTCAAGGAGAAATGAGTAAAGGAATTTCAGTTCTGCTTTTCTCTGTTATTATTGCTGTCTGTGTTTATGTATGGCTTATTAGAGGATGGATTAAGCACATAAAACAGATGAAAAATAGGTAACTATTTGAGGTGTAAACTCGGCTGTTGTCCCTTGTTCTCGATATTCGCAAGGTAGCGCGGGGAAATATATAACTCGTCGCTTACCTTTTTGCGGCTCTCGCCGTATTCATTTCTCGCGGCTTTTATAGCTGCCCCGAAAGCCTTAAAGTCGTACAATGGTACGGGTCTTTTTGCCATTTTCATTCACCCTGTTACATTTTACAGTTCACCTTTCTTTTTGGATATGTCCACACAATTCATATCATTAGGTTAAATACTTCCTGTTGTGTATTGACAGTAGACTGATTTTCTGATAAAATAAAATTTATGTAAAAGGAGGCGGCGTTTATGTTGCATAGCATGCGTATTAGATAAGCATTGAAAAAAAGGATTTTCCCATTTTCAACATGGGCTTTTTTGTCATGCTTATTTTGCGGATGCTATACAAAAAACTAACGACGTATAGATATAGTATAGACATAGTGCAAGCTATGCCTTAGTTTTGTTGTACTGCTCTGTGCATTATAAATGCAGGTCAATGCTCATGTTGAGGATTGACCTGCATTTTTTTGTGTAAAAAGGACGAGTGAAATATAATGCTTAAAAAATATTGGATAAAATGTCCGATTTGTAACGGAAAGACGAGAGTTCAAGTATTTCATAATACTGTATTAAAAGATTTTCCTCTTTTCTGCCCTAAATGCAAATTGACGCATATCATTGATGTAGAAAAATTAGAGATTGTAATCAAAAATACAGAAAAACAAACTTTTATTATTTAGAAGAAAGGATATAAAAATGAAACGTTTACCTAAATATACGCCTGCGGAAGTACGGAATGATCCATACGGATTTACTTACAAAGAAATGTCGGAAGTTATTGGCGAGAATGAAGCAAAAGCCTTATATGAAGAATTATATAAGCAATTACCACGCAAAAAAAATCTATCAATGTTGGTAAAAAATATTTGCAAAAGCAGTGATACTGAAAAGTATGTTTACGAACTGAAAGACAACAAATACATTGAAACGGTTTTTATCAAGCGGCGAGATGGTGGAACTGTTTGCGTGAGCACACAAGTCGGTTGTCCTGTTGGTTGTATTTTTTGTGAGTCCGGGCGAAATGGCTTTGTTCGTAATCTAACATCGTCAGAAATCGTACAACAGATTATATTGTTGCGTCGAAAAGTAAACCGTATCGTTTTTATGGGTATGGGAGAGCCTTTATTCAATTATGACAACTTGATAAAAGCAATCCATATTCTCCGAGATAGATATGGGCTCAACTTTCCAACCGACGGCATTACCATATCAACAGTTGGTCCGGTCGATCAATTAAAAAAATTGCGCGAGGAACATCTTAAAATTCAGTTGACAATATCTTTACACGCAGCAACACAATCTGCAAGAAATCGTATTATTCCTCACATGCGCATATATGCTATTGAAGATGTTGTTAAGCAAGCCTTATCCTATTCTGAAAGGCATAATCGCAAAATTGTCTTTGCGTATTTGCTTTTACCGGGTATAAATGACCGGCCCTCAGATGTAAGACAACTTGCAAAATGGTTTCGGGGCAAAAAAGTTATGATTAACGTGTTACAATACAACCCAACAAGCAATTCAAGAATTAAAGCACCACAGAAACGGGAAATAGTTGCATTCAAACATCAATTAGAGCAAGCAGGACTTGAAGTTACTATGAGAGTTTCTCATGGCAGAGAGATTAACGCGGCTTGTGGACAGTTAGCTAACACATATAATAAATTCAAAAAAAAATGATTAAAAGTGCCAGACGCATAGACGCAGAGCCGATAACGCATTAGGTCAAAAAACCTATGTGTTATCGGCTTTTTTATTTAATATTGCGCAAAAGCCGCTGTTCCCTATTATAGAATGGATTGCGGGTAGTGTATTAAAGTCGCCCTTTTTTAAGGATACGGCGGTATCGGGGAGGTATCGCCGTGTCCATTTTTATTTACTGTAACCCGCCTAATGCTTTGCGGTCAAAAAAAGCTATGCTCCGCAAGCGGGATATTCCGGCTATGAATGTGAACTGTCAATACATTTAGCTACTGCTTACATTTCCTTTGCGCCCGTCCGCGTCTTGCGGACGGGCGCATTTTGCTTTTTTCAACTTTTTTCTGAAAAGCGCACTCAAGAGCCATCTCCCGAACGGGTACGGAGCGAAAGGGGCAGAGAGGACAAGCCCTTAACTCCCGTCCTCTACTCCACGCGGGAAGGAGGTGAACTCTATGGAGCTATCTTCTTCCGACAAGGAAAGAATACAACATCAGTACGACGCATTAGCAAAGAAAACTTTGGTCGGCGAAGCGAAAAGCCACCGCCGCACTCTTGCGAAACGCGCAGCACGCGAAGTTACTTTTTCGGATTTGAGCGAAAGCGAACTCGCGCAGCTTTTCACAACGGACGAATACGAAAGCGATTATTTCCGTTTTCAAGTGTCCGGCTTTGATGTACTCGTCAAAAATGAACTGCTTGCCGAAGCCCTTAACGCTTTGCCCGAAAGGAAACGCGACATTATCCTTTTGTCCTACTTCTTGGATATGAGCGACGCGGAAATTGGCGAACTGCTGAATGTTGTACGCACGACGGTTTTCCGGCACAGGAAATCCGCGCTTGCGAAAATCAAACAGTATTTGGAGGGAAAAGCAGATGATGAATACCGTTAGGAAGTCTGAAAATCTGTTGCCGTTCCCTGTCATTTCCGCAGCGGCAAACGGCGACACAACCGCCATGTGCGCGATCTTGAAGCACTACGAGGGTTACATAGCGAAACTTTGTACCCGCACGCTGAAAGACGACGCGGGCAATACCTATTCCTATGTGGACGAGGAAATGCGTAACAGGCTGCAAGTGCGCCTTATTACCCGCACCCTTGCTTTTCATGTAGGATAATCTTTTAGCCCATGCGGGGAGCGTGTCCCCTTTCCACGCTTCCCGTTATGGGCTATTTGTCGTTCCGCAAAAGCATATCCGCTGTTGATGTGCTTTTGCAGGCCGACAAAGCCTATTGTTCTTTGACAAAGAAAGCGGCCTTTGGTGCGCAGCATAACAGGCAAACGGGTACATTCCGTCTGTACCGAGCCAGTCGGCGGGTACGCCATGACAGCTTTTCCCCATAGGGGAAAAGCCGAGCGAGAACTACCGCGCCGTAAAACAGGTTTAGCAGCTTGTGGGCGACGACATACAAGGCGGCACAATGATACTCCCGCGTTGAACACCCTCAAAGTATTGCGCGGCGCACCCATAAGCATGGGCCGGGGTGAAACTCCCGTGAGGTTGCAGCTAACAACCGCCCGTTTCAGCCTTATTTCTCATATCGTACAAGCCGGAGCGCATATTCTGTACTATGCCGCTAACCGGGAGGGAAAGAAGATGATTACCAAGTTACAACTTCAACAAATGAGAAATGTTGATATTACACAGGTTGACCGCAGCACTTTGGTTGATATTCGTAATATCCATATTGACAGTTCTTTGCCAGCAGCAAAAAAAATGCAAAGCTACTTGGAGCAGATCGTCAATCCGTATTGTTTTCTTTGCGGCGATACGCCCGTAAGAATACGGTTTGTCGCAGAGGATAGAACGCTAAAGCAATCATTGTGCGATTACTTTTTAAGTCTGAAATAACCGCCGACTTTCCCTAACTCTATGGGTAAGACCTTGTGATTACGGGGCGAAAATGGTATAATTAACTCGTAATTATAGGGGGAAAGGAGGTATAATGCCCCGCATACGCAAAGACAAAATGGCACGCAGTTATGCAGAGCCGTTTTGGAAAATTGGGCTATACATTCGACTATCCAGAGAGGACGACAACGAGGACGAAAGCGAGAGTGTTATCAACCAAGAAAAGATACTCCGCGACTTTGTAGACAGCTATTTTGAGCCGGGAACCTATGTGATTGTAGACGTGTTTGCCGACGACGGATTGACAGGCACCGACACAGCGCGACCAAACTTCAAACGGCTTGAGGGCTGCATTGTCCGAAAAGAAGTAAACTGCATGATTATCAAATCCCTTGCACGCGGTTTCCGCAACCTTGCCGACCAGCAAAAGTTTTTAGAGGAGTTCATACCCATTAACGGTGCAAGGTTTATTTGCACAGGCACACCATTTATTGACACTTACGCAAATCCCCATTCTGCAAGCGGCCTTGAAGTACCTATTAGGGGAATGTTCAACGAGCAGTTTGCCGCGACCACTTCCGAAGAAATCCGCAAAACATTCAAGATGAAACGGGAGCGCGGCGAGTTCATAGGCGCGTTTGCCCCTTACGGCTACAAGAAAGACCCAAACGACAAAAACAGCTTGATTGTAGATGAAGAAGCAGCGGAGGTTGTCAAAAGCATTTACCATTGGTTTGTCAATGAGGGGTACAGTAAAATGGGGATTGCAAAGCGGCTTAACCAAATGGGAGAGCCGAACCCCGAAGCCTATAAGAAGAAAAAAGGCTTTAAGTATAACAACCCTAATTCCGACAAAAACGATGGTTTGTGGTCTGCCAGCACGATTGTAAGGATATTGCAAAATGAAGTTTATACGGGCGTAATGGTGCAAGGCCGTAATCGCGTAATAAGCTACAAAGTACACAAGCAGATCAACGTCCCCGAAGAAGAATGGTTTGTCGTCCCCAACACACACGAAGCGATTATTGACAGGGAAACATTCGAGAAAGCGCAAGCCCTACATAAGCGCGACACAAGGACAGCCCCCGGCAAACAGGAAGTCTATCTCATGTCCGGCTTTGTCCGTTGCGCGGATTGCAAAAAGGCCATGCGGCGCAAAACCGCCCGCGATATTGCCTACTACTCTTGCCGCAGCTACACCGATAAGAAGATTTGCAGCAAACATTCTATCCGGCAAGACAAGTTGGAAAACGCGGTATTGGCAGCGTTGCAAATGCAAATTGCCCTTGTAGATCGGCTTGCAGAAGAAATTGAACGGATTAACAACGCGCCTGTTATCAACCGGGAAAGCAAGAGATTATCCCATTCCTTGAAACAGGCAGAGAAGCAGCTAAAACAGTACAATGACGCTTCCGATAGCTTGTACCTTGATTGGAAAAGCGGTGAGATTACCAAAGAGGAATACCGCCGCTTGAAAGGCAAGATTGCAGAACAGATACAACAGCTTGAAGCGAACATCTCCTATCTGAAAGAGGAAATGCAGGTAATGGCTGATGGTATCGGAACCGACGACCCGTATCTAACCGCCTTTCTGAAATACAAAAACATTCAGAGCCTTAACCGCGGGATTATGGTTGAACTCGTAAAAGCGGTTTGGGTGCATGAGAACGGGGAAATAACGGTTGACTTCAATTTTGCCGACGAGTACCAGCGAATTATTGATTACATCGAGAATAACCACAACGTTATCCGAGTGATTGAGAACAAGGCAATCTAACGGCTTGCCTATTCAACACAAAGGAAAATCTAATGTTGTGCATAAATAAACGGCTCTACTGGGGCAAAAAGGGCGGCATCACGGTCAGCGGCGGCGAGCCGCTGCGCCAGATGGAGTTCCTGACGGCATTCTTCGAGCTGGCACGCTCCAAGGGCGTGCATACGGCTCTGGACACCGCCGGTCAGCCCTTCCGCCCCGACGATGCAGCGTATCTGGCCGATTTTGACCGGCTGATGAAGTCCACCAGCCTCGTCATCCTCGATTTGAAGGAGATCGACCCGGAGAAGCACCGCAGGCTCACCGGCAGGGACAACGCGAACATCCTTGCGATGGCGCGCCACATCTCCGACCTCGGCGTACCGCTCTGGATACGCCATGTTCTCGTCCCCGGCCTGACTGACGACGAAGACGGCCTACGGAAGACCGCAGAGTTCATCTCGTCTCTCAAGACGGTGCAGCGGGTAGAGGTACTGCCCTACCACACGCTGGGCCTCTTCAAGTGGCAGAAGCTCGGCATCCCTTATCCCCTGCCCGACGCTGTCCCGCCCACGGCGGAACAGGTCAAGCGGGCCGAGGAGCTGCTGGGAGTCAGCAAATATACAGGCTGACAAAATCAGCTGATATAAAACAAAGAGGCGTGACCGCAAGGTCACGTCTCTTTTACTTTTTGTAATTTAACCGCCCAGATATGCGCTGCGGACACGCTCGTTGGTCAGCAGCTCAGCACCGGTGCCATCCATGACCACGCGGCCCGTCTCGAGGACGTAGGCGCGGTCTGCCACGGAAAGGGCCATCTGTGCATTCTGCTCGACCAGCAGGATGGTCATGCCCTCTTTGTGGATGTTCTGGATGATGTCGAAGATCTCCTGCACCAGCAGGGGCGACAGACCCATGGAGGGCTCGTCCAGCATCAGCATGGAGGCGTTGCTCATCAGAGCACGGCCCATGGCCAGCATCTGCTGCTCGCCGCCGGACATGGTGCCGGCCAGCTGCTTGCGGCGCTCCTTCAGGCGGGGGAAGAGCTCAAAGACCTTCTCCTTGTTGGGAGCGATGGTGGAAGCAGGCTGGGTATAAGCGCCCATGTCCAGATTCTCTTCCACGGTCATATGCAGGAAGACATGACGGCCTTCCGGCACCTGTGCCAGACCGGCCTCGACGATTTTATGAGCGCGGACGCCCTTGATGCTCTTGCCCTTGTAGAGGACGTCGCCGGTCTTCGGGTGGAGCAGGCCGGAGATGGTCTTCAGGGTGGTGGATTTGCCAGCACCGTTGGCACCGATCAGGGTGACGATCTCGCCCTGATTCACCTCGAAGGAGATGTCCTTGACGGCGTGGATGTTGCCGTAATAGACGTTGATGTTATCAACTTTCAGCAAAGTCTGTGCCATCGTTCAGCCCTCCTTCTTGCCCAGGTAGGCTTCGATGACCTGGGGATTGTTGCGGATCTCGTCCGGCGTACCCTTGGCGATGATGCGGCCAAAGTTCAGCACGGCGATGCCCTCGCAGATGCCCATGACGAGGCTCATATCATGCTCGATGAGCAGGACGGCGATGTTGAACTCGTCGCGGATGCGGCGGATGGTCTCCGTCAGCTCTGCGGTCTCGGAGGGGTTCATGCCAGCGGCCGGCTCGTCCAGAAGCAGCAGCTTCGGGCTGGTAGCCAGCGCGCGCATGATCTCCAGACGGCGCTGTGCGCCGTAGGGCAGGCTGCCGGCCTGTGCATCGGCGAGGTCGGCCATGTGGAAGATGTCCAGCAGCTCGAAGGCACGTTCGGTGCAGCGCTTCTCTTCCTTCCAGTAGTTGGGCAGGCGGATGAGAGAGGAGCCCAGATTGTACTTCATGGACTCGTGGAGGCCCACCTTGATGTTGTCGATGACAGACAGGTCCTTGAACAGGCGGATATTCTGGAACGTACGAGCCACGCCCATCCGGTTGACCTGATAGGTCTTTTTGCCGGCGGTGGGCATCCCATCGATGAGGATGGAGCCGCGGGTGGGCTGGTAGACGTTGGTCAGCAGGTTGAAGACGGTGGTCTTACCGGCGCCGTTGGGGCCGATGAGGCCGGTGATCTCGTTGCGGCCGATCATCAGGTTGAAGCCATCCACGGCGGTCAGGCCGCCGAAGTCGATGCCCAGTTCACGGACATCGAGGATGGGCTTTTTATCCTTGTCGCGGTCGGTCAGGAAGCCGCCGGAAGGGACGCTGTGTAACTTAGTCTGGAACTCACTCATGGTCTGCGCCCTCCTTGTCAGCATTCTTCTTGTGGAACAGCTCGCCGTTCATGACCTTTTCCACGATGCGGCTCATGGAGAAATCGTAGCTGCCCAGCAGTCCGCCCGGACGGAAGATCATCATCAGGATGAGCACCAGCGAGTAGATGACCATGCGGTAGCTGTCGAAGCTGCGGGTAGCCTCGGGCAGGATGGTCAGGACGGTAGCGGAGAGGATGGAACCCAGCATGGAGCCCATGCCGCCCAGAACCACCATGACCAGGATCTCGATGGACTTCATGAAGCCGAAGGTGGAGGGGTTCAGAACGCCGATGTAGCAGGCGTACAGACCACCGGCCAGACCGGCAAAGGCAGCGGAGAAAGCGAAGGCCATGACCTTATAATAAGTAGTCTGGATGCCGCAGCTCTCGGCAGCGATCTCGTTGTCGCGGATGGCGAGGACGGCACGGCCATGGCGGCTCTTCATCATGGCATGGATGAGGAAGCAGGTGATGACCACACAGAGGAAGACATTGGCGAAGTTGGAGTACTTGGGGATGTTCTTGAGGCCCTTGGAGCCGTAGAACAGGCTGTAGCCCAGCACATCGTCGATGTTGTTCAGGGTAATGCGGATGATCTCGCCGAAGCCCAGGGTCAGGATGGCCAGATAGTCACCGGTCAGACGGAGGGCCGGGACGCCGATGAGGACGCCAAACAGGCCGGCCATCACAGCGCCCAGTGCAAGGCCGATGGCAAAGGAAACGCCATCGGGCAGAGGGCTGTACTTGGTGAAGAGGGCGCAGGTGTAAGCACCCACGGCCATGAAACCGGCGTGGCCCAGCGGCAGCTGGCCCAGATAGCCGGTGGCCACGTTCAGGGACACGGCCAGGATGATGTTGATGCCCACGGTCATGAGCACCTTGTTCTGGTAAGTGGAGAGCATGTTGCCGGTCATGTAGGAAAGGGCCAGGAACAGCAGCACCACCAGCACGGCGTTCATGAGGTAGCGCACGGGCATTTTGAGCGTTTTGCGATTCTTGTTCATCTTCATGCCCTCCTTACACCTTTTCCTGCACCTTGCGGCCGAGGAAGCCCGTGGGCTTGAACAGCAGCACGATGATGAGGATGGCGAACGTGACGGCGTCCTTCCAGGCAGACAGGCCGATGGCGGAGACGAAGCACTCGCACAGGCCGATGACGATGCCACCGACCATTGCGCCCGGGATGGAGCCGATGCCGCCCAGAACGGCGGCGACGAAGGCTTTCAGGCCCAGCATGGAGCCCATGGTGGGGGTAGCCTGCGGGTAGGAGCAGCAGTACAGCACCGAGCCGATGCCGGCCAGTGCAGAGCCGACCGCAAAGGTAAAGGAGATGGTGCTGTTGACGTTGATGCCCATCAGGCGGGCAGCGTCCATATCCTCAGAGACGGCGCGCATGGCCTTGCCAAGCTTGGTCTTCTGGACGAGGAAGGTCAGCACCAGCATGGACAGCACGGTGACCGCCAGCGTGATGATGGAGGTCAGGCCCAGAGGCACCTTGCCCAGATAGAAGGTCTTGTTGTCGTAGTAAGACGGGATGACCTTTGCGCCCGAGCCCATGACCAGCTCAGCCGTGTACTCGAGAAAGAACGACACGCCGATGGCCGTGATGAGCAGAGAGATACGGGGTGCGCTGCGCAACGGGGTGTAGGCGATCTTTTCGATGACCACGCCCAGCAGCGTACAGGTGAAGATGGTGGCACAGACCGCCGTGACCGGGCCGAGGCCCAGCTGGTTCATGACGAACCAGGACATGTATGCGCCCACCATGATGACATCGCCGTGGGCAAAGTTCAGCAGCAGGATGATGCCGTACACCATGCTGTAACCCAGTGCGATCAGTGCATAGATGCTGCCAAGGGACAAGCCGTTGATCAGCTGGCTAAAGAACACTGTCATGGTTGGATACTTCCTTTCTTTGCGGCGTTTACACTTTTTGATATAAAAAAGGAGAACGCCTGACCAGAAAAATGCTGTTCCGGCGTTCTCCAAAAAATCATGGGGTTTGCTCTGTGCGGGCGGCTCCATCACCGGTGGATGGAACAGCGCGGATCAGAACATTTCCTTCAGCTCGGGCTTGCCGTCCACGTAGGTCAGGATGGCAGTGCTCTTGACGGGGTTGTGGTGCTCGTCGAAGGTAAAGGTGCCGGTGATGCCCTCGATGGTGCCGCCGGCAATGGCATCGATGACGGCCTGCTTGTACTCGTCGGAGCCGGCCTCGAGGCCCTGCTCCTCGGCTGCCTTGATGCCGTACACGACGGTCATGGCTGCATCGTAGCCCAAGGGTGCAAAACCGTTGGGGTAGGCCTCGCCGTACTCGGCCTTGTAGGCATCCTCAAACGCGGTGCTGGAGCCCTTAGCGTAGCAGGCGCAGAAGTAGGAGTCCTTCAGCTGGTCAGCGGTGGCGTAGCCCTCCAGACCATCCCAGCCGTCGCCGCCGAGGAAGGGAACGGTCAAGCCGATGCTCTCAGCCTGAGCCAGGATCTGACCCACTTCCTGATAGTAGTTGGGGCAGAACACCATCTCGGGGTTCTTGCCAAGGATGCTGGTCAGCTGGGTCTTGAAGTCCACGTCGCCCTCAGAGTAGCTCTCCTGATCCACGATGGTGCCGCCCTTTGCCTCAAACTCCTTGGCAAAGTTCTCGGCCAGACCCTCGTTGTAGTCCTTGCCCTTCAGGAAGATGACGGCTGCCTTGGTGTAGCCCAGCTTCTCGTAAGCGTAATCTGCCATCTTCACGCCCTGGAAGGGGTCGGTGAAGCAGGCACGGAACACATTCCCGTTCACGGTGTCGGTCTCGGCATCGTAGGTAACAGCCTCAGCAGTAGCGGAAGCGGTGACCATAGGCATATTGTAATCGGCGCTCTCGGCGGCAACAGCCAGCGTGGGAGCGGTGGTTACATCGCCCACCAGAGCGGTGATGCCCTGATCCACCATCTTGGTAAAGCAGGTCACAGCCTGCGTTTCATCGCCCTGCTCGTCCATGGTGATGATCTCCAGCTGCTTGCCGTTGACACCGCCATCGGCATTGACCTGCTTCATGTACAGGCTGGCACCGTTTACAACAGCCTGACCGTAAACGGAAGCGTCACCGGTCAGAGGGCCCATCACACCCACCTTGATAGTGCTGCCGGAAGCAGCAGCGGAACCAGCGGTAGAACCGGCAGCAGAAGAAGCGGCCGTGCTTGCGGAAGAACCGCCGCAGGCAGTCAGAGCGCTTGCTGCGGCAACAACACCGGCAGCAGCCATGAACTGACGACGAGTGATCATCTTTTTCATAAAAATCTCCTCCTCCGGAGTGTTCTATAAAGTAAATTGATAAAAACGGAAGCAAGGCCCTTCCCCTCTAAAGCGGCCTTGCTTCTGTTCTTGTCTGTTATTATAGCTATCTGGGTTCAAATCCGCAATTCACAAACCGTCCATACTTTTGGGCGCATTTTCTCGGCTTTGTTGATACTTTATACAAAAATTAAAGCGTGATTTTGTGCACTATTTCAAATTGTTCATTTTGTTTATCTGTGACATGAAACAAATTCACAAGTTGCAAAATGGTTACAGGGTCTCCATCTCGGCGTCGGCGGCAAATTCGGCCTCGGAGCGGACTTCGGCGGCCTGTCCCTCGGCCTCGGCAACAGCCAACGGCTCTGCCAGTGCCTTGCGGATGGCGGTGACGTAGAACACCATGGAAAGCGCCGTACCGATGCACCAGCCCACAGGCCATGCCATCCAGATGCCGGTGGAGCCCAGCGCGGTGGCGCTGAGCACGGCGGCAATGCCCACGCGCAAAATCAGGTCGGTGAAGGTGGCGATCATAAACCGCACCATCAGGCCGCAGCCGCGCAGGATGCCGTCTGCCACCAGCTTGACCGACACCACAAAGTAGAAGGGAGAGAGGATGCGCAAGAACAGCATACCGGTGTCAATGGCAGGGCCCTGCGGGTCGTTCATGAACAGCAGCAGCAAAAAGCGGCCAAAGAAGAAGTACAGCACCACCAGCGGCACGCACAACAGCCACACCAGATTGCGGCCTGCGCCAAAGCCCTCCTTCACGCGGTCCATCTTGCCTGCACCCATGTTCTGGGAGGTGTAGTTGGAGATGCCGTTGCCCAGAGTGGTAAAGGAGGTAATGACCATGTTGTTCAGCTTGACGGCGGCAGAATAGCCTGCAATGACGCTGGCGCCAAAGGTGTTGATGATGCTCTGCAGGATGATGTTGCCCACCGAGACAAAGCTCTGCTGCAGGATGCTGGGCACAGCCACCACGGCCACCTTGCCCAGCATATTCCACGAGAACAGCTGCACATGACCCTCGGTGTGGAAAGCGCGGATGCGGCGGAACACCACCACCATGGCCAGCACGCAGCTGACACCCTGACACAGGAAGGTAGCCCATGCTACACCGGCAATGCCCATCTGGAAACCTGCTACAAACAGGATGTCCACGCAGATGTTGGACAAAGAAGAGACTGCAAGGAAGTAGAAGGGGGTCTTGCTGTCGCCAAGGGCAGAGAAGATGCCGGTGGCAATGTTGTAGAAGAACATGAAGGGCAGGCCCAGAACGTAGATATCCAGATACAGCGCAGAATCTGCAAGGATCTCCTCCGGGGTGTTGATGAGCTCCAGCAGGGCGTCGCAGCCAAACAGACCGATGCCCATCAGCACGGCGCACAGCACGGCAGAGCCGATGAGGGAGGTGTAGACCGAGGTCTTCATCTCGCGGTATTCCTTTGCGCCAAAGTAGCGGGACACGATGACCGAGCAGCCGATGTTGCAGCCAAAGGCAAAGGCGATGAAGATCAGGGTGATCTCGTAGCTGTTGCCCACCGCAGCCAGTGCGTTCTCACCGATGAACTTGCCTGCTACCAGACTATCCGCGATGTTGTACAGCTGCTGGAAAATGATGCTGCCGAACATGGGCAGACAGAATTGCCACAATACCTGTGACGGCTTGCCCACCGTCAGATCCTTATTCATTGCAAAAATCCTCCTCTATAACGACTATAAATGGGAAAACAGCGTAAACGCCGCAACCAGTATAGAACCGAACTACCAAAAAGTAAAGAAAATTTTTGGCATATATGCCATATAAAAAACACATGGTAAGCATAACGTATCCCCGCTGCCGCAAGGGGGCAGACTGTAAACGGGTTTTCCACGGCGGTTTGCGTTCCCGTTAAAAATTTAGGTCTGCAAACATACGCACCGGCTCTTGCGCCGGGGTGCAAAGCGTGGTAGGATATTGACGGTTAGTTATATATAACCGCCTAAATAGAGCAGTTCCCCGTCTGCCCGCCCGGGCAGTATGGGAGAGAAAATGATATTCAGGAGGGTTTCAAGATGAATTATCTGGAAATTGAAGCTGTTGTTGGCCGCGAGATTCTGGACTCCCGCGGCAACCCCACCGTAGAAGCCGAGATCATGCTGGCGGACGGCACCGTGGCGCGCGGCTGCGCCCCTTCCGGTGCATCCACCGGCGAGTTTGAGGCGCTGGAACTGCGGGACGGCGACAAGAGCCGCTATCTGGGCAAGGGCGTGACCAAGGCGGTGGAAAACATCAACACGGTCATTGCGGACGCAGTGGTGGGCATGGATGCTTCCGACATTTACGCCGTGGATGCTGCCATGCTCAAAGCAGACGGTACCAAGGATAAGTCCAATCTGGGCGCAAACGCCATTCTGGCGGTGTCCATTGCAGCCTGCCGCGCAGCAACCGCTTCGCTGGAGATGCCGCTGTACCGTTTTCTGGGCGGCGTAAACGGCAACCGTCTGCCTGTGCCCATGATGAACATTCTGAACGGCGGCGCACACGCAACGAATACTGTGGATACACAGGAGTTTATGATCATGCCGGTGGGCGCACCCTCTTTTAAGGAAGCGCTGCGCTGGTGCGCCGAGGTGTTCCATGCGCTGGCTGCCATCCTGAAGTCCAAGGGGCTGGCTACCTCCGTGGGCGATGAGGGCGGCTTTGCGCCCAACCTTTCCAGCGATGAGGAGACCATCGAGACCATTCTGGCAGCCATCGAAAAGGCGGGCTATCTGCCGGGCAAGGACTTTATGCTGGCAATGGATGCCGCCGCCTCCGAGTGGAAGAGCCCCAAGGGCAAGGGCTTTTACAAGCTGCCCAAGGCGGGCACCGAGTTCACCTCTGCCGAGCTGATCGCACACTGGAAGAGCCTTGTGGAAAAGTACCCCATTATCTCCATCGAGGACGGTCTGGACGAAGAGGACTGGGAGGGCTGGCAGCAGATGACCCGCGAGCTGGGCGGCAAGGTACAGCTGGTGGGTGACGACCTGTTTGTGACCAACACCGAGCGTCTGGCAAAGGGCATCCAGCTGGGTGCGGGCAACGCTATCCTGATCAAACTGAACCAGATCGGCTCTGTCTCCGAGACCTTGGAAGCCATCAAGATGGCGCATAAGGCCGGCTACAACGCCATCAGCTCCCACCGCTCCGGCGAGACCGAGGACACCACCATTGCGGACTTGGCGGTGGCGCTGAACACCTGCCAGATCAAGACCGGTGCACCCAGCCGCACCGAGCGTGTGGCAAAGTACAACCAGCTGCTGCGCATTGAGGAGCAGCTGGGCGAAAGCGCCGTCTACCCCGGCATGGAAGCGTTTTAAGTAAGACGATTTGGAATGCCCTCCGCGCTGCTATGGGCATTTTCAGCGGAAATAGTATTTTTGATTTGTTGCTCAGAAACGCCTGCGGGCGTTTCTGAGCAACTTTTTCACGGGAAGGGGTCGTAAAGGCAGACGGCAGCTGCAATACTCCCAATATTTACCACCACGGCATTTGCAATCCTGCGGTGGGCTGGTTCGTATATAAGGCAGACCGGCACCCGGCAGCAGTCGGGACGGAATGAAACGAAAGGAGCAAACCTCCCATGTTTCAAGGCCTTGGGCCGCTGCTCGGCCTTTTGGGCGGCGGCAGCTTGACTAAGCTGCTTCTGTTTTTACTGAAGGGGCTGTTCGGCTGAAACGGACGGTCTGAAAGGAGAATACCATGCTGATCGTATTGGAGCATCTGCTGGGTCGAATCAACCTGCCCGGTATGTGGTGGATCATCTCTGAGCGCTGGCTGTGAGGTGACACCCCGCAAAGCCGCTGCACTTTTTGTGCGGCGGCTTTTTTGCTGCGCGGAACGATTGGGAATGCCCTCCGCTTTGCTCTGGGCATTTTCAGCGGAAAAATGATTTGTTTTTTCGGTACACCGGAGCGTCTGCGGACGCTCCGGTGTACCCTTTTCACGGGAAGGGGCGTAAAGGGGAACAACTGTTTCCTTTCCACTGGCAAAACTGGCAAAAAATGCTTGCATCTAGGCGGTTTTGATGATAAAATCAAAATGTTATAGTGTGCCCAAAAGCGGGGTGTACAGGAAGGTGAAGTTTGAAATTGCGGTAACAGGGGGTACTGCGTGCTGCAATGCGCGGAGAAAAAGGCAGGAAAGGTAAAATGGAAACAGACGAGACAATAAAAAAAGGATTTCTGCGGCTGGAACGCTATGCACAGAATATACCGGGCGGCTTTCACTGCTGCGCAGAGGACCCTGAAAACGGCTATCCGTTTGCTTATGTCAGTGACCGTTTTCTGGAGATACTGGGCTGGGAGCGGGAAGAATTTGCGGCAAGGTTCGATAACCGCTATACAGCGCTGCTACACCCGGATGATCTGGCGGCCGGGCTGCGCTACCGGAATGCGGAAAACAGCGCGACTTACGCCAAGAATGGTGACAGCATCTTCCGGATTCTGGGCAAAAACGGCTACCGCTGGGTCACCAACGCTGCCAATCAGGTGGAATGGTACGGCAAAGGCTATATTGTGGGCACGATCACGGATATCACCCCCTATATGGAACTGCGGGAAAAGCTGGAACAGCAGAACCGTACCCAGCGGGAGGCGCTGGAAACCGCCAACCATAATCTGTTGCGGATGATGCAGCAGATGGAGGAGCAGAAGGCGCAGTTTGCCCAGACCGCTGCCCGGAGCATGGAAAAAGAAAAGCGCTACCGGCATCGGCTGAACCACGACGCCCTGACCGGCACCTACAACCGCCGCTTTTACGAGGAAGTGGTGCGCAATAACCTCGGCCCGGCGGGCATCGCCCTGATGGATATCGACGATTTCAAGATCTGCAACGATACCTACGGCCACCACGCCGGAGATCTGGCGCTGGAAACCGTTGCAAAGGCCATCCGCAGCTGCATCCGGGAAACAGATCTGCTGATCCGCTACGGCGGCGACGAGTTTTTGCTGGTGCTGCCCGGCATCCCGGCGGATTATTTCAAGGTAAAGCTGGAGCAGATCCGCACCGCCGTGCAGCAAACGGTGGTGCCGGGCTACCCCCACTTCCGGCTGTCGCTGAGCATCGGCGGCGCGCTGCAGACCCTTGCCGACCCTATGGAGAACGTGGTGCGCCGGGCAGATTTTATAATGTATCAGGCCAAAAACCACAAGGACGCCGTGGCGGTGGACACACAGGACAGCCGGTTGGCTGCACAGAAGGATGTCTTAGGGGAAAAGCCCGTGATCCTGCTGGTGGACGATTCCATGATGAACCGCATGATGCTTGCCGGCATTCTGGGCGATGACTACCGCATTCTGGAAGCCGAGAACGGCAAGCAGTGTCTGGAGCTGCTGCGGGCAAACGCCGGGCAGATCTCGCTGGTGCTGCTGGATATCAATATGCCGGTCATGGACGGCTTTGAGGTGCTGCGCACCATGAACACCAACCACACCATCGAGGATGTGCCGGTGATCATGATCTCCAGTGACGACTCGGAGGAAGCCATCCGCAAGGCCTACGAGCTGGGTGCCAGCGACTATGTCAACCGCCCCTTTGACGCAAAGATCGTCTATCGCCGGGTGTCCAACACCATCAAGCTGTACGCCAAGCAGCGGCGGCTGGTGCAGATGGTCTCTGAGCAGATCCGCGCCCGTGAAAATAATACGGATATGCTGGTGGGTGTACTGAGTCATATCGTAGAATTCCGCAACGGCGAAAGCGGCGCCCATGTGCGGCACATCCGTATCATCACCGAGCTGCTGCTCCACCGTCTGTTGGAGATCAGCAGCAAATACTCTATCACTGCGGAACAGCAGGATATGATCCCGCTGGCTTCTGCCCTGCACGACATCGGAAAAATCGGCATTGACGAAAAGATCCTTAATAAGCCCGGCAGGCTGACCCCGGAGGAATTCGAGGTCATGAAGACCCACAGTATGCTGGGAGCCAAGATGCTGCATGATCTGGATAATTTTGCAGAGCAGCCGCTGCTGCAAACGGCCTACGAGATCGCCCGCTGGCACCACGAGCGCTGGGATGGGCGCGGCTACCCGGATGGGCTGAAGGGCGATGAGATCCCCATCAGCGCACAACTGGTCTCGCTGGCTGATGTGTACGATGCACTGACCAGCGAACGCTGCTACAAAAAAGCCTTCTCCCATGAAAAAGCCGTGCAGATGATCCTGAACAGCGAGTGCGGAGCGTTCAACCCGCTGCTGCTGCAGTGCCTGACGGATATTCAGGCTGACCTGAAAGAAGAATTACAGCAGCACAACTGAGCAATGGATGCAATAAAACAGGAGAACAAAACGCCCAAATGAAACACAGAATCTCACGCCGTGCATTTCTGCGCGGCTGCACGCTGCTGGCGGCATCTGCTGCCGTCGGCAGTCTGACTTCCTGCGGCGGAACGAACGCGAAGGACAGCGGTCTTCCGCAGATCATTGTGGGAAGCGATACCTATCCACCCTATATTTATCTGAACAATGACGGCGTTCCCGCCGGGATCGACGTGGAGATCGCCACCGAAGCGTTCCGCCGCATGGGGTATGCTGCCCGGTTTGAAACGATCGACTGGGAGCAGAAAACAAATCTTGTGGAAAGCGGCGCCATCGACTGCATCTGGGGCTGCTTTTCCATGCAGGGACGCGAAGAAATGTACCGCTGGGCGGGGCCTTACATGGTGAGCCGTCAGGTGGCTGCGGTGGATGCCGACAGCAGCATCCGATCCCTCAGCGACCTTGCCGACAAGACCGTCGCCGTGCAGAGCACCGGCAAGCCGGAGGAAATCTTTCTCAGCGGCTCCGACCCGCGCATCCCGCAGACGGTGGAGGTGCTCAGCATCGAAAACCGCAGCGTGCAGTACGCGCTGCTGTCCTGCGGCTATGTGGATGCCATCGCCGCCCACGAGACAGGCATTCTGCAATACATGAAGGACAATTCCGTGGAGTTCCGCATTTTGGAGGAACCGCTGCTGGTCACCGGGCTGGGCGCCGCCTTTGCCAAGAACGACACCCGCGGTCTGGACAGCCAGTTGACCGACACCCTTGCGCAGATGCGCGCGGACGGCACGCTGGAGCAGATCCTTGGCAGGTATCTTGAACATGCTTCGCAGTATCTGGAGGTGGACACCATTGGCACGTAAAAACAGAACCACCCCGGATACATGGAGATGGGGGATCTATCTGGTCATCGGCGTGCTTTTTATGGCCGTCGTCGTTTTTTTCTCAGGTTGGCGGGCGCTGCGCACAACGGAGGCTCGTTTCTGTCAGATTCTTGATTTTGTCAAATCGCAGTCCACCAGCTTTGAAAAGTACAACGATACGGTTGTGGCCAAAACGCTCCGCCGCACGGCGGTATCGGTGCATCAGCTGGCACAGGACCCTGCGCTCGACCTTTCCGACCCGCAGTGCCTGAACAGGCAGGCAGAGCTGCTCTGGCTCACAGGTATTTCAGTTCTGTCTCCGGACGGTACGCTCCTGTGCGAATCCACAACGAACGGCATCGGCTATGCCCGGTTTGGAGAGCAGCTCAAGAATGATATGGTTCTGGACGTTTTCTCTTACCCGCAAAAGACCTACCTGAAGCGGGTCCTGCTGGAGGATGGGTCTGCCGTGGATGTTGCGGCACACCGGGCAGAAGGCAAAGAGGTCATCCTGCTTGCCTACCGCTATACCCCGGCAGAATTTGTAGAAGGAACGGCCTTGTCCATCCAGAGCGTACTGGACGGCTACTCGGTTGAGACCAGCGGCACATTGTTCATCGTGCAGAACAATCAGGTCATTGCCTCTAACCGCCCGGAGCTCATCGGGCAGGATGCTGCGGACAGTCCGCTGGTGCGGGAGATCCGCAAAGCCGGGGCTGCCAAAACGCTGACCCATACCCACGATTGGAACGGCTCCGGCTGCTATTTTGGAATGTACTGCCACGGAAGGTCTTTCGATCTCTACGCGTATACGGATGAAAAATCCGTCTTCCGTGAATCGTTTCCGTTGATTTTGATGGCGCTGGCCGGTTACATCCTGCTTGTAATGGTCCTTCGGGTGCTGCGCAGACGCTCCGTGCAGGAGATGGAGCAGCAGAAGAAAGAGCAGGAGAAGAAGTATCAGGCTCAGCTGGAGGAACAGAACCGCAAACTGGAGATCGCACTCCAGCACGAGGGTGCGGCAAACCGTGCCAAGCGGGAGTTCCTGTTCAATATGAGCCACGATATTCGCACCCCCATGAACGCCATCATCGGCTTCACCTCGCTGGCTGCGACCCATATTGATAATAAGGAACAGGTGCTGGACTACCTGAAAAAGATCTCTACCTCCAGCCATCATCTGCTTTCCCTCATCAATGATGTGCTGGATATGAGCCGCATCGAGAGCGGAAAAGTAAAAATTGAAGAAAAAGCGGTGCATCTGCCGGACCTCGTCCACGATGTGCGCTCCATCATCCAACCCGATGTTTCGGCAAAGCGGCTGTCGCTTTTCATCGATACCATGGACGTGGAGAACGAGGACATCATCACCGACCCGATGCGGCTGAACCAGATCTTGCTGAACATTTTGTCCAACGCCATCAAGTTCACTCCCACAGGCGGTACGATCAGCATCCGCATTGCCCAGAAGAACGGTGCGCCCAAGGGCCGTGGCTGCTATGAGTTCCGCATCAAGGACAATGGCATTGGTATGAGCGAAGAGTTCCAGAAGCACATCTTTGAGGCGTTCAGCCGGGAGGAAAGCTCCACCGTCAGCGGCATTCAGGGTACCGGTCTGGGCATGTCCATCACCAAGAACATTGTGGATATGATGGGCGGCACCATTGCGATTAAAAGTGAACCGGGCAAGGGCAGCGAATTCATCGTAGATCTCTGCTTCGCACTCAGCGGACAAAGGGTGGAGCCCAAGCAGCTCCCGCAGTTGGAAGGACTGCGCGCATTGGTAGCAGACGACGATACCGACACCTGCCTGAGCGTCAGCACCATGCTGTCCAAGATCGGGATGCGGCCGGAGTGGACGATCTCCGGCCGGGAAGCGGTGATCCGCACCCGATACGCCATGGAGCAGGGCGACGAATTCAGCGTCTACATCATCGACTGGCTCATCCCCGATATGAACGGCATCGAGGTCGTGCGGCAGATCCGCAAGGTGATCGGGAAAAGCTGCCCTATCATCATTCTGACGGCCTACGATTGGACGGATATTGAAGAGGAAGCCCGCGCTGCCGGAGTGACCGCCTTCTGCGAAAAGCCGCTGTTCCTTTCCGAACTGCGCAGAGTGCTGGCGGAACCGTACGGTGCAGAGCCTGCCTGTAAGCCAGCGCAGTCAGATGCCTCCGAGCTCAGGGGAAAGAAACTTTTGCTGGTGGAGGACAATGCCTTGAACCGGGAGCTCGCACTGGAGATCCTGAAGGAAGCGGGCTTTGCGGTAGACACTGCTGAGGATGGCGAGATCGCTGTCCAGAAGATGAAGCAGGCGGCCCCCGGGCAGTACGATTTGATCTTAATGGACATCCAGATGCCCAAGATGGACGGTTACGAGGCAACGCGGCAGATCCGCGCCCTGCCGGATGCTGCAAAGGCAGACATTCCCATCTTTGCAATGACGGCAAATGCCTTTGAAGAAGACCGTCAGAATGCATTGAAGGCCGGTATGGACGGCCACATTGCAAAGCCGCTGGATATTCCGCATCTGCTGCAGGTCCTTGCAGATGTACTGAAATCATAACGGCTGCCAGCCGACAAAAGCAAAAGCACCCGCAGCAGGCTTTGCAGAGGCTCTTGACCTCTGGAAGCGAATGCTGCGGGTGCTTTATTTATTTTTTGTCTGACAGGCGTTTGGCTTACAGGATCTTGTGCAGCTCCTGCACAAGGTCGCCGATCACGATGGGCTTGGACAAAAAGCCGTTCATGCCGCTTTCCAATGCGTTGCGGCGATCCTCGTCGAAGGCGTTGGCGGTCATGGCAAGGATCGGGAGCTTTGCCCGGGCTGGGTCATCCAGTGCGCGGATCTTCCGGGTGGCGGTGTAGCCATCCATCACCGGCATCTGCACATCCATCAGCACCAGATCATAGCTGCCCGGCGCTGCGGTGCTCACCTTTTCCACCGCCACTTCACCGTTTTCCGCCGTATCGACCCGGAAGCCGTACTCGCGCAGGATCTCCTGCGCGATCTCGCGGTTCAGCTCGTTGTCCTCTACCAGCAGGATATGTTTGTCTTTGAAGTCGGCGTTCTTTTCCGGCAGAAGCTCCTGCGGCGCATCTGTCAGTTTCTGGCCGAGAGCGCTCATCAGAGTCTCGCGCAGGTCAGACAAGAACATGGGCTTGGAGCAGAAGGCGGTCACACCGGCGGCCTTTGCCTCTACCTCAATGTCAGACCAGTCATAAGCCGTCAGGATGATGATGGGGGTATCGTCGTTCAGGCTGCGTATCTGGCGGGTGACCTCGATGCCGTTCATATCCGGCAGCCGCCAGTCGATGATATAGGCGTGGTAGACATCGCTCATCTCGATGGACTGCCGCGCGCGCAGCACCGCTTCCTTGCCGGAAAGGGTCCACTCCGCGCGCATTCCCACCTTGACCAGCATCTTTGTCACGCTGTCGCAGGTGTTGAAATCGTCGTCCACCACCAGAGCCTTCAGGCCTTCCAGCTCGGTGATCTTTTCCACCGGGCGGTGCTCTGTCTGCACCCGCAGCGGCACACGAATGATAAACTCGCTGCCCTTGCCCTGCTCTGTCTGCACCTCGATGGTGCCGCCCATCATATCCACGATGTTTTTGGTAATAGCCATGCCAAGGCCGGTGCCTTGGATACGGCTGACCGTGGAGGTGCGCTCCCGCTCAAACGGCTCAAAGATTTTTTTGGCAAATTCCGGGCTCATGCCGATGCCGTTGTCCTTGATGCGGAACTCGTACTGCCCGCAGCCGCACACCTGCCCGGCAAGCTGGCGCACCCGCACCGAGACCGTGCCGCCCGCCGGGGTGAACTTGATGGCGTTGGACAGCAGGTTCAGCAGGATCTGGTTCAGCCGGGTCTTATCGCAGTAGACATCCTCGTCGGTCACATCCATCGCGTCCATATAAAGTTCCAGCTGTTTTGCGTAGATCTGCCCACTGACAATGGTTTTCAAATCGTGCAGCACATCCGAAAGGTTGACTTCCACCTCTTCCAGATGGAGCTTTCCGCTTTCGATGCGGCTCATATCCAGCACATCGTTGATGAGCGAGAGCAGATGGTTGCTGGAAGCAAGGGTCTTGGCCAGATAATCCTTCACCCGCTCCTTGTCGTCAATATTGCTGATCGCCAGTGTGGTAAAGCCGATGATGGCGTTCATGGGGGTGCGGATATCGTGGGACATATTGGAAAGGAAGGTGCTCTTGGCGCGGTTCGCGCTCTCTGCTTTTTCCACGGCGACCTGCAATTTTGCATTCAGTTCCTGCGTATCGCTTGCGGCTTTCCTTGCAGCAGCTTCGGCTTTACGCGCCTTCTGGAGCAGCATCAAAATCGTGAGCAGAACAACTGCAACAGCAATGCTGCTGATCAACATAACTTTAAAGAAGTTATCCTTTATAAAATCGCTCAGGGTAACCTTCCGCGCGGAGCTCTTATACATCGCAAGCGCGCCGGCAAGCATATTAACAGGCATTGCCTTGATCGTTTTGTTCAGGATGGACAACAGGCTGCGGTTTCCGCTATTGACCGCAAAGCAGGATCTTACAGGGTTTACCAGCGGAACGCTGTAAAAGCTGTATTTCTTGCTGTATTTATTCTCACTGCTGATCCCGGTAACAAAGCAATCTGCCTGTCCGTCTTTGACCAGCCTTGCCGCATCCTCCTGTGTATCGCAGTCCACGATCTCCCACTGCGGGTAATAAAACGCAAGGTACTTTTTCAGGGAGAGTTTGTTTTGGGGAACGGCAATGCGGTTTACATTGTTTTCGTTAAAGTGCTGTTTGTTCGTGACCGCCATCAGGTTGGAGGTCCACGTTGTGTTGGTACAGGCAAAGTGATACTCTTCCGCCAGATTGGGGTTCTGGTCGCAATGGAAGATCATGTCGATCTCGCCCGATTTCAGCGCATCCAGTTCTGCTTCCTTGCTGTCATAGCCGACCAGCTGGAATTCCAGTTCCTGATTGCCCAGACAATCTGCTGCAAACTGAATATAGTCCGTGATTACCCCGGTAAACTCCCCGGTGGCAGGGTCAAAGGTGCTGACGCCGCTGTCGCTCGCCAGAAAGCCCATCCTGATCGCACCGTGCTTTCTGAGCCACGCCTTTTCCTCCCCTGTAAGGATGGGCGTATAATCCATTGAGAAATATCTTTTGTACAGATCCGCCGTATAAAAAGGCACAGCTTCGTCCAACGCGCGCATCGCATCGTCAAGTTCTTCCTTGATATCAGGCCGGTTTTTGTTGATCGCATAGTAGATGCCGGATTCTCCCACACGGGTTATGGTCGAGATGCCACGCTCTGCCCAGAAGGATTCTTCCAGCGAAACAAAGCAGTCGATCTCGTGGTTTGCCAGCTTTTGCTTCACATCCTCGTTGTTGGAGATGTTGACGTGTTCCGTTTTCAGGCCGTATTTTTCTTCCCACTCGGCCAGCATCACTTCCGGCTCTGTTCCCATCAGAACGCCGATCTTTTTGCCGTTCAGCGTCTTGAAGTCGGAGGCGGAGATGTCTGCGCGCGAGAGATCGGCGTAGAGGTAATATTTTTCCACTCCCATCGGCTCGTCTGAAAACAGCATCTCCTGGGTGCGGTCCTCCGTATAAGAGATACCGCCAATAATGTCGATCTCGCCGTTTTTGAGCTTTTCGAAGCAGTCTGACCAGTCGCAGGTCACATACTCGAACTGCCAGCCTGTATAGCCGGACAAGGTCTCCAGCAATTCGTAGCCGTAGCCCTTTCTTGCGCCCTTCTCGTTGACATAGTTGAAGGTGTCCTCAAACGAGCCGACACGAACAACCTTTGCAGAGGCGGTTTCCGCGGCAGCTTTCACAGGGAGCACGGCTGACAGTAGCAACAGTAGGCTCAGCATCACACAGGCGCTTTTCCGTGTCAAGGTCTGCATGGTTTCGCTCATTCCAGAGTTTTTCATTTTATCCAATCTTTCTCCACCCCAGACGGTCTCATTCCGGCTTTATTTTCACTTCACCGATTTCAGGAAGGTGCTTGCAATATCATTCTCGTTCTGCTGTCAGCAGCTTTTTTGAATATCTATCCTATTATGTAGCATAATTGTAACATTATAACAGAAGCGTTTCAAGATTTTTTCTTGTAAAGAGCACCTATTTTCTATGGAACGCTTTTATCCCTTACCGGCAAAAAGCCGTTCCCGCAAAAATACTGCGATGACGATAAAAAAGCGAGCAGCCTTTTTCAGGTCGCCCGCTTATGGAATCTATGGTATTTTACCGCAAGGCAAGAAATGCGTGAAGCATTAAAAGGCGGTATAGGTCTGTCCTGTGCTTTTAATCCAGAATTTTTCCGTCAATGGAGATGGTGGCCACCTGCCACGGAATGAACTTTCCGCTGGTCTGAAGCGCCTTTTTCGCCGCCATCTCCAAGCCGCCGCAGCAGGGCACCTCCATGCGGAGGATGGTCACGCTCTGGATGTCGTTGCTGCGCAGGATCTCGGTCAGCTTTTCGCTGTAATCCACAGCATCCAGCTTCGGGCAGCCGATAAAGGTCACCTTGCCGCGCATAAACTCCTGATGGAAATTGGCGTAGGCATAGGCCGTGCAGTCCGCTGCAATCAGGAGCTTTGCACCCTCAAAGTAAGGCGCATGGATGGGTGCCAGCTTGATCTGAACCGGCCAGTTGCGCAGGCGGGAGACCGGCTGCACAGGGGCGGCAACTGCACTTTCGGCAGCCTCCGGCTGTTCCAGCATCCGCATCCGGGAGCCGGGGCAGCCGCCCTCGTGGAGGTGCTTCATCTTCTCCTGCAATTCCTTTTTCTTTTTGTTCTCCTGCACCGCTGCCTCGTCGTAGGCAGGGGCTTCCCGCTCCTCAAAGGTGATAGCTCCGGTGGGGCAGCCCGGCAGGCAGTCGCCAAAGCCATCGCAGAAATTTTCCCGCACCAGCTTTGCTTTGCCGTTGATGATATCAATGGCTCCCTCGTGGCAGGCGGTTGCGCACAAGCCGCAGCCGTTGCATTTTTCTTCGTCAATATGGATGATCTTCCGAATCATATCTATACTCTCCTGTTGTGGGTGTTTTTTGCATTTGCAGGTTTATTATAGTATACTAAAGCCATCTTGTATGTTTGAATTCCAACAAGGAGAGCATTTATGCAAAAATATCTGCCTGTTCTGCGGAGCTGCCCCTTCTTTACCGGGCTTACCGATGATGAGATTTTGTCCATCCTGCACTGTGTCAGTGCAGCGAAAATCACCCGGCCCCGGGGCTCCTACATTTTCCGTGCCGGAGATTCCACGGAGGTCATGGGGCTCATGTTGTCCGGCTCCACCCTTGTGATACAGGAGGATCTTTGGGGACACCGCAATATCCTGTCCAAGTGCAATACCGGAGACTTTTTCGGGGAGCCTTACGCCGCCACCCCCGGTGCCATCCTGAACATCAGCGTGGTGGCAGAGGAGGATTGCGAGATCCTGCTGCTGAACGTCAAGCGGTTGCTCACCGCCTGCCCCACCGCCTGCGACCATCACCAGAAACTCATCCGCAATCTGGTCAGCGTTCTGGCAAACAAAATACTGCTTTTTAACGATAAGATCACCCATGTCAGCAAGCGAACCACCCGGGAAAAGCTGCTGTCCTACCTGTCCGCCGAATCCATCCGGCAGTCCTCCCTTTCCTTTGATATTCCCTTTGACCGTCAGCAGCTGGCGGATTTTCTCTGCGTGGAGCGTGCCGCCATGTCGGTGGAGCTTTCCAAGCTGCAAAAAGAAGGGCTGCTGGTCACCAAGCGGAATCACTTTGAGCTGTTGACCCGTTGACCGCTTGGCACATTGCCTGCAAGCACCGGCTTCTTTGCGGAAACCGGTGCTTTTTTTGCAGTTGCACTTTTCCCGGGAGATTATTATACTTATCTTATAAAAAAGACCGGGTGCTGCAAGGGCAGGAGGGAAAGCGTATGGCACGGAACAAAACCGCACAGGGCGGCATCTCCCTGCGCAGCAGGGTCACGGCATGGCTTGCCGCGATTTTGCTGGTCACCATGCTTTCCACCGGCATCGCTACCATGGCAGGTCAATGGACGGTGCGCTCCTTTGATACGCTGCTGGCCGACAACGCCCTCTGCTACACGGTGCAAAACGCCCTCAAGGACGAAGCACAGGCCTTTGCACGCTATGTGCGCCAGCCTACTTCTGAAACCGAACAGGCCTATACCGCCGCCTGCGCTGCCGCCGAGCAGAGCCTTGCGGCCCTGCCCTTCGATTACGCCCGCATCGGTGAAGAGCGCTATGCCCGTACATGGAACCTTTTACAGGGGTACGCGGGCTACCGGCAGGAGCGGGATGCCTTTTTGCAGCTTTCGCCCTCGGCAGATACCTATATTGAACAGATGTACCATGTGATGGCTTTGCAAGACTACCTTGCCGCGTATGCGCTGCGTCTGACACAGGCCACGCTGGAACAGGAAAACACCCTTTACAGCAGCACGGCAACCCGCCTCCGGCATCTACCGTGGCTGTATCTGGGGCTGTTCCTGACGGCGGCCGTGCTGATGCTGCTGCTCATCCGGGTGCTGAGCCGTGCGGTGGTGCGTCCGCTGCTGCGGCTGGCGCAGGCTTCTCACAGCATTGCCGAGGGAGATTTTTCCAGCCCGGATCTTCCGGTGAAAAGCAGCGACGAGGTGGGGCGGCTGACAGCCACCTTCAACCAGATGAAGCACGCCATGGCGCAGCAGCTGACCACCCAGCAGGCCTTGCACCGGGAAGAGGTGCGGAACCTTGCACTGGAAAAGGATCTGGAACACACCCGGCTGGAGGTACTCAAAAGTCAGGTGAATCCGCATTTTCTGTTCAACACCCTGAACATGATCTCCTGTATGGCGCGGCTGGAGGATGCTTCCACCACCGACCAGATGATCGTGCATCTGGGCAGTTTGTTCCGGCACAACCTGCGTACCAAGCGTCAGCAGATCACGCTGGAGGAGGAGCTGGACGGACTGGAGGACTACATTTATCTGCAGCAGATGCGGTTCGACGGACGCATTACCGTTGAAAAAAACATTCAGGTGCAGCCTGCGGCGGTTTTGGTGCCGTCCTTTATGCTGCAGCCGGTGGTGGAAAACGCTTACTCGCACGGGCTCAAGTCCCGCGAGGAAGGCGGACGCATCCTGCTGCGGGCATGGATGCAGGGCAAGGTGCTGGTGCTCACGGTCGCGGACAACGGCAAGGGGATGGCCCCAGAGGAGCTGGACGCCGTGCAGGCAAAAATTGCCCAGAGCGAGCAGACCGGCCGCAGCATCGGCCTTGGCAACATTTCCCGCCGCATCGGGATGCTGTATCCAGGCGGTAAAATGCAGATGTACAGCCGTGCAGGTCATGGCACTGTGGTGCGGTTTGAACTGCCGCAAACGCAGCAGCCGGAGGAAAAGGAGGGGACGCTTTCGTGAAGTGCAAATTGCTGGTGGCAGAGGATGAATTGATCGAGCGCAAGGTGCTGTGCCGGACTTTGCAGAAGTATCTGGGAGATCTGATAAGCCTGTATGAGGCCAAAAACGGCAGAGAGGCTCTGGAAATTTTTTCTCGCGAAGTGCCGCAGGTGGCTGTGCTGGACATTGAAATGCCGGGTCTCACCGGGCTGGAGGTGGCGCGCAAGATCCGCGAAACAGACAAAAATTGCGCCATCCTGTTCCTTACCGGCTTTGATAAGTTCGACTACGCACGGCAGGCGATCTCTGTGCGGGCGCTGGACTATCTGCTCAAACCCTACAACGAGCAGGAACTGGTATTCGCGGTGGAGGATGCCATCCGGCAGGTGTCGGTGCCGCTGCCTGCCCGCCCGGCACAGCCCCCTGCGCCTGAACAGCCCCTCCGCCGGGAAGAGGATGAGGATATGCGCACCGCCATCATCCGGGCAGAGATCAGCCGCTTCATCGACGCCCACTATGGGGAGGATATCTCCATGCAGGATGCCGCCGCTGCGCTGCGCTACTCGGATGCCTACTTCTGCAAGTTGTTCAAGCAGTGCTTTAAGGTAAACTTTTCGGCCTACCTGAACGAATACCGGGTGAACAAGGCGCGCCAGCTGATTTTGGACCCGCGCCTGAGCCTGAAGGATATCGGTGCTGCTGTGGGTTACAGCGACGCCAACTATTTTACAAGGGTGTTCAAGCGCCTGACCGGCCAGACCCCTTCGGAATACCGCGTAGCCGCAGCGGAAAAAGCGGCACAAGGATAAATCGAATCCAAAAGAAGCACTCGTTCTTTCCTGCCTGTCAGCAGGAGAGGAACGAGTGCTTTTTTATTTTTGCCAGTTTCTTTCGTCCAAAAAACACAAAAATTGTACTTGGATACAACAAAGACAAAATCGTACTGCGTTTCACAAAATAATCCGGTTTCGCAAAAATGAACGGTTTGTTAAACTATAATCATAGAAAAACGCGAAAAGAGAGGATGCCATTCATGAAGAGAAGAACGTTTCTGTCGCTGATGGGCGCGGCGGCACTGACCAGCAGCATGATGCTTACCGGCTGCGGCGCCGGCTCCGATGACGACCGCAAGATCGTGCGCATCGGCCATGTGCAGTCCCAGACCCACCCGGATCATCTTGGACTGGAAGCCTTTGCCAACTACATCAACGAGAAGCTGGGCGATAAGTACCGCGTGGAGGTGTACCCCAGCGAGCTGCTGGGCTCCCAGACCGAAATGGTGCAGCTGACCCAGACCGGTGCCATCGACTTTGTGGTGGCGTCCAATGCCATCATGGAGACCTTCAGCGCCAAATACCAGATCTTCAACCTGCCTTACCTGTTCTCCAGCGTGGAAGCCTATCACGAGGCCATGGACGACCCCGAGGTGACGGACCCCATTTTCAAGACCACTTCCAAGGCCGGTCTGGAAACGGTGGCATGGCTGGATGCCGGCACCCGCAACTTCTACACCATCAAGACCCCCATCAACCAGCCCTCCGACCTGAAGGGTCTGAAGATCCGCGTGCAGCAGTCGCCCACCAATGTGGAAATGATGCGTCTGCTGGGCGGCACGGCTACCCCCATGGGCTTCGGCGATGTGTACACCGCACTGCAGGCCGGTATTCTGGATGGTGCCGAGAACAACGAGCTGGCTCTGACCGATAACGGTCACGGCGATATCTGCAAGTATTACTCCTATGATATGCACCAGATGGTGCCGGATCTGCTGGTGGCAAACTACGCTTTCCTGAACGAGCTCAACGACGAGGAGCGCGCGATCTTTGAAGAGGGCTTCCAGATCGTGAAGCGCACCGAGCAGGATGCTTGGGAGGATGCTGTGGCTGAGGCGAAAGATAAGGCCGAGAACGAGCAGCACGTCAACTTTATTTACCCGGACACTGCACCGTTTCAGGAGGCTATGGCCCCCCTGCACGATTCCGTGCTGGCAGCAAACCCGGACTTGCAGCCCATTTATGACCTGATTCAGCAGCACAACGCTGCCCATACTGCGGATTGAGGAGGAGCATCATGGAAAAACTGAGAAATACCCTGAACAAGGTGCTCAACCTGCTGGCAGGTCTGAGCATGACGGTCATGGTGGTGCTGACCACCTATCAGGTCATCGTGCGTTACATCTTCAACTCTCCCTCCACATGGTCGGAAGAGCTGGTGGGTTATCTGTTCGGCTGGAGTACCATGCTGGGTGCTACCATCGTCTCCGGCGAGCGCGGCCACATGAACATCCCCGTGCTGGTGGACCGGTTCAACCCCATCATGCGCAAGGCGTTCCACATCTTTGCCGAGGTCATCGCCTTCCTCTTCTCCGCGACCATTCTGGTGTTCGGCGGTTTTCAGGTGTCCCAGCTGGCTATGGGACAGCAGACCTCCTCGCTGGGCGTAGCCGTGGGCGTGTTCTACTGGGTCATGCCCATCTGCGGCGTGATTATTCTGGTGTATTCCGTGCTGAACATTATCGGTATCGCCAACGGCTCCATCTGTCTGGATACCCCGGAGGATGCAGACTTTGCAAAAGTGGAAGCCGAAATGGCTGCCGATGCCGACAAGGAAAACAAGGAGGACTAAGCTGTGGCAATTCAAGCGTTACTCGTAATTCTGGCAGTGCTGCTGGTGCTGCTGTTCCTCGGCGTGCCCATCTCGTACGCCATTGCAGTCTCTTCCCTGACTGCCATTCTTTCTTCCATTGATCTGAATGTGGCCGTGCTGACCGCTGCCCAGCGCACCTTTGTGGGCATGAGCAAGTTCAGCCTGACCGCCATCCCGTTCTTTATTCTGGCCGGCAACATCATGAATCAGGGCGGCATCGCCAAGCGTCTGGTGGATTTCGTCATGGCCATTCTGGGCAAGATGCCCGGCGCACTGCTGGTGACCAACATCGGCACCAACGCCCTGTTCGGTGCCATCTCCGGCTCTGCATCCGCTGCAGCTGCGGCTGTTGGCTCCATGATCCGCGACGGTGCCGATGAGCAGGGCTACGACCCCGCCGTGACCGCTGCCACCAACGCCGCTTCCTCCTGCTCCGGTTTGCTGATCCCGCCGTCCAACGCCCTGATCACCTACTCGCTGGCATCCGGCGGCACCTCTGTGGCTGCGCTGTTCATGGCTGGTTACATCCCCGGCATCATCTGGGCACTGTGCTGCTGCGTGGTGGGCGTGCTGCTGGCGGTCAAGCTGGGCTATAAAGGCACCCCCGGCAAATTTGACTGGAAAAACCTCGGCATCTGCACCCTGCGCGCCCTGCCTTCGCTGTCCTTGATCATCGTGGTCATCGGCGGCATCATCGGCGGTGTGTTCTCTGCCACCGAAGGCTCTGCCATCGCGGTCGTCTATGCGCTGGTGCTGGCTTTCTGCTACCGCTCCATCAACCTGAAGAGCCTGTGGAAGATCATCGTGGACTCTGCCAAGATGTCCGGCATGGTGGTGTTCCTTGTAGGCGTTTCCAACATTCTGGGCTGGGTCATGGCCTTTTTGCAGATCCCGGATGCAGTGGCGGCAGCCCTGCTGAGCCTGACCAGCAATAAGTACATCATTCTGCTCATCATGAACGTGATCCTGCTGGTGTCCGGCACCTTCATGGATGTGACCCCGGCCATCCTCATCTTCACCCCGCTGTTTCTGCCCATCTGCCAGAGCTTTGGCATGAGCACCATTCAGTTCGGTCTGATCCTCGTGTACAACCTGTGCATCGGCAATATCACCCCGCCCGTGGGCAACGCCCTGTTCGTGGGTATCAAGGTGGGGCGCACCTCGCTTTCCAAGGTCATGCCGTATATGCTTATGTACTATGTGGCCATCATCGGCGGCCTGCTGCTGGTCACCTTTATCCCGGCAGTGTCTACCGCACTGCCGCAGGCAATGGGCCTGATGTAACTGAGACATTCCCTTCTTCTCCTAAAAAGGCGGTACCTGCTTTGCAGCGGGCACCGCCTTTTCTTGTCTCTTGCACAAAGGCAGTCTTGTGCGCTATACTATCTGCAAAGGGAGGGAGAGACCATGCGCAGACGGACCTTTTTAGCCGGGCTGGGCTTTGCAGCCTTGCAGCTGGCAGGCTGTGGCGCAAAGCCGCAGACCACACCGGACTATGTGCTGACCTATGCCGACAACCAGCCCGCCGGGTACCCCACTACACAGGGCGCGCAGTATTTTGCAGACCTTGTGCAGCAGCAGACCGGGGGCAAGGTGGTCATTCAGGTCAAAGCGAACGGCGAGTACGGCTCGGAACAGCAGGTGTGGGAGCAGCTTGCCATTGGCGGCGTAGATTTTGCACGTGTGTCGCTTTCGGCGGTCACAGACGATCTGCCCCGGCTCAACGTGCTGCTGCTGCCGTATCTCTACCGGGATGCCGACCATATGTGGCGTGTGCTGGATGGCAGCATCGGGGCAGAGTTTTTGCAGGACTTTACCGCGCATGGGCGGGTGGGCCTGAGCTGGTACGACGCGGGTGCCCGCTCGTTTTATGCCCGTCAGCCGGTGCGCAGCCTGAACGATTTACAGGGCAAGACCATCCGCGTGCAGGATTCGCAGATCGTGATCGACATGATCCGCCTGCTGGGTGCAGTGCCGGAGACCACGGCGTACAGCGACGTCTACTCGGCGCTTGAGACCGGGCAAATCGATGCCGCCGAAAACAACTGGCCGGCCTACTATTCCATGGAGCACTACAAGGTGGCACGGTACTACATGGCCGATGAGCACAGCCGCGTACCGGAGGTGCAGCTGGCTTCCGGCCGCACATGGGATGCACTGCCGGAGGAATACCAGCAGATTCTGCAGAAATGCGCCCGGGCATCGGCGCAATACGAGCGCCAACTCTGGGCGCAGGAGGAAACAGCTGCCCGAAAAGCGGCATTGGCTGGCGGGTGCCGGGAGCTGCCGCTGCCCGAAGAGGAAATGCAGAACTTCCGCCAGCTGGTACAGCCGCTGTACCGGAAATATTGTGCCGACTATCTGCCGCTGGTGGAAGAGATACAGGCAGAATGACAACAGAGAAAGTCCTTTGAGGGTGCAGGGAACTGCTCCCCACCATCGTGCGCGATTTTCAGGCGGTCATCTCCAAGGAGATCAAGGAGTTGCTGCTGGGAAAGCGGAGAGCGGCTTTTATACCGTTCTCCGCGCTTTGTTCTTATTTTATCTTCGGTGTTTCCTTTCGCTGCCGGGTGGATCTCAGGTATTCCAGCAGCGTCCGGCTCACCACCGAGCTTGCCGTCTTGGAAAACGCCAGCCCCAATGTCCGGCAGCAGGCAGGCTCCAGCGGGCGGGACACCACACCGGGGCAGCCGAACGCCTGCATCACCAGTTCCTGCGAGATGGTCACGCCCAGCCCGCTGCGCACGAACGCCATGATGAGGGTATCGTCCCGAAAGCTGTAAAAAATATTCGGCTTCACCGGGCATTTGAGCATCAGGTGCTGGATGTCGTTATCACAGCCGGGCGTTTCGATGATGAGCGGATACTGAAACAGCTGCGGCAGGGTCACACTGGAATGTGCAGCCAGCGGATGCCCCTCCGGGAACACAGCGCACAGCGGGTCGTCCCGGAGCGGGTAGAATTTCAGGTCGTCTGCCACAATGGACGAGAGGAAACCGCAGTCCACCTGCCCACGGATGATCCATTCCCGGATTTCATCATAGTTGCCGTCCAGAATTTCTATCTTCACCTTCGGGTAGTTTTCCTTGAAATAATGCACGACTTCCGGCATCCAGAGCGTTGTGATGCTAGAAATGCTGCCCACCCGCAGCTTGCCCTCCACCTTGTGGTTGATATTGAACGCCGCCTGCCGCAGCCGGGTCTTCTGGTTGGCCAGCTCCCGGATGTAGGGCAAAAGGCGGGTGCCGTTATCCGTCAGGGTCACGCCCCGGTTGATGCGGGCGAACAGCTGCACGCCCAATTCCTCTTCCAGCCCTGCCATCATCTGGCTGATGCCGGATTGGGTATAGTTCAGTGCCTCCGCTGCTTTGGAAAAACTGCCCGTTTCGCATACTTTCAAGAATATCTCGTATCGGTCTTTCTGTTCCCGCATTGCAAGCGCTCCATAAGTAAAATTTATAGGTCGTAGTAATTTTATTGGGTTTACTGATATGATACTTCATGTTATCCTATATTACAATAGGTTTTTAGGATAGGAGTTTGAGAATCATGGAAAAGAAAGCAAGCAGTTTCTCCGGACAAATCGGTTTTGTCCTTGCTGCCGCCGGAAGTGCGGTGGGGGTCGGCAACCTGTGGCGGTTCCCGTACCTTGCCGCAAAGGATGGCGGCGGTTTATTTTTGCTGGTGTATCTGGTGCTGGTGCTGACCTTCGGTTTTACCCTGCTCACCTCGGATATCGCCATCGGACGCCGCACCAAGCAGAGTGCCATCCGCGCCTACGAAACCATGCGCCCCAAGTGGAAATTCCTCGGCATCCTCACCTTTCTGGTACCGGTTCTGATCATGACCTACTACGCGGTCATCGGTGGGTGGATCACGAAATATGCGGTGGTCTACCTCACCGGGCAGTCTGCCGCCGCTGCGGAGGACGGCTATTTTACCAGCTTCATTACCTCGCCGGTGTCGCCTGTGGTGTTCGCTCTGCTGTTCATGGGCGTGACGGCTTTCATCGTGTACAACGGCGTGGAGGGCGGCATTGAGCGGGTGTCCCGCTACATGATGCCCATTCTGCTGGTGCTGGTGGTGGTGATCGCTGGTTACGCCCTCACCCTGCGCCACGAGGACGCTTCCGGTCAAATGCGCACCGGTCTGGAGGGGCTGCGCTACTACCTGACCCCGCACATGGAAGGGCTGACCGTCAGCCGCTTTTTGCAGATCTTGCTGGACGCCATGAGCCAGCTGTTCTTCTCCCTCAGCGTGTCCATGGGCATTATGATCACCTACGGTTCCTACGTCAAACCGGAGGTCAACCTGAACAAAGCGGTGAATCAGATTGAGATCTTCGATACCGGCGTGGCTCTGCTGGCCGGTGCCATGATCATTCCTGCCGTGTATGTGTTCTCCGGTACCGAGGGCATGAGCGCAGGCCCCAGCCTGATGTTCGTCTCACTGCCCAAGGTGTTTGCCGCTATGGGCAAGGCCGGTACCTTCGTGGGCATCCTGTTCTTTGTCACTGCTATTTTTGCCACTCTCACTTCCTGCATCTCGGTGCTGGAATCCATCACCGCCAACTGCATGGAGATTTTTCACACCAGCCGCAAAAAGACTGTGCTTGTGCTGACGGTCATTTATCTGGCCGCGTCCGCCATCATTGCGCTGGGTTACAGCATCTTCTATTTTGAGGTGCAGCTGCCCAACGGCTCTGCGGCTCAGCTGCTGGATATCATGGACTATGTCAGCAACAGTGTCATGATGCCTTTCATCGCCCTGCTGTCCACCATCCTGATTGGCTGGGTCATGACGCCGGATTACGTCATTGACGAGATGCAGCGGGGCGGCAAGACCTTCCGCCGCAAGAAGCTCTACCGGGTGATGATCCGCTATGTTGCCCCGGTGATGATGCTGGTGCTGTTTTTGCAGTCCACCGGGATCCTTGCTTAAAAGGCTACTCTTCCATGTATCAGGACGTAAACTTCTGCATTCCCATGGAAATTGACGCCATTGAGGGTGCATATAAGTATCGGAAAGACTGATGATACCAGTTTTAGCGGATGGTTCTGCGGAGCCATCCGTTTTTTCTTGCTCTAATCGTATTTTTTCTGTTTTCTCTTGACGATGCCCCGCCAATGGAGTAGGATGGTGCTGCAAAAAAGAATTGCAAAAGAGGAGTTCTAAATGCAAATCAGCCTTTTATTGATGCAGCAGATCGCGCAGCTATTTCTGATTCTGCTGATGGGATATGCCGTTGTAAAAACCGGCTTGTTGAAGGCATCAGACAGTAAGGTGCTGTCTGTGGTCTTTGTCTATCTGGTCATGCCCTGTGTCGTTCTGAACGCCTTTCAGATCAAGGATACACCGGAGATCCGCACCGGGCTGCTTTATTCCATGGGCATCGCCGTTGGAATGCACGTTGTATTTCTGCTTCTGAATGCGCTGTTCCGCAAAGCTCTCAAGCTGGACGCCGTAGAGCAGGTCAATATCATTTACAGCAATGCCGCCGCGCTGGTCATTCCCATCGTGCAGGCCCTGCTGGGGGAGGAATATGTTGTCTACTCCTGTGCCTTTGTCATTGTACAGCTGGTGCTGCTCTGGACCCATGCAAGTGCCTGCCTGCAGGGGTCTGCCCAGCTGGAATGGCGCAAGCTCCTTACCAATGTCAACCTGATCGCCATTGCGGCCGGTGCTCTGCTGTACCTGCTGCACGTCTCGCTGCCTGCCCCGATCACCAGCACACTGAGCAGTGTCGGCAATATGATCGGCCCCATGGGAATGCTGCTGGCAGGCATGGCCATTGCGGAAGTGCCCCTGAAAAAGGTTTTCTGCACCCCGCGCAACTATCTGCCGGTATTTCTGCGTCTGCTGGGTGTTCCGCTGGTCATCGTTCTGCTGCTTTGGGCAGTTCACGCATCCCTTTGGATCCCGGACGGCAAGTCCATCCTGATGACGGTCTACCTTGCCGCCATCACCCCTGCCTGTGCTACTGTTACCTCCATGGCTCAGCTCTATGACCGCGATGCGGCGCATTCCAGCGCGCTGTATGTGCTGACCACTCTGCTTTCCATTGTGTCTATGCCGGTAATGATCGGCCTGTTCGATCTGCTGCTGTGATGAGCTGCGCTTATTCCCTCTGCCAAAATACAATAGCTGTCTCTTATACACATCTCCGAGCCCACGAGACTGCAGCTAATCTC
>ENA-OZGB01000182-OZGB01000182.1-human-gut-metagenome-genome-assembly--contig:-NODE-182-length-37974-cov-8.668187_pt1 | contig 37974 bp, 31 predicted proteins | sample MGYA00245113_ERZ653651 | MGnify/ENA primary metagenome ERZ653651 (study PRJEB26926, sample SAMN06165095) | human gut metagenome | biome: ENVO:00009003; feature: ENVO:2100002; material: ENVO:00002003... | reverse complement strand
ATACTTTGTGTATGAATTAGTTGGCTGATTTTGTAATATTTAATGAATGTCCCTATATAATAAACCATTATCCACATCTCGATGTGCCACAAGTCTTGCAGATCAAGCATCCTTCTTGATATACGAGAGTTTCATTTCCGCAATTGGGACATTTTTGTCCTTCGGCACTAGTACCATCTGTTACATATTTTTTCAGTGCTCGTTCTACACCATTTTTCCATGTGTTAATGTTTTCACTGTCAAGTTGCAGAGAATCTACCAGTTTGATAACACGATCAATAGGCATTCTCCAACGAAGTACACCCGAAATCAATTTAGCATAGTTCCAATATTCTTTGTTGAACTTTTCAGACAAACCTTCAATGGTTGTTTTGTATCCACGTTTGTTTTCAAACTGGAAATCATATCGTTTGTTGCCTTCTTCATCAATGTTTTTGATGATGCGTCCGGTAGTGACCGATTTGGGCAATGAAATACCTTCTTCATCATCTTGCAGACCGGTAAAGATTTCGTATGGATGTCCATCCAACAAGCCTACAAATGCAACCCATTTTTCTTTGTTGTTTTGGAAACGTACTACTTCCGCTTCCAGTACTTTGGGGCGCACTTCTACTACCGTAGGTGGTTTGCAAGGGGGAAGTTCTTCTTTTTTGTCTTTCTTGTCCTTTTGGGTAGAAAGTAAAACTCCGGAGCGGGAGCCATCACGATAAACGGTACATCCTTTGCATCCTGAACGCCATGCCTCTACATACAAGCGGTTTACCAATGCTTCATCTACGTCATTGGGCAAATTGATAGTTACGCTGATTGAATGGTCAACCCATTTTTGGATGCGTCCTTGCATTTTTACTTTCATCAGCCAGTCTACATCATTTGATGTGGCTTTATAATAAGGTGACTTTTCTACCAATTTGTCAATTTCTTCTTGTGTATAACGCTTGGTGGGATCGTAACCGTTTACTGTCATCCATTCCACAAATTTATGGTGGAATACAATATATTCCTCAAATGCATCTCCTGTTTCATCTACAAAATCTACGTGTGTCTGAGGATCATTCGGATTGACTTTTCTTCTACGTTTATACACCGGCATAAACACCGGCTCTATGCCGGAAGTAGTTTGGGTCATTAGGCTGGTAGTTCCGGTGGGAGCTATGGTCAGGCAGGCGATATTACGTCGTCCGTATTTTTTCATCTCCTCATATAATTCTGGATCAGCTTCTTTTAAGCGGTTGATGAACGGATTGTTTTTTTCTCGTTCACTGTCATAGATAGCGAATGCTCCACGTTCTTTTGCCATGTTAACAGATGAACGATAGGCTTCCAGAGCGATTGTTTTATGTACTTGTTCAGAAAACTCTGTTGCTTCTTCTGTTCCGTAGCGTAACCCCATAGCGGCAAGCATATCCCCTTCAGCTGTGATACCTACGCCTGTACGTCTTCCCTGTCCGCTCTTTTTATAAATTTTTTCCCATAAATGTTTCTCTGCTTCTTTTACTTCCTCACTTTCGGGATCGGAATCGATTTTAGCTATGATTTTCTCGATTTTTTCCAATTCCAAGTCAATGATGTCATCCATAATGCGCTGGGCCAATGCCACATGCTTTTTGAATAAGTCGAAATCAAAGTAAGCCTCCTTTGTATAAGGGTTTACTACGTATGAGTATAAGTTGATAGCTAATAAGCGACAAGAATCGTAGGGACACAGGGGTATTTCACCACAAGGATTGGTAGAAACAGTACGATATCCTAAATCGGCATAACAGTCTGGTACGGATTCACGGATGATGGTGTCCCAAAATAATACACCGGGTTCAGCAGACTTCCATGCGTTATGGACAATCTTTTTCCATAACGCAGATGCATCAATGTCTTTCGTGAAAACAGGTTGATCGGAATCTACCGGGTATTGTTGTTTGTAAGGAGTGCCATTTACAGCTGCCTGCATAAATGCATCATCTAGTTTCACGGATACATTAGCACCGGTTACTTTGCCTTCGGTCATTTTGGCATCAATAAATGCTTCTGAATCTGGATGCTTGATGGATACGCTTAACATTAAAGCACCACGACGTCCGTCTTGCGCTACTTCACGTGTTGAATTGGAATAACGTTCCATGAAGGGCACCAGTCCGGTGGAAGTCAGTGCTGAATTTTTAACCGGAGAACCTTTTGGTCGTATATGAGATAAATCATGTCCTACGCCACCACGACGTTTCATTAATTGTACTTGTTCCTCATCAATGCGGATTATACCTCCGTATGAGTCGGCTGCTCCATCAATTCCAATGACAAAGCAGTTTGATAAGGAAGCCACTTGAAAGTCGTTCCCGATACCTGTCATAGGGCTACCTTGCGGAACAATGTATTTAAAGTGATCCAATAATTCGTAAAGCTGCTGTGCGTTTAACCCGTTCTGATATTTAGCTTCAATGCGGGCTACTTCATTTGCAATGCGCCAATGCATATCTTCGGGAGACTTTTCGAAAATGTTCCCGAAAGAATCTTTTACTGCATATTTGTTTACCCAAACCCTTGCAGCAAGTTCATCACCTTTGAAGTATTGTAAAGATGCTTCAAAAGCTTCGTCATAGGTGTACGTTTGTCTTTCCACTTTTATTTTTAGATTTACTGTAATATCAATAAGTTGTTTTAGTGTAGAAGTTACAACTCATTATAATAAAAGTTTCGGCAAAGCTATATATGTTTTTTCAATTAACAAAATAAAAAGCAGATAAGTTTTCAACAAATTGAAAGTTATCCAAGAATATTTGTTAATTTGTTGATTATCAAAAGATATATATGCTTGCTTATTTGTAGAAGTTTTCTGTTTTGAAAATTTTGATGGAGGGGATGAGTGATTGACTAGTTGAAAAGGCCAGATTCTTAGCATATAATATTTTGCAAAAAATGCATTATTACTCTTTTCTTTTTTTATCTTTGCAAGAAAAATATATATGGAATCGATAAATAATAGACGGACGATCCGTAAATATAAGCAGGAAGATATTTCTGCTTCTTTGTTAAATGATTTGCTTGAAAAGGCGTTCCGTGCTTCTACAATGGGTAATATGCAATTATATAGTGTGATTGTGACTCGTGACAAGCAGATGAAAGAGAGATTGGCACCTGCCCATTTTAATCAACCGATGGTAACAGGTGCTCCGGTTGTACTGACTTTTTGTGCGGATTTTAACCGTTTTAGTAAATGGTGCAGAGAGCGTAAGGCGGTACCGGGTTATGACAATCCCATTTCTTTTTTGAATGCTGCTACGGATGCATTGCTTGTGACTCAGAACTTTTGTACATTGGCTGAGGAAAATGGATTAGGTATTTGTTTTTTGGGAACAACGATTTATAATCCTGATCAAATTATTGATATCCTTCAGTTGCCGGAATTGGTTATGCCGGTGGCTACTATTACAGTAGGATATCCGGATGAATGCCCTCCACAAGTCGATCGTCTTCCTATAGAGGGTATTTTGCATGAAGAATTGTATCATGATTATACCAAAGAGGATATTGATCGTATTTATAGATATAAAGAGTCACTTCCGGAAAATCATCAGTTTATTAAAGAAAATCATAAGGAAACACTGGCTCAGGTATTTACTGAGGTCAGATACAAGAAGTCGGATAATGAATGTATGTCTGTAACTTTGAAAGAAACCTTGAAGAAACAGGGTTTTGAGAAGTGAATTGCCGGGAACTATCAATCTTAAAACAGAGGTGCGCAGAGGGAAATAAAGAAAATGCCCTTTGCGCACCTCTGTGGTTTTATTCTATTTCCTTTTGAGAGAAGCTTCAATTTCCTCAATATCCGCTTTAAATGCTTTGTCAACCTCTACTTGGTCTTTTACTATTTTGCAAGCGTGCAATACGGTTGCATGATCTTTATTACCTATTAATTTACCAATTTTGGAAGAAGAGGAGTCTGTATGTTTTTTGGCCAGATACATAGCTACCTGACGTACTTGTACCACTTCTCTTTTTCTTGTTTTAGTATGGATGGCAGATTCTTCTATCTCGTAATGGCTGCATACTTTCTGTATGATATCTTCTACTGTGACAGGCTTGCTCTCACAACAGCGTACAGCTTTTCGTACAATTCTTTCAGCCAAATCCAAATCGACATCACGCTTGAAAATAATGGATTGTGCCAAAAGTGAATTAATGATGCCCTCTAATTCACGTACACTTTCATTTACGTTTTCAGCAATATAATTAATTACTGTTTCCGGTATATTCAAACCGTCACGACGTATTTTATTACGTAAGATATTCTTTCTCAATTCTACGTCCGGCTTTTCCAATTCGGCCACTAAGCCCCATTTAAAGCGGGTCAGAAGGCGTTCTTCCATACCTTGTAGCATTACCGGCGCACGGTCAGAAGTCAGAATAAGTTGCTTACCGTTCTGGTGCAGATGGTTAAAGATGTGGAAGAATGTGTTCTGGGTTTTGGTTACTCCGGCGAATTCTTGAATATCATCAATAATCAAAACGTCTATGGTTTGATAAAAACTAATGAAATCATTGAAATGATTGGTACGAACAGAGTCAGTGTATTGCACCTGAAACAGATGTGCTGATACGTACAATACTCTTTTTTCAGGATATAATTCCTTGATGCGGGTACCAATAGCATTAGTCAAGTGAGTTTTGCCCACACCGGATGGTCCATACAAAAACAAAGGGTTGAATGTTTTTGCCGGATTTTTAGCTACAGTTTCTCCTACTGTACGTGAGAACTCATTACTATTTCCTTTTATGAAATTCTCAAAATTGTAATTTGGATTCAAATGTGGGTCTAAATCCTGCGGAGCCGGTGCCTGCATTGGATTAGGTGCCTTGTTACCATCTCGTATAACTGTTTGTGTGGGTAGTGCTGAAGAGCGTTTGCTTCCCTCCATGTTAACAGTTATATGGTTGGTCTTATCGGTCAAGATACAATACATAAGCTGCGTTCCCTCCCCAATTTCTTTATATAGGGCAGCGCGCAGCAAGTCCACAAACTTTTCTTCTAGAAATTCATAGAAGAATGGGCTGGGGACGCCAATTGTCAGTGCCTTGTCCTCATATTTAAGCGGTACGATAGGCTCAAACCACGTTTTAAAGGTCGTTTCTGGTACGTTGTCTCTGATAAGGTTCAGGCAACGACCCCATAAAACGACGTGATCGTTTTCAATCATATGAAACATTTATTATAAAAAGCGAAACTTCTACAATGCAAATTTCGAAATGAATTTCTGAAAAAACAAATCGCTTTTTTCTTGCTTTTTATTTTTAAAGAGTAATATCTTTAGTTTCAGTTACTTATAAAAACCTCTATCTAAAGGCTTTTGAAAGATTCTTGTTGTTTGATAATTGACTGATTCTTAGATGACTATCAGTCAAAATAGGCTTTTATTTATTTTAAATGAAATAAGTCTACATGGTATTTCTTCCCTATTTGCAGTCATTTACTGAAAATAAGTGGAAAAATGGTTGAGTAGACTTATTTAGAATATTTTTAAATTAGCAAATATGTTACTTATCTTTCTTGCCAAACAAAGAGAAATGTACATAACGTTTAGGATGCGCTTTCAAATCCTCCAATAAGGTTGCAGCGTTTGCTGTCGTCGCACTCAAATTTTGGTAGAAAGTAGGATCATTGAATAGCAATCCGATACTGTTGTCCTTGCGATTGAGTTTTTCTGTCAGCATTTGTACATTATATAAAGTGGAGTCTATTTTATTGAACGTTGAAGCATAATCAATACCTTTCAAATTGTCGCTGATAGCAATGAAGTTATCAGCAATTGTGTTTAATTTTCCAGTAAGTTGCGGAAGATCCTTTTGCATTAACATGTTTAATTGACGTGTTGTCACATCCAGATTGGCTGTCAGTTTTTCTGCGTTGTGCAAGGTTGCACTCAATGCAGGATCAGCTAATATTTTATTTAATGAATATAGGATAGAATCCATTTTGGGTAACATCTGCTCTATTTGAGGAACTAGCTTTTCTTCAGCGGCTCCCATGAGCCCCGCATTCGTTTTGCCGGGCAGGGTATCTCCCGGTTGATAGTATTCTGTAGAATTAAAGTTAAGGAGTAAGTTCATCTTTACCGTTCCCAGCATTTCTGTAACCAGTTCTCCTGTACTTCCTTTGGGGATACGCATTTCCTTGTCCACTTCCACTTCTACTGTGACATGTCCCGGTTTTGCATAGTTGTAATTGATATTTCTTACTGTACCTACTTTATAACCATTGGCAAAGACGGGGCTTGATCCGGCTAATCCGTTTATATTTGTATATTCTACATAATAGTAATTGGCAGATTGGAACATATTTATTCCTTTCAGGTAGTTGATACCAAAGATCAGCATAGCCAATGCAGCGATGCCTATTAATCCTATTTTTACCTCTTTCGTCATTTCAATTATACCTTTTATATTATCTATTCTTTTTAAATTCTTTGATGGCTTCGTTCACATTCATTTTCTCTCCGTTTTTGAAAGCGATAATGAAAGCGTCCTTAAATTTAGGAGTAATATTACGTTTCATGCGTAGTATTTTATTATAATCCGTATTTTCTCCGTAAGTATATTTATAAAGTCCTTTTTCGCGGTAATAGCTAACAGGTGATACACCTTTCAGTTGTTTGCTTCCTTTGGGCAATATTTTGTTTGATACCAATATTTGTATTTTAAATACAGGCTTGGCAGATGTTCGGGCTTGGTCGCCTGTGATCTTTTTTTGTGTGGCAGGTACAGGCTTTTTGGTAACCTTGTCCGGTTCCGTTGCAGTGTCCGGTTCCGCAGTTTGTATTTCTATTCTTGATTCTTTCGGTTTGTTTTCTGGTTCCGGTAATTCTTGTTCTTGTACTCTGCTGCGGCCGATGGGGGCGTCATGTTCGCGCTTGTAATTGAGGAATGCTTTATAAATGCTGTTAGATAACGCCGTAGTGCCTGCATCGGATAAAAGATATTGTTCTTCATCCGGTGTTGAGATATAGCCTAATTCAACCAAAACACTAGGCATGGAAGTGGCACGTAGAACTAGGAATCCGGCTTGATGTACTCCTTTGTCTATTCGTTTGGCTGTATTCTTGAATTGTTTTTGGATAAGAGTGGCTAATTTTACACTCTTCTCCATATTTTTGTCTTGTACAAATTCAAAAATAATATAGCTTTCAGAAGAATTTGGATTGAATCCGGCATAACGTTGTTCATAATTATCCTCTATCAAAATAACCGAGTTCTCTTTTTTAGCAACTTCTAAATTTTCTTCAGTACGGTGGAGTCCTAACGTATAAGTCTCTGCTCCCCGTACAGTTCTGCCACGGGCTATGGAATTAGTATGTATAGAGATGAATAAATCGGCCTTGGCATTATTGGCTATTTGTGCACGACGATCCAAAGGGATAAAGACATCTGTTTTCCGGGTATATATTACCTTTACGTCATTACAGTTATTTTGGATCAGTTGTCCTACTTTTAAAGCTACGTTCAGATTGATGTTTTTTTCTTTTCCACGTCTGCCGATAGCACCGGGATCATGTCCGCCATGACCGGGATCAATGACGACTACAAAGTCCTTTCCCTTTGCCGCCAGGCAGAAACAGGGAAAGACCAGCCACAGGCTACACAACAGGAATATTATTTTAAGTCTATCGGTTTTCATATCAATTAAGTTGCAAATGTAGCGATTTTTAGTGAAAACTCGGCTTTTGTCTTTAAGTTTTGCGTTTTTTATTCGAAACTTGCCACAAAACCCGAAAAATAGACGAGTGTTTGGACTAAATTCTTTTATTTTGTATTCTAAAATAAATATTGAAAGATGGACTTGTTTAAGTTTATGAAGAATTGGACGTTACCTCTAGCGATGCTTGCAGGAGTTATCGGTTATTTTGTTTTTGCCAACTTCACTTTTCTGGAGCCGACAAAGCCATTTATGAATGGGTTGATTTCTTTTTTAACTCCTTCCTTGATTTTTGCCCAATTGTTGCTTACATTCTGTAAAATTGAACCAAAAGAGTTGGTTCCTAGAGTATGGCATGGCTGGTTGTTGGCTATTCAAGCCATTTCTTGTGGTATTATTGCGTTGTTGTTAATATTTTGTCCGATGGATGAATCTTATAAGGAGATATTCGAGGCGGCTATGGTTTGTCTTATTTGTCCTACTGCTACGGCAGCGGCAGTAATTACGGGAAAACTAGGTGGAAGTGCTTCCAGTTTGACTACTTATACATTGCTTTCAAATATTTTGGCTGCAATAGCAGTTCCTTTGATATTTCCATTGGTTGAACCACATACAGATGTTACTTTTGGTATTGCTTTTCTTAAGATTTTAAGTAAGGTTTTTCCATTGTTGCTTGCACCGTTTTTTATCGCTTTATTATTCCGTTATTATATTCCCCGGCTCCACAAGTTTTTACTGAAATATCATACTTCGGCTTTTTATTTATGGGCGGTAGCATTGACCATTGTAATGGGGCAGACTACTCGCTCTTTGGTTAACAGTACTGCTGATGTAACGGTAGAGATGTTGATTGCTTTTGCCGGTTTAGTAACTTGTTGTTTACAATTTTATTTTGGTAAAAGAATTGGTAGTGCATATAATGACCGTATAAGTGCAGGACAGGCATTGGGGCAGAAAAATACAGTACTAGCTATTTGGATGGCGGTTACGTATCTTAATCCTTTATCGTCTGTCGGTCCGGGTAGTTATGTGGTGTGGCAAAACATCATCAATAGTTATCAGTTGTGGAAGAAAAGAAAAAATGAGATGAAAAATTAAGTCGCAACTATTTACTTTGTTATACGTAATGCTTGGTATGGTAAACTATATAGTTGCGTTCTATTAAAAATGAATTTGCCGTATATGTCTCTTAAAGATTTCTTACGAAACCAGTAAAACGTTTCAATCCTTCTGCCAGTGTAGTACGTGGGCAGGCGATATTCCAGCGCATGAATCCTTTTCCTTCAGTCCCATACATTGTTCCTGCATTGAGCCATAATCCGGCTTCGTTAACCAATCGCTGTTCGAGTTCCTGCGAGTGTATGCCGAGTCTGTGACAGTCCATCCAAACGAGATAGGTTCCCTCCAATACCGTGATAGGAAACTCGGGCAGATGTTCCCGACAGAACTCCTGCATATAGAGAAAATTGGCCTGTAAATATTTGATGAGTTGGTTCAGCCACTCTTCCCCTTCGTTGTAAGCTACTTGAGTCGCAATTACACCAAAAGGATTGACATCACATACTTCGTTATCGTTAATGGCCCGGTCGATTTTCGCTCGACGGTTAGCATCAGCACAAATAATGTTCGCAATCTGTAATCCGGCAATATTGAACGCTTTACTGGGAGATATACAGACTACAGAATGGTGACGGAAATTTTCTGAGATGGAAGCAAACGGTGTGTAACGGTACTCTGGAAAAACCAGTTCGCAATGAATCTCATCCGAAACGACCGTAACATCGTGTCGAATACAAATTTCACCAATACGTACCAGTTCTTCACGTTTCCACACCCTTCCGGCAGGATTGTGAGGATTGCACAGCAGCATCACCTTCACTTTCGGATCAGCAGTCTTACGCTCTAAATCTTCATAATCGATGGTGAAAGTATTACTTGCAAAGACCAACGGTGATGATACCATTTCACACCCATTGTTACGGATTGAAGAAAAGAAACAATTATAGACCGGGGTCTGCACCAATACCTTATCTCCCGGAACGGTCAAAGCCTTGATGACTGCCGAGATGGCTGGGACTACGCCCGATGTGTAAATTATCCATTCACGGTCAATCGTCCAACCGTGACGACGTGCGAACCAGCCTGTAACAGCCTCGTAGTAACTGTCGGGCACACGGGTATAACCGAAAATGCCGTGTTCTACCCGTCGGCGTAAAGCATCGATGATAGCGGGAGCTGTACGGAAATCCATGTCAGCCACCCACATCGGCAATACATTTTCGCTTTCTGCGCTATCCCATTTGTAGGAATCGGTTCCCCGTCTTGAAATTTGTTTGTCAAAGTTGTATTTCATATCTTCATCTTAATCGGTAAAACAGGTACGCTCGTCCCGGAGACGGATTTCACAATCGGCAGGAGCCTTGATGTTCTCATCTATGGTTATGGAACCGAATTCGTCAGCCACAATGCATCCCGACATCGGGTTCTTGATATTTGTAATAGCTCCGTGAATATCGGCCTGCAACGTGCTGTACTCAAAGGCACGGTCGCAGTCAGGTCCGAAGGTACAGTTTTCAAGAATAAGGTCGTGTGCATAGCAAAGCGGTTGCTCACCGGTAATGTGGCAGTTGACCAAACGTAGATTCTTCGAATGCCAGCCGAGGTATTCGCCGTTGAGTTCGGAATCGTAGATGGTCACATTTTCCACTTCCCAGAAGGCATCCTTCGTTGTAATCTTTGCATGATGAATCTCTACATTTTTCACGTACTGGAACACATACTTGCTGTTGCTTTCCAGTCCGTCCACATAAATGTTGTTGCTGAACATGAAAGGATAAGTTCCGCCGTGCAGCTTGAGATTCTTGATGCGGATACCATTACAACGCCAGAATACTTCGTCGGCATCGTTCATCGTTACGTTCTCGATATCTATTTCGTCCATTTCACGGAATATCTTCGGTGCGTCGATAATCGTGTCGGTCATCTTCAGGTGATCGGAATACCACAATGCCGAACGCCCTCCGACATCGAAATAGCAACGGTCGATTTTGAAACCGTGTACATGCCAGAAGGGATAGTTACCCTCAAAGCGGCAATCTACAGCTTCGATATTGCTACATTCTTTGATGGCCGATTCACCGGTACGAATAATCACATTTTCCAGACGAAGGTCGTGGGACTCGAACAAGGGACGCTCGCCCCCGAATTCAGCATTTTTAATCAGTTTCATTTGATATATTGTTTTAGTTGTCAGTCATTATTAATTTTAAAAGTCATGTTCACATTGCTGCGTCCGCGAACTGAAGCCAATCAGGATATAGGCAATTCCTTTTTCTTGAAGTCTTCTATTTTAAGTATTCTTTGAAAAATTCCTCCAGTTTATCGAATGGAATAATGTCTGTCCGGTCATATAAATCCGTATGTACGGCATCGGGAATAATCATCAATTCTTTATTATCGCCTTTCAGCTTCTTGAAAGTATCCTCACTAAAATAGCGGGAGTGAGCTTTTTCTCCATGAATGAGCAACACGGCACTGCGGATTTCATCGGCATACGCAAGGATAGGTGCGTTGAGAAATGCAAGATTGGAGGTTTTGTTCCAGCCCAAACCGGAGTTGATGGAACGAGGATGATAACCTCGTTCGGTCTTGTAATAATCATAATAATCCTTCATGAACTGCGGCGCATCACCGGTAGGTTCCGGGTTCGTCACGGTGCGGGGATAAGTGTCGGTACGGTAGTCTTCCGTGCGCTGGGCGTTAAACTCCTGACGCATTTTGTAACGTGCATCTGCATTGTCAGCGGCATCGAAGTAACCGTTTGCTGTACAGCGGCTAATGTCGTACATTGTGGAAGCTACCGTTGTCTTGATACGTGTGTCGTTGGCAGCCGCATTGATAGCAAAACCACCCCAACCACAAATGCCAATGATGCCGATTCGTTCGGCATCCACATCCGGACGTGTCGCGAGGTAATCCACCGCCGCCGAGAAGTCTTCGGTGTTGATGTCCGGCGAAGCTACGCTGCGAGGCTGTCCACCGCTTTCACCAGTAAATGAAGGATCAAAAGCAATCGTCAGGAATCCTCGTTCGGCCAATGTCTGGGCATACAGCCCCGACGACTGTTCCTTTACAGCTCCAAACGGACCGCTGACAGCAATGGCCGGCAGTTTGCCTCCGAAAGTCGTTTTCGGTGCATACAGGTCGGCGGTGAGCATGATACCGTAACGATTTATGAAAGTCACTTTGCTATGATTCACCTTGTCGCTTTTCGGGAACGTCTTGTCCCATTCCTGTGTCAGATTTAACTGTTCCATATTTTTGCGAGTGTTTTGTGCCGGGCTTTCCGTCAGGCTGAAGAGGCAGAGGAAAGCAGCCATTAAAATAGTTGTACGTTTCATAACCGATGTAATTTAAATTTTTATTGTTTCTTGTTTTCTTTTCATAGTGCAAAATTACAGCGGATTACAGGAAAAGCCGGTAGATGGATTACTGATTGTATAACCTCAATTACAGACATTATTTTACATGCATCTCATCCAACGTTCCCGCTTCAAGCAGATCAGGAAAATCAGCCTCTTTTTCTTGCCGCATTGGTGATGATGATGGAGAAACCGATATCGAACAGTAGCAAGAGTCTTGTGCAAAATCTGCCGTCGATAAAGATGTATTGCAGATTATGATACGGCCGACTCCGGCAGTAGGCATGGCACTCGTCGTTTCAACCGAAAGAAGGGAATACAACGAGAACTCCGGAAAGTTGGTCAGTGCAATGCCCGGTAGAACCAATCCGCACAACCCGTTCAGTATGGTGTACCGTTCGGATGGATCTGACAAGGATGGCAGTATGGTTGGTTAGTGATTCCGATTCCATAGGCTATCACTTTTCGTTCCTGTCGATATCTCGGATATGCCTTGCCGGTACACCTCCTACAACCGTGTTGGCCGCTACGTCTTTCGTCACCACAGATCCGGCGGCGATAATGGCGTTGTCACCCACGGTCACACCCCGCAGGATGGTGGAGTTGGAGCCTACCCATACATTTTTGCCTAACCGGATAGGCGCCGGATACATTGCCCCGCGGTCTTCGGGAGCCGTACCGTGATCGAGCGTGGCAAAGACCACATTATGCCCGATAAGACAGCCGTCACCCAACGTCACACCGCCATGATCCTGGAAGTGGCAACCGGCATTGATAAAGACACGACGCCCGATGGTAATATTCTTGCCGAAGTCTGTGTAGAACGGAGGAAACATCTTGAATGTTTCGTCCACAGGTTTACCGGTCAGGCGCGACATGAACGCACGCAATTCTTCTTGTGAATGGTACGAGTTGTTTATCTCACAGGTAACGCGCCGGGCTTCATCGCTCATTTCATCCATCAGCCGATAGATTTCCGGTGTATTGAGTGCACCGCCGGCTTCAATATGATTCAAAAAATCATCTAATGTCATAATATTCTTTTTTCCTATACTTGTTTACTCGTTTTGTATGCCTCTTGCGATTTCGGGTTTCCTTTGATTTCTTCCATGTGCCATACACCACTGCGAAACAGTGTACCCTTTACCATCGGTTTTTCCAAACATCCATTCGCTTGTTGCGCTTGAAATAGGTGACAGACCGCCCCGTTATCTGTACGTTCTTCGTAAAGCACATACTTATTACCATTTTTCTTGGGAACCGGATCGGACTGTGTTATGGCAGGTATTCCTATAACAAATAAACTTGCAATCATGATGACTGGTATACGTTTCATTATCACTTGATTTTATTAAGTTTTGAATTCCAGAATCTTGATGCAAAGATAAGTACATGACTGAAAATACAGTGTAGATAAATTACAGATGTTATAACCCTAATTACATGATTTCCGGAAAGAATAGCATAAATCTGTAGCCAAGGTTGATACAATGTCTCAATCTGTTATTCTAGAAAATGATAAGTATAGAATTTGAAATCTTAAATTGATGTTAAACAGGAGGGTATGTGAGAATTATAGCCGTGCAATACCCCGGAATTGAGCGAGTGGCTACACCATCGGCATTAGTTATGTTATTTTTACCAATAGTAAACCGGAGCGTATTTATAACAGATGAGAAATTGAATACTGCAAGAAATTATCATGTTGCCTCTTTGGTTGAAATAGTGTTATGAAATAGAGATTTTAATCCATCGAAAATGGCAGGAAGAGCAATGGTGCCATGCACCTCGTCGGGAAATTTTTTATAAATGACATGCAAATGCTTGTTTTTCATTTCAGGGATGATCTTATTTTTTAAGCTGTCGGCCAATGAAAACTGAATAAGTTTGATTGCAGGACGTTGGCGGGTGGCGAAAGCAACATACAAATGTTTGCTGGAGAAGTCTTTTTGATAAACATTCTTTGCTGCTTGTTGTAGAAAGACTCCTCGGTCCCACCATAAACTTGGGTCTATTGCTATATACGAGTCAAAAGACTCGGGATGATTTGACAGTGTCTGTAGGGTAAATAAACCTGCGTATGAATGTCCGACAAGAAAGTTTGTACCGTTGGCAGGAACTTTATTTTCCACTTCCAGACGTAGTTCCTCTATCAGAAAGCGATGGAACTGTTCAGCTCCACCACCTGCCGGCTTATCATAGGGACAAATGGTACCATCCCGGCGGGCGGCTGAGCAGGTAGGAGTGAAATCTCTGGTCCGGTCTGTGTTTAAAACAGCCACAACGATGCAAGGAGGTAAGTTTGAGGTTTTAGAAGAAGAGAAGAAACGCGTAAAACCAACCACGGAATGAAAGAAGGAATCTCCATCCAATAGATAAAGAACCGGATAAGCCTTTCCTTTTTCACCAGCTTTGGTCTCAGGTACATAAATCCAATATTTTCTTTCTTCATTCAGTATTTCAGAAAACAATGTATGACGCGTTCCGATATAAATGGAATCTTGTTTTTGTGCGGAGAGGGGAAATATCCATCCTATTTGTATGAACAGTATTATATAAAGTATCTTCATTTGTTCGTTTTTTGGGGTTGCAAAGTTCGATGAAAATATGGATATGGACAATCCCTATTTTTAGGTATTTCAGAATATCTCCAATGGAATTTCCTCTATGTCTTATGATTTTGTGGAGGTGGCACCGGATGCATCGGAAGGAATTGATTGAACCGGATTTTTAAGTAACTTCTTAGGGGAATTCATTAAAATATCCTATCACTTCTAACATTTCCCGATTAATTTTGTATTTTTACAGACATACAAAGATTAACTGTAACAAGATATGATTATTTCTGTCGTCTTCGTATCTATGATGGTGGTTTTCGTAACAGTTTATTATTTTGTTGCAAAGCCGAAAAAGCAGCAAGAAAAGATTTATTCGGCGATGACCACCGATGAACTTATCAGGTTCGTGCAGTCCATGCACTGTGAACTAGTGAAGAGAATTGATGCTGATGCCATTATCATCGGTTTTCAAGGAGGTTATTTTCATTTGTTAAGAGAAAAAACAGGTCAGAATATTCAGTTATATTATAAAGATTTTTACGCATGTAGCTATGAACAGTCTAAAAAAATAGTTTTTGACATTAACAACATTAACTGCCGATACACAGCTTGGACTTGCTATTTGCGTAAAAGTCATGAGGATGGAGAAAGTGAGACACCTTTTACGGCTTGTCTGTCTGCCTGTCTGTTCTTGTCGGGCAGTGAAACTCAGTTAAAACAACATTTGCGGGTATTGCTTGAGTCATCTTTTATGATAGCCCGTAGTTTTAAAGAGTTGGCAGAACAATCTGCTTCAATACAAGACATGTTGGTGAAAAAAGAATTCGAAAATCGCTTGGCTTTGTTGAGACGAAAATTGGAGATTGGACATGGTAAGCTGTTGGAACCTGTCGATGTTTCCCGGCAAGATATGGATCAGATAGAGGATATTCTTTCTCTTTTTGGTACAGTGAAACAGGAAGATATAAAGGGAATGACACTGGTTTGCAATGGGCGGATAGAGAGGCGTACCGAATTATTGTCTATTCTTTCTTTTCGGTTGAAAGATGCTGTGATGGATGAAAAAGGACAGGCGGGAAAAGATGCTCTGATCTGTATTACACTTGCCGAAGGGCAGTTGGTGATTGCGTTGGAGAAAGCTGAAGGCAGTAATGAACGATCTCTTTATTATAAGTTGTCGGCTATGCGGACGGACAGGGTAGATGCTTTTTTCGATGAAACCCAAAAAGGCAGAGTATTCAGTAGTATGATTGAGGTAAGATTGACAACGGATCATGATGATTATTGGGAGTTGAAATATATGTTGGACGATGCTAAAGAAAAAGCGGCAAACAAACAGTTTGACGAACTGACGGAGGAACAACAGGCGTTGCTGGCTTATACCGAGCCTACCTTGCAGACTACTATTTATTGGGGGAAGAAATTTTTCAGGCAGCAATGTTATCTTCAGGCGTTGGGGTGTTATCTTTCTATTTTTCGGTATTATCAAGTCCACTGGACAGAATTGCCGGAGCGTGGCAAGGAAGAATATTATGTGATTTGTTATCATATCGGTTTTGTTTATCTCACATTAGGGCATTTTGAAAAGGCTTATTATTATTTGACTAATGCTAAAAGAAATTCATCCATTCATGCGATTCGTGATTTTACCAACTGTCTCGTCGAAATGAAGGATACAGGAGCTCTTGAGTATATTTATTCTATGGTGAGTTTGGTTGGCAGTCAGATAAAGATGTATGGTGATGAAAAGAATACCTTGTTTCCACTTTATCATTTTCTTCGGCGCAGGGCAGCACAAGTATTAGTAAACTTGAAATATTATTCGCAAGCTAGGGAACTGCTCTATCAAATGCTGGGAGAGGAGGAGAATCGTGAGTTTGCGGAACGGGAATTGCAGTATCTTGAGAGTATGGGTGCAGGTGATGATGCGAAGCGGAACGAGTGAGAAGAATGTGAGGAGGTTGAATGAAAGTTTCATGGAATTTCATAATGGGATGTTGCTAGGAGTAAAGCAGAAATGTGGAAAATGTTCTGTAACATGGACTGCTCTTCATTGAACTCTGTGAATAAAGTGTAATCCCTATACCGTCCTTCTGAGCTTTTGATTTGATGGTATCTTGCCAAGTATCCTTGGATGAGTAAAGGTCGTTGATGTTTATTTTTCTCATCTCTGAAAGAAAAGGTATAGGAGTAGAGCTGGCCGTTGGAAAAAGTGTAATAAATCAGATTTATTCGTTTGGAAAAATGTAACTTCCTCCGTTTGTCCACTATGGAAAATGTTTGTATGCTCTAACAGGAACAATTATATTCAGGCAAGAACTATTATACCTGAAATGGTATAAATCAATAGATATGACTGAACTCCATAATGTCGAGCATTTAATATAGTATTCCGTCAATGGCAGAATGCCAACTTTGATGAAAATGACCATAGTACCAATGGCTTATCGGATGGTTGTCGGTTTTGAGATGGTGCAGAAGCATATCCATCGTTTCCCGTCCAAATTGTATATCCTCAATCAATGAAGGATCGTTTATAGTCCATTGGCTAAGGTTGTTTTTGGAGAATAGTTCACAATGTGAAGGTGCGGTATGTGTGTGACAACTGTATCAATCAGGAAGCTAGCAGGGATGGCATTCATCTTATTTGGATCATAAACAGGAACTTCGTTCTGCCAATATAAATTGCGAGAAATATCATTTTCTTGCGACTCATTTGAATGAACACGGTATTTGTTTCTATTCCATTCATTTATGCGATAGATACGGTCAATAGAGATAGCTCCACCTACACAAAGGATGGTATGATTACAAACTTGTAGAATGGAATAATCGGGAACAGCAACGAAGCGTTTGAAGTTGAGCATTGCGCCATCGAAATAAGCAGGATTATCATGATTGCCTCGCACAAACACAATCCAATTGTTGGCTTGGTTCATTCGCTTGGCGTTTCGTCTAACTATCTGCTCATAGTACTCTTTCTTTTCGAAGCCGAAGCCACAATCCCCGGCTACAATTAGCAAAGTGTCTGTAAGCTGATATTGGATACAGAGTTTGAACACCAACTGATTAAAGTTTCCATGAATATCACCAGAAACAATAATTGTCTTGGCTTCGGGAAAAGATAGTGAGAATATGCCGTTGTGATTCATCTTTTTTTAATAGACTAATTCCATTGTTTTTTTAATTGTACAATTCGATAGTTAATGTTGCTTCTTTTTATAGTTCGTCAATCAATCGCCTAACTTCGTCCATTGAAATTTCTCCTTCTATATGTTTACGAACTATGTTGTGCATATTCTTATCATCTTTTTGATTTTCACGCCATAAGTTGGGGATTCATATAGCTACAAAAGTACAATAATAATCCAGATATTGAATATAATTCACTACATTTGCATTATAAAATCGTACCAAACAGTGAAGCTAAATAGAATAAAGGCGGTTCTTTTGGAAAAAGGTATCTCTCAGACGTGGTTGGCGAAACAGCTTGATAAGAGTTTCAGCATGGTAAATGCCTATGCTTGTAATCGGATTCAGCCTAATTTGGATATTCTACAACAGATTGCAGAGATATTGCAGGTAGATTTGAAGGACTTAATAATTGATAAAAAAGATAGGTAATAATATACAAGCCTTTCTGATGTTATTATTGAGTTTAATTGATTAGAATATAAAAATAAGCAATAAGATGGCAAACTTAAATATTGAACAGAAAAAGGTGAAAAGCCTTTTTCAAGAATCGAAATACAACTTCCTTATACCTGATTACCAACGCCCATATGCGTGGGGTGAGATGGAGTGTAAAACTTTATGGGACGATTTGTTTTCGTTCTCTTTCCCAAATGATGACTGTGACCAATTTGTTGACGATGAAGAGTATTTTCTTGGTCCCATAGTAACATTTAAGAATAGAAACCAAATGGAGGTAATTGATGGGCAGCAACGTTTAACGACACTTATGCTTTTGTTAAGGGCTTTTTATAATAAACTAGGTAGTATGAAAGACTCTCGCTCAAAACGGATGAAGGAGGATATTGAAAAATGTATTTGGAGAGCTAATGAATTTGGGGAGTTTGAAACATCTGCTCTGAAAATCAATTCACAAGTTGCTACAGATGAAGATAAAGAAGAGTTTATTGCAATATTGAAAGATGGACAAGGAATTGGCAAAAAAAGTCGTTACGCAAAGAATTTCAATTTTTTCGTTGAAAAGATAGATGCTTTTCTAAGTAATTATCCATCTTATTTTGCATATTTCCCGGCTCGTGTGTTGAATAACTGTGTCCTTTTACCAATAGAGGCAGAATCACAAAATACGGCGTTAAGAATTTTCTCAACCTTGAATGATAGAGGGAAACCTCTCTCTGATGCAGATATTTTTAAGGCGCAACTTTATAAATATTATTCATCATTTGGCAAAAAAGATGAATTTATAGAAACGTGGAAAAATCTAGATAAGATTACTAGCGAAGTGTTTCATCCAATTTATGGTACACCATTAGATGAATTGTTTACAAGATATATGTATTATGAACGAGCACTTGCAGAGATAAAATCATCAACAACAGAAGCTTTGCGCAAGTTTTATGAAGGAGATGGCAGTTATCCTCTTTTGCATCAGCCAAAGACATTGAGTAATCTTGTAAGCCTTGCCAAATTTTGGCAAGATGTTAACAATCAAGAAACAGAACGTTTCTCAGATAAAGTTCTAAAGCGTTTGTTCGTACTTAGTTATGCTCCTAATGGAATGTGGACGTATATCACTTCTGTGTATTTTATGTACCATCGTGATGAAAATGATGAAATAGAAGAAAATGCTTTTTGTCGTTTCTTGGACTGTATAACAGCTTTCATATGGGCGTATGCTATAACTAATCCAGGTGTTAATTCTTTGCGTACCCCTGTGTATGCGGAAATGGTTAAAATAATCAAAGGCGAAGAAGTAACATTCTCAGATTTCAAATTTTCAGAAGAACGTTATCGTGCGCAAATAACAAATTATGTATTCAATAATAGTCGTGCGATTACAAAATCAATGATTACTTGGTGGGCTTTTCAACATGATAATCAATCATTATTGTCATTGGAAACTAGATTCGATATAGAACATATATATGCACGAAACAGACGGGATAAAGAAAAAAGCTTATCAAATTCTCAGAATGTAGAAATACTTGGGAATAAAGTTCTTCTTGAGAAAAGATTGAATATCAGAGCTTCCGACTATCGCTTTGTAGATAAAGTAAAATATTATAAAGGTTTTACCACTGCTAATGGTCAGGAAAAGAATGGCTCTCAAATTGTAGAATTGGCAGAGATAAGTAATTCATATAGTGATTTTACTGAAACTGATATTATTAATCGTAATTCTAAAATTATTGATTCGTTTGTGAATTTCCTTAGAGTGAATCAATTATTGAAAGAGTAAAGTTATAGCTTTGAATATCAATTTGTTTTTTGACATAAGCTTCCGATAATTTACAATATCAAGAACATGACTCCTGAAGAAAAAGCAAGAATAAAGATAGACCAGTGGTTTGCCGATGCTGGTTGGAAAGTAGTCAACAGGGAGGATTATGAACCTACTTGTACGGCTGTAGCCATAAGAGAAGGTTTATTGAAAGGAAATCTTGAGGCAGATTATTTCCTTTTCATTAATGGAAAAGCAGTAGGGGTACTTGAAGCTAAGCGTGAAGAAACGGATGCTTTTGCTTCAGAGGTATGCGAGCAAGCAGCCTTATATGCAAGAAGTGTTCCGAATATCTATCAGGCATATCAAAAGCCATTGCCTTTTATCTTCACTTCGAATGGTAAGGAACTATATTGCTGTGATTTTCGTGAACAAGATTCTTGTTTCAGGCAGATCATGAATATCCCTACACCACATGAATTGGTAAAGAGGCTGGGAATTGAAGATGCATTTGCCGGACTCCCTACATTGAAAAAGAAAGGGCTGCGTGATTGCCAATATGAGGCAGTGACAGAACTTGAAAAGAGTTTCCGTGCCGGGCAAAATCGGGCGTTGATGGTTCTTGCCACCGGTGTGGGTAAAACATATACTGCTTGTCTTGCTGCCTACCGGATGCTTTCTTATACACCAATGCGTAGAGTGTTGTTTCTTGTAGACCGAAATAATCTTGGAAAACAAGCAGAAGGAGAATTTGGAACTTTCCGTCTGACAGAGAACGGGGAGGCTTTCAATACTATCTTTACGGTCAATCGCCTTCGCTCGTCTTCTATTCCTTCTGATAGCAATGTCGTTATTTCTACAATACAACGTCTATTCTCATTCTTGAAAGGAGAAACTATTGAGGATAATGATGATGACGAGAATGAACCTATAGAGGAAGTAACCTTGCCTCCTAATCCCAACTTACCGCACGACTACTTTGATATGATTATCATAGACGAGTGCCATCGCTCCATTTATGGGAACTGGCGCAAGGTGCTGGAGTATTTCGATACGGCAAGATTGGTTGGTCTGACCGCAACTCCTATCCCTGAAACAATGGCATTCTTCAATAATAACTGCATTGTTAACTACACATTGGAAAAGAGTATTGTTGATGGCGTGAATGTGGATTGTCGGGTATATAGAATAAAAACGCAAGTCACAGAAACGGGTGGGGCTATATTAGAGGGTGAGAAATTTAAAGAAGAAACAAGATATACAGGTGAGGTTAAGATTGTAAGTAGTAAGGAAACCAAAATCTATACAAATAAAGAACTTAATCGGAGTATTATCAATCCGGCACAGATAAAGTTAGTCCTTTCGACCTATCGGGATGTGGTTTATACGGAATTGTTTAATGACCCGCAACGTGAACCAAATATGGACTTTTTGCCCAAAACATTGATTTTTGCTCTCAATGAAGCTCATGCTACAAATATCGTACAAATAGCTAAAGAGGTGTTTGGACGGACTGATGACCGCTTTGTTCAGAAAATTACCTATTCGGCAGGCGACAGTAACGAACTGATACGCCAATTCCGTAACGACAAGGATTTCCGTATTGCTGTCACCTGTACGTTGGTTGCCACCGGAACAGATGTAAAGCCGCTGGAAGTAGTGATGTTCATGCGTGATGTGGAGTCATTGCCTTTGTATATTCAGATGAAAGGGCGTGGAGTACGTACTATTGGTGATGAGCAACTTCGCAATGTTACCCCGAACGCATTCAGCAAGGATTGTTTTTATTTGGTTGATGCGGTAGGCGTGACGGAACATGCGCAAACAGTGGCACCTATAGATGATGCTCCTACAACAAAGACGATTACTCTAAAGGAGCTATTAGAACGTATTAGTCATGGCTATATTCCTGACGAGTATCTCAAACGGCTTGCTGCAACGCTTGCCCGAATATACAACAAGGCGGATGATCCGCAACGGAAAGAGTTTGTCCGTTTGTCTCATGATGACATGAAGGAACTTTCTGCCAGAATATACGATGCACTGGAGAAAGGCATTCTTCCACCGTTTGTAAGCACTGATGAGCCTAACAATGAACGTAAGGGGCTAGTCGCTCCGCTTGCCAATCATGCAGATGCTCGGAAATACCTTCTTATACTTGCAGCCGGATTCGTCAATACATTGATGCCGGGTGAAGATACGCTTATCTCCAAAGGGTTTTCCATTGAGGAAGCAAAAAATACGACAGAGGCTTTTGAAGATTTTTGTAAAAAGTACTATGACGAAATAGAGGCACTGCGCATCATTTACAACAATGAGGGAGAGCCTATAACCTATTCGATGCTAAAGGATTTGGAGAACAGACTTAAAATGGCAAACAATCATTTTACATCCAAACAACTCTGGAACTCTTATGCCATAGTTAACCCTAAAGTGGTAAGGCGTTCCATTACCAAAGAAGAAAGCGATGCATTGACCAATATCATACAACTTGTGCGCTTTGCTTTCCACCAAATCGAACGATTGGATAGCGTAGTTACTACCTCTAAACAGTTTTTCAATCTTTGGTTAGGGCAAAACCAGCGTGAAATAACTGACAAACAGCGAGAGGTTATCAGTCGTATTGTGGATTACATCGCTTCTAACGGAGCTTGTACTATCAGAGATATTCGTGAAGATGATGCTACCCATGCAGCCCAAATGATTAGAGCGTTTGGCAATATGCAGAAGGCAGACGAGGCACTTCATTCACTTTACACATTTGTAGTTTTAAGAAAAGCAGCATAAAGAAATGGCAACAAATAATACAACAGAGCAATCGCTCACCAAAAAAGTATGGAATCTGGCAACCACTCTTGCCGGACAAGGAATTGGATTTACTGATTATATTACCCAACTGACCTATCTTTTATTCTTGAAGATGGATGCCGAAAATGTAGAAATGTTTGGAGAAGAGTCGGCTATTCCAACTGGTTATCAGTGGGCAGATTTGATAGTACTTGATGGCTTGGATTTGGTAAAACAATATGAAGAGACCCTTAAATTGCTTAGTGAGCAGGATAATCTGATAGGTACGATTTATACGAAGGCTCAAAACAAGATAGACAAGCCTGTTTATCTGAAAAAGGTCATCACCATGATTGATGAGGAGCAATGGCTCATTATGGATGGTGATGTGAAGGGAGCTATCTACGAAAGCATTCTTGAAAAGAACGGACAAGACAAGAAAAGCGGGGCAGGACAGTATTTTACTCCTCGTCCACTTATTCAGGCAATGGTAGATTGTATCAATCCGCAAATGGGGGAAACGGTTTGTGACCCGGCTTGTGGAACGGGTGGATTCTTGCTTACAGCTTACGATTATATGAAAGGTCAGTCAGCAAGTAAAGAAAAACGTGATTTCTTGCGTGACAAAGCTTTGCATGGTGTGGATAATACGCCTTTAGTGGTGACGCTTGCTTCCATGAATCTTTATTTGCATGGTATTGGTACAGACCGTAGTCCGATTGTTTGTGAGGATTCTTTGGAAAAAGAACCGTCAACTCTTGTAGATGTGATTCTTGCCAATCCTCCTTTTGGAACTCGTCCGGCTGGATCGGTGGATATTAACCGCCCGGATTTTTATGTAGAGACCAAGAATAACCAGTTAAATTTCCTCCAGCACATGATGCTTATGCTCAAAACGGGAGGACGTGCAGCAGTTGTACTTCCTGATAATGTTCTCTTTGAGGCTGGAGCAGGTGAGACTATTCGTAAACGCTTATTGCAGGATTTTAATTTGCATACTATCTTGCGTTTACCTACAGGTATTTTCTATGCCCAAGGCGTAAAAGCCAACGTGTTGTTTTTCAGCAAAGGACAACCGACCAAGGAAATATGGTTTTACGACTACCGTACAGATATAAAGCATACGCTTGCCACCAATAAACTGGAACGGCATCATTTGGATGATTTTGTTTCTTGCTATAATAATCGAGTAGAGACATACGATGCAGAAAATAATCCGCAAGGTCGTTGGCGTAAATACCCTGTAGATGAAATTCTTACTAGAGACAAAACAAGTCTTGACATTACTTGGATAAAGCAAGGTGGTGAGGTGGACAACCGTTCATTGGCAGAGCTGATGGCTGATATAAAGGATAAAAGCCAAACGATAAGTGCTGCTGTGGTTGAACTTGAAAAGCTACTTGCGAATATTGAAGAAAATTGAGTTATGGGAAAAGAGGTTTTCACAAATGATAAATATATAAACGACCTGTTCTTGAAGGTTGTTAACCTTGTCACGCAGGCAAGGGAACGTGTGGCAACAGCCGTCAATATAGCTGAGGTTTATACTAAGTTCCATATCGGACAATATATAGTAGAATATGAGCAAAAGGGGGAAACAAGAGCCGAATATGGAAAGGCGGTGCTGAAAGAACTCTCCAAACGTCTGACTGATAGGTTGGGAGATGGATGGTCATATTCAACTCTTAAGAATATACGGCAGTTTTATATTGTTTTTTCTAAAGGGCTAACCAGTGGTTGTCCAAAGCCGAGTCAAAAGGCTAACCAGTGGTTAGCCGATTATCCGAAGTCAGAGGAATGTATCTCTGAGCCGACATTCGCTCTCTCATGGTCTCATTATCTTATACTGATGAGGGTGGAAAATCCGGATGCCCGCAGTTTCTATGAAATAGAATGTACTCAACAACAATGGTCTAAAAGACAACTCAGCCGTCAAGTAGGAAGCTGTCTTTATGAGAGATTGGCTTTGAGCCGTAACAAAGATGAAGTAATGCGGTTGGCTAAGGAAGGACAATCTATTGGGAAACCATCAGACATTATCAAGAATCCCATCACATTAGAGTTTCTTGGTCTAAAACCCGATGCAGTTTATTCAGAGTCTAAATTAGAGAATGCCATTATCAACAAGATGCAGCAATTCCTATTAGAACTTGGCAAAGGATTTCTATTTGAAGCAAGGCAGAAAAGGTTCACATTTGATGAGCAGCATTTCTTTGTTGACTTGGTGTTTTACAATCGTTTGCTACAATGCTATGTGCTTATAGATTTGAAGATAGACAAACTAACTCACCAAGACCTTGGGCAGATGCAGATGTATGTCAACTATTACGACCGCTATGTCAAACAAGACTTTGAAAAGCCGACAATTGGTATTCTACTGTGTAAGGAGAAGAACGATGCACTAGTGGAACTTACCTTGCCTAAGGATGCTAACATCTATGCTTCTGCTTATCAACTCTATCTCCCCAACAAGGCTTTATTGCAAGCTAAGGTGAAGGAATGGATTGAAGAGTTTGAAGAAAATGAGGAATTAAAGAAACTGGAAGAACATGAATAGTAATTGTGCAGCCAAAACTGCACAATTACAAACAGAAATATAATGATGGATACAAAAGCGTTACGTCAAAAGATACTCGACCTTGCGATACATGGAAAACTTGTACCCCAAGATCCCAACGATGAACCAGCATCAGTTCTGCTCGAACGAATCAAGGCTGAAAAAGAACGACTGATAAAAGAAGGCAAAATTAAACGGAGTAAGAAGTCTGCAAAATCTTCCGATACGCCCCATTATGAGAATGTGCCGTTTGAGCTGCCGAATTCGTGGGTATGGTGTAGATTGGAAGATATAGCTTATGTTGCATCTGGAAGTACACCGGATAAAACATGCTTTGTAGAGAATGGTGTTCCTTACATTAAGATGTACAATCTCAGGAATCAAAAAATAGATTTTGCCTATCATCCACAATATATTACAGAAGAAGTGCATAATGGAAAGCTCCAGCGTTCGCGCACAGAAGTAGGAGACCTTATTATGAATATTGTTGGACCACCTCTTGGTAAACTTGCAATTATTCCTACAACATTGCCACAAGCAAATTTTAATCAGGCCGCTGTACTAATACGCCCTTACAAATTTAAAGAGGTGTTGGTATCATATCTAAAAGTCTACTTAGAGGAAATGTCAGAAATAAATTCTATTGCCACACGAGGTTCTGCCGGACAGGTTAATATATCACTGACACAATCTCAAAATATGCGAATACCAATACCGCCTTTAAATGAAGTTAGAAGGATAATTGAAGAGGTGTCTAAGTATGATATTTTGATTGATTCGCTCAAACAAAATATTACTGACATTCAAAATCTTATAGCCTATACCAAATCCAAAATCCTTGATCTTGCCATTCACGGTAAACTAGTACCGCAAGATCCGAATGACGAACCAGCCATTGAACTATTGAAGCGCATAAATCCCGACTTCACACCTTGTGATAACGGGCATTATACGTTTGACGTTCCGAGCGGGTGGATAACGACAAATTTAGGGTCAATATTTAATGTCGTATCAGCTAAAAGAATTTTGAAGTCAGATTGGAAGCATAGTGGTGTTCCATTTTATAGAGCACGTGAAATAGCCAAGCTGTCTATTTATGGACTTGTAGATAATGAATTATATATTTCAGAGGAACATTATAACTCATTAAAGGAGAAATTTCCAGTACCCAAAGCGTCAGATATTATGATTTCTGCCGTTGGTACTATTGGCAAATGCTACATTGTAAAAGAGTCTGATAAGTTCTATTACAAGGATGCAAGTGTACTTTGTTTGTGTAATGACTATCAAATAAATGCGAAATATATTTACCACATCATGAGAAGCGAATATATGCTAAAACAGATGTATGATAACTCAAAGGGTACAACTGTTGATACCATTACGATTGAAAAGGCAAAACAATATATATTGCCCCTACCTCCACTTGCCGAGCAACAGCGCATAGTAGCCAAGATTGAAGAGACATTCTCCATTTTTGACGGTATTCAAAATTCCTTAGAAGCGTAAACAAGAACGCTTCTAAGGACTAATGTAACTTTACCAGTTCACCACTTTATCCACAATCTTCTGCTGTTCGCTGGCAGTGCGGCGTAAATAGATACGAGTGGTTTCTATGCTTTCATGCCCCATGAGGTCGGCAAGTAAAGCAAGGTCGTTAAAGCGGTCAAGGAAGTTTTTGGCGAAACGGTGACGGAATGAATGAGGGTAAACCACCTCTTTGTTCATCCCGTATTTTTCAGCAAAATGTTTGAGTTGAGAAGCTATTCCACGAGTAGTAATGCGCTGTCCAAACCGATTCAGAAAGATGTAGCCGGAAGTAAGTCCTATTTCTCTGAGCCATTTCGCAGCCTCCGTGCGCAAGTTCTTCGGGATATACAAACGGCGTATCTTTCCTCCCTTGCTGTATAGGTCAAGATGCCCGATTTGTATATGTTCTGCTTTGATATGGAGTAGTTCGCTGACACGTGCCCCTGTAGCAGCCATAAACCATACGATGAAATACCACTCATCATAACCATCTGCTTTGAGCTGGGCTTTGAGAAATTTGTAATCGGCATCGCTTATTACATTTTCCAAAAAGTTCTTCTGTTGTACCTTTACGAACTTCACTTTCAGTTTCTCTTGTTTTGTAAATTCCAGATACTTATTGATACCTTGCAGCCGAAGGTTCACCGTCTGTGGCTTAAAGTTCTCCACCAAGTACCCCTTATATGCCAAGAGGTTCTTCTTGTTTACTTCTCCATAATGATTGAGGAAATACTGTACCGTCCACACATACGATGTAACGGTGTTCTTGGCGAGATTAGTCTTTGCCAAATGATTTTTGAATTTTGTTACCATACTACATTGATTTAGAATGAATATGGTAATAATATAATAGAACGTATCGGGCATTATGCGCAGTTGCCTGATGGATGGTGCGCTGTTGCACTCAAAGATTTATGCGAAAACATTAATGGATTGTGGAAAGGGAAGAAAGAACCATTTGTTAATGTGGGGGTTATACGCAATGCAAATTTCACCAAGGACTTTAAGTTAGATTATTCAAATATAGAGTATATTGATGTTGAACAAAGAACTTTTGCTAAACGTCATTTAGAGAACGGTGATTTGATTGTAGAAAAATCAGGTGGTAGCGATAATAATCCTGTTGGAAGAACAATCCTCTATGAAGGCAAAAGTGGCGTTTTTTCATTCAGTAATTTTACAATGGTGTTAAGAATACGGTATAATGATACCGTATTAAGTAAGTACTTGTATTACTGTATTCTGGCAAAATATCAGACTGGGGCTATGAGATTGATGCAAACACAAACTACGGGTTTGCACAACTTAATTCTTAATAAATTTTTATTGATGTCTATATGCTTACCTCCACTCTATGAACAGAGGCGAATCATAGACCAAATAGAAACGTTTTTTACCACTTTGAACTTAATAATGGAGAGCCTATAAGCTCTCCATTATTAAGTTCAAAGACATAAAAGCCTTATTTATAGCCTCTACAATTCTTTGTTGCTCATTGTAAGGCGGAATAGGTACTTCTATCGCTTTGAATAGCTTTTTATTCAAGTGAGGAATGGCAGAACCAACCTTACTTTCTCTCAAGACTTTCCTATGCAAGTTGATAACTTGTAGTACATATTCTTCGTTCATATTTTCGTTGATAAGCAACTGTTTGAAAGTACTACCTTGGTAGCCGTCAATCGGAGTCCTAAAAACCTCACCAGAGTTCTCGCCATCTACTAAAATCAAAAGAGAATTTGCTGCCACATATTTGCCTGAAGTCAAAGTCTTGGCATCACGCTCTCCACGCAAATATTTCACATCATGGTTTATTCTTTCTATACCGTTCTGCTTTTCTCCATCGGTCAAATAACATAGCATTTGCATAGGTACTGCGCTCCACGAATCAGGCAACTGCGCATAATGCCCGTTATCACAAGGTGTGAAGTCGGGATTTATGCGCTTCAAGAGTTTGATGGCTGGCTCGTCATTCGGGTCTTGCGGTACGAGTTTGCCGTGAATGGCGAGGTCGAGGATTTTGCTTTTGGTTTGTTTGATTGTGTTTTGCAAATCAGCTTTGCCTTGCTCTATTTGGTCAATTAAAGCAAGCCATTTATCTATTTCCATTACAATACGCTGTTGCTCGGAAAGGGGAGGTAATGGTACCATTCCTTTGCATGCATCATTTGTACTCAATCTCGGCATTTTTACACCATAACCACATTGCTGAGTATAATCAAGGAAATATGCAGACCGCAGCACATGACATAAATAATGTGTTGAAATATCACAATATGAATTGAATGGAATAATTTCAGTTGTGCAGTATCCTGCTTTGGGAGCAACCAATACCTTATTCAGGTATGTGCGCAATTTGGAATATAACACATCGCCTTTTTTGAATTTATGGCGCACTCCTTTGATGTTTCTTTCTTTTTTCGATAGTTTCTGAATGATAGAAGCTGTATCTTTTTCTAAATCTTCAAGTTCTAATATCCATTCATTATCAGCAATATCTGTTACAGAAACATTATAGCAGTCGCCATAATTGCTTATTTCTTCGAGTGTTGTCCACACCCAATTGTCTGGTATTTCAAACGGTACGTTCTGATAATGGGGCGTATCGGAAGTTTTTGCCGACTTCTTGCTCTTCTTGATTTTCCCCTCTTTTATCAATCGTTCTTTTTCAGCCTTGATTCGTTCAAGGAGAACAGATGCAGGCTCATCGTTTGGGTCTTGCGGAACGAGTTTGCCACGAATGGCAAGGTCGAGTATCTTTTGACGTAATTTCTTTGTATCCATACCGATCAGTCTTTATCTAAGAAAAGGTTGCAAAATTCATTTAGTTGCTGTTGCATACGTTCCTGCGGAATAAGGATGCGTTTGTATTCTGCTATCATCGTAGGACTCATGCTTCTGCTCATGGCATATTCCACTACCACCTTATCTGCTTCCGGACAAAGGATAATGCCAATAGAGGGGTTCTCATTGGAACGCTTTACATCCCTATCGAGTGCTTCCAAATAAAATTCCAACTGACCGAGGTCGCGCGGATGAAATTTTGTCTTTTTCAGTTCCACAGCTACCAATGCCTGTAATCCACGATGGAAGAACAGTAAATCAGCCTTGAATGTAGATGCACCGATATTGAGACGGTATTCTTGATCCATGAATATGAAATCCTTGCCAAGTTCAAGAATAAACTGCTTCATGTGTTCTACCAAGCCTTTTCTTAGTTTGGATTCGCTATGTTTTTTGGGCAAGTTCAGGAAATCGACAAACAATGTGTCTTTGAACATTATAGGGGCATTGGGGTAAGCATTGAGTAATCCTTTTGACATATTGTCCTTGCTGCTCAACAGAGCTGTATATGTTTGATTGGAAATGCAACGCTGCATTTCCTTAAAAGACAGATGCTCTTTATTGGCATAGAGAATATAGAACATCCGTTCTTCTGTACTTTTGCATCGGCAAAGAATCTCAATATGATTAGACAACGTTGTCAGTTCTAATATCTGAGGCATTTGTCCAGATGTCGGCTGTAATTGTGCAGATGCCGTCTGCACAATTACAGCCGTTTCTTGTGTTGGTTGGCTCGCTTCTATTTGTGCAGTTGTTGGCCGCACAAATTCAAGATTCAGATACTTCTCCACTGTAGCACAGAATGTTTCCGATGAATATTCATCATAGAACATCACCATATTGTAAATGCTTCTCCGGCTATATCCTTTAATATCTGGACGTTGAGAGCGGATATATTCGGACAACTGCGTTACCACCTTGCTTCCCCATTCCTCACTTTTTAATTTGGCTGATACATACCCACCTACATACCAAGCCGTGAACAACAGTTCATTGTTTACAGCTCTTGATGCACGACCTTTATGTTGGAGAATGATGTCTATGACTTCTCCAAACTGTTGCTCCATTGATATGGCTACCTTATTGTTCTCCATACGCTCAATCTTCATTTATGTTTGCGAGCAATTTTTCAAGTTCAGCTACAGCCGAACTTATCGTTTGGCTTTTATCCTTGATGTCTGCCATCAGTTCCGCCAGTGAACGGTTGTCCGCTTCACCACCTTGTTTTATCCAAGTGATGTCAAGACTTGTCTTGTCACGTACCAGTATATCTTCTATCGGGTACTTTCGCCAACGCCCTTGTGGATTATTTTCGGCATCGTAGGTCTCAACTCGATTATTATAACAAGAAATAAAATCATCCAAATGATGGCGTTCCAGCTTATTGGTGGCAAGGGTGTGCTTTACATCAGTACGGTAATCGTAAAACCATATTTCTTTAGTTGGTTGTCCTTTACTGAAAAACAACACGTTAGCTTTTACGCCTTGCGCATAGAAAATACCTGTAGGCAAGCGCAAGATAGTATGCAGATTGAAATCTTGCAACAGGCGTTTGCGGATAGTCTCACCAGCTCCGGCTTCAAAAAGGACATTGTCAGGAAGTACCACAGCAGCACGTCCTCCGGTTTTGAGCATAAGCATCATGTGCTGGAGGAAGTTCAACTGGTTATTCTTGGTCTCGACATAGAAATCTGGGCGGTTGATGTCCACAGAACCAGCCGGGCGAGTACCGAAAGGAGGATTGGCAAGTATTACATCCACAAGCGTAGAAGGCTCTTTTTCCAAAGAATCCTCACACACAATAGGACTGCGGTCTGTGCCAATGCCATGCAAATAAAGATTCATGGAAGCAAGTGTTACGACCAAAGGCGTATTGTCCACACCATGCAAAGCTTTGTCACGCAAAAAATCACGTTTTTCTTTACTTGCAGACTGCACTTTCATATAATCGTAAGCAGCAAGCAGGAAACCGCCTGTACCACAAGCTGGGTCGCAAACGGTTTCGCCCATTTGCGGATTGATGCAATCCACCATTGCCTGAATCAGTGGGCGAGGTGTGAAATATTGTCCGGCACCGCTTTTCTTATCTTGTCCGTTCTTTTCAAGAATGCTTTCGTAGATAGCACCTTTCACATCACCGTCCATGATGAGCCATTGCTCTTCATCAATCATGGTGATAACCTTTTTCAGATAAACAGGCTTGTCTATCTTATTCTGCGCCTTCGTATAAATCGTTCCTATCAGATTATCCTGCTCACTAAGCAGTTTAAGAGTTTCTTCATATTGCTTCACCAAATCCAAACCATCAAGAGCAATCAAATCATTCCATTGATAGCCTGTAGGGATAGCCGATTCCTCTCCGAACATTTCTACATTCTCTGCATCCATCTTCAAGAATAAGAGATAGGTCAGCTGGGTGATATAATCGGTGAATCCGATACCTTGCCCGGCAAGAGTTGTTGCCAGACTCCATACTTTTTTAGTGAGCGATTGCTCCGTTGTATTATTTGTTGCCATTTTCTTATGCTGCGTTTCTTAAAACTACAAATTTATAAAGTGAATGAAGTGCTTCGTCTGCTTTTTGCATATTACCAAACGCTCGAATCATTTGGGCTGCATGGGTTGCATCATCTTCACGAATATCTCTGACTGTACAAGCCCCGTTAGAAGCGATATAATCCACAATACGACTGACAACTTCACATTGCTTATCGGTTATTTCACGCTGGGTTTGCCCCAACCACAAGTTGAAATATTGTTTGGATGTGGTGACTACACTGTCCAGTCTCTCGATTTGGCGGAAAGCAAAGCGTACCAGTTGTATGATATTGGTCAAAGCATCGCTCTCTTCTTTAGTAGTAGAATGCTTTACCTTGTTTGGAGAAAGAATGGCATACGAGTTCCAAATTTGTTTAGGGCTAAAATGGTTGTTTGCCATTTTAAGTTTATTCTCCAAATCTTTCAACATTGAATAAGTTATCGGTTCACCCGTGTTGCTGTGGATAATGCGCAATGCCTCTATCTCATCGTAATACTTTTTGCAAAAATCTTCAAACGCCTCTGTTGTGTCTTTAGCCTCTTCAACGGAGAATCCTTTTGAGATAAGCGCATCTTCGCCAGGCATCAACGTATTGACAAACCCGGCAGCAAGAATGAGTAAATATCTTCGTGCGTCGGCATGGTTGGCAAGAGGGGATACCAATCCCTTACGCTCGTTATTAGAATCGTCTGTACTAACAAACGGAGGGAGGGTACCTTTTTCCAACACAGCGTATATTTTCGCTGAAAGCTCCTTCATGTCATGATGAGACAAACGGGCAAATTCTTTCTTTTGCGATTCATCAGCCTTATAGTATATTCGGGCAAGCGTGGCTGCAAGCCGTTTGAGATATTCATCAGGAATATAACCGTGGCTGATACGTTCCAACAGTTCCTTTAGAGTGATAGTCTTTGTTGTGGGACTGCCATCTATAGGCTTCACCGTCTTCATGCTTTCCGTCACACCTACCGCATCCACTAAGTAGAAACAATCTTTACTGAATGCATTGGGCGTAACATTTCGCAATTGCTCATCACCAATGGTGCGCACACCACGCCCTTTCATCTGAATATACAAAGGCAATGATTCTACATCGCGCATGAACATGACCACTTCCAGCGGTTTGACATCTGTACCTGTGGCAACCAACGTACAAGTCACGGCTATACGGAAATCTTTGTCATTTCGGAATTGCCGTATCAGTTCGTTGCTGTCGCCAGCCGAATAGGTGATTTTCTGAACAAAGCGGTCGTCTGTGCGCCCGAATACCTCTTTGGCTATCTGTACGATATTGGTGGCGTGAGTTTCATTGAGAGCGAATATCAATGTTTTGGGCAAATAATCTATATTCGGTTCTCGCTGTGGATCGTTGAACAATTCGGTATAAACCACATCACGATAAGTCGAAAGGATTAACTTTATCTGTGCCGGGTTGATGATACTTCGATTAAGCTCTTTATTGGTATAGAATTTTGTTTCTTTACTATTTTTAGTCTTAACCTCTCCGGTATATTTTGTTTCTTCTTTGAATTTCTCGCCTTCTAATATAGCTCCTCCTGATTCCGTGACTTGCGTTTTTATTCTATATACCCTGCAATCCACATTCACACCATCAACAATACTCTTTTCCAAGGTATAGTTGACAATGATATTGTAGTTGAAGAATTTCTCAGTTTCTTCAATCGGGGTTGCAGTCAAACCAACCAATCTTGCCGTATCAAAATATTCCAATACCTTACGCCAGTTTCCATAAATAGAGCGGTGGCACTCGTCTATGATAATCATATCAAAGTAGTCGTGGGGCAAGTTGGGATTGGGTGGCAAGATTACTTCTTCCATCGGCTCGTTGCCGTCATCCTCCTCATTATCTTCAATAATGTCTCCTTTCAAGAATGAGAACAAACGCTGTATAGTAGAAATAACCACATTACTATCAGATGGAATAGAAGAAGAGCGAAGCCGATTAACCGTAAAGATTGTATTGAACGCATCTCCATTCTCCGTCAGGCGGAAGGTTCCAAATTCTCCCTCTGCCTGTTTCCCAAGATTATTCCGGTCAACGAGAAACAGCACTCTGCGCATAGGAGTATAAGAAAGCATCCTATAAGTTGCGAGACAAGCCGTATATGTTTTACCTGCACCAGTAGCAAGAACCATCAATGCCCGATTTCGCCCACTGCGGAAACTCTTTTCAAGTTCTGTTACCGCTTCGTATTGACAATCACGAAGCCCTTTCTTTTTCAATGTAGGTAGTCCGGCAAATGTATCTTCAATTCCCAATTTCTTGACCAACTCATGTGGCGTAGGGATTGCCATTATTTGTCTGAAATATGAATCTTGTTCACGAAAATCACAAAAGTATAGTTCTTTACCATTTGAAGTAAAGATAAAAGGCAATGGCTTTTGATACGCCTGATAGATATTAGGGACACTTCTTGCATATAAAGTTGCTTGGTCGCAAACTTTTGAAGCAAAAGCATCTGTTTCTTCTCGTTTTGCTTCAAGTATTCCCACTGCTTTCCCGTTAATAAATAGGAAATAGTCAGCTTCAAGATTCCCTTTCAACAAGCCTTCTCTTATGGCGACAGCAGTACAAGTCGGCTCGTAGTCTTCCCTATCAACCACTTCCCAACCTGCATCAGCAAACCACTGGTCTATCTTTATTCTTGCTTTTTCTTCAGGAGTCATGTTCTTAATATTGTATATTATCGGAAGTTTATCAGCACATTTGCAATAAGGTACAAATGAACTATAACCTCCTAACCTAATTAAGTTCTATTTCAACCGTTCTTTTTTATCGGTTATTAAATCTTTCAAATCCACTTGCAATATCTCTGCAATCTGTTGTAAGGTCTCTAAATTAGGCTGAATCCTATTACAAGCATAGGCATTTACCATACTGAAACTCTTATCCAGTTGTTTAGCTAACCATGTCTGAGAGATACCTTTTTCGGACAATACAGTCTTTATTCTATTCAGTTTCATTCTTTGATACGATTTTATAGTGCAAATATAGCGAATTATATTCGATAATCAGAATTATTTCGTATTTTTGTATCCTATATAAGACAAACATTAAAAAGAGCCATGATTCTAACAGAAAATAAGCTAAAGGAACTTACTCTTGCTGCTGATGTCCTCTCCGAAGCTCATCGGCAAACTAGATTTTTTTCAACTGGTCAACAAGCATCCGTATTTCTTTCCCATAAACACGATGAAATTAGCCAACTCAAACGAGTTGCCTACATTTTAGAAGAATTACATGCCAGTATCTATGTTGATTGGCTTGATAATTCTATGCCCCCAAAAACATCTGGACCCACAGCAGCCATAATCAAACAGCAAATCCAAAAATACGATAAATTTATACTAGTCGCCACAAACGGTGCTATTGATTCAAAATGGTGTAATTGGGAGTTAGGTTACGGAGATGCGCAAAAATTTGATTTAGGGAAAATAGCTTTATTCCCTATAGCTCAGAACGATAATAACTGGAAAGGTTCTGAATATATGCAAATATATCCAACTATTCAATATTATTCTGGAACAGAAAGATATTCAAACGGGAATCTAATACCTAGAGGATACTACTATTGCTACAATGATAAAGACGGGAATTATTGTATCAAAAATTTGTACGATTGGATTGTATCATAGCTACTTATAACTAACAATAATTATTATGACATATAAATACCAACTTATCTTTCTAGGAGATATTAATAATAATGCTTGCAATACAATAAAAGTTCGTTTTTTTGACAAGATTCATAGTATAGGTTTGAGAGACAATATGTTTGAGATAATCTATAATGAAACTTTTGAGAGAAAATATTCGAATAAACAGCCATCTTTCGTATTCTATTTTGGCAATTTAAATCATTCAGAAAAAGATATCGATATATTAAAAGTTCTCCTTGATAATGGGGATGCTATTTTGCCAATATATTTTGGCGATAATTTTGAAGCAGAAGTTCCTAAAATCATTCATGTAATGAATGGAAGACAATACATTGCTGATCATATTGAAAAATATATTAATTATGCATTTGAATCAATGAGGTTATTGAGAGAAAACCGGAAGCTATTTATTAGTTATCGCCGGACGGACTCTTCTGCTGTAGCCAACCAATTATTTGATGCTTTTGTCCGCAATAATTACGATGTATTTCTGGATACATATTCTATCAATCCTGCTAAAAATTTTCAAGAAGAATTACATCATCGAATGACGGATTGCGATGTATTAATCCAACTATACACCAATGATTTTAAGAACAGCAAGTGGTGCAATGAGGAAATTATATCAGCAAATCAGAAACAAATTGGAGTAGTTGAAATTATCTGGCCTGATTGCACCCCAGACATACACAATTTATTATGCGAACCTATTCAATTAACACAAAAAATGTTTATGAATGAGGACTTCCATAATGGATCTTGTTGCATTACTGAAGAATGTATTGAGAATATCGTAAATGCAGTAGAATCCGTTAGAGCTAGAAACCTTGCTGCTAGACAAGACAATCTTGTGGGAGAATTTGTTGAAGAAGCTCGCAAACAAGGGAGACAACTTATACAAGAGTATCGCTATCTTGTAGAGACTTTGAAAGATGATATAATTAGATTGTTTATTCCGGCGATAGGAATTCCACAATCTTATGACTGTTTCGATTCTCTACGCTTTAGAAAATTGCTTGATAACGAGAAAATCGAATTATTCCTTATATATGATGATTTGCGTATTCGTAAGAAATGGGTAGAACATCTAGAATGGTTAAATGAATCATTAGAGGTTAAAACTATCAAGAAAAAAGATTTTGAATTATGGCTCAAAAACAATTAAACATATTCTTGTCAGCAAGTATTCCTATGTTAGGAAGAGATGAAAGATATTTCAAAACAGCGGATACAATCGCAATACGTGATTCCGTATTAGCCTTAGCTAGTGTGGCATTGCCTAAGTATAAACTGATTTGGGGAGGCCATCCTTCAATAACGCCACTTATAGCTAGTGTTTTGCAGCATTCGGGATTAGATATACAGAGCAGTGTAACTTTGTATCAATCTACGTATTTTGAACAGTTCTTTCCTTTAGAGAATGAAAGTGTTGCTCATATTATAAAGACCAATGATATGGGTGATAAAGATTTGAGTATAGAAGAGATGAGAAAACATATGCTTGGCGATAATGAATTTTATGCTGGAATCTTTATTGGAGGTATGGAAGGTATAGAAAATGAATATGCAATGTTTACTCAGTTACATCCAGAAGCAAAAGCATTTCCTTTAGCTAGCACTGGAGGTGCCGCCAAAATCATTTATGACAAATATTTTGATGGTAAAGAACCTGAATTATGTATAAACTTGGCATATTCTTCATTATTTAAAGATTTACTTAATTTATAAATAGCTATGGGACATAAGATTTTTATATCATATAAATATGGTGATACTTCTGTAAAGCATCTTGAAAGGACTCCTTGGTACGAATCAACTAAAGTTCGTCACTATGTTGATGAATTACAGGATAAGCTTGAAGAAGATGATCATATTAATAAAGGAGAACTAGATGGTGAAGACCTATCCAATTTTAAAGCTGTCTCTTATACACATCTGACGCTGCCGACGAATAGCCTTGTGTAGA
>ENA-OZGB01000135-OZGB01000135.1-human-gut-metagenome-genome-assembly--contig:-NODE-135-length-41871-cov-11.819088_pt1 | contig 41871 bp, 32 predicted proteins | sample MGYA00245113_ERZ653651 | MGnify/ENA primary metagenome ERZ653651 (study PRJEB26926, sample SAMN06165095) | human gut metagenome | biome: ENVO:00009003; feature: ENVO:2100002; material: ENVO:00002003... | reverse complement strand
CAGCGTCAGATGTGTATAAGAGACAGCACTAATTATATCCTGAAATCTGGTTTCGTAATTAAAATTCATCATTTAAATCTGCATAAACAAATTCTTCTAATTCGAACCAATTTATATTTATTAATTCATGATTTATTTTAATATCATAATTTGCTTTTTATGAATCTTGCAATAAAGAATCCGTCACTTCCATGCTCACCGGGCAGTATCTGTTTCATTCCGGTGCCTTCAGCAAAGCTCTTATCCAGCTCAAACTCCGGATGCTTTTCAATAAACCACCTCACATTGTCCTCATTCTCAGCCTCATCTATCGTACATGTACTGTACACGAGCACTCCGTTTGGCTTCACGTATGTATGCACGGTATCAAGTATCTGTCTTTGAAGAGCGGCAAGCTCATCTACAGACTCAGGCGTCATCTTGTAGCGGATATCCTTCTTTCTGCCGAGCACTCCAAGCCCTGAGCACGGCAGATCACAAATGAGTATATCTGCCTTTCCCGCCGAATCAGCATCAAATACTGTGGCATCCCACACCTCTGCCGACATATTTTTAAGGCCATGCCTTTCTATATTTTCCTCAATCATATCGACCTTGTTATCGGTCAGGTCACGCGCGAACACATGGCCGCTTCCCTGCAAAAGCTCAGCTATATGGGTGCTCTTGCCACCCGGTGCTGCGCATACATCTATCACATAGTCGCCCTTCTTTGGAGCAGCCGTCTGTGCGACAAGCATTGAGCTTATATCCTGCACATAGAAAAGCCCATCTCTGAAGCTCTGCAAGCCATTCAAATAATCAAATCCAGATATAACAAATGCATAGTTAAGCTCATCAACCGCTGTGACCGTCACACCCTCTGCCTCAAGCGTCGCGCGAAGCTCATCCGGAGTACACCTGGTCAGGTTTGTCCTGATGCTAATTGTGCTCTTATTGTGAAAGGCCTTGAAAATCTCCTCTGCCTTCTTCTCTCCGTATGCCGCAACAAATCTGTCCACTATCCACTGTGGCATGGAGTATCGGATGCTTAATGTATCAAACTGTACTGAATCTATATTTCTTGCAATATTTCTGAGTACACCGTTTACAAAGCCCGAAAGCTGTGCAAACTTATGCCTCTTTGCAAGCTTCACCGCCTCATTGCATACAGCTGAATCCGGCACCGCGTCCATGTACTTTATCTGGTAGACGCTCATGCGAAGAAGGTTTCTGATGAAGGGCTTCATCTTCCTTACCTTTGTCTTTGAAAAAAAGTCTATGATGTAGTCGAGCTGCAGCATATACTCGATAGTGCCGTCAACAAGCCTCGTCATAAAGGCTCTGTCCTGCTTTGACAGATACTGATACTTGTCAAGCACACTACGAAGCACGATATGTGAAAATGATCCACGCTCATTAATCTCAATAAGCATCTCAAGGGCAAGCTCACGCGTATCTACAGAGTGCTCATTATGCGCTGCCACATTTGATTTTGCCGGTCTGCCCGGTATATTATTTTTGTTTATTTGGCTATTTTTATTATTATGATTATTTTTACTATGATTATTTATCATGATGATGTTTCCGAATAGTTACATATACATTTAATTTTCTAACTAATATATCCAATTTGAACTGCCACCCTGTAAAATCACAGGCAAACAGAATCTAAAACAATATCAGTCGTCCCGTCTGCGTCCGTTTGTGATAAGTATGATACGAAGGAGCTGTAAAATAGCAGCCGCCGCACTGGCTACATAGGTAAGTGCCGCTGACTTGAGCACCCTTCTTGTGTACCTAAGCTCGTCATCTGCAAGTATGCCCTGTGTACGAAGCATGACAAGCGCACGTCTTGAAGCATCAAACTCTACCGGCAATGTCACGAGCTGGAAAAGCACTGCTGCCGAAAACAGCAATATGCCTATATCAATAATAAGCCCTGACGAGCGTGTGTTAAATAATAAGCCGATAAGTATAACCGGCCATGCAAGCATGGAGCCAAAATTGGCTATAGGTACGAGCGCACTCCTGATTGAAAGAGGTGCATAGCTTTTTGCATGCTGTATAGCGTGTCCACACTCGTGGGCTGCTACGCCAAGTGCTGCGACCGATGTGGCATTGTACACAGGATCAGATAAATTCACTGTTTTGGTGCGCGGATCATAGTGGTCCGTCAGACTGCCGGACACATGACGCACCTGCACATCATATATGCCTGCCGCCTGAAGCACTCTTTGAGCCACCTGTGCGCCATTCATGCCTGACATGCTTCTTAGCTGTGAGTATTTATTAAATGTACCTTTAACTCTTGCCGATGCAATCATACATATCACTGCACCTATCACAACGAGTATATATGTCGGATCCCAGTAATAATATCCCATGTATCATCTCTGCTACTAAAAACATATACAAATGTGTATATGCTAGATGATTCGCTACAATCTCACGATTTGTAGTTACTGCTTCAATGTGTATGCTTTGGCGATTATAAACAATACGCTACTCACAAGTTCTTGTACACTCCACAGTCGTAAATTCCCGACTAAGCCATCGGTACATACCTATAAATTCTTTAAATTGATTAGATATAGGTTTTCATCTAAATAGCTTTTCCTTTCTTAATATTTTATGTTTCGCTACTTGGTTTTCGTAGGCTTCTACCATTGTCTAAACGCTACCATCAAGGTTCTATCCTATAATTAGCAAGACTGTTTCAACTTGCACTGGCTACTTCTCAACGTTTCCGACTGCTTTGACGTTAGCACAAACGAATACTCTGGATTTTGAGTATCTTTGAGAACATTGACTCACATTTAATTATGTTTTTAGTTACTTATAATGAATAACTATAACGTGAAAAACGAGCCCTCTTCCACATGACAGCCTCTCAAAAATGAACCTGTATCCATGCGCTTCTTGCCCTGGAGCTGTACCTCTACTAAAGATAATGCTCCTTTTCCTGTCTGTACATACATATCATTTTTTCCGATATGATAAATGCAGCCCGGCTCATAATCATCGCTGCCGTCAATCACCTTTGCACTCCACACCTTAAATGTCTTACCGTTTAAGTGGGTGTATGCGCTCGGCCATGGATTAAGTCCCCTTATAAGCCTCTCGATCTCAACAGCCGGCTTTGTCCAGTCGATAAAGCCAAGCTCCTTACTGATCATTGATGTATGTGTGGCCTCCTCGCTGTTTTGAGGAGTATACTCTGCAGTGCCATCCTCTATCATCTTCATGGTCTCCACACACAGCTTTGCGCCCTCTGCTGAGAGCTTATCAAACAGGCTGCCGCCGGTCTCATCAGGTGTGAGTCTGACTGTACTCTTTGCAATCATATCGCCGGTATCGACGCCCTCATCCATCCTCATGGTAGTGACACCTGTAAACTCGTCACCGTTAATCACAGCCCACTGGATAGGAGCCGCACCTCTGTACTTTGGCAGAAGTGAAGCATGCACATTGATACAGCCGTATCGAGGCATATCAAGAATACTCTTTGACAGAATCTGTCCAAAAGCAACCACAATTATTATATCTGCATTAAACTTTCTGAGATACTCTATATTAGCAGGCTCTCTTATTTTAACCGGCTGGAATACCTCAATGCCGTGCGAAAGCGCACACTCCTTGACCGGTGTATACTGCATTGTCTTGCCGCGGCCCTTTGGCTTGTCGGGCTGTGTGACAACCAGTGCCACCTCGTGCCCTGCCTCTATAATTGCCTCAAGTGTTCCCACCGAAAAGTCCGGTGTTCCCATGAAAATTACTCTCATCTTACTGCCTCCCAGATATTTTCCAAGCTCAGATAACAAATGTCATCCTAATGATTACTCCTGTGTATCCTCATATGTCACATCGTGAAGTGCGCCCTCAACCTTCTCCAAATAGAGATGTCCATCGAGGTGGTCAAGCTCGTGGCAGATACATCTGGCCAAAAGCTCTTCTCCCTCTATCTCATACTCATTCATATCCTCACCCATGAAGCGGGCCTTTACATGATTCGGGCGTGTCACCTGTCCGGCCTTTCCCGGTACTGAAAGACAGCCCTCATCGCCGGTCTGCTCTCCGTCAGACTCGATAATTTCAGGATTAATCATCACGATTGGACCCTCGCCCACATCGATAACAACGATCCTCTTTAATATACCAACCTGTGGTGCGGCAAGTCCTACACCATTGGCCTCATACATAGTCTCAAGCATATCATCAATAAGTGTTACTATCTTTGGAGTCACCTCCGTAACCTCTCTGCAGACCTTGCCAAGTACAGGGTCTCCCTCCACTCTAATAGTTCTAAGTGCCATAATTGCCTCCTTCTATATCTATCAAAATCCACTCATCGGATTGAAATCAAATGAGATATTAGCATTTTTCATTGCCGTATCAGCTTTCACAGCCTGCTCTATGCCATCCTTTATGGAAATGAGCGCCGCATAGTCAGATGTCTTCATGTAAATCACCTTGCGGTATATGTCATTTACCCTGGCGATGGTCGCATCCGCAGGACCGATGAGCTGAATCTGATGCCTATCATCCGGGCTTTGATCTTCATCTGCATGCGATATCATCTGCGACGCTATATCGTACACTTGCTGTGCCATGCTGTCGCACTCACTCTCATCAGGTGATGTGATATGGACTAAAAGCATATTCCATACAGGTGGATAGTTCATAAGCCTCCTGTACTCTATCTCCTTATCGTAAAAAGCCTCATAATCCTGCTCTTTGGCAGTCCGGATGGCATAGTGGTCAGGGTCGTATGTCTGGATAACCACATTGCCGGGCAGCTTTCCTCTGCCGGCGCGCCCTGCCGCCTGGGTCAGCAGAGCAAAGGTGCGCTCCGCCGCATGAAAATCATTCACATGCAGTGACATATCCGCCGCCAGCACACCAACCAGCGTGACATTTGAAAAATCATGCCCCTTTACAATCATCTGCGTACCGATAAGTATATCGGCCTCATGATTGGAAAATGCCTGCAGAATCTTCTCATACGCATCCTTCGCCCTCGTGGTGTCATAATCCATGCGCAGTATACGCGCCTGTGGAAAACGCTTTGCCACCATCGCTTCTATCTTCTGCGTGCCTGCCTTAAAGCCGCTAATGTACTTCGAGCCACAGCTCGGACACACCTTAGGCACCGGCTGTCTGTAGCCGCAGTAGTGACAGACCATCACTCCGCCGCTATGTTCACTGAGTGATACATCGCAATGAGGACATTTTACCACAAAACCGCACGCTCTGCACGACATAAATGCCGATTTGCCCCTTCTATTTAAAAAAAGCATGGTCTGCTGACCATTTAGAAGCCGCTCCTCCATAAGCTCCTGAAGCCTGGTGGAAAGAATCGAGCGGTTTCCCTCACGAAGCTCCTGCCTCAAATCGACAACCTCACACTTTGGAAGAGGTCTGTCGTCCACGCGCTTATCCAGCTCCAAAAGCCTGTAAACGCCTGTCTTTGCCTTGTAATAGCTATCCACCGACGGTGTTGCAGAGCCAAGTACCACAATAGCATCGGACATGCGCGCATACTCTATCGCCACCTCCCTGGCATGATAGCGCGGCACCGACTCGCTCTTGTATGAATTCTCGTGTTCTTCATCTATTATGATAAGTCCTAAATTTGAAAAAGGTGTGAACAGCGCCGACCGCGGGCCAATCATGATGTCAATATCACCATTCTTAGCTCTCTCAAACTGGTCATAACGCTCACCATTTGAAAGTCTTGAATTGATTATCGAAACCCTGTTCCCAAATCTGGCAAAAAAACGCATCACGGTCTGGTAAGTGAGGGCAATCTCGGGAATCAGCACAATCGCCTGACGCCCGGACTGTATACAGTGTGCGATAAGCTCCATGTACACCTCTGTCTTGCCGCTTCCGGTGACACCCTTAATCAGATAAGTATTTCTAAGGCCAGCGGCAATGTCGCCTTCTATCGCATCAACCACACTCTGCTGCGCGGCATTCAGTACCTTATCATAGGTGTCCACACTCATATGCTCCACAGGATTTCTGTAGCCGCTCTGTGTGATGACCTCGATAAAGCCGCTCTGCTCAAGCGCTCTTATAGTGGCAGCCGACACCGACAGCTTGCCTGTCACAAAAGAATACTCAAGGCGCGCCCCATCATCAGCATCAATCAGCGCACGAAACAGCCTGGCCTTTGCCTTTTGTCTTTTTGCCTCGCAAAGCGCAAGCTGCGCCCTTGCCTTTACCTTGTCTATTTTCAGTGCAATACTGCGGCTCACCTGCTCCTTAGCCTGCTTCTTTACAGGTATAACAGTCTTAAGCGCCTGATTCATGGTAGAGCCGTAATTGCGCCGTATCCATGCCGCAAGTGCGATGAGCTTTGCCTCCACAGCCACAGAGTCTGCCTTTATCCCGATAAGAGGCTTTGTCCTTGCCGGGTCGTACTCAGGCTTATCCGTGACCTCAATCACATAGCCTGTGATAGTGCGGCTGCCAAATGGAATATCCACGCACACACCCGGACGGATGTCGCATAAAATCTCATCCGGGATGCTGTACTGAAATGTCTTATCCAGTTTTTCGTGGGATATATCCACAATCACGTTGGCATACATAACTGATACTATTTAACTCCTTCGTATTTCTCCTCGCAGTACTTGCAACGGTAGATTTCGTTTTTCTCATCGGAAAGCACGAAAATCTGGTCAAGCTCCTGCTCAATTGAAGTGATGCATCTTGGGTTTTTGCACTTGATGACATTTTTCACCTGATGAGGCAGCTTAAGCTCCATCTTGTCCACAATCTTGTCACCCTTTATCACATTTACAGTGATATTGTGGTCGATAAATCCAAGGATATCGAGGTCTAATGACTCTATCGGACACTCTACCTTGATAATATCCTTCTTGCCCATCTTGCTGCTCTTTGCATTCTTTATGATTGCAACTGTGCAGTCGAGCTTGTCAAGCTTTAAATCCCTGTAAATCTGAAGACTCATACCTGCCTTGATATGATCGAGCACAAAGCCCTCATGTATTCCACTTATATTCAGCATATTATCCTCCTTTAGTCCTCAGCCAATCCAAGCAATGTCAGAATAAGCGCCATACGCACGTAAACCGCATACTGTGCCTGCCTGAAATAGCATGCTCTCGGGTCATCATCCACATCAACAGAAATCTCATTCACACGTGGGAGCGGATGAAGTACAATCATATCATCCTTTGCAAGCTCCATCTTCTCCTTAGTCAGAATGTAGAAATCCTTCAGACGCACATAGTCCTCCTCATTGAAGAAACGCTCCTTCTGGACACGTGTCATGTAGAGCACATCAAGCTCTCCCATGGCATCCTCGAGCTTTTCTACCTCCTTGAACTCGATATTGTTGGCACGAAGCACATCATCGCGCACATAGTCAGGCACCTTAAGCTCCTCAGGCGAGATAAGCACAATCCTCACATTGTCATATCTGATGAGTGCATTGATCAGTGAATGCACTGTACGTCCAAACTTTAAATCTCCGCAAAAGCCGATTGTGATATTATTCAATCTGCCCTTGATGGAACGGATTGTAAGGAGATCAGCAAGTGTCTGGGTAGGATGCTGATGACCTCCATCGCCTGCATTGATTACAGGGATACGCGATTTCTCTGAAGCCACAAGCGGTGCACCCTCCTTAGGATGACGCATGGCACAGATATCCGCATAGCAGGAAATAACCCTGATAGTATCTGAAACGCTCTCGCCCTTTGACGCAGATGACGAATCAGCACTGTGGAAACCTAACACCGAGCCTCCCAAATTAAGCATGGCAGCCTCAAAGCTAAGCCTGGTTCTTGTGCTTGGCTCGTAAAAACAGGTTGCAAGCTTCTTTCCATCGCACTTGTGTGCATATTTCTCAGGATGAGCCTCTATATCATTTGCAAGATCCAGAAGCTTGTCCAACTCTTCTACAGAAAAATCCAACGGACTCATTAAGTGACGCATAATTTGCCTCCATTCTTTTTCGCGTAACAATTTTTTTTACATTTTTTCTATCATATAATATCTCAGTGCAATATTCAAGTTGGCTTTTACACTTTTTTGTTGTAGAATATATGTCAGAATATAACTGTTCTGAATGCTTAGTAATTGTAGTGAAGTTTTCATACAATTACGACAATTTCAACATCAAAAAGGAGAATAATATGTCTGTAAATGAATCACAAATCAAAAACACCACCGCCGGCGCAATCGATGATGACGATGCTGTAATCTTTAAGGAGAGAAAGAGACTGCTGTTTCTCGGTCTGCCGTGGACTTTCACAAAATATACAGTCACACCGTCCTTTATCACTGTAGAGTCCGGACTCTTAAGCACCACAGAGGATGACTGCTACATGTATAAGGTAGCTGATGTAAAGCTCACCACATCACTGATAGAGCGCATTTTTAAGCTCGGCACCATAGTCTGCTACACAGGCGACGTCACAAACCCTGAGCTTAAGCTCGTTCACGTAAAGCACTCACGCGAGATAAAGAGCTATCTGCTCAAGCAGTCTGAGGCCGCAAGACTTAAAAGACGCACCTTAAACACTGTGGATATCGGTGCGCACGGAGCAGACATGGCAGATTTGGATCATGATGGTATTCCGGATTCGCTGGAATAAAATTTGCACATAGTACACTATTTAAAGGAAGCAGCTTCCGGTTAATCCGGAAGCTGCTTCTATTTTCATTTCATGCTATCTAATTTAGACAAATATCTTTCGCATATGAATAAGAGATTATTTCTCCCTGCTTAGTAGCAATATAACCTTTTTCTTTATGTGAATAGTTTGATATATCAACTGAACCAAAATCCTTAAATTTCAAATAAATGCGTTCAAGCACATTCTTTTCCTCATCGGATAAAACATCCTTTGGCATATCACACTCAGGAATCACCTGATGCTTTTCATATCCATTATCATAAGCCACCTCAATATGAGCCAAATGGTCTGCTGCCATCCTTCCAAAAAGCATATCAAAATTTTCAGGAACCGGGCCATATGGTAAATGCGCATACCTTAAGCCTGATATTGAAATACCATTTTCCTTATAAAAAATCATGTCTGAATAATTTAACAGCTTCATCAACTTTGTCTTTAACAGCTCTGTGCTTTTATTTGCAAAAAATAAAACCATTGCACACAATTTTTCATAATCAAAAGCTTTAAATCCATTTTCCTCACATGGAGTTTCGGAGAAAAAATCATCAAAAAACTTTCTATTTTCTCTGTATTCCAAATTCTGCTCAAGTTTTTCTACAATATCAAGCAAATTTGTCTTCTGCTTTTCATCAATGTCTATCTCATTTTCTGTAAGATATGACCTCATATTCTCAGGATTTTTCAAAAAAATCAAAAGACTATTATGAGCCCGGTCCTGTAAAGAACCATTCTCGTATCTGCAGATAGTCTTATCTCCCCAGTTCAATAATTTTGAAAAGCCTCTCTGGCTTAGTCCATACTGCTGTCTTATTTCTTTAATTTCTTCCGGAAGAAGAAGCTTATGCCTCCTACGATATTCATTGTATGCATTAATAAGAGTAGCATTATCTAATTCCTCAGAAAATAATTCCTCTCCGCACTCAGCACATACAAGCACCTGCGCGTTTACATCTATCATCTCTCCGCATACATTATAAGATTCTTTTTTTGTAACTATTGTAGTCTCAACTTCTTTTTTGCATTCTTCACAATATCTTTTCATTGACTCCACCTCCTATAACCTATGCGAAATCATCCTCATGAAAACCGAGACACTTTAGAATGTCTGTTCCATTTTCCTGCGTGATTTTTAGCTTTATGTAAAACAATCTTCCGGCAATATATTTTTTAAATTCCCATATGTCCCCCGGCTTATCCGGATTAAAGTCCTGCTTTGGTCCCTTATAATAATCCCTCACAACAAGTTCCAGAAGCTCTGCCTTTGCATCAGTGATTGTTAAACCGTGCTGTGCAAGAGACTGCATATTCTTTCTCCTTGGAACAAAATCATATCTGCCTGCTGAAATAAGTGCTTTTGCATTTTCAAGAAATATGGCTATATCCGATATGTTAGCTATATTATTCACTCCCCCACCTCCATATGTATGATATATTATTTGTTCTCATATGTCAAGAAAAATGCGGTCATATGACCGCATTTTATCATTCAATAATTAAAAATACCCTCTGACCACAGCCTTTCGCGCCACAAGCTTCTTAAGCCTCTTATACATCACGACCGCAAGCTCACAATCACTGACTTCAAGCTTATCAGGTCCATAATTGGCCATAAGCACAAGCTCCATAAACCTCTCAAAATCACTCCTTACAAGCTCAGGATAAGCATCCAGCACCGCATCAACAAACTCTGGCCTTGTGGTGTCCATACCAGCTGCATCCACACAAGCGCCAGCCTTAGCAGCCAGTCTGCCATCCCTCTCAAGCAGCTCATAAAAGCTTATGAATATGATTCTGACTCTCTCTCCCGGTGAAAGCCTCTTATCGAGCGCAAGCGTGCGTCTCTTCACATACCATACGCGCAGTATGACCGCAATTATCACAAGTAATATGCCACACACCGTACCAAGCAAAAGCTTAAGCTGCCTGATGCGCTTCATATCGGCCCCGGTACCCGCTGTATCCTCTCCGTCACGGTCAGCATCCTTGTCCTTTTTGTCCGCAATACTCTCCGTATCCTCTGTGTCAGCCTCCGGCATATCGAGATTGTCAATCGTGCCGGCAAAGCCCGGAGTCGTCTCCACAGGAGTCCAGCCACAGTCAGGCATGTAAATCTCCACCCACGCGTGCGCATTGTCATCCTGAAGCACAGCCATATACGAGCCGTCAGCCTGACCCGAAAACAGATTGGCAGGAGCCGCATAGCCCACCACGTAGCGCGCCGGTATGCCGCAGGAGCGGAACATCACAACAGCCGCCGAAGCAAAAGCAGTGGAATCACCCTTCTTTTTTTCAAACATAAAGCGCTCTATGTAATCCTCATCATCAGAAATCTTTGAAGCGGATTTGGAGAACTCACACCTCTCCCACAGAGTCCTCACAACAAAATTCTTCACATCATCAATCTTTTCATATGACAGATCCTGCTTCTGCGTATCGCTCAGATTTCCCTCAAGCTTCTTGTCCCACTCCTTTTTCTTCTTTTTGCAAAGCTTTTCGATGCGCTTTTGGCTATCAGGCACATCGGTATAGTGGGTATTCACATACGACTCGTATGAAGCCTCCAGCTCATCAAGCATATTCCGGTGATTGTACGAGCCAAGCGCACCTGCTGAGTCACCTCCATCGGAACCAGCTGCACCACTGCCTGAGCCTGCTGTGTCACCGCCATCGGAAGCAGAAGCATCCACATCCATCCACTTCTTCATCGTATCCATGTATGTGCTGTTTTCAAAGTACTCATACCGGTCATCCTGTGCAGTCTGACCCTGCACCGAGCAGTCACCGCCCAAAATATTATAGTAATCATTCAGGTAAGCCTGATAAGGCACATAGGTGTATGCAGTATTCGCATTGAGCCTCTCAACTGAGATTGTGCGTGAAGACACAGCTTCCTCACCTTTCTCGGCATCAGAGCCATCCCCATCGCCTGCACCATCTAAAGCTGCACCATCCATACGGCTCTGCACATACATCATCCGAAGAAATGGCATATTCTGGATATAAAGGAGCGAATCACCATCCGTCTTCCAGTTTAGCGCCGCATCTGTCAGGCTGTCTGCATCGCCCATGCTCCACCTGTTTGGCGTATAGTCTGCACCCACATATCCCTTTAAATAAAGAATCTCTGTAGGCTTCTCACTTACAGTCACCTTAAGCGACTCCACCTCATCATAAGCCGTACCGTCCACATCGCCAAGCTCACCGTCAGACACGCCGCCTCCCACGCCCTCGAGCGATAGATTGAGCCTGCCGCCTGACACCTGCGGCAAAAACCTGTACAGAAACTGAAGGCCGCTGCTCTTCACAGGAGCGGTCACATCAGACACCACGGAAAGCGGAGCATTTACAGCCGGCCGCACCACGAAAAAAGCTAAAAGCACCACAACAGCACCAAAGCCTGCACAAAAAGCCGCAAGCATATTGGCAGCACGTCTGGCTTCCTTCACATTCGTATCAAACACAGCCTCATCGCCCTTGCCCCAGAGCTTTCTTCTCACGCGCACAGACGAGCCTGCATATGTACATAAAAAACAAAGGAGCAGCACAAAATAAGCTCCCTTTGAAATCCTTCCACCACTAAGCAGTGAGCATATCACCACAGGAAAAGCCACAAACAAAAACATGGCTCCATCCTGCCTCTTAATAACAGCCTCAGCCATCAACCAGGCAACCGCAAAAAACATAAAACCAAAAAAAATGGTCGCCCCTGTTCCGGCATCTGAAATGAGAGTTATGCCACTTTGATAAGTCCGGTTCATCTGACCGGCAATACAATTAAAGGTATATAGTAAGCCCTTCTTAAAAGCCTCCTGCGCAAGCAAAATGCCAAAGCACCACAGCATGATGCTACAAAGAAGGACGAAAAAGCGATATCTGGCTAAAGCCCTGTATTCAAATATAAATGTAAACCACACACAAAGGGCTGCCCCGACAGCCGCAAGCACCGGGTAATTTACAGACACTGAAAACGCATACAGAAAAATCCTAAAAAGCGCCATCACTGAAAAAAAGCACATGACCATCATAGGCCATATAGCGTGCGTTCCCTTATTCCCGGGCTTCGTGAGCAGTGTGGCTCCTACAAGCTCTAAATCTCCCATCCTGCAAGCTCCTCATCCACCTTGTCATAATCAATACGCTTCACGCGCACACCGTTGTGATAAAAGCTGCCATCCATGCCAAGCCGCATCGTATTGCTGTCAGCCGTAATCTCCCTGTTCTCATAGAGTGCCTCCACATCCACAGGCTCCTCATATATGCCCGACTCACAAAGCTGCTCGAGCATGGAGTATGTATCAGACTCACTCGCCACAAACCGGCTCATGATGCGCTTCTCCTTATCATCCCACCAGATGACATTATGCTTCATAGAGGCTGCTGCCATAGACCACGACACAGAGCCAAGTATCTCAAGAAAAGTATCCATCACACTGACACGTTCATCGCCGGTGCCTTTATATGACATATCGGCAAAGATAAATGCAGTCTCATTCATCGGCAGGCTGTACTCCTTCACCATGAAATCATCCGTCTTTGCGGAAAGTTTCCAGTGAAAGCTGTGGAACAAATCCCCTCTCCTGTACTGTCTGATATCAAACACCTCAGACGAATCCTCACCATGGCGCAGCTTTGAAAAAAGCTCACCGTCCACCGACTCCGAAAGCCCAAGCACACGCGCCATATCAAGCATATGAATCCTCGGCAGCACAAATACTGACGAGCTATGCTCCGAAACGCTGCACTCGCGCGTAAAGAGGCTCAGGTAATCCTTCACTGCGACCTTTCCTATATTGAAATACAGCTTGCCGCAGTAGCCGGTACGCAGGTAAAAGCAAAGCGAAGAGCCTGAGCCCGGCGTAACAAAGGCATCGCGCGTATAGGCACTCTCCCTGCTTGAAATCCTGCTGTGACACAAAAGCGTGACAGGTACAGTGCTCATCGGAAGCACAGAAGCATTTGAGACATGCACATCCACCTCAAACTTCTCTCCCTTTGGCACATATCTGTCCGGCACCACTAAAGACGCACTCAGATTGCGCTCCAGATATACGGAAAGTATAAACAGACACGGCACAAGCAAAAGCTCAAATGAAAGCAGTGTGCGCGCTATATCATTGTCCCAGAACAATGCAACTGCGAGTGTACATATAATTAAAGCTATGTAAGAAACCTTTTTCTTCATCAATACCTCCGAAAATCAGACAGGCTATCTGCCTTCTGTCTGCGGTTTTGGCTGCTTCACCGACGCTAAAATCTCAGTAAGAATATCCTGCGCAGACTCATTGTACATCCTGCCTTGCGCACTCAGCACAATCCTGTGACGCGCCACATTGATAAACACAGAAGCCACATCACGCGGCAGCACATACTCGCGCCCCTCAACATAAGCAGCCGCCTTGCTCATCCTGGCAAGTGCAAGCGCACCACGCGGACTGACTCCAAGCTCTATCCTGTCATTGTTTCTCGTGGCCTCCACCAGGCTCACAATATACTCATAAACTGTCCTGTGGACAAATACACTCTCCACTTCCTTTTGTATCGCAACAAGCTCATCGGTGTGAATGGACGGCATAATATTCTCCATAGGATTGCCATGGTCACGGCTCATCAGAATATCAAGCTCATCCGCCCTGTTTGGGTATCCCATGCTGATGCTTATCATAAAACGGTCAAGCTGTGACTCCGGCAGCATCTGTGTACCTGCAGAGCCAATAGGGTTCTCAGTAGCGATAACGTGAAACGGTCTTGGCACCGGATGAGTCACACCATCCACCGTCACCGTGCGCTCCTCCATCACCTCAAGAAGCGCGGACTGTGTCTTTGGCGATGTACGGTTTATCTCATCGGCCAGAAACAGATTGCACATGACAGCGCCCTCCTCATAGTCAAACCTGCCAAGCTCCTTCCTGTAGATGGAAAAGCCTGTGATATCTGTAGGCAGTACATCAGGTGTAAACTGCACACGGCTCTGCTTCATATCTAAAACCCTCGCAAACGCAAGCGCCATGCTCGTCTTGCCCACGCCCGGAATATCCTCAATCAGTATATGCCCGTTTGCAAGAATAGCCTCCATGATGGCAAGCACACAGTCATCTTTTCCAATAATCACCTGTTTCACAGATTGTATAGCCTGAGCGGCCTTCTCATAACCCTTCATATATTACTCGTTCCTCTCTCTTCTTCTGCGCCTTACAATTATAATAAAAATCACAGTCTCAAGTGTACCTGCCACAGCAAGTGCCACAAGCATCCACGGCCACACATCCACTATTCGCTTCGTGAGTGCGCCCGACTGCATCTGATTCTTTGTCTCACTCTTCTCCTCGCCTGTGTACTCAGTACGCTCACCGCGCACCAGAAGACGGTGCGAATTAATCGCATACGGTGTACAGGTGACAAGTGTACAGTAATCCTTCCCCTCCACTATATCAAGGTCTCCCGACTCGTTAGGCTCGACTACCTTAATCTGATCCACCTTGTACGCAAGAATCTCATCGAGCACATGCAGGTAAAACTCATCGCCCATCTCAAGCTTATCAAGATTCGTAAAAAGCACCGCACTCGGAAGACCTCTGTGGCCTGTCAGCACACAGTGAGTACTCTCGCCACCTAGCGGATAGCTGGACTGCTCCATATGGCCAACACCCTTTGCGAGCACATCATCACTCGTGCCGCTATATATAGGCAGATTCACATCAATCTTTGGAATGGTGATATATCCAAGCGACTCCCCGACATCCACGAGGTCTGCATAGCTGACCGCACTGCTCTCACTCTCTGTGCTCTCAGCCGACACCACAGTACTCAGCTGGTTATTGTACTTGGTCGCAGCCTCCTTTAAGGCATCCACCTTTTCCTCGTCCAGCTGCTTCACCTCACTGTCGTAGCTTGTGATAGCAGAGCTAGCATTCTTTTCATTTATACGGTTACTGATATATGGATAGAGCGCTATCGACATTCCGGTGAAAAAGAGGATGGCGCAAAAGATTATTCGTAGTTTCTTCATAGCTTGTATTCCTATACCTAAGGCTTCTGATAGCACTTATTCAAATCCACAACAGCATAAGCTGCATAGCTGTCTGATTGTGGGGTTGAATAAATGTTAGCTTATCGTTTCAAAAATGTAAAATAGAATGGTAACCTCCGCACACACAGACATGTAAGTCTGTATGTACGAAGGTTAGTCATCCCTTTGCTCTTTAGGAGCACTTTATTCGGTTAAATCTTATCTAAACTTTCTTTGGCTATTGCCACTGGTTAGGCTCTCTTTCTTCCTCTGAGCATGATGTATACTGCAGCGAGCATACCACCGATACCAATGATTAAGAACATTGCAGTTCCGATGTCACCGGTGTTTGGAAGGGTGAAGCCACGTCTATTTTCAATTGTTACAGCATATGTTCCGCTAACTTCATCTTCACCATCTTTAAATGTTGGTGTTTTTACTGTTGTGGTACTAGTATAACCGGTAACTTCTCCAGCGGCATTTTTTGTTATGTCTGTTTTTGTAGTGACGGTATAAGATACATTAATTTTTACTTTAACAGGACTTTTCAGTAAATTATACCCATCCTTTGCCTTAGTCTCCACCAAATAATATGTACCATTAGAAAGGCGTTCTTGTTTAATTTTTCCACCGTCTACTGTTACTAGACCTTCTTTAACTAATATACCATCGTTACCTTTTAAATCATCTAATTCAGGAGTCTGTTTTTTACCATTATACTTATATAAATCAAATTTAACTCCATCAAGTGTTGTTTTATTATTGCCATCTATTTTTGTAACATCAATTACAAATGAGTAAACAGTTGCCTGATCCTTAATATGATCCTCTCCTGGAGTTTTATTTTTATTAGGATTATCAGTGTCAGTGTCAGGATAAATAGCATTTGAATAATCAAGCTGTGCATCATTATTATTACCTATAGTTCCGGTAGATGCGTTTTTATTCAACAATGTATCAAATGTAACAGTAATAACTGATACTTTGTTATTCTGAAGCTTTGTTTTTCCTCCAGTTGTAAAATCAATTTCCCATTTGCCGCCCTTGATATTTTCTGTTTGTTCACCGTCACTTGGAAGAGTTAATTTATAATCATCATTTTCTGTAAGTGCTACTTCAGTTCCAGTAGAAGTTGTTGCCTTAATTGTAAAATGAGATTTTTCCTGACCTTGCCATGTAAGACTATTAGACATGGTATCTGTTAACTTATATACATTTAAGCTTCCAACATTTGATGGTACAGCTGCAGCTACTTTCCAATTTACTATATCTTTCTCACCAGCATCTGTTGCTTTCTTATAGTCTTTATCAGTTACTTTCTTTACCTTCTTCTCTAAAGATGGTTTCTCATTATCAACATTTATAGTAGCAGATTTAGCTGGTTCACCATTTCCAACATCTATATTTCCCTCATTAGTAACTTTAAATTCATGAGCTGTACCATCAAGAATATATCCGTTCTTTTCATTTGGTGTTTCACTATTATCAGCAGAAGGCGAATCCAATGCAAGCTCTATGAAACGATACTCTCCTGGTGTTAATCCATCTGATATTGTAATATCACCAGCTTTATCAGTTGAATACTCTCCAGTTGTATTATTTCCAATGGAATATGCTTTCCATGCGCTTTCCTCTTTCCTCTGTAAAAGGAATTTAACGCCACTTAACGCTGTCCTTGTAATTTCACCATCTACTTTTTTCACAGTTCCTGTTTTATGCAAATTAATTCCAGCATATACTGCTGCATTTTTTGGACTTGCCTCAACATCATAGATCCAATCATTGCCAGCCTCATTGGTCATAGGAACAGATACCAAAAAGTTTGCTGTTTTTTTAACAATCTGAGCCGGAGCCGAAGTTTCTTCAACCAAGTATAATCCAATTGGTAAACTATCAAATGTAACAGAAGCTTTATTTTTTGAAGCATTTAACGTTGTTTTTCCTACTTCTCTTGTGATGCTCGTATCAGCTTTTATTTTATCTAACTTACCTAAAATGTTTTCTTGAATTTCCTTTGTATAACTTTCTGTATCATTTTTCGTCGATTCGAAATCAGCGTCAGTTAACCCACTCACACAAGACTTATAATAAAACGTAGTTGTTCCACTAGTAGTTACCTGCTCTATATCTGCCACTTTATACACTGTAAATTCTACATCAGCAAGAGGTTTAGATGTATCTCCTTCTTTTCCTTCATACTTGTTAATTGTAAGACTTCCAGTTGTCTTTGTAATAGTTGGCAAATTACTACTACTGGATGGATCTGCCCAAGCTGGTGTGCCGAATGATGTCAGCACCATGGCTGCGCCTAGGAGGCCAGCCAACATTTTTTTAAATTTTTTCATGCTTTTTTCCTCTCTTATTTCTTTTTCATTGTTATCGTGTTACGTGCGACCGGTAGTTGTTACTTGCCAATCGCGTTTCTTCTTTGACTCTTATGTCTGGAGTATTGTACCTCCTTTCTAAGATTAATCAAGAAAAATATCAAGCAGCATAGCGTTGCTAGCGCCATTCCGCATAATATGAATAACATTGCTCCATAACCACCGGTTTTTGGTAGAAGGAACTTCATACGGTTGCTGATTTGAAGCTCTATCGTATTCTTATCTGTGGTGAAGTCATATGGCTGTCCATCCACTGTTGTTCCATCTGCTTTATTCCTATTTATTTTAATGGTTATTGGATCCTTTAATAAGCTGTAGCCTGCTTTGGCTTTCGTCTCAGTCAGACGGTATGTTCCATCTTTTAAATTTTTAAACTCTGCTATTCCCGGTTCCGTCCTAACACTACCACCTGTAGTAACGGTTATAGCCTCAAAATCGGGATCTACTTTAAAGCTATCACCACCTGTATGTGTATTATCCAGCATCAATTTTTCAAGCTTAAATTCTACACCATTTAGTATCTTAGATGTATCCGTAGCATCTACCTTTGTTATCTTAATATTTGTCTTAGGACTATAAGTATTTGTTATTGTAAAGGATTGTGTTTTACTTTCCGGATTCTCTGTGGAAATATCTGAACAATCTACATTATCACTGTAAGTTACTTTGTACTTATCATTCAGATATCCGCCATTTTTAATCTCTGTCTCATTTCCGTCGGCTTCTGATACCTCTACAACTCGATAGATATATGGAACCATTGAATTTGCTGTATAATCCACATATTGATCCAGATCTTTGAATGAATAACTCCACTTTCCGTCATATTCTGGAAAAAGTGTTATTGTTTTATTCTTTCCATCGTATTCAACTGTTTCCCAGCTTTTACCATCATTGCTACTTCTCTGAAGCTGGATCTTAATTGAATCTGGAAGTGTAATATTATTTGTATTTTTCCACTCTTTTGTAAGATTAAGATTGATTGTAGGTTTTAACGTATTCTTGAAAGTAATAATTGTAGCATCCGATGATATCTCTGGATTTTTTATTCCTGTCCCTGTCATATCACTGGAAGCAATCACCTTACCGGCAACAACTTTCGTAACCGGATCATATCCTGCATCGAATTTATTATTATTTTTCACAATTACACTTTCCAGTGTGGAACCATCTTTACTTTCATTCTCACTGATTCTATAGTCTGTTCCTGCCGGAATTCCGTTAATAGTCACCGAGCCTCCAGCTTTAATTGTATATTCCTTTACAATCTTCTGAGGTTCCAGTGAAAGACCTGCAACATTGCTGAACTCTACACGGAATGTAGACGTACCATTCAATTCACCTGATCCTTTTGCAGCTTCTTTCCGAATCTCTATTTTTCCGGTTTTTACTTTATTGACAAATGTTGCTTTCAGCTTTGTCATTGTCGTCTGATTGTTAGGATCTGCATATGATCTGAAAACAATTGTATTTACTGTCTTCTCAGAATCTTGATTCTTCGCATATCCGGTAGAAGGATATCCCTTGTTAGGTATTTCTACATTACCATTTGAACCACGCCTATATACTTCTTTACGACCATCTCGAATTGTATTGCTTTTAACATTTTGGACTGATGGTGGATTAGGATTTTCATTTTCCACCGTTTCTCCTGTTTCCATTTTTGATACAGCCTGTCCATTTTCATAAAGTGTCCATGTCGTATCAAATACCGATGAATCCACATCTTCCGATACAGCAATGTAGCTTCCTCGTCTAAACTGATCACTAAATGTTGCCGTCTCTCCATCTGCCAAGGCGAACTTTCCGTCACTGCCGATTCTGTACAGTTTTGATGAGCCATCATTTTTAGATAATGTATACTGTGCTCCTTTCGGATATTTCAACGTTCCACTTGTCGCAGAACCATAATCCGGAATATCCTCTTGTTGTGTTACAAATCCAGTTTTGGTTGCTGCTACAACGGAAGGAATGAATTTGAAATCATCCAAGTAAATATCTCTCGCGAAATTATAATTAAATTTGATATTTTTTATCTTGGAATAATCAAATGGCTTATCTCACTGTAGTTTACTCAAGTCAACCTGAATCGTATTCCATTTATTATGTACAAGACTACTGTTTCCGTAAGTCTTTCCTGAAAGATAACCATTTATTTTATTTTCAGAAGCATCTTCCAGTTCCAGATAGGTACTTGTAAGTCCCGGAATGTCCGGATAGTCATAGTACATCTTGAATTGCAAGAATGCATTTGTTTCAGAAGCATCAAATGTATTACCGTTTGCCGGTTGTATGATTCCAAATCTTTGGTTAACATGCTCTCCTTCCGCATCATCATGTATTGCCTTCCAGTGAACCACATTTATCTGACCAGCCTTCTCATCTTTAGTTTCAAATGTATCTTGTGAAAATGTTTTTGATAACTTTTCTGGTGAAAAACTATCATTATAAGTTATAGGCTGTTCTGCATCCGCAAATTGTGCTTCTTTTGCTCCATAATGTGTTGCCTGATTTTGAATCGTGAATGGGAATACGGAAGCACCTTCAAACAATGATGTCGGGAATAACTCTGTATTCACACCTGTTGTATCAACTTTCTTTTCCACAGCGAATTCATTTTCATCCGGGAAGTTGAAGGATACTTTCATGTTTGATTCCCACATACCACGTTCCATATAAAACATAGTTAATGTATGTTCATCCGAATTCGAACCTTTAATTTCAAATTCACTCTGAGTGTTATTACCTTGTCTTGAAGATTCATTCTGACTTTTCTTCGTATTGGTAACTGTTGCTTTTTTCTTTGTATCTTTTCCACTAAAGTCAATATGACCTGTTACTTTTCCATGTGCTCCACCGACATCCAGTGCAAGATTTCCATCTACATATACCCAAACATCATCATCACCGGAGAAGTTAAATTTGATTGGACATTTATTTCCATTTGTTCCTACTACCTTTCCATCGTCTGTCAGGCGGAATTTAAATTCCAACTTCGCACCAAATCCATAGTTATATTTACTTGCCTTGCATGGAGTTGATGTTTCATTAAATGGGAAGAAACCATAAGAATCTGTATAATTACTGGAGCTATTTACATTCTTAGACCAGTCTTCTCGTTTTCCTACATTCTCCAAATAATAACTTCCTGATTTTTCGTCAGTACGCATTGCCAATGTTGTATCTGCACTGTCAAAATACCAGTATTCAACACCATCGTCGTTCTTATTTCCATCCTCATCTAGTTTTTGTTTTGTAAATGGAAAGGATACATTCTTGTATACTTTTGCAAGAGCTGTGTTTTTGCTATTATATCCTGTAAGAAATTTCTCATTAAAATGCGGTTCTAATGCTTTGTTATCTGAAGTCATTAGATTGTTTTCATTTAATGCATTTGCTACCAATCCTTGTGCTGCGGAATTATAATATGTACCATTATCATTCGCACTCGCACTCAATGTTGAATTATTCGTAGACATAAAACCTCTTTGATCATCTTTATTATATCCATAAAGTGCTAATGGACCGGCGATTGCAGAAAATCGATTACCCCAATTGCTATAATCCGGCTGAAAATGACCGGTATAAATCGGTATTTTTACCGTTGCATTATCATAGTAATCACTGAGTGCTTGATTAAACTGACGAAAGGTAACATAAGTTCTTTGTGAAGGTTCTTGGTAATCCTCATATTTATCTCGGTTTTTGAGTGTGTGAAACTTTTTCTGTAAATAGCTAATAACAACAAGGTCTTCTATGGTAAAATATAAATCATAGGAGGCCTTTTATTATGGCAAGAAGAGAAAAGAAACCTGTACACAAAGTAGTAATGACAGAAGGAAAGCGAAACATCATTCAGCAACTTCTTCAGGAGTATGATATTGAAACCGCTGAAGATATCCAGAATGCGCTTAAGGATCTGCTTGGCGGCACAATCAAAGAGATGATGGAAGCAGAAATGGATGATCATCTTGGTTACCAAAAATCTGAACGATCTGATAGCGATGATTACCGCAATGGATATAAATCAAAGCGTGTAAACAGCAGCTATGGCAGCATGGATATCGATGTTCCACAGGACCGTAAATCAACATTTGAGCCACAGATTATAAAGAAACGTCAGAAGGATATTTCTGATATCGATCAGAAGATTATTTCCATGTATGCAAAAGGGATGACGACCCGGCAAATATCCGAAACCATCGAAGATATCTACGGTTTTGAAACATCAGAAGGCTTTATTTCAGACGTTACAGATAAAATCCTGCCTCAGATCGAAGACTGGCAAAATCGACCGCTGGATGAGGTATATCCGATCCTCTATATAGATGCCATCCATTATTCCGTACGCGATAATGGAGTGATCAGAAAGCTGGCTGCCTACGTCATTCTTGGCATCAACACAGAAGGAAAAAAGAGGTGCTTTCAATCACTGTCGGTGATAATGAAAGTTCAAAGTACTGGCTGTCTGTTCTGAATGAGCTGAAGAATCGTGGTGTAAAGGATATCCTGATTATCTGCGCTGACGGTCTTAGTGGCATTAAAGAGGCAATTGCCGCTGCATTTCCAAAAACAGAGTATCAGAGATGTATTGTACATCAGGTAAGAAACACGCTAAAATATGTTCCGGATAAGGACAGAAAAGCGTTCGCTTCTGACCTAAAAACGATTTACCATGCTTCCGATGAAGAGAAGGCTAGACTGGCTCTGGATCGAGTTACTGAAAAATGGACCGCAAAATACCCAAATTCCATGAAACGCTGGTATGATAACTGGGATGCAATAACACCGATTTTTAAGTTCTCACCCGATGTCAGAAAGGTTATTTACACGACAAATGCTATCGAAAGTCTGAATTCTACCTACCGTAAGCTCAACCGTCAGAGAAGCGTATTTCCAAGTGATACAGCGCTCCTGAAAGCCCTGTATCTGGCAACTTTCGAAGCTACTAAAAAATGGACTATGAGCATTCGGAACTGGGGACAGGTCTACGGTGAACTCAGCATTATGTATGATGGACGACTCCCAGAATAACAGAATCTGTATGCATGATGAGAAGGACGTTTTTGACGTCTGCTCTTGACATGCCCGAAATCATGTCGTATATATATAGCAAGAGCTGGAAGCTCCAATTTAGCGCTTCCAGCTCAATCATTATCATAGAAGATTATTATTTACAGACTTTTCTTCATAGTCTCCGGTTTTTTCCGTTCAATTCATAATCTGTATAATAGTCATAAAATGTTGAATTTACATATAAAGTGCTCGCATTTCTTGTAAAGGTGCCTTCATTAATGTCTACAACATCATTACTATCATCATTACTATTATGTTGTTTTGCTTCTTTTTCAGGATCTCTTACGGTGTATATCTCATCCCAGTAACCTGAACGTTTGGTGTTCTTGTATATGCTATCATCACTAGTATCAGCATAAAAACATGGATTTGTCATATCTTTAGGGATAGTTAAATTACATGTTATATTTGCGCCACCTCCTGGAATATTATCATCATTGCTACTATAAAACAAAATATATTTATATGGTTTCTTAAGCACTGCTTTATAAACATCTGACCAAGTATGTGTTCCATCGGAATATGTATCCAGTTTCTCCAAAACCCCGTTATCTGTATCATTTTCATCATTCCATGCATGATATCGAATATTTTTGTCTTTTAACGGAAGAGAATTATCTGCCACATCACCAGCATATGATAATTTGGATAGTGTTGCATCAAAATACACTGTATTTGTATTTGGCAAGCCAGCCTGATATGTTCCCTTTATACATATATTTGATCCGCTGTATGTGATTAAATTATCAGTTCCATTAGGATAGAATCTGTATGTAACACCATTTTTCTTTATGGAAATAATCGTATCCTTATCTATATTATTTCCGGATATACTATAGCTCAAAGTGTTGGTTGCGGTTTCATCAGTCTTAACTTTTGCCTGCTCTCCATCGCCAATCTGTATTGTTATTTCATCACTTATCTTGAATGAAAAATTATTAAAATATAGTTTTGTTACACTAGGCGCTGTTTCACTCTTCTTTTCCTGACTCCACTCTGAGTATATTTGACTTGAATCCTGTCTGATTCCGTAGTACAGGATGCCACCTTTGCTAATTGCTCTTGATATATCTATTGAGTCAGTTAGTGCTGTTGTACCATCTTCACTTACAAATCTCATGTACTGAAACGGATTGAGTCCGTGCTGTGGGATGCTCACACTCTTATTATCATCTAAATCTTTAGTAACATAATTATTATCTGTGTTATCATATTTACCATCAGTGCTGAACTGTACTTTCACAACTGATTGTGTGCCTGTCATGTCAACAAAGGAAATCGTCTTTCCTGCATATGATGTCAGCTGTTTCAAAGGATAAACTAATTGATTGTTAATTTTATTCGTTGCTGTACCATTCTTTGCAAAAACTGTTCCAGCGATATCACCATATACACTATACTCTTCAGTTCTGTAATAGTTGTGTCCATTGATTGTTGCCGAATTATTGGCATTTTGGCCTTCGCTTCCCCAATTATTGGTATATGTAAAATAAATTTTATTTCCTTTTGTAAAGCCGGCATCAATTATGTCTTTTACTTTCCATTTCCAGCAGACATTAAAATTATTTCCATTATCAGCCGGTATTAATTTATCTTTCCCAACGATTCCCATATAGGCTATTTTGTTGTTAAGTGGATCACTTTTGTTCCAATCGGCACCATCTTGACCTGAATCAACCATTCCAGTAGGATCAAGATATATATAGTTATTACTAAGTGTCACGCTTGCACTATCTGCCTGTTCCTGCGCTTCCTCCGCAAACACATTTCCCCCATAAACTGCTGTTCCCAATATAACAAGCAATGCCATCACAATGCTGACTATTCTTTTGAACATTTTTCTCATCATCCTCATCATCAACTCTCCATGCGATTCTTCTCTTAGACTTTTTTCGTTATATATATAATTATATTCTTTCGATGCTTTTCGTAAATATAATTTTTTTAGATTTGTATCACTATTTTCATTTCTTTTCTTCATATGTTAATCTGTTTCTACCTCACCCCGTATTTTTTGCGCTTTCTATACTCGCTTGGACTCATTCCACAAAACATCTTAAACCGCTGTCCAAAATACGATACATTATCAATGCCTACCTTCTCACAAATCTGGTTAACCTTCATATTGGTGGTCTCAAGCAGTCTCTTTGCCTCATCTATACGCTTGGAGATAATGTAATGACTGACTGTATCCCCTGTCGACTGTTTGAAAATAAGACTCAAATACCCCGGTGAAAGAAAGACCATATCTGCAAGGCTCTCCAGGTTTATCTTCTCTGACAGATGCGCCTTGATATAGCTCTTGACCAGTGCTACATCCTTTCGGATCTGCTTGTCATCTGTAGCGATATTTTCACCATAATTACAGATGTTTTCTTCTATGATATTATATAACTCGTTTAGAGATTCTGCCTCAAAAAGCTTCTCGACCTGTTTCTTCCCCGGTCCATAGACCCTTCCATGAGCTGCATTGTCCAGCTCAAGCGCAATCTCTGCAAAAACAAACTTCACAAATGTCTCGGAGTCCGATTTATTCTGAAACATCATGTGCTTCAAGCGACCATACTCTCTTCTGACAAGCTCGATATCCCTCTTTCTGATGTACATAAGCAGCTTGTTTATACACTCCGCTCTCTCAGATTCATCACATTCGACAAGCTCATCATCCTCCTCGTAGTAGATGCCATTGTTGTCAGCAAAAAATCTGTTTTCCATAAGCTTTTCAAGCCTCTGACAGCTGTCGTGTATCTCATAGATATCATTTATGCCTGCGCCAACAGCAAGATAGCATTGCTGACCATACACCTCAGTAATCATATAGTATATGCCCTCAGCCATATAGCTTAACCTGCTGTAATGATTCTCACAAAGCAGGATGAGCACATAGTTGCCGCCCAGGCTGACAGCCTCTGCCCTTGAAGCAAAGCTCTCATTTATTCTATCAATGACTTTATTGGCATTTTCATTCCAAAATGCACTGTCTACCCACAAAAGCATGATATTACTCACATGTTGGGCAGAGTTTAAATCATTCATTTGTGTGAATCTCATAAGCTCGTCCATATACCGCCTGTTTCCTGTTGCAATATATTGCGACAGCAAAAATCCACACATAAAAAATGTCATCTTGTTTTTTTGTTCTTCATTTTTTCTGCTATCATGTATCTCACAAATCATCTGTGCCATGCACGACGCAATCTCTGTCGGTGCAACAGGCTTTAAGATATACAGCTCCACTCCATGCTCTATCGCCATTCGGGCGCTCTCAAAATCACGCTGTCTGCTTACAATCACTATATGTATATGAGGATTGACACCTTTTTCTCTGGCATAGCCTATGATATCTGTCCCGGTCTCTATGCTGTCAAAAATCTCCGTAAGCATGATATCTATTCTGCGCTCACCAAGCAATTGTGCAGCTTTTTGTGGATTTGCCACCTCCATTATCTCGTATATAAAATCAGAGTCTGTGCTCTCGATTATTTCCCTTAACTCCTGTCTATCCTTATTGTTGCTATCCAGGATCAGTATATTCAACTTCTCCATTTTTGCCCCCTAAACTAAACAAAATACTGTCTATGCAGCCTATATATTTAGTACTATTATATAACTATCCAGTACCTTTTTCAACTTTTAAAAGCTATATAACTACTTTGTCAGGCTGTACACCACAGCATAATATCAAATAACAGCCCATGTCTCATTGAGTCACAGGCTGTTATCATTAGTACCGTTATTAAAATATATACTAGCAGCAGAACATCTGCCAGCAAAGGAATGTGGCTAGCAGGCTGCAGCACTCGCTGCCCCTGCCACTAGGGCGTCCGTATATGTCTCCCATATCCGAATACCACGAGCCACCATTTTCAATTATCTGCATAAACTGGCGGTACTGCATGTTGTTTGGCTCTAGCGACACTGCTCGCTGTATGTGTTCTATGGCTGTCGCTGTGTTTCCGAGCTTTTGGTTTGCGATGGCACTGTAGTAGTACCACCTTCCGCGTCTCTCAGCAAAAGGTACCTCCTCAAGCACCTTCAGTGCCTCATTGTAGTAGCCGTTGCTGATGAAATTGCCTGCTGCACGCACCTTTGGATTGTCATCCTGTGCACTGCTGCCTGCATTATTGTAGGTATAGCGGCCATAGAAACCGCCAAACGGTCCACCTGCTCCAAATGGATCACCTGCTCCCGGTCCACCACCATAGGAGCTGCCGCCGTATGAGCTGCTGCTTCCCGCACCGCCATATCCACCGGCTCCGGCAGCACCGGACTGCTTTTCCTTCATTATCTGGTCATATGCCTGCTGCACCTGCTTAAACTTCTCCTCAGCCTGATCCTTGTTAGGATTGTTGATATTGGCATCAGGATGATATTTTCTGCTTAGGCTCCTGTATGCCTTTTTTATTTCATCGTCACTTGCACTGCGGCTGACACCGAGCACCTGATATGGATCTATCATTTATGTTTCTTCCTTTTCTTCATCTGAATATACTCATACTTGCTCCACACACCGGAGTATAGAACATTTCTGATTATATCCGCATGTAAGAGAATTGGCAACCTCTCAAATATTTTTGCCGCCTCTGAAAGCATAGATGTCATCATAAGCCGACAGGATTTGTCAAATTTTTCCTGATCATTATTGCAGCAATGCATGAGCTGTATAAGTGGATTATATGATTTCTTTTTCACATCATCCCCTATGTCCTCATACGCATCCATTATATAAATAAATTTGCCCATGTAGCAGCCAAATTCCTTCAAATCCTTCTGCCACTCATCCTGCTTCCACGCAAAAAGTATGCCGAGCATCTCTCCTGTCAGCCCCGCAACTGCATCAATATTGGTATCATTGCTCTTCTCGTACTCTGCAAGCCTTGCAATGTAGTCCTCTATTGCCTTAGCCTGTATCGGATAGCCTTTTTGGGCCTTCTCAAAGTCCTTTTTCAGCATCTCTGCGTATGTCTTCTTCGTCAGGCTTTTATCGTCCTTCCAGTCATCTATCAGATTGTAGTATGCAAGCAGTATGTTCATAGCTGCAGCATACTCTGTAATCTCATTGGTGCGAAGTGTACGCTTCTTCGTAGGGTGCACGCTGCATACAAATCCATCCCGCGTCACACTATCCGGCTCATACAAGCCTGTCAGAAGCACTATGAGAAAAGTCATGTCATAGTTTAGTGCCATCTGTGCACGCCTGCCATACTGCGACTTCATTGTCTGGCACAGCCCGCAATAATAGCTTTGATATATTTTTTTATTTTCCTCGGACAAGGTGTCCTTATTGACAGTTATATATCCAAACATTTCTTATCTCCATGTTCTTATGTCCCGATAAAAACATTTTCATGTAACTATATATTAGCTGCGTCTCACGAACTGCTCTCGGCACTTCGGACAGGTAATACAGATCTTGCCATGTCCTCTTGGCACCCTGACCTCCTGCTTGCACATAGGGCACTTGAAGAACTTGTACTGCTTCCTCTGTGCAAAATGCTTTTTTCTGCGCTCTGCCTTTACGGTCCACTCATACCTGGCATTTAAAAACTTCTGATTCTCTGCATAGCGCTTGTTTACATTTCTCGAAAATACGCGAAAATACATATGTATCATCAGTCCTATTGCCAGTATATCAAGTATCGCCGACCTTGTAAATATTGAGACCAAAAGTAATATCATTACTATCCATGACTCAGCCCTTGCAAGCTCGTCCATCCCGTTTCTTCCATTCATAAATCTGATAAATTTTTCTCTCATATTACCGCCTCGCCCTATATTTTCATTATAGCCAAATTCTTACCTCATACAGTGTCCACGCTATGAATTTGAGGTTTTAAATCGCTCTTTACATTATTAAGATAATATTGAAGATAAAAACCGTCAATAGACCTATCGTCTTTTAAGAAACATTTTATATTTCGTTTATTAAAGTTGGTAAAAGGGCTTGATTTTTGGAAAAATGCTTGGTATATTAAATAAATATGCAGGACAGGTGATCGCGGCTGCAGGTGTCGAAAGACCGCAGGTGAGGAAAGTCCGGGCTTCATAGGGCAGGATGCCGGTTAACGGCCGGTGGAGGAAACTCTAAGGACAGTGCAACAGAAATATACCGCCACTTTTGTGGTAAGGGTGGAATGGCAGTGTAAGAGACTACCGCCTCACTGGTAACAGGGAGGGCACATGTAAACCCCATCCGAAGCAAGACCGAAACAAAGCTTTGACGTGGCCCGCCAGCTTTAGGTAGGTTGCTTGAGGCGTCTGGCAACAGGCGTCCTAGATAGATGATCACTCAACGACATAACCCGGCTTATCGTCCTGCGTATTTTAATAATCTAAAGCCTATTGGCGTTTCGTAAAATAACTTATCAGTAACGTGCGCCGCAAGGTGCACCATTAAAAATGCAACTGAGATATCTCAGTTGCATTTTGTTTTTAGTTTTAAACATTAAAGCAGCTTCCTCCTACAAACTCACGAAGCAGCGAATTGTTTGGTATGCCGTCAGCCGGCATCGGGAGAAAGTAGTCTAAGAGCTTAAGCAGCCTCTTTGCCTCGAGATACTCCGGGCAGTCTCTTTCTATGCCAAAAAGCAACGGCTCCGCATACACCTTGAGCACCGCAAGCTCATACACAAGTGCAGAGTTAAACATCACATCCGCCTGTTCCTGGAAAGGAAAGATATTCTCCCTTTCACCCTTTCTGACAGACGGCCACATAGCGATGGTCTCCATGGCATTGGTACCTCGTGTACGCGCATCACGCACAATCCGGCGTATAAGTCTTTCATCTGTGGTGGAAAGAGGATTGTGCTCGTCAATATTGAGCTGTGTAAGCGCTGAGATATAGATTTTGAACTTGTGCTCAGGCGGGATAAGCTGTGAAAGCCGGTCATTCAGGCCGTGGATTCCTTCTATAACAAGTATATCATCAGCTCCCAGCGTCAGCTTTCTTCCGCGGTACTCTCTCTTTCCTGTCTTGAAATTGAAGGAAGGCATATCAACAGCCTCTCCTTTAAGAAGCCTGTTCATATCCTCATTGAACAGCTTTATATCAATAGATTCAAGGCACTCAAAATCAAAGCTTCCGTCCGGATTCTTCGGGCAAAACTCCCTGTCCACATAATAGTCATCCAGACTTAACGGATGTGGCTTTCTGCCCTTTGCGATAAGCTGGATTGACAGTCTGTTGGCAAACGATGTCTTGCCTGATGATGAAGGACCTGCTATCATGACAAATTTCTTTTTGTCATCCGAAGCGATCTGCGCTGCAAGATTTCCTATCTTCTGCTCCATCAGTGCCTCCTGAAGCAGCATGATTTCCTGTCCCCTGCCTGCTGCAATCGCATCATTTAGTGAGCCTATCGTGCCTATTCCAAGCATCTTGCTCCATTCCCTGGAATCATCCAGCGTGTGAAACAGCTTATTTGATGTCACAAGCGGCTCAACGCTCCTGCTGTGAGCACCCGGAAAAAGAAGCACAAAGCCACTCTCATACGGCACTATATCAAAGTATTTGAGCATGCCTGTCGAGGGTGCCATAAATCCGTAGAAATAATCCACCACACCATCCAGCTCATAGAGATTGACTCTGGAGCTTCTCCTGTAGTGCAATAACCTCTCCTTATCATGCTGCCCTTTTCCCTTGAAAAGCTGCTCCGCATACTGTGTTTTTGCACTGTGCTTGGTAATTGGTAGGTCTTTTTCCACAAATGAGTACATGCTGCATACTATCCTGTCGATATCATGCTCTGTAACGCTTTTCTCAAGCTGACAATAATAGCCCTCACCGAGCGAATGCATCACATGAAGCTGTGTCATGCTGCCATATACATCGTATATAGCCCTCTGCAAAAGCAGCACAACACTTCTTCTGTATGTACGCCTGCCATCCCTGTCAGCTGTCGTCACGAAGCTAAGCTCACAGTCACTTTTTATTTTCTTATTCAGTTCACGAAGCCTGCCGTTTACAATTCCAAGGATTATGTCATCCTCATAATAATCCTTGAATCTGTCCGCTACGGCTTCTAAAGTATCACTTTCTGATGCTGTCACTGCCATGACCTGTCCGTCCGGCAAGGTCACCTTCACACTATATTCCTGCATTTCTTATTGCCCCCATAGTCGAATATGCTGCCTCATTGTATGCCATCATCTCGTTTATCTGCTCGATTCTGTCCATGATGGAATCACTCATCTCCTGTGTCCTTAGCTGCTGCATGATGCCAGCCAGCTTGTGGTGTTCCCTGACAAGAAACTTCCGAAGCACCGGATTACCGTTTTTGATAAGTACCGGTCCATACAAATCGCATACAGTAACCGTCGTCTCGTCCATATTGTCCCATGCGGAATTGTCCGCACACGGCACACATCTGAACATCGGATAGTATTTTCCGTCCTCCAAAATCATATCCTCATCAACTATCTTATAGCCTGTGTTCCTTACATATTCACGGACTTTGCTCACTTCCGACTGTGGCTGCAGAATCAGCTCCTTTGCCGACCTGCACACTGTCTCCCCTGCGGTTAAAATGTGAATAACAAGCTCTCCTCCCATTCCTGCTATGACAATAGAGTCAACCTCTCCGTCGTGTATCGCTTCAAGCCCATTGGAAAGCCTTGTGGTAATCTGCTCTGTCAGACCGTTTGCCATTATATGCTCATTGGCGCGCTCAAGCGGTCCCTTATTTATATCAACAGCAATTGCCTTCGGTATTATATTACCCTGCACCAGGGCAATAGGCACATAGCCATGGTCGGTTCCCACATCACACAGCGTGTAGCCGGCCGTGACCATTGATGCCACTGCCTTCATTCTTCTGGATAGCCTAATCATCTTACTCTAAGTAGTCCTTAAGCTTTCTACTTCTGCTAGGATGACGAAGCTTTCTTAGTGCCTTTGCCTCAATCTGGCGGATACGCTCACGAGTGACGTTGAACTCCTTACCTACCTCTTCAAGGGTTCTGGCTCTGCCGTCCTCTAAGCCAAAGCGGAGTGTGAGTACCTTCTGCTCTCTCTCTGTAAGAGTGCCAAGCACCTCCTCAAGCTGCTCCTTAAGAAGTGTGAATGCTGCCGCATCTGCAGGAACCGGTACATTATCATCCTTGATGAAATCACCAAGATGTGAATCCTCCTCCTCACCGATTGGAGTCTCAAGCGAAACAGGCTCCTGTGATATCTTGAGTATCTCACGCACACGATCTACCGGCATGCTCATCTCCTTGGCAATTTCCTCCGGTGAAGGCTCTCTGCCAAGCTCCTGAAGGAGCTGCCTTGACACACGGATGAGCTTGTTGATCGTCTCAACCATATGCACAGGAATACGGATTGTTCTGGCCTGATCGGCTATGGCTCTTGTGATAGCCTGGCGAATCCACCATGTGGCATATGTAGAGAATTTGTAGCCCTTCTTGTAGTCGAACTTCTCAACTGCCTTGATAAGACCTAAGTTTCCCTCTTGAATCAGGTCAAGGAAAAGCATTCCTCTTCCCACATATCTCTTTGCGATGCTGACAACAAGACGCAGGTTTGCTTCTGCAAGACGCTTTTTGGCATCTGCTCCCTTGTCCACATCCCTCTGCAGTGTCTTTATCTCTTCCTTTATCTCAGCCTTTTCCTCTTCCGATGCACCATCAAGGCGGCCCTTTAGTACATTGATTTTCTCGATTGCTACCGCTCCGTCCTCCATATTCTGGGCGAGCTCAATCTCCTCATCTGCTGAGAGAAGAGGTACCTTACCGATTTCCTTAAGATACATACGGACAGGATCCTCGACGCTGACTCCCTCCGGTACTGAGAGATCGATCTTTTCAACCTCTACCTCATCCTCTTCATCGAGTATGATATCATCATCCACGTCATCATCATTGCTGATCTTAAGCACGTCTATTCCGTTTTGCTCGAGATAATCTATTACCATCTCAAACTTCTCCGGATCCAGATTTAAGTCCTTGAAAAAATCTGCAATTTCCTGGTATTCGAGCATATTCTTTTTCTTTTTTCCAAGCTCAAGAATCTCAATAAGCTTCTGCTGGAATTTCAGTCTCAGCTCCTGCTCCTGTGCCATGTCTTTTTGTTCCTTTTTCTTTGCCATTTTATTTTCCTCTTTATTCTGGTATTTTTTGCAATTCTTCGAGTGCACGCTTATCCTCAATAATCCTCATCATGCCCTCCATATCTGTAGGTGCCAGATGCTTTGAGCGGTAGTCTATGCTGTTTTGCTTGATGCGGATAACAGTCTCCCTGAGTGCGGTTGCCTTGTCATTTTTGCCCTCCACCTGATGGATTGTGGCATTGAAAAGCCCTGCCACCTCACGCTGTTCGTCCTCATCGGTAAACATGCTTACTATCCTGGCCGGATTTACTGTATGCGTGGTCTCATACTGTGAAAAAACCTCCTTAGCCACCTTGTGGTACAGCTCTTCGGTAAAGTCATCTGCACTGATACGCCCCTTTATCCTGTCAAAAAGTGAATTATCCTCTATGAGCCATGTGAGGAGAAGCTTCTGCGACTGCTTCATGCCATCCTCCTTTTTATTTTTCTCATTGATTCCACTTTTAAGCTTTGTCTGGGGCTTTACGATACCGCCCTTCATTGCCATACTGTTTACGAGCTTTCTTAAGTCGTCGTATGGTATGCTGTACTCTCTGGACACTGCCTGCGTATAGTTTGTCCGCTCAAGCTCCTCGGTAAACCCAAGCAGCTTCTTTGCGATTTCATTATAAAATGCGGTTTTTGACTCGGGATCGTCCATATCATAGCCTGCCTGCATGATCCGTATCTGAAACATAAAGCTGTTTTCAGCCTTTTTGATACGCTCCTCATACTCCTGTGCGCCAAGCGCCTTGATAAACTCATCCGGGTCCTTGTACGGCCGCATGTTAATGACCTTTGTTGTGATGCCTACCTCCTTGAGTATCGGAATCGCACGCAGCGCTGCCTTTACCCCGGCGCCATCACTGTCATATGTCAGATACACTTCATTGGTATATCTCTTTAATAGTGAGGCATGTCCGCTCGTGAGCGCCGTGCCAAGCGACGCCACCGCATTGTCAAAGCCCGCCTGATGCAGTGCTATGACATCCATGTAGCCCTCACACAAAAGGAGCTGATTTTTCCTCGTGCTCCTTGCTATATTAAGCCCGTAAAGATTACGGCTCTTATCAAATATCTTTGTCTCCGGAGAGTTTAAATACTTTGGCTCTCCGTCACCCATCACTCGGCCTCCAAAGCCTATGACGCGGTTGTGCACATCCATAATCGGAAACATCGCACGATTCCAGAACTTATCGTGCCCGCCTCTGACCTCATCTATCGTCACAAGACCTGTCTCCTTAAGTATCTCATCATCATAGCCCTTGCTGCGCAGATACTTGTACAGATCATCACTGTACTGGTCCGAGTAACCAAGCCCGAACTTCTGCATTGTCTCATCAGAAAGCTCTCTCTTTTTGAAATACTCATGTGCCCTTTGTCCTCTCGGTCCACGAAGCAGCATATAAAAATACTTTGCAGCCTCTTTATTTATCTCAAGCAGCTGTGTACGCCTGTCTGCCTCCCTCCTTTGTGCTGAGGTCATCTCCTGCTTGGGAAGCTCAATTCCCACACGGTCTGCAAGCTCCTGCATGGCCTCAGGGAAGGTAAAGTTCTCATACTGCATGAGAAATGTAAATACATTGCCTCCGGCTCCACAGCCGAAGCAATAGTACATCTGCTTATTCGGTGAGACGGAAAAGGATCCTGTCTTTTCGTTATGGAATGGGCATAATCCAAAATAGGTACTTCCCTTTTTCTGAAGGTGCACGTAGCTTCCTATGACATCGACTATGTCATTTTGCGAACGTACCTCCTCTATAAGCTCATCAGAGTAGTACGGCATTTTATCATCCCCTTACTGTTCTTCTTTGTTGTCGCCCGGTGAGCGCGTCTGCAGTGCGGCACTTAGCTCTTACAACCGGCTAACGCTACGCTGCTAAGAGTCTGTACGAATTATCAGTAACCATCTATTTCCCAGGCTACCGGTACGAAATACTCGTGGAACTTCGTGGTGGCATACTGGTCTGTCATGCCTGATATATAGTCGCATATGATGCGCCCCTTGTCATCCCCCTGCCCTAGCATGGCGAGGTATTTCTGCGGCAGCTCCTCTATATGCTCCATATAATAGAAATAAAGCTGCTTGAGCATCGCCTTGGCCTTTTTCTCCTCGCTTTTTGCGACTGGATTGTTATAGAGGTTTGCGAACATGAATTTACGCAAATCCTGCATTGCCTGCGCGGACTCTTTTGACATGCATATATCGTCCTTTCCCATGCTGTTTGTGATGATATTATGCACCATATGATTGAGCCTGGCCTTGGTGCTGTGTCCAAGCGTATTTCTTATCTCAAGCGGTATATCATCCTCGCACAGAAGCTGTGCGCGGATTGCATCATCAAAGTCTGAATTTATGTAGGCTATCTTGTCTGAAAGCCTGACTATTTTGCCCTCTAAGGTGTGTGGCATGAGCGAAGTCTGGTGATTTAGCATACCATCTCTGACCTCCCATGTCAGATTGAGTCCTGCTCCGTCCTTTTCAAGCTTCTCCACTATACGCACACTCTGCTCATTATGCTTAAAGCCACCCTCGTATATCTCATTGAGGATGCGCTCACCCGCATGTCCAAACGGTGTATGCCCCAGGTCGTGTCCCAGCGCTATAGCCTCCACCAGATCCTCATTCAGTCTCAGTGCCTTGGCTATTGTCCTGGCATTCTGCGACACCTCAAGCGTATGCGACATACGTGTGCGGTAATGGTCGCCCTTTGGCGTAAGAAACACCTGTGTCTTATTTTTCAGACGCCTGAATGCCTTGCTATGCAGTATCCGGTCCCTGTCCCGCTGAAAAACAGGCCTGATATCGCACTGCGGCTCATCATAGTCCCTGCCTCTTGAGTTTATGCTCAGGCATGCGAACGGACTAAGTATTTCCTGCTCACGTTTTTCTATCTGCTCGCGAATAGTCATTTATCTGCCTCCTCGCTGTCACAGTCGTTATGTTCTGCTGCTATTCACACACAAATGTAACAAATAGCGTTACATTCCACTAATAGTGCTCTACACTAATTATGCTCTACATTAGTTATTATTCGACGTGATTTTTAAAAATCCTTTTTTTATTTCTTTTTACTTTAATTTTCTTTCGGCAAAAATTAAATGCTATATCAATTACCGCCGAGCACATGGCGCAGCATCTGAAGCTGTCCGCCTGTGATTTCATTGTCGTAGCTGCCATAGTAAAATTTATCGTCTTTTGCCAGTATGCAGCCCACCCAGGTGCCCACATGACTGTCACTCTCTATGGCATCCTTCATGGATTTGTAGCCCTCTATTGTAAAATAGGCATCATAGCCCTTGAAGTCTGCCGGATTTATTTTCACTGCACCAAAGGTATCCTCAAGACTTTTTATGAAATCCTCATCGCACTCCGTATAGCCTGTGACATCCTTGCTGTAGCGCGACTCTGACTGCCACTCCTCATCCCACATGAGAAAAACGCTGCAGTCCTTCCATGAATTGCTTTTTTCAACTACAGACAGCTTCTTGTATGAATTTGATGCGTTGCCCGCCATCTGTAAATATGTATCGTCACCGTTCTTATTCATATATAAGAGGTTTGAAGCTGCAAGCTCATAGTACCTGCTGCCATAGTCCTGATCCTTGTATACAATATAGCCAAGCGGACTGCCAGTCCCTGCATAGTCAAGCTCTATGGTTATCGGAATATACACCTGACTGTCATAAACCATAGGCCCAAGCCTGTCATCATTTGTGATACAGCTTGCAACCTTTTCATACTCAGCCGGCTCGTTTGAAGGCGACATGAAATATGTGTAAACAACAATAATTGCAATGACAACGACCGGCACAATGACTATTACAGCTTTTAATGTTTTCCTTCGAACCCTGCGTCTGTGAATGCGCACTTTCCTGTCTGCATGCTCATCGCAATACCTGTATTTCACCAGTCTGTATACAGCGAAAATCTCCATCACAAACAAAAGCACAGCAAAGGCCATCATACAGCCGGCCTGCCACATCACCTTGTGATTGACAAATTTCTTATCTATAAACCTAAGCGGTATGAGTATTATCGTCCAAAAAAGCGTATTTCCCAACACATACCGTGCATATATTTTCCTGCTTTTTATTACGGTAAGCGGAAAAAGTGAAACAATCACTGTCAGCATGAGCACAATTGCAAAAAAATATCCCCATATCTCTGACAGGGTTGAGCCGTACAGTGCCTTGAAATACTGCGCCGGACCAAGCTTTTTGATATTGCCCCAGCCTGAGTATTTTGAGATAAAAAGCACTACTGTGCCGATAAACCATGTCAGTATATAGATGCCCATGTAGCATGCCATATTTTTCCTTGCAAAGCTGCCATATCTCATAACGGAATATGACACAAGCACCCCTGCAAGCACGGGAAATCCGCCCACTCTGCCAATCAAAAGATTTACATACTCCATAACAGCAAAGGACAAAACAAACACACATATTACATTAATATAAGATAGATTCAATCTCTTCACGCTGCAATCCCATCTCCAATATAATAATCAAATTCCTGTGACAGCTGTACCCCTCAGTGTGGCAGGCAACGGTTACAGACCATTAATAGCCAATAGGCTTTCAAAAATATCTGCACAAAATAAAATAGGAAGCCGTTCACCGACTTCCCTGTTAATGCAGGAGATGGGACTTGAACCCACACGATATTGCTACCACAGGCACCTGAAGCCTGCGCGTCTGCCAATTCCGCCACTCCTGCGAACAAGCATTATTCTACCAAAAAGTTTAGAATAATGCAAGCATAAATTTAAAAAACTATACGAAATGTACGAAAAACTATAAATCTGTTACTACACCAGCTTTGATATATCTAAAACCAGTGCATCAACCTCCTCCTGTTTTGTGGCCCAGCTGGTGCAGAATCGTACTACAGTGCCATCCTTCGTTCTTTCCATCTCTTCAAAATAGTACTTCTCGGCAAGTGTCTTCTTCTGCTCATCCGATAAAATCACAAACTGCTGATTTGTAAAGCTCTCAACCCAAAACGGTACCTTCTTCTGTTCAAATGCCTCTTTAATCTGCATGGCAAGCTCATCAGCATGCTTCGTCTTTTCAAAATAATCGCCATTCTCAAGCATAGTGGCAAACTGTAAGCCCATCAGCCAGCCCTTTGCAAGCACTGCACCGTTTTGCTTCATATAAGCCTTAAAACGATACTTGATATCCTCAGCATTTATAACCAGCGCTTCGCCAAAGAGCGCACCACACTTTGTGCCACCGATATAAAAAACATCCGAAAGCATGGCAAAATCACAAAGTGTAAGGTCATTTTTATCTGAGCCCAGTCCATATCCCATTCTCGCACCATCAACAAACAGATACATGCCGTATTTCTTGCAGACAGCACTGATATCGCAAAGCTCTCTTTTCGTGTAAAGAGTACCCTGCTCAGTCGGAAATGAAATATAAACCATCTTTGGCTCCGTCAGATACTCAGGCTTTGCATTGTCATAATACTCTGCGGCACACGCCTCAATCTGCGCAGCACTGATTTTACCATCCGTGTTAGGAAGCGCAAGAATTTTATGACCTGTATTCTCAATAGAAGCGGCCTCGTGGCAATTGATATGTCCCGTATCCGCTGCAATCACGCTCTGCACCGGTGAAAGCGCCGCCGCAACCACAACATAATTTGCCTGTGTCGCACCCGGAATAAATTTAATCATTGAATCATCTCTGCCAATAAGCCCCTTAATAATCTGCTCAGCCTTATCGCACCACTCATCCTCACCATATCCCGGATAGCTGGTTGTATTTGTATCCGCCAATGCCTTCAAAATGCAATCAAATGCACCGCGGTTGTAATCGTTATTAAATCTAATCATAAAAATCTTACCTTTCCTGACTTATCAATCAATATATGGCGCCTGCTCTGCAACAACCGTAGCGGAGCCTTGCGGAAGATGGGTTGCAAGACGTCCGGGGGACGTCTGTTCTGCAACGACCGTAGCGAAGCGGAGACCTTGGACCCATGGGGACAAGGTCCGCTTCCGCTTCTAAAATTAAAAAGGGCTAAGCCCTAAGGCTTAACCCTTTTTAGTTTTATAATGCGGAAGATGGGACTTGAACCCACACGATTGCAATAATCACAAGATCCTTAGTCTTGCTCGTCTGCCAGTTCCGACACTTCCGCATGTATTTTGTTTTCGCCGCTTGTCTCACGCGACTCGTATATAATATCAGATTGTTTTCAAAAATGCAAGCACTTTTTTCAAAAAAATCATATTTTTTTACAGGCTTTTTTCATAGCACAAAAACGGCTGCCCAAACAGGCTACATTCACCCACTGTATCAAATCCAAATACTGCATACGAGCGCAGAGCCTTCACATTGAGCTTGTTGACTAAAAAATGCACACTTTTGTACCCTCTCCTTGCGAGTTCTTCCATCCCAAATACCAGCATTTGTCTGGCTATTTTCTGATTCTGAAAATCCGGATGAACCGCAAGTCTTGAAATCTCAGCCCCGGGTGCCAGCTTATGGCTCCAGCAATCAAGTCTCTCCACCTGTGGATCATCATCAATTGAAATCGCTGCAATAATTCTGTCCTCTTTGCTTCCGGCATCAGAATTAATCTCCTGCCCATCAATCATTACAAACAAAGATTCTCTACCAAGATCAAACTCAATCTCCTTCATTCCCGGATAAGAATCGTCCCATGGACAAAACTCCCTGCCTAGCTGTATCTTATACAATTTTAAAATTTCTTCTTTATTTTCTTCTGTAGCTGCTACTATTTTTCTCATTCTGTTTCTCATTTCCAACTAAATATAATGGTCAAAGGGGGGCTCAACCTTGCAAACTTGAATTGAGATTTCATGTATTCCAAGGGATTTAAAATGCTTCTGCTCATATCTCCATTTACATTTTATTATTTATAAAATTTAGAAATTTGCACTGATATTTGTAAATGGAGATTGATTCATCTAAAATTATTTTATTGTCGACTGTATTTTACTGCTTTCACGACTGTCTCAATGCAATTAATTGTTAATGCCAAAATGATGATTGAGAGAAATACCTTATTATAGTGTATAAAAACATGTGAAATACCTTCTGCATCCGTTCCAAGTAACTGCTCAATACCATCAAAAAATCCACTATTCATAATCCTATCATTTAACAGCCAAATGCTTGTTAATACTCCATCAATAATATTGGTAATAATGGTAACAAGCATCACTCTTTTGGTATAGCTGCCATCAATAAGTCTCACACTGTCCCTTGTAACACCCAAAAATCCAAATGCAAGAATGAAATACCATGTTTGTCTGATATATTCTAAATTAAAAAGTGGTTCATACACACCTACCCCATTTTTTACAAATGCAATGCATAAAATCTGTGGGCATACAAGAAATACAAGAGTGAAGATAACCGAAAAAACAATTCCTACAATCGCATCTACTTTTGAAATCCTATTAGACTTTTGTGGAACAGGAGGCAAATTATCTATTCCATCATTTAACCCATCCACCTTAATTCCTTTTTTATAAAAGAATGCAAATAATAATGTCACAAATGCAAATCCTGTCAATATACCGCCAAAAATCCCACCGATGGTTCTATAGATAGCTATATACCAGATTGTATGCGATGTTAATGCTGCCATAATTTGGGCAAGTAACATTCCTCCACTGATGCACACTGTCACAATTTTCAATACATACACATATAAACTGTAATACGGCTGTCCAATCAAACAATCCTGTGTTTCACCTTTATATTTCGAAGCTAACTCATTCGGGGTTCCCAGTTCCGTTAAAACAACTTTGATATCACGCTCCGTTGGAGTAACATCCTCACATCGTTCCTCCAACATATCTTGTATGATCGTCTCTAATTCAGCCGCCACGTCTTTTTTCATGGCGGATTTCATATGTTTTGTAACTGCATAAATGTATCTGTCGATCAAATCATTTTTTACCATTTATTCTTCCTCCATTAAAACATTGATTGACTGTGAAAATTTTTTCCAGTGTTCTTTAATTTTTTTATAAACCAGCTTCCCATCTTCTGTGATGATATAATATTTTCTTGGCTTCGTTGCCTCAGTTTCCCATTCACTTTTTAGCAGACCTTGACTCTCTAGTCTTCTCAGTAGAGGATATAATGTATTGCCTTCTATCGAAATACCTTTTCCTTCTAATTCCTTTACCAATGAATATCCATACATTGGTTTATTTAGTTGTGCTAACACTACCATAATGAGTGTGCCCCGTCTGAATTCTAAAATTAATCCTGAAACAATTTCATCACAATTCATCAAATCTCCCCTTTCAGTATCCTTTATTTAAATCCACTGTGTTTATTGCACTGTATTGTGTGTTGCACACTATGTGTTTAACATAGTATACTGTGTATCACACATCATGTCAACAAGTTTATCCTTTACATTTTAAGTTTTGCATATTATGTCCTATATTATAGGGTGTCATCACAATTCATGTCCTCCTTACATTTAATACAATAACGCTGAAAAAATGTGGTGTCAGTGATGGGAATAGCCAAGGATTTTGATATAGGATTAGCGATAGTGTAGATAATACAAAAAGGACAGTGTCCTCTCAACACTGTCCTCCCTAATGGGTATTCAAAGTTTTTTAGGGTCTTTACTTTTTAGGGTCTTTCGTTCGGGTTCT